>OJHJ01000049.1_pt1 | contig 105040 bp, 77 predicted proteins | sample 1595201 | NCBI WGS metagenome assembly OJHJ01 (sample SAMN05416832, study PRJEB24817) | seawater metagenome | isolation source: Sea water | place: Canada:Atlantic | collected 2013-07 | reverse complement strand
TAGCGTCTCGTGGGCTCGGAGATGTGTATAAGAGACAGCAATGACCGCTTGGGGTGGGACTTGGGGGTCGGGGATCTGAACGGCGATGGCCAGGATGACCTGGTCACTGGAAACCCTTGGGACAACGAAGGTGGCTACGACTACGGCACAGCCTTCGTCTTCTACGGCCCTCTCTCAAGCTACTCCAGCTCTGGAGACAGCTACGACTACAAGCTAAGTGGGGACAGCAGCTACGACTACGGCGGAAGCGACGTCTTCCTGGCAGACCTAGACGGAGACGGAATCGACGACTTGATTGTAGGTGCGGTGGGAGAAGCCAGCTACGACGGTGCTATCTACGTACTCACGGGCCCCGTGAGCAGCGATGCCTCACTCAGCGCCTCGTCCTACGTGCTCACCGGGTCTGGCACAGAACTCATCGGGACAGAGTTTGCAGCCGGCGACTTTGACGGTGACGGCAACATCGACCTTGCCGCTGGCGCCACCTATTACGGCTCCAACGACCGTGGACAGACTTACATTTTCGACGGCCCAATCACCGGCGGTACAGTGGCCTCCCAGTCCTCAACACAGATCGAAGGGAGCACCAGCTACAGCTATTCTGGGGCCACACTCGCCTCTGGCTGCGACGTCGACGGCGACGGACTGGACGACCTGCTGGTCGGTGCCCCAACCAATGGCTCTGGAGGCTCCGCCTACCTGTTCTTGGGTGGATTTGCTTCCGGCTCGTTGGCACTCGGCACCGACGAGAACGCCAACTTTGATGGCGATGGTGACGACGAAGCTGGAACCAGTCTGCTGTGCGGCCATGACCTTAACGGAGATGGCATAGATGATATCGCTGTTGGCTCGCCATACGACGGCAGCGACGAAGGCGAGGTCGGCATCTTCTTCGGCGGCGGCGAATAGCCCCAAAAGGTAGACTGAGTCATGTCCATCCTCCTTCTCCTCGCCTGCCTCTCTCCCGTACCGGTCGAAGTCCTCACCGACTCGGACGGCGACGGCTTCTACTCCGAGCCAGGCCCAGACCAAGACTGCGACGACGAGAACCCGGACATCTTCCCGGGCGCGGAAGAAATCTGCGACTACGTCGACAACAACTGCGATGGCAGCGTGGACGAGCTGGGCCTGACCCTCTGGTTCCCGGACGTCGACGGGGACGGCTACGGGGTCGAAGCGGGGGGCCAAGATGACTGCTCTCCCGGAGAGGGATGGTCCCCTACTCCCGGAGACTGCCAAGACTCAGATGCAGCCATCAATCCGGACGCAGACGAGGTCTGTGATGGCATGGACAACGACTGCGATGGCAGCATCGACATCGACGCCATCGACGCGTTGACTTGGTACGAGGACGTGGACCAAGACGGCTATGGCGCCCCAGAGACCGAGTCCCTAGCCTGCGAGCCCCCCACTGAGAACAGCACTGCCGAGAGCGGGGACTGCGATGACACCACCCCTGTGGTGTTTCCCGGCGGCGAAGAGTTCTGTGACGGCTTGGACAACGACTGCGATGGCGAGATTGACGTCGGAGCCAGCGACGCGACCGCCTACTACAGCGACCTGGACGGAGACGAATACGGCGCTGGAGAGCCCTGGATGCTCTGTGAGCAAGCCGAGGGCACGGTCCTGGACAACAGCGACTGCGATGACACCAGCGATGTGACCTTCCCTGGGGTGGCCGTCAACGAGGACTCCAAGGACTGCATGCAGGATGCAGACGGAGACGGCTACGGCGATCTTCTCCCCCCAGACGGCGTGACCCCGGGCACGGACTGCAACGATGCCGACGCAGCCATCAACCCCGCCGCGCTCGAGGTCGAAGTAGACGGAGTCGACGGCAACTGCGATGGCCTGGAGCTCTGCTACGTAGACCAAGATGTGGACAGCTTCGGCAGCAGCACCCTCGTTGAGACCACGGACCTGACGTGCCTGGGAACGGGCTTCAGCGCCGTGGACACCGACTGCGACGACACGCGCAGCGACACCTACCCAGGAGCCACTGAGAACGTCGCGGACGGCTTCGACAACGACTGTGACGGCCTGGAGCTCTGCTACACCGACAGCGACGGCGACAGCTATGGCAGCACCAGCACCACCTCTTCCAGCGACACGGACTGCACGGCCTCGGGCGAGGCCGACAACGCCGATGACTGCAATGACGCCGACGCGGACATCAGCCCAGACGGCACTGAGCTTCCCGCGGACAGCGTGGACAGTGACTGCGACACCACAGAGCTCTGCTACGTAGACAGCGACGGCGACACCTACGGCACATCCAGCACCGTGAGCAGCAGCGATCTGGTCTGCACCGACACCGGTGAGGCCGACAACGACGATGACTGCGACGACGACGACGCCAGCGTCAGTCCAGCGGGCACAGAAGTCGCTGCCGATGGCGTGGACAGTGACTGCGACAGCAGCGAGCTCTGCTACGTGGACAGCGACGGCGATGCCTACGGCAGCACCAGCACCACCACGTCCACCGACCTGGTCTGTACAGACTCAGGCGAAGCCGACAACGCCGATGACTGCAACGACGGCGACGCCGACATCAGCCCCGACGGCACCGAAGTGGCGGCCGACGGCGTGGACAGCGACTGCGATACCACCGAGCTCTGCTACCAAGACAACGACGCGGACACCTACGGCAGCACGAGCACCGTGAGCAGCAGCGACTTGGTCTGCACCGATGCCGGCGAGGCGGACAATGACGATGACTGCGACGACGCTGACGCCACCATCAGTCCTGCGGGCAGCGAAGTGGCTGCCGATGGCGTGGATGGAGACTGCGACGGCGGCGAGCTTTGCTACGTCGACAGCGACGGCGATGACTACGGCAGCACCAGCACAACCACCTCGAGCGACCTGGACTGCAGCGACTCAGGCGAGGCCGACAACACGGACGACTGCAACGACGCAGATGCGGACATCAGCCCGGATGGCACCGAGGTGGCTGCCGATGGCGTGGACAGCGACTGCGACACCACCGAGCTCTGCTTCGTAGACAGCGACGGGGACAGCTACGGCACCTCCAGCACCGTGAGCAGCAGCGATTTGGTCTGCACTGGGAGTGGCGAGGCCGACAACGCCGACGACTGTGACGATTCCAGCGCCAGCATCAGCCCTGCGGCCGCAGAAGTCGTCGCGGACGGAATCGACAACGACTGCGATACCGAAGAGCTCTGTTACGTCGACAGCGACGGCGATGACTACGGCAGCACCAGCACCGCCGGGTCCAAGGACCTGGACTGCAGTGACTCGGGCGAGTCCGACAACTCCAGCGACTGCGATGACGGCGACTCGGGCATTAGCCCAGATGCCACCGAGCTTCCTGCGGACGGCGTAGACAGCGACTGCGACACCACGGAGCTCTGCTACGTGGACAGCGACGGAGACACCTTCGGCGTGTCCACCACCGTGAGCAGCGCCGATTTGGACTGCAACGGCAGCGGGGAATCGGAGCTGGACACCGACTGCGAGGACACCGTCGCGACCGCCTACCCTGGCGCCACCGAGATCTGCGATGACGGTGTGGACAACGACTGCGACGGCCTGACCACGAGCTGCGGCCCCTACGGTGAATTTGGCGAGAGTGGCGGCGACTACATTCTGACCGGAAGCAACAACAACTACGGTCTTGGGACCGCGTTGGCGACGGGCGACTTCGACAACGACGGCACGCCCGACATCTGGATCGGCGCCCGCTATGCCGACGAGAACAAGACCAACAACGGCAGCGCCTACCTGCTGCTCGGAGCCATCACCTCCAACCTCACGGTTCAGAGCAGCGACGATGCCTCCTTGAAGGGCAACACCAAGAACGGAAACTTTGCCCGGCGTTTGCGGGTCGGAGACCTGAACGGCGACGGGAAGGATGACCTGGTGGTGCATGGCTACAACGCCAGCGTGGACAGCAGCAACAGCTCCGGTTTGGTCTTCGTGTACTACGGCCCCATCACCTCGGACATCAACAAAGCCGACGACAAGAACAAAGCCGATGCCTGGGCACACGGCCAAGATGACGGCGACTACTTTGGCTATGGCATGACCATCGGCGACATCGACAACGATGGCACCGACGACTTGCTGGTCGGCTCGCCCTACCACTACGACAACTCTAGCTATGAGGGCGCCGCTTACGTCTTCTTGGGTGGCGTCAGCGGCAACGACTTGAGCCCGGACTACACCTGGGATGGCGGCGCGAGCAACAGCTACACCGGCATTGCCATGATCAGCGAGGACTTCGACGGTGACGGCATCGACGACTGGGTCGTGGGTGGTGAACGGGCCAGTAGCTGGGACGGCATCGCCTACGTGGTCTACGGCGGCGTTTCGGCAAGCGGCGACTGGAGCTCGGACGCCGACGTGACCTTGAGCGGCGCAAGCAACGAAGGCGCTGGACGCAGCTTCGCTGCAGGGGACTTTGACGGGGACGGCAGCACTGACCTCGTGGTCGGAGCGCCCTACAAGAGCACCTACAAGGGCGCTGCGTACGTGATGACCGGCACCTTGAGCACCGGAACGCTCAGCTCTGTGGCCTCCTCCACCTTCACTGGGGCCAGCAACTACGACTACGCCAGCTGGTCCATGGACGCGGGCTGCGACATCGACGCCGACGGCGTAGACGATTTGCTCATCGGCTCCCCACAAGACAACGATGGTGGCTACGGCTACCTGATCTTGGGCGGCTGGACCAGCGGCAGCCTGAGTCTGAGCTCGGACTACGACGCCGAGATCAGCGGTGGCGGAGACGACGAGATGGGTCTGGAGATGCTCTGCGTGCCGGACATGGACGGAAACGGCGCAGACGAGTTCCTTGTGAGCGCGCCCTGGGACGGCACCGACAAGGGCAAGGTGCTGCTCTTCATGGGTGGGGGCGACTGATGCTCTGGCTGCTGGCCGGGCTCGCTTGTAGACCAGCAGACTGCGACTCTGGGTACGCAGATCAGGACGGGGATGGATTTGGCGCAGGTCCACTTCAAGACTGTGTGGCGGGCGACTCCCTGAGTCTGGTCCAAGGCGACTGCGACGACCACGACCCTGAGGTTCATCCGGGCGCGCAAGAGGCGCCTGCAGATGGGACCGACAGCGATTGCGACGGTCTGGAGCTCTGCTACGTCGACCAGGACGGAGATGGCCACGGGATTGACCTCTTGTGGGAGAGCGAGCAGCTCGACTGCGCTTCTCTGGGTGTCCCTGACTGCGACGATGCGGATCCGCACACCTACCCAAGTGCTGAAGAGATTCCGGGGAACGCCACAGACAACGACTGCGATGGCTTCGAGCTCTGCTACGAGGACCAGGACGGCGATGGGGTGGGCTCGTCTCTTACGAGTGAATCCCTGCGCTTGGATTGCAGCTTGAACGACCAAGTGTCCATCACAGGGGACTGCGACGATGCCGATCCAGCGGTCCACCCCTTCGCGACTGAGACCCCCGTCGACGGCGTGGATGGCAACTGTGATGGTCTGGAGCTCTGCTACTTGGACCAAGACGGAGATGACTGGGCGGGCACCGAGACCCATCTCTCGGAGTCCATCTCCTGCAGCGGCCCAAAGGATGGCCTGTACCGCTACGACTGCGACGACTCCGAGCCCCTGGTCAACCCGGGTCTCAGCGAGGTCTGCGGCGACGGTCTAGACAATGACTGCAGCGGGGAGTACGCGGAGTGCGGCCCCTACGGAGCGCTGTTCATGACGGGCGCCGACCTGCTCCTCTTCGGAGAGCGGGGTCAGTCAGCAGGCATCCACCTCTTGGCCGACGACTTCAGCGGCGATGGACAGATTGACCTGCTCATTGGCAGCCGCGGAGAGAGCGAGGCAGGGGCGGCCTACCTACACGTGGGCCCCCTGAGGACGAGCGCCTTTGTGGAGTCTGATGCAGATCAAGCCCTCTGGGCGAGCAACACCGTCGGCTTGTTGGGACGCCCCTCTGCCAGCGGGGACCTGAACGACGACGGCCAAACGGACCTGGTGCTCTACGGCTACAATCCACCCTATGCGGACGCCTACGGAGATGGCTCCGTGTACCTGCTCTTTGGGCCGCTCACCTCCTCCAAGGCGGCAGACACCCATGCCGGACACGACTGGTGGAGCGATGGCAGCTCCGCAGCCCGGCACGGCAGCGCCCTGCTCATCGACGATCTGGACAATGACGGGGTGCAGGACCTGCTGGTCGGCGCCCATGGGGACAGCTCCTCGTCCTACCTTGGGGGCGCCGTCTACCTGTATCTTGGGCCAATGTCCGCCCCAAGTACATCCAGTGGCGGAGAGGCCGCGCTGACATGGACCGGGGACACCGAGGACGCGGTCGGCGACAGCTTGGCGAGCGGAGACTTGAACGGAGACGGCATCGAGGACTTGGTGGTCGGTGCCTCCAAGGACACCAGCCAGAACGGCTCTGTCTTCGTGCTCTATGGCCCCCCGACCCAAGGCTCCCTCAAGCTGGTCGCCGATCTGCAGCTCAATGGAAGCGGGTCGGAGGAGGCGGGCGCAGAGCTGCTCATCGCGGACTGGAATGGGGACGGCAACCCCGAGCTGGCCGTCGGGGCCCCGGCCTATTCCTTGAACACCGGCCGGGTCTACATCCTGGATAGCCTGAGCGCTGGCGCCATCGGCAGTGTGGCCTCGGCGACGCTCACCGGTGCTGGCACGGAGTCCAGCGCGGGCACGGCGATGAGCACCGGGTGTGATGTCAACGGGGACGGATCACCCGACCTGGTGCTCGGAAGCCGAAGCCTGACAAAAGCCGGGAGAGCCACCCTGATTCTTGGGGACTCGTGGAGCGGCGCCCTGGACGTGGAGGCGATCTCGAGCACCCAGGTGCGGGATTCCTCGGACGCGCGCGACGTGGGTCAAGCGGTGCTCTGCATGCCGGACAGCAACGGCGATGGCTTTGGGGAGCTTGTGGTGGCGGCGCCTGAGGCCCTCGGTGGCTCGGGCATCGTCAGTCTCTGGTTCGGCGGCGGGCACTGAGGGCTTAGAAGAGCTCCGGCATGCGCTCGCTGCTCTGCAAGACCCGGCGGGCCTGCTCTCGGTCCTGGGGTGCGACGTATATGCGCGCGATGCGACGAGCGTCTCGGTAGCGGGCAAAGATGGCTGTGGCCTCGTGCAGAGGGGTCTCGCGACCTCCGGGCTGCAGGCTGTCTTCGATGACGTAGATGTTGGCAGCACCAGACTTCTTCTGGCCGTAGACCGTGTAGCGGCTCAGACGGCCCACGCTGGAAGCGGTCAGGGTGCGAATGCCCTCCTCCTCCAGCAAGCCCAAGGCCCAGCTCGTGTTCACGTCCTCGGCGCCACCATGCAGCTCCAGCACCCTCTTCCAAGCACGCTTTTCACTGACCGCCTTGGCCCAGGGATCCTTGCTCTGGCGCAGGTGCATCTCCAGCTCGGCGTCGTCCACATTCAGGTAGGCCTCCATCGAAGCCGGCAAGGCATAGGGGCACTCTGGGGACTCGAAGTAGCGGCGCAGCATCTCCTCAAAGACCACGGACTTGTGGTGGAAATAGACCATCACGAACATGTGGTAGCGGGCCAGGATGAAGTGATCGAAGGCATACAGGGCCTTGCGATCCAAGGCCAAACAGACCTGGTCCCGACTGTCCCGGTGTACCCGCAGGTTGCTCAGGATCCAGTCCACGTCCACCTGGCCGTACTTGGCGCCGCTGAAGAAGCTGTCTCGCACCAAGTAGTCCAGGCGGTCCACGTCCAGCTCAGAGCTGATGATCTGCGAGAGCACCACCCGGAGGTTCAGCCCGCCATCGACAAAGAAGTCCTCGGCGATCTCGATCTCTGGCGAGATCAGGGCGGCGATGTGAACGGCACCACAGGCAAAATCACGATCCAGGATCTGGGTGAGCTCCGTCAGAGTCAGGATGCCGACCGTGTAGTCCTCGTGCGAGGCCCGTTTGGCGCCGCGCGCTGCCCGCACCGAGTCGGGGTAGACCTCGATGCCCAGCTCCACCAGCGGGGGCATAGCGAACTCCGTGCAGTGCGAGAAGGGTGCGTGCCCCACATCGTGCAAGAGCGCGGCCAAACGCACGCACTGCCTCAGCTCGGCCCTGCGCTGCTCGCTGCTGAAGACCCAGCCACGAAAGACGGCGTCGAAGGCGGCACCGGAGAGGTGCATCACGCCAACGCTGTGCAGGTAGCGGCTGTGGGTGGCCCCAGGAAAGGCCAGCTCCGTAAAACCCACCTGCTTGATGTTGCGCAGGCGTTGGAAGTACGGAGAGTCGAGCACGGCGCGCTCGCGGTCGCTGACGTGAACCGCTCCGTGGATGGGATCCCGGACCTCCATGTGCATCTCCCAGGCGATGTGCTCGGCGGGGGGTTAACACCTCGCCCCTATGCGCCCTATCACTGGTCAACTCCCTGTCTCCATTGGAGACGTTGTCTACAACCCAGCCTTGGGCTTTGCCGCGGTGACCGGCATGGACGCCGAGGGCCTCAACTTGGCCTGGCATCAGGTCGGTGAGCGCCTCCCGCGTCGGGTCTCTCATTCCGCGGCGGAGAAGGGCTACCAGCTCTGCGACAAGGGGGGGTTCTTCTTCTTGGCCGTGCTGGACAACGAGGGTCTACAAGAGCTCCAGGCGCGCGATCCGGCCGCTCTTCTGTTGCTCCTGCTCGAAGAGCTGCACGGCCCCCAAGAGCTGCTCTCCTTGGGCCAGTGGCTCACTCGTGTAGGCCAAGTCTCCAGCGCTGATCTGGATGCATTCCTTCTGCGCGCAGATGTTGACGGTGACTCTCGCTTCTCCAGTCACGGCGGCCGGATCTCACGGAACGCCGACTACGAGGACACCGAGCCCAGCCTGGGCGACGTGACCGCTCCCCTGCCCTCCGCCGATGAGGAGCTGCGCCCCTGGGCCCACCTTCCCCGTCTGGACGGCTTGGAGCTGCTGCACACCGGCATGGAGCTGCTGGGTCTTCTGGCCCATCACCACGCCCGCGGAAAGGGCGTGGGCGTCGACGAGGCCTCGGTCTGGGCAGATGCAGAGGGCAATCTAGAGCTCTCCCTGAGCTCCGGGCCCATCGCCAACGATGTACACGCGGCAGGACGGCTTCTGCTCCAGCGCTGCATCGGCCGTGATCTGCCACGCGGTGTCCCCCCACACCGCCTCATGCCCTTCCTGGCGGGACTCTGCGCCGGACTGCCGGTCTCGGCCATCCCCCTGCTCGAGTCCCTGCTCGCTCCAAGCCAGACCCAGCGTCCTCGCTCGGCCGTCGATGCCTACGCCACCTGGTCCGCTGCCGCCGCCTTGGAGGAGGTGCGGGCCCACGCCTTGCTCCCAACCCGGGTGCGCATGGAGGTCGGCGCCGACACCCACGTGGGCCGCTACAAGATGCGGGACCACCAGACCAACCAAGACGCCTTCATGTGGGAAGAGGAGCACGGTCAGTCCTTGCTGGTCGTCTGCGATGGCATCAGCACCTCGGACGCTGGAAGCGGGGATCTGGCCAGCCGCCTCGCGGTCGAGGTCTTTGAGTCCGGCTGGGAGCGCCGCCCCCCAACCGACGCCACCGAGAAGGAGGTCGCAGCCTGGCTGCGAGAGCTCCTGGCCCTGGCCAACACCCGCATCTGCGAGAGCGCTCTGGACGCGGCGAACGGCGACTTGAGCGGCCGCATTCCCATGGGGACGACCATCGTTGTGGCCCGAACCAGCGGAGCAAGCGTCGACATGGCCAGCCTCGGCGACAGCCGCATCTACTTGATTGGCAGTCAAGGCGCCGCCCAGCTCACCCCAGATCAGAACGTCGAGCTGGAGTGGATGCAGGGCATTCGCGACCGCCACCAAGACGGTGAGCTCCTGGGGCAAGCGCTCATTGGCTACCTGGGTCACTTCGATGAGACCGGCGCCCCTTCCCTGCTCAAGCCCTGGCAACGTCGGGTGCGCATGCTCTCGGGGGAGACCCTGGTGCTGATGAGCGATGGAATCGTGGACTACGCCACCCCATCGCACCTGGACCTGCTCCAGCTCATGACCAAGCTCGTGAACGAAAAGACGCCGGAGGAGGCTGCAATGGGCTTGGTCACCGCGGCCAATAGGGGCGGCGGGGGCGACAACGCAACCGCGCTGATTGCTCGCCTGAGCGTGCGATAGGAGCCACTCTTGACCCTGACCTCGGCCATGGCACAGCGCGTCCTGCTCTTGGACGGCGCCTTGGGGACCGAGTTCTACCGTCGCGGCGTGTTCATCAACCGCTGCTACGACGAGCTCGTGCTCTCTCAGCCTGCTCTGGTTCGCGCAGTCCACCAGGACTACGTCGACGCTGGCGCGGACCTGATCACCACCAACACCTTTGGGGCCAACCGAGTGCGGCTGCAGGCCTTTGGCCTGGAAGACCGGATCCAGGACATCGTGCTGGGGGCCTGTTCCCTCGCCAAGGCCGCTGCACGCGACCGGGCCTTCGTCTTGGGCTCCGTCGGTCCCACGGGCGCCAGCCTCGCGCCAGCCGGCCGTCTCTCTCCGGGCATGGCCTACCAAGCCTTCCGAGAGCAGATCCAGCTGCTTCAGCAAGGCGGGGTAGACGGCCTGCTGCTGGAGACCTTCACGACCCTCAGCGAGCTCTGGCACGCGGTGCGGGCTGCAAAGGACGCAGCACCGGAGCTGCCCATTTTTGCCTGCTTGAGCTTCAAGTCCAACAGCAGCGGCGAGACCTTGCTGGGCGAGGATCCGGCCGAAGCGGCCCGCACGATGGCCTCTTGGGGCGTGGCGGCCATGGGCGTGAACTGCAGCACCGGTCCAGCCGTGGTCCTGGACGTCATCGAGAGGATGGAGCTCGCCACCGATCTGCCCTTGATCGCCTACCCGAACGCCGGCATCCCACAGATGGTGGACGGCCGCCGGCTCTACTTGGCCAGCCCCGAGTACATGGCGGAGTACGCCCGGCGCTTCGTGAACAAGGGTGCCCAGATCGTCGGCGGCTGCTGCGGCACCACCCCAGCCATGGTCCGGGAAATGCGCGCCTACGTGCGCAGCGTCTCCCCCGCCCGCACGGTGGTCAAGTCCCCTGCCCCCACGAAGAAGGATGCGTCCCCTCTTCCCGAGCCCACGCCCATCGCGGAGCGCAGCACCTTCGCCGCAAAGCTCCACGCCGGCAAGTTCTGCATCAGCGTCGAGTTGGACCCTCCCCGTGGACTGGACACGACCCGCTCCTTGAACGGCGCCGCCTTTCTCCAGAAGGCCGGCATTGACGTCATCAACATCGCAGACGGCCCAAGGGCGAGCGCACGAATGGGCCCTGCCGCCATGGCCCAGCTCGCACGAGAGCGCTGCGGTGTGGAGTCGGTGGTGCACGTCTGCTGCCGGGACCGGAACCTCCTGGGCTTGCAGATGGATCTGCTCAGCTACAACGCCCTGGGCATTCGCAACATCCTGGCGGTCACCGGAGACCCGCCCAAGATGGGCAACTACCCCGATGCGACCGCCGTCTTCGACATCGACTCCATCGGGCTGATCCACTTCATCCAGAGCCTGAACCGGGGCCAAGACCTCTCCGGCCGCCCCATCGGCGGACAGACCCGATTCCACGTGGGCGCGGGCTGCAACCCAGCGCACCCTGAGCTTCAGCGCGAGGTGGACCGCTTCGGCCAAAAGATCGAGGCCGGGGCGGAGTACTTCTTCTCCCAGCCTCTCTACGATCCCGAAGTCTTGGAGCGCTTCTTGGAGATGACGGCCCACTTCCCAGAGGTGCCCTTTCTGGTCGGCATCCTCCCCCTGGCCAGCTCCAAGAACGCCGAGTTCCTCCACAATGAGGTCCCCGGAATGCAGGTCCCCGACAACATCCGGCGTCGCCTGAAGCAAGCGCCCACGCGGGCAGAGCAGCGCGAGATTGGCATCCAGGTCGCCCGAGACACCCTGGCCTTGGCCCATGAGCATCCGCGGGTGCGGGGCGCGTACATCTACCCTCCCTTTGGCAGCTACCAGGCGGTTCTGGACGTGCTGGACGTGCTGCCCACCTTTGGGAGCGAGAGCCAGGCGCGCGGCGGCGGCACGGTAGACTGAGGGCCCATGTCCCGCCAAAACCAACTCGAACTCGCCATTGGTCAGACCGTCGTCGAGCACGAGCTGCTTGAGGTCCTGGGCAAGGGAGCCAGCGCGACGGTCTTCCGGGCCAGAGCCCCCTCTGGCAAAGAGGTCGCGCTCAAGGTGCGCCGTTCGGGAGACCCGGGCATGGACCGCCGCTTCTTGCGGGAGTTTGAGTCCATTCGGCGCCTACGTTTGGACAGCGTGGTGCGGGTCCTGGATGCCGGCCTGACGCCAGACTGGATCTGGTACTCCATGGAGGTGGTCGACGGCGTGACCATGCGCCAGTACATCGCCCAAGCCCCAAGCGTTGCCGAACGCACCCTGCGCGCCTGTGAGGCCGGTGCACGCCTCGCCGATGCCTTGGCCGCGCTGCACCAGGCCAGCTTCGTACACCGTGACCTGAAGCCCTCCAATGTCCTCGTCACAAGCAAGGGACAGGTGCGCATCCTCGACTTCGGTGTCGTCCAGTGGTGGGCGGTCTCCGAGACGCTGACTGGGTCCGGCGGCTTGGTGGGCACCCCATCCTTCATGTCACCAGAGGCCATCGGCGGTGTCCCGGTGACCGGAGCCAGCGACATCTTCGCCGTCGGCTTGATGCTCTACGAAGGCATGATCGGTCGCCGCGTGCGCCCCCCACAGCCCACCGGCTGGCTGGCACGCCAGGTGCTGACCCGGAATCCACCGATGGTCTGCGTGAACCCACAGGTCTCCCGAGAGCTCAGCTGGGTGGTCGAGCGCTGCCTGAGCTTTCACACCGCGCACCGCCCCAAGGCCAGTGAGCTCGCTCTTCTCTTGCGGGGCTGCCTGGACGGAACGACCCCAGCGGACTGGCCCTCCGCCCATCACTTCATCGGCAGAAGGGTGGAGCTCCAAGCCATGGACAGCCACACCAAAGGCAAGGGCCACCGTATCGCCGTGCTCCTGGGTCCAGCAGGCAGCGGCCGACACCGCCTACAAGAGCAGGTCTCCCGCCGGGCCTTGCTTCGCGGCACGCGCACCTTGCTGGGAAGCTGCAGGCCCGATTCCCCAGGGCATCCCGTTGGCCAGTGGCTTCGCACCCTGCTCTCCGCCCCGGACAAGCTCGCTTGGAGGAAGAAGGTGGTGGGCTCCGACGCGGGCCCCCTGTTGCAGATCTGGCCCAACCTGCCCCTGCACATGCTCAGTGAGCGTCCCGCCGGCGAGGCCACCCAGCGCGATGTCATCCAAGCCGCAGTGGAGTCTCTTGAGCGCGCCGCAAAGCACCAATCCCTCGTCCTGGTCTTGGACCACGCCGAGCAGCTCGACGCCCTGACCTCTAGAGTTCTCAAGAGCATCGAGCGCATCGGTGATCCGCGCCTGAGCGTCATCGTGCTGATGGACGAGCGCCGAATCAGTGAGCGCGCCCAGCGGCTGGTGGACCGCATCAGACAGAGCCGCAGCGCCCAGGTGTTGAGACTCGGCCCCCTGCCCCCGACCCAGGCCCAGGAGCTGGCACGCTCTCTGCTGCCCGAGGGCACTGAGCCGCCGCAGCTCGACCGCTGCTCGCCGCTGCAGGCTACCCGGGCAGGTTTGGAGCGCTTGGCGGCCTTGCGCAGTGAAGCGCTGTACCCCCTCAGTGACGTGGCCGCGAAGCTGGCTGTGATGGATGAGCCTCTGCCCATGGACGTGGCCCGGGGCTGGTTGGGCAGCACCGCCCGCCTACTGGCCAGGGGCGAGCTGGTTCAAACCATGGACCACAAGCTGCGCCACGCAGGTCCCAGCTTCTTGACGCTGGCAGACGCCGCACTGGATGACCACAAGGCCGCCCACAGAGAGCTGGCGGAGGCGTGGGCACGTGAAGGCCAGCACCGCTCCAGGTGGATCCACACCGCAACGCACCGCTTGGCCGGCAGCAGCCCGAATGCATGGGAGGCCTGCGTGCGCGCGGCCGACGCTGCACACCGATGTGGCCGCTACACCCAAGCACGTGACTTTCTGATGGTGCTGGACACGCTCAAGCAGGACCGCGCCTCGGACACCTACCGGCGCTTCCGCTTCGACTTGGCCTTTGCCCGAGCCCGCGTCGCAGCGCGAACGGACGCCGAACGCCCCCGCCAAGACTTGGTGGATGCGACCCGCTCCCGGGCCATCAATGCCGAAGAGCTCCACCTCTCCACCTTGCTTCAAGCAGAGCTGGAGCTGCGGAGCGACCGCCCAGATGAGGCCCTTACTCTGGCCTACGACACCGCACGCAGCGCACAGGAGACCGCTCCTGCAGCGGCCGCTTCGCTCTGGCTGATCTGCGCGGAGGCCTGGATGGAGCAGGCCAGCTTTGAGCGCGCGCGGGACTGTGCTGTCGCCGCGAAGGAACAAGCAAGACGGGCCAAGGAGGACCTGCTGATCTGCGAGGCCAGCGCAGCCGAGATCGAAGCACGCCTGGCCGCCGGAGAGCTGCGCGGACTGAGCGCCCACTCCTTGGCGGGCATGCGCTGGGCAGAAGAGCTCGGCCACGATGGCGCCCTGGCATGGCATCGGCGCAACCTGGGCGTGGCCTGGATGCGGGTGGGTGAGCGCCGCAGGGCCGAGGACAGCTTGGCCCGCGCCCGATCCCTCTACGTGCGGAACTCCGACATCGCCGGCGCCGCGACGAGCAGCCTTCAGCTCGCGGCCTTGGCCGTTGGACGAGGAGAGCCCGCAGTGGCCTCGCGCTGGCTCAGAGATGGCCTGGCGACGGCGAGGAAGCTCAAGCTCAAGCGCCTGGAGCCCTTGGCCGCGACCATCCAGCTCGATCTCGCAGCCCAGACCGGTGATCCCCTTCTCGCCCGCGAGGCCAGGGACTCCGCTCAGGTCTACCGGGAGAGCTGGAACTGGAAGCTCTCCGAGCTGCGTTGGCTGCGCCTTCAAGGCATGCGAGACGAGGCCGAGGCCTTGGTGCGCACCATTCCAACGCGGGGCTACAGCGGCGCCCTGGCTCAGTTGGAGCTGGCCCGCCTTCGCTTGGAGGAGGAGGAGCCGGAGCATGCCCTGAACCCCCTCAGAGTAGGCTTGGAGACCGCGCGAGAGGCCAGGCTCAAGGAGCTGGTGACCTACGGTGAGCTCTTGGAAGGCGTGCTGAACCCAGAGGGCGTTCACGACTGGGAGGCGCGCTGCCATCGCGCCCGCGCATCCACCTGGGTGGAGCTCTTCTTGGGCTGCCTGGAGCTGGACGCGCGCTACCTGCGCGCTCATGGAAAAGAGGCCGAGGCCCTTCGACGCCTGCGTACTCTGCACAGCCGGGCGGTGGACATGGGCAACCGGCCCTATGCGCGGGTGGCGCTGGAGCTGCTGAGAGGGTGACGGCGCCGCTGCTGTTGGCCCTGGAAGGCATGGGGCTGAGCGCCGCTCTGCGCCACCTGGCGTCCGACCAGGTCGACTTGCATCTGCGAGCTGCTGACCTGGCGCCTTCTCAAGCCCAGGGCTTGGCCAAAGTCTTGGCAGAGGCGCGGCAGCTGGGCATGCAGCTCCGCTCCTTCAGTGTCAGCTACAACCCAAGGATGGGCCAAGGCGCATTGGCCTTGATTCAGGCGCTGCCCCCGACGCTGGAAGAGCTGGGCATGGTCGGCTGTGCCTTGGGCGAGGGCTGCGGCGAGGCCTTGCTCTCCTGGGCCACAACCGCCCCCAAGCTGCGCATGCTGTGTGTGGAAGACAACGCCTTCTCAGCAGCGCTCCGGCAGTCCATTCGGCGTCTGGGCAAGCCCGGGCGCATGGTGATCTGCTGAACGCCTAGCTCACCGGCTTGTAGGCCCGCTTGGCTTTGACCTGCAGCACTCTGTCCTCGTCTGTGAGGTAGGCGCTGAGCTGCCCGCCGTAGACACAGCCCGTGTCCAGGCCGATGGCGATGGGGCGGCCCTTCCTCTCCCTGCGAACCAAACCCCTGAGGGCATCGTGGCCAAAGACCACGCACTCCGGGCCCTTCCAGCCGGCGTCGTACCAGAAGGGATTGCTGGGGGTGTCGTTGGGGAAGCGCCGCATCAGAGTGGCGATGGACTGCTTGGTGCCTTGGGGTCCCTTCTCAGGGTGAACCGCGGCATGCACGGCCACAAAGCGTCCCTTCTTGCGCATCAAGGGGAGCTCCTGCAGGTAGCTGAGGATCTCGGGGGTCACCCAAGGATGCTTCTGCGGGTCCCGAATCACCGAGACATCGTGGTTTCCCAAGACCGAAACCAACCGATGTTCCTGGATGAGCGCCCAGACCCCCAAGGGGTCCGGCCCCTTGGTGAACAGGTCCCCCAAGAGAACGACCTTGTGGTCGCTCAGCTTCTTGAGGAGCTTGGCGAGCTCGCCCGAACAGCCATGCACGTCGCCCACATAGGCGCGGGGCCTGCTCAGACGATCTCCTGCAGCTTGATGGCCCGCAGCTCACCCGCTTTGACCGATCGAATGGCGGCCACGACGGCCTTGGCGGCCTCCATCGTGGTGATGGTGGGTACGCCGTGACGCAGCCCTGCCAAGCGCATCGCCTGCTCGTCCAACACCGACTTCTTGCCCAAGGGGGTGTTGATGATGAGCTGGATCTTGCCATTCTTGATGTGGTCGACCACATCGGGCCGTCCCTCTTTCACCTTGAAGACCAGCTCGCACGGGACCCCGGCCTCACTAAGGTAGGCGTGGGTTCCAGCGGTGGCGTACAGCTTGAAGCCCAGGTGCTGCATGGAGCCTGCGATGGCCGGCAACAGGGGCTTGTCCCGGTCGATGACGCTCAGGAAGACGCCGCCTTCGGTTGGAAGGGTCATGCCTGCGGCGATCAGCGCCTTGGCGTAGGCCTCGCCGAAGGACCAGCCGATTCCCATGACCTCGCCTGTGGAGCGCATCTCTGGTCCCAGGACCACATCGGATCCGGGGAAGCGGCCCCAGGGGAAGACCGGAGCCTTCACGAAGTACAAGCCTGCCCCGCGGGGCTTTAGGTCCATAGAAGCGAGCTTCTCACCGAGAAGCAACCGGGTGGCGACCGCGGCGACTGGAATGCCGGTGGCCTTGGCGACGAAGGGCACCGTGCGCGAGGCCCGTGGGTTGACCTCAATGACGAAGATGTTCTCGTTCTGGATGGCCAGCTGCACGTTGACCAAGCCGACCACCTGCAGGCGCAGTGCGATTCGCGTGGTGTACTCGATGATGCGACGGCGGTTGCTCTCGCTCAGCTGCACCGGCGGGAGGATGGCCGTGGAGTCACCGGAGTGCACCCCCGCGGCCTCGACGTGCTCCATGATTCCGGCGATGTGTACGTCGGTCCCGTCGCAGAGGGCGTCCACGTCGTACTCGACGGCGCCTTCCAGGTAGCGGTCGAGCAGCAGGGTGTTGTCCCGGCTGGCCGCCAGGGCCTCGCTCATGGCCGCCTCAAAGTCCTTCTGGTCGTAGCAGATGAACATGGCCCGTCCGCCCAGCACGTAGCTGGGGCGGGTGAGCAGCGGAAAGCCGATGCGGCCGGCGGCGAGCTGGGCCTCTGCAGGGGTGCGCGCGATGGCCCCCTCGGGCTGCGGGATGTCCAGCTCGAGCATCAGCTTGTTGAAGCGCTCGCGGTCCTCGCACAGGTCGATGGCGTCGGGGCTGGTGCCCAGGACTGGACCGATCTGGTGGGCCAACTTGAGGGGGGTCTGTCCACCGAACTGCAGGATGACGCCCAGAGGCTTCTCCTTCTCGATGATGGCGCCCACGTGCTCGGCAGTGATGGGCTCAAAGTAGAGCTTGTCACTGGTGTCGTAGTCAGTGGACACGGTCTCGGGGTTGCAGTTGATCATCACGCTGGTCAGGCCAGCCTCTCGCACCGCAAAGGCGGCGTGGCAGCAGGCGTAGTCGAACTCCAGACCCTGGCCGATGCGGTTGGGTCCGTTGCCCAAGATGATGACCCGGTCGGTGGGCGAGTCCCCGCTCTCGCACTCCTCCTCGAAGGTGGAGTACAGGTAGGGGGTGTGGCTCTCGAACTCGGCCGCGCAGGTGTCCACGCGCTTGAAGACGGGACGGATGCCTTCGGCCCGCAGGCGCGCGGTGACCGCTTCCTCCTCGCAGGCCAGCAGCATGGCCAGGTGCTCATCGGGCATGCCGATTCGCTTGGCAGCGTGCAGTTCCTCGGTGCTCACTCCGGAGAGGAAGCGGCCGCGCAGGGTGTTCTCCAGGGCCACGATGTCCATCATGCGGCCCAGGAACCAGCGGTCCATGCCCGTGAGGCGGCCGATCTCGGTGGCGTCCATTCCGCGGCGCATGGCCTCGAATACGGCAGGGAGTCGGTCAGGTGTGGCGATGGCCAAGCGCTCCCGGATCAGCTGGTCGCTGCAGTCGAGGGAGGATCCATATCCCCCCTCCAAGCTGGAGATGGCCTTGAGCAAGGCCTCGTCGAAGGTGCGGCCGATGCCCATCACCTCGCCCACGGACTTCATGGAGGTGCCCAAGACGCGGGTGGCCTGGGCGAACTTCTCGAAGTTCCAGCGCGGAATCTTGACGATGACGTAGTCCAGGACCGGCTCGAAGCTGGCGGGCGTCATGCGCGTGATGTCGTTGTCGATCTCATCCAGGGTCAAGCCCACCGCGAGCTGGGCGGCGATCTTGGCGATGGGGAAGCCGGTGGCCTTGGAAGCCAGGGCCGAGGAGCGGGAGACCCGGGGGTTCATCTCGATGACGCGAATGGCCCCGTCCTTGGGGTTGATGGCGTACTGGATGTTCGAGCCGCCGGTCTCCACTCCGATGCGCCGGATGATGCGCTGGGAGTAGTCGCGCAGGGTCTGGTACTCCACGTCGGTGAGGGTCTGGGCTGGGGCTACGGTGATGCTGTCACCGGTGTGCACGCCCATGGGGTCCAGGTTCTCGATGGAGCAGATGATGATGACGTTGTCCGCCAGATCCCGCATCACCTCGAGCTCGAACTCCTTCCAGCCGATGATGCTCTCCTCGACCAGAACCTCCGTGACCGGGGACAGGTCCAGGCCGTTGGAGACGATGTCGCGGAACTCATCGATGTTGTAGGCCACGCCACCACCGGCGCCGCCCATGGTGAAGGAGGGACGAATGATCGAGGGCAGGCCCGTCTCTTCGAGCGCTGCCTCAGCCTCTGCCATGTTGGTGACGGTGCGTGCCTTGGGGCAGACCAGACCGATCTCCTCCATGGCAGCCTTGAAGGCCTTGCGGTCCTCTCCGACAAAGATGGCCTCGGGCTTGGCGCCGATGAGCTCCACCCCGTGCTTCTCCAAGATGCCTGCTTTGTCCAAGGCCATGGCCAGGTTCAGAGCGGTCTGTCCGCCCACGGTCGGCAAGATGGCCTCGGGCTTCTCGCGCACGATGACCTGCTCGACGAACTCCACGGTCAGCGGCTCGATGTAGGTGGCATCGGCTACGCTGGGATCGGTCATGATCGTGGCGGGGTTGGAGTTGATGAGCACGACCCGGTACCCGAGCTCACGCAGGGCCTTGCAGGCCTGAGTGCCGGAGTAGTCGAACTCACAGGCTTGCCCAATGACGATGGGCCCACTGCCGATGATGAGGATGCTTCGGATGTCTGTACGCTTGGGCATTCAGGCTCCCTTGGTGAAGCGGGCGAAGCGCTCCAGCAGCAAGTGTTGGGCGTCGTGGGGACCAGGTGCGGCTTCCGGGTGGTACTGGATGCCCATCACGCGTTTGTCCTCGTGCACAAAGCCGGCGACGGTCTTGTCGTTCAGGTTCACGTGGGTCACCCGGGCGCCCACAGCCTCCAGGCTCTCTTGCGTCACGCAAAAGCCATGGTTCTGAGAGGTCACCTCGACGCGGCCGGTGGCCAGGTCCTTGACCGGGTGGTTGGCGCCGCGGTGTCCGAAGGCCAGCTTGTAGGTCTCCGCACCCAGGGAGAGGGCCAGGAGCTGGTGTCCCAAGCAGATGCCCAGGAGCGGGAGTTCCCCGACCAAGCTCTGCAGTGTGGCCTTCATCTTGGGCAGGGCCGCGGGGTCTCCAGGGCCGTTGGAGACAAAGACCGCGTCGGCGTCCTGGGCCAGCTCATTGGCTGGCGTGTGCGCTGGAAAGACGCGAACGCGCGCCCCGGTCTGGGCGAAGAGGCGCAGGATGTTCTGCTTGCAGCCACCGTCCAGCACATTCACCTTCCAGGTCGGCGAATCGGGGTCGGCGTAGGTGTAGACCTTGGGCGTGCTGACCTCGACGGCGAGGGCCCGTCCAGACATGCCTGGCCAGGACTCCAGCAGCTCGAAGAGCTCGGCGGCGGGGCGACCGTCCGTGGAGATCACGGCCTTCATCGCCCCCTTCTGGCGGATGTGACGCACCAGCGCGCGGGTGTCCACGCCATCGAGTCCCGGGACTCCAGCGGCCCTCAGGTAGTGGTCCAGGCCGCCCTCGGCGCGGTGGTTGGACCAGCGCTTTGAGAAGCTGCGGGCCACCATGCCGCGCGGATGGATGACCGCTGACTCTTCATCCGAGGCGTTGACCCCGGTGTTGCCAACATGGGGGACCGTCATCGCGACGATCTGCTCCCTGTAGCTGGGGTCCGTGAGGACCTCTTGGTAGCCGGTCATGGCTGTGTTGAAGACGATCTCGCCGACCAAGGAGGCGCTGGCGCCAAATCCCTGACCAGAAAAAGAGCGTCCGTCTTCGAGGAGCAGGATGCCGCCCATATGTGCCTCGGGTTTGGGCGCATCTACGGGACTGGTGCTGCCCTGTCGAGGTCCAGAGCCCGGGGTTTCCGAAGTGTCACGCACACCCAGAGACTCAGCGATGCATAGGCGTGCTAGGGCCGACCAGACCCGATAGAGTGGGCCCTCTGAGAGGACTCCATGGCCACAAATGACCTGTCCAAGGTTCGAAACATCGGCATCGCCGCCCACGTCGACGCCGGCAAGACGACCCTGACCGAGCGCATACTCTTCTACACAGGGGCGCTGCGCAAGATCGGCGAAGTGCACGATGGTCAGGCGCACACCGACTACATCCCCGAGGAGCAGGAGCACGGCATTACCATCATGGCTGCCGTGACCCGCGCTGAGTGGTTGGATCACCAAGTCCAGATCATCGACACCCCAGGTCACGTGGACTTCACCATCGAGGTGGAGCGCTCGATGCGTGTGCTGGACGGCTGCGTGGTGGTGCTGGACGGCGTTCGTGGGGTTGAGCCTCAGACCGAGACCGTGTGGCGCCAACGAAACAAGTACAAAGTGCCCGCCTGCTTCTTCATCAACAAGATGGACCGCCCTGGCGCCGACTACCGACGCTGCCTGGAGACCATCGGAAAGAAGCTGGGCGGCGAGCCGATCCCGGTCATCGTTCCCCTTCCCGACAAGGGCCAGGTGGTCAACCTGGTGACCCGAATCGCCTCCAGCTTCCACGGGGAGCAAGGCGAAGAGGTGCGCGAGGAGCGCGTGGACGATGAGACCTGGGAGAGCCTCTCGGACCTGCGGGAGACCCTACTCCTGGCAGCAGCTGAGTTCGACGAGGAGCTGGAAGAGCTGGTTCTGATGGACGAGGAGGTGCCCGAGGACAAGCTCTGGGCCGCCCTGCGCACAGCCTGCCTCAGCGGAAACGTCTTCCCCTGCTTTGGAGGAAGCGCGCTCAAGAACCTGGGGGTTCAGCCCTTGTTGGACGCTCTGGTCAAGATCATGCCGGCCCCGGGTGAGGGTCCCCTCTCCAAGGCTGTGGACATGAACGGGAGCGAGGTCGAGCTGCCCATGGACAAGGACGGCCCCCTGGCGGCCCTGGTCTTCAAGGTGCAGCACTTCGACGGACGCAAGCGCATGTTCTGCCGCATCTACCGCGGCACCCTCAAGCCCGGCGACATCGTCACCATCCCCCAGGCGGATGGCAGCGTGCAGACCGAGCGGGTGGCCCGGGTCTTCGACATTGACGCGGACAAGGCCAAGCGCATCGATGCGGCCATCGCAGGACAGATCGTCGCTCTGGCCGGCCTCAAGAAGGCCGCAACGGGCGATACCCTCTGCTCCGGAGAGGAGCCCGTTCTGCTGGAGCGCATCGAAGCGCGCGAGCCGGTCCTGGGCCTGGCCATTGAGCCGGAGTCCGCCAAAGACGAGGCCAAGCTGGTCGAGATCCTGGCCAAGCTCACCGCCGAGGACCCCACCTTGCGTCTTGAAGAGGACGAGGAGACCGGTCAGCGCGTTCTACGCGGCATGGGCGAGCTGCACCTGCAGATGTACTTTGAACGCATCCAACGCGAGGCCAACATCCGCGTGCGCGCGGGCAAGCCCGACGTGGTCATGCGCGAGACCATCGGCGGCTCCGGCACAGCCGACGCCCTCTTCCACCGCGTCATCGAGGCGGAGAAGACCATCGAGATGAAGGCCTGGGCCAAGGCCAGCGTGTCCGCACGCGAACGTGGAAGCGGCGTTGTGGTCGACACGGAAGGGGTGGAGGTGCGCGGTACAGGCACCGTCCTCTCCCCTGCCCTGGCCGAGGCGATCAAGGCCGGAGCGACCGATGCGAGCATCGCCGGCCCCATCTTGGGCGCCGAGCTTCAGGATGTGGCGGTCAAGGTGCTGGCAGTGGAGCTCTTCGCCGAGTTCTCCACGCCCCAAGCCATGCGCGTTGCAGTGGCGGAGGCTGTTCGCAAGGCCATGCAGAAGGCCGGCGGACAGGTCCTGCGTCCCATCATGAAGACCGAAGTGGTGGTCCCAGCCGAGAACTTGGGCGCCATCCTAGGTGACCTCCAGGCACGCCAAGCGACGATCCACGAGACAGAGCCCGGCGAGCCCAGCACCATCCGTTGCGACTGTCCCCTGGACAAGCTCTTGGGCTACACAACGACCTTGCGCAGCATGACGCGCGGACGTGGCAACTTCTCGATGGTCTTCGACCGCTTTGACGTGGCCTGATTCCTCCTCAAGGATTGGCCCGAAAAGGTGAGCAACAGCGGGGGGCTGGTCCCCAATCGGCCCCCGCGCTATGATGCCGCCAACGAACTTCTAGCTTCCGGAAGCAAACCATGCTGCCTCGCGCACTGAGCACCCTCTCTGGTCTGACTGCCACCGCCCTTGTTGTCCTGGCTCCCGCCATTGCACTCGCGGAGGAGGCCGCACACGCCGCCGAGCACGGTGCAGATCACAGCGGCGGCGTGATGGCCGTGTTCCCAATGGCCTACTGGGGAGCTGTCGTGGTTGTCCCACTCGTCACCTTCGGCATCTGCGCCCTGGTGGCCAACAAGGGCACCGTGGAGCCCATGCACCACTGAGTCCCTGACTCGCTGAACACCAAAACGGGCCCCGCATTCACATGCGAGGCCCGTTTTGTCTCTGCCATCGCTCACATGCTTTGGAGTGCCACCAACGCGACGATCACGCCGATGAAGAGCACCACAGCGCCGATGATGAAGCCCATCGAGCCCATGCGCATCTTGCTCTGAATCTCGGGGGAGAAGTCCTTGCGCTCCAAGGCCCCATGCTCCGCGCACTCATACTTGGCGAATGCGTAGCTGATCAGCACGCCCACCAGGCCAAAAGCACGGGCCCAGCGGCCTCCCGCTTGACGGGTGACGGGCTTCTCACAGTGTGGGCAGGGATAATCGGCCATTGACGCTCCATTTCGGAGCGCCATCTTACACAGGTTGAGGGCTTAGCGCAGGCCGCGAAGCCGCCTCAGCAACCAACTCAGGCCCAATCCAAGGGCAGCGAGCAGGGCGAGTATGGGCGCGCTCCAGAGGGGCGTCTGCTTCTCCTCTTCCACCAAGCGCGCGGCTCCAGGATCCAGGATTGGCGCGCCGTAGTCCCCAGCCGCGTAGTACTGGCCCCCTTGCAGCTCAGCAAAGTTCTGGAGGAAGAGCGCATCTGGCAGGAGCTCATCGAGCTCGGGGTCCCTGGCGGAGACCGCGAAGCTGGTGTTGTCCTGGCCCAGCTTGCCCTTCTCGCCGGCCTCCACCAGGACCTGGTAGGAGCCGGCGCCACCGGGCTCCAGCTCGATCACCGCTTCACCCGCGGCGTTGGTGCGCGCCTCGAAGCGCTGCACCCCCTTGGGACCCTGCAGGGTCCCTGTCACAGGCACGCCCTCCATCGCCTCGAAGCCCACATCTCGCACCCGCGTGATCAGGCGAACTGGCTCTCCCACCCCCAGGTTGTCTCGGCTGGCCTCGACTCGAACGCGCTGTCCATCCCGGTCCTGCATCAGCCAGCGCATGCTGTTCTTCCAGAAGCGCAGGTAGGCCTGGTTTCCGTTGCCCGCAGCCGCCTCGCTCATCACCCAGCGCCAAGAGCTGTCGCCCATCAAGGCCATGCTGCGGCCCTTGCCCACCTCGCGCACGGCCACGACCGGCATGGGCTCGCCATCCTGGGTCTTCAAGGTGGGATGCTGAAGCAGAGCTGCTGAACCCGGTGCCAGCCCGACGCTCAGGTTCAATCCATCCAGAGGTGCCAAGCGCTCCCAGAGCTGCTCGTTCTCTTCTGCGTTGCCCAGCAGCCGCGTGATGGGATGGGCCCGCCCCTCGGCGCTCAGCTGGGGCGAGAAGCGCTCCAGGTCCGTGGACTGCTTGGCCTTGAGACCCAGCTCGACCGGCAGCACTGCGCCTAGCGGGGTGCCCTTGTAGTCTCCCAGATCGAAGCTCCGGTCTCCACCGATCATCACAAAGGCCCCGCCCTCCGCTACGTAGTCAGCGACCTCGCCCAAGAGATCATCACTCTCACGCTGGAAGTAGGGGCCGTAGTCGAAGTTCTGGAAGATGACCAAGTCAAAGGAATCCAGCTCCCCCTCCCGGTCTGCGCCCGTGAACAGGCTGCGGTAGGGAAACTCAATGAGCGAGAGCTCATCGGAGGTGTAGGAGGACTGGTTCAGATCATCGGGGGTGCGCAGGATGAAGAAGGAGACCAGGTCGACCGCCGGGTCCTGCTTCAAGAACAGCCGCAGGAACTTCTGGTCCACGCTGGGACCACCGGAGACCTGCAGCACCCGGATCTTGTCCCGCACTACACGAACCGAAACCGGCAGGCTGTTGTTCTCGGGGACCGCATCCCCCTCCCACGTCGGCACCTGTACCTGGTAGACGAAGCGGCCTGGTCGCTCCCGCTCCAAGGAGAAGAAGACCTCCGCCCGACCGTTCCCATCCAGGGTCACCGTCTGGGTCTGGACGACCTTTCCGTCCTCGAGCAGGCTCACTGGCACTGGGCGGCCGGCGTAGCCCGCGCCTTGAATGGACGCAGAGATCTCGAAGGGCGCCTGTTGGAAGGCGTAGCCACCGCTCGCGATGTTGCTGACGGCCAGATCAGAGAGCTCTTCGGCTTGGCCGATTTGGTACAGGGTCAGCGGTCCGGGAAGCTCCAATGGCGTGACCCCAGAGCTCGCGATGCGCTCCCTCAGGCCGCCACGAACCACGCCATCGCTGATGACCACCACTCCAGCCAGTCGCTCCCCCGCGTAGCGTTCGCGCAGTCCGCGAAGCGCCCCACCCAAGTCACTTCCGGACTGGTCGTAGCTGCGCAGGTCCCCTGCCCCGAGCTGGGTCCCGAAGGTGAAGACCTCCGTTCGACCCACCTTGGCCTGTGCCAAGGCTTCCGCCACCTGCTCGGAGCGCGGCACCCCATCTTCGATGACGGACATGGAGCGGGAGTCATCTACCAGAATGGCCAAGACCCCAGGCTCCTCCCGTCCCGAAGGCTCCACCCAGACGGGCCGTACCAAGGCCGCCGCTGCGGCCACCAGGCCAAGGGCCAAGGCAAGTAGCTCGGGCCAAGCCGGCGCCCGCGTCCGTGCGTGCCAAGCGGCCAAGGCAAAGACGCTGAGCACACCCAAGACGACCAGCACGGTCTCCAGCGGGGTCACCTGGAACTCCAGGTGGCCCTGGGCGCTCAAGGGGCCTGAGAACAACCAAGACATCAGAGCCGGCCCTCTTCGAGCAAGGCTTTGACGTGGGCCTGATCCTGCTTGTAGTTGGAGGTCAGGGCGTAGAGGACCAAGTTCACGGCCAGCTTTGTGGCCTCGCGTCGCTGGCGCTCGGAGATGGGCCGAAGGGAGCGCCCGCTCTCGGAGCGCTCCAAGGCGCCGCTCAGGTCGATCTGCCCAAAGATGATGGGGTAGATCGAGCCGAGCTTGATGCCCTCGAGGTAGCCCGGCCCCTGCACCCGGCCGATGGGCCGCTCGATGAGGAAGAAGGCTCGGTACAGGCTGTGGTTTCGCTCCAGGCGCTGAAGAGGCCGGGTGGGAAACATGCGCTGAAGCAGGCGACGCACGCTGAGCGAGAAGGGAGAGTCCGGCACGCCCGAGGTGTCGTCGATATAGAGAAAGCCGCCGTAGGTCAGGTAGCGCTTGAGCTGCTCCAGGTGCTCCGCCGAGAGCGGTCCAAAGGCACCGTCTCCGACCAGGACCGCAAAGGGATGCTCAAAGAGCGCCAGGTCATCGGGTGGGAGTTGCACGACCCCATCGGGGTCCGTCTCCACAGAGGTGGTGCGCGCCACCTCGTAGAGCATCGTTCGCCAGGCGTTGGGCCGAGAGATGCTGCCCTTGGGGAGCTGGATCTCGACCACATCGACCGTGCTCACGTCCCCCAGGGCCAAGGCCTCTGCGGGCAGCAGAGCAGGCAGGAGCAAGGTGGCACCAACGCCTAGGAGAAACTCACGCCGACGCATCGCGCCCTCCGACTGCAAAGGACAAGAGCGCCTGAGCCACCAGCGCGAGAAGGCCCACCCAGAGAGCAATGGGGCCCAGCGGAATGTGACGCTCCAAAAGACCGGGGTCGATGGCCCGCTGAATCTCGGTGATGGTGTCACTCACCCGAACATCCGACTCCTCGGGGGCGACATTGACCGCGACCCAAGCCGTGGCCGGCTGACCAGGACTCCCAATCTCGTAGGCGCCGGGCAAGGTGGGGACAAAGGAGAGCGTGAGCATCTGACCTCGTTCGAGCTGCGCTGGAACTTCCTGGCCATCCGGACCGAGCAGCCTGGGCTCCGCTCCGACGTTTGGCAGCTTCAACTCCACCCTCTGACCAATGCTGCCCACCGCCCGCAGCTCGGCGCCCGCGGAGTCCCCACCCAGGCTCCGAACGAGGCGCTGAATGAAGGGCATGAACACCGCCTGAACCGCCGAGTGAGACCAGTTGTCGTCGTAGTCGAAGCTGCTGGTCCAGAGCAGAACACGCCCCAAGCCCACCTTGCGCTCCAAGAGCGCCGGGCTGCCGTCTTGCCACGAGAGCAGCACCTTGACGTCCTCACTCTCCTGGAAGGGTTCCAAGCCAAAGTACCGAAATGCATTCATTTCCGTGAACCCGGCATAGCCACCGCTGGCAAAGGGCTTGAAGAGCTCCTCGCTCAGATCCGGGCCGCTCAAGCGCACCCCGTCCAAGTCCAAAGGGCTGACGGTGCGCCTGAGGGGGGCCGGCAAGAGCGCCTTGAGGGACTCGTTGTAGCGGTCCGAGGTCACGTTCTTGCCCACGCTGATCACCAAGCCGCCGCCCTGTTGGACGAACTCTGTGAGCACCGGCCCAAAGGCACCTGGGTCCTCGACGTTGGCCAGAAAGACCACGCGGTGCTCAGACTCCGAGAGGCGACGCATCCCCGACGGAGAGACGGTCTCAGGGAGCAGTCCGCCGCTCAGACCGCCCCAAGGCGCCAAGGCACGCTCCAGGAAGTACACCTCGGACTCAAAGGGCGTTCGGCCAGGGTCTCCATCGACCACGAGCACCCTCGATGCCCCTACACGTGGCAGGTGAAAGGCGAAGCTGTCATCGAGGGCCAAGTCAGGGTCATCGACGGTGACGGTGGCCACACCACCGGGCACGGCGCTTGGGACGGTGAAGCGCTCGCTGGCTTTTCCTTCCGCTGGTAGCTCGGTGAAGGCGGTGATCTCCGATCCATCCGGGAGCGCCAGGGTCACCGGAATCTCAATGGGGTCCGGCCCGTAGTTCGCGATCTCCACGCGGACTGAGCCGCCTTCCAAGCCGTCGCCGTAGTTGGCCGAGAGCACGGCGACGTTCTTGGGCGGCGAGGCCTTTACGATGCGCGGAATCACGCTGCTGCCGCGCTCGACAAGTGCAGCGATCTCCTCTTCGGCGGCCGCCACCACGCCCGGGCCTGCCTGGTCGGTGAAGACCAAGACCTCGCCCGCCTCGCCAGCGAGCAGCTCTCGGGCCCGCAAGAGCGCACCGGAGAGGTCCGTCTGCCCATACCCGGCGTTCGTCGAATCGATGTATCGGGCCGCCCGACCGTGCTCGGTGATGAGCTCAGGGCTCATGCTCTGGGCTTGTCCACCCACCCGCACAACCCCAACCCGGGTCCCAGGCGCCAAGCCCTCCAAGACACCCAGTGCGTCTGCACGAGCGCGGGCCATCAGGGTGCGCCCCTTGGCGGTCTGTGCCATGGACAGGCTGTCGTCCAACACGAAGACCACGGCACCGTCTCCACCAAACTCCGGCGCGTCTCCTGGGACGGTGAGCTCGGGCCGCGCCGCAGCCAAGATCAGCGCGCTAGCCGCCAAGGCCCGCAGTAGAAGCAGCAGCAGGTCCTGGAAGCGACGCCGACGCTCCAGGCGCATGACCAGGCGGCGGAGCAGCAGCATGGCGCCAAATGGCTGCCGGTCAACGGGCCGCTGTTGGGTCAGGTGGGCCAGGATGGGCAAGGCCACCAAGAGACCCAGCAGCAGAGCCAGCGGCGCCGCGAGGGAGAGGCTCACGGGCGCTCCAAGCGCAGAGGCGCTCCGGGATGCCCGAGCAGCAAGGAGCGCAGCGGCCCGTCCAGGCCGGCGTCCGTCAAGCAGGGGTAGTAGCGGCCCTTCTGGGCCCGGATCTCTCCCTCCACCTGCGCAAGCCAGGTGTCGCGAACCTTGGCGTACTCCGCCTGAGCCCCAACGGGGTCAATGGCCAGGTCATCCCCTCCCTCAGGGCTGAAGAAGTGGGCAGGCCTCTCAAAGTCCAGGTGCATCTCTTGGCGGTCCAGCACGTGGAAGGCAGCGATGTCCGCGCGTCGTTTGGAGAACGCCAGCATCGCCGGAGACCAGTCGGCAGGCTCCTCCATGAAGTCCGAGACCACACAAACCAAGGAACGTTGGCGCAGTCGAGGTCCGATCGCCGCCAAGGTCTGGCCCAAGTCCGCCTGTCCAGCGGGCCTAAGGTCCGCCAGAACGCCGATGATTCTGGCCAGCTGCGCTTGACCCTGTCGTGGCATCAGCAGGCGCACGCCGCGGGTCTCCCCGCCGATGACGGCCAAGCCAACAGGCTCTTGCCTGCGAATCAGCGCCCACGCCAAGCTCGCCGCCAAGGTGACGGCATAGCCAAACTTGGTGGTGCCCAGGGCCGGCCGAGGCGGCGCAGCCTTTGGACCAGCAAACACCCGCTGTAACCAGCCTCGGGCACCTCGCTGGGTCTCGGCTCCGCCCGTGGACAGATCTCCAGAGGCGTCCAAGACAATCATGCAGCTCAGCTCCGTCTCCAGCTGGTAGCGCCGCGTGACGAGCCGGTCGCTGCGGCCCAGGACCTTCCAGTCCAGGTGCCGCAGATCATCCCCTGCTTGGTACTCCTTGTAGTCCGCGAACTCCACGCTCGCGCCCACCCGGCGGCTGCGGTGCTCGCCCGAGAGCACCCCCTCCACGCTCTGACGCGCGATGAGCTGCAGGCTGCGGATGCGCGCCAGAGTCTCCGGATCCCAGAGCACGGGAACGCCTGGTTGCCCCTGACTCACTGCGGAAGGACCTCGCGCACGAGCTCAGCGACGACCTCGGCGGTGTCGACCCCGGCCGCCTCGGCCTGGAAGTTCAGCAAGACCCTGTGGCGCAGCACCGCGCTGGCCACTTGCCGCAGATCGGAGATGCGCGCTGCGCCCCCCTCTGGGCCGGCGCCGCGCTGAAGCGCCGCCCAAGCCTTGGCGCCCAAGACCAGGTACTGGCTCGCGCGCGGGCCGGCGCCCCAAGCCACCCACTTCTTGGTCACTTCGGGCGCTTGAGGGCCCGGACGGGTGGCACGGGCCAGCTTCACCGCGGCCTCCATCACTTCCTTGGAGACCTCGACCTGACGGACGACCTGCTGCATGCGCAAGAGGAGCGCACGAGAGACCACCGCGACAACCTCAGCCTGGGTGCCCATGGTGGTTCGGCGTACGATCTCCAGCTCTTCATCGGCGCTGGGGTAGCCAACGTGGATGCTCAGCATGAAGCGGTCCAGTTGGGCCTCGGGCAAGGGATAGGTTCCTTCCTGCTCGATGGGGTTCTGGGTCGCAAAGACCTGGAAGGGTGCCTCCAGCGGCATGGTCTTGCCTCCCACGCTCACCTCGCGCTCCTGCATGGCCTGAAGCAGGGCAGCCTGGGTCTTAGGAGGCGTCCGGTTGATCTCGTCTGCGAGCAGCAGGTTGGTGAACACGGGGCCCTCCAAAAAACGCATCTGGCGCTGTCCGGTGGCCCGGTCCTCCTCCAAGATCTCCGTGCCGGTGATGTCGGCTGGCATCAGGTCCGGAGTGAACTGAATGCGGTTGAAGTTCAGGCCCAAGGCCTGGGCGGTCGTGGAGACCAGCAGGGTCTTGGCCAGCCCGGGCACGCCTACGAAGAGACAGTGTCCCTGAGCAAAGAGCGCCGTCAGCATCAGGTCCACCACCTGCTGCTGCCCCACAACGACCTTGGAGATCTCACCCAGCAGACGCTCTCGCGCAGCCTTGATCTCGGCCAGCACCTGCGCATCGTCCAGCTCGGCGGTGTTCTTTTGTTCCAACATCAACTCGGCTCCAGCTCGCTATAGGTCAACACGCTGAGGATGTGGGCATGGTGAGCGGATTGCTCCCGCTGGCCAGCGCTTGCATACAGCGCCACCAGAGCCTCCTGTACCTCAACATCAAAGGGATTGACCTCAGACGAGGCCAAGTAGGCGCCAAGGGCCTTCTCGTCCTGGCCTTTGGCCCGCCAGAGGTCTGCGGCCAGCTTTTGGGTGCCCGCCTCCTCTGGGTAAAAAGTCAGGTTCTCGACCAGCAGCTTCAGGGCCTGCTCGCTGCGTCCCAGCACGACCAAGCTCTGAGAGGCCGCCAGCACCACAGCTGGACTGGCTGGCTCCCCTGGGGGCATGGCTTGGTCGAAGTAGACCAGGGCTGCCTCGTGCTTGCCTTGCTCGGCCATCAGCTCGCCGAGGCGGGCCCGATTGGCCAGCTCCTTGCGGCGCGAGAGCACCGGATCAAAGCCAACATCTTCGGCGCCGTCTTCGGCACCGATAGCGTCCGGACCGCCCTCGATGTGCTCTCCCACAGCGTCGATGGCCACCTTCTCTCCGATGAGATCCAGGGTGGCGAGCCAAGCCTTCCACTCACGCTCAAAGCGCGGGAAGTCTCCCCCATTGGCCTCGGCCGCGACAGCCGCCTGGGCATCCTCGCCCTTTCGCACACGCTCAATGACGCGGGCCAAGACCTTGGGATCGGTCTGCTCTTGCAGGAAGGCCATCATGCTGGCGACTTGGGCGTAGGCCAGGCCGGCGAGCTCCGGAGAGGGCAAGAAAGCCATGGAGGGGTGCATCTGCTCGAAGGTCACCCACTGGTCCGTCTTTAGGGCGCCAGCGAGCAAGGACTGCTTGCTCACCTCCAGCTCAAAGTCGTCCTGGCGCCAGAGCATCTCCGTGCTCTTGGCCAGGCCTTCCTGCAGCCAGATCGGCGCCTTGTCCTTGGAGTGGTAGCTCACGACCAGGTGAACCCACTCGTGCACCAAGGTGTCCCGCCACCCGTAGCCATCCCCAAGGGCCCGGGGGCTGATCAGGAGCAAGCGGTTCCACTTGCTGATGGCAACAACCCCCGTTGTGTTGACCGAGGACTTGGGCAGCCCGGTCGCAGCGATGAAGTCCGAACGGTTCGGGTAGAGCTCTACGCGCACCACGCCGGGAACTTGCCCCCCCAGCAGGGGCGAGATCCGCTCCTGGGCTAGGGTGATGGCCTCTGCCGCCTCCTGCACCAAGATGCGCTCAATTCCGGGATGGTGGAGCACCTCAACGTTGCCTTGGCGGGTGACGACCAGCCCTTCCGCCGCCTCTACGCTGGCCAGGAAGAGGTCGTGCTCCCGCTCCATCCAAGCGCGCAGAAGCTCAAAGTCGCCGGCTGCGTCCACCCCCATCTGCAGGATGACAGCAGGGTCCTCGGCGTCGGCGGCGGGAATGGGCACGCCGATGCTCCGGTAGCGTGCGATGCGCCCTGGGCTCAGGTCCTCGAGGGGAATGCTCAAGCGCGGTGGCAGCGCTGGCCGCAGAACCTCCATGTCCACCGCTGAGGCTTGGTCCAAGATGCTTCCGGAGAGCTCAGCGGCCCGCTCAAAGTCCCCCTGATGAAAGGCCACGCGCGCCTTGAGCAGGGTGCTCGTGGGGTCGTCCCCCAGGCTCTCTGCGACATCGACTGCGCAGCTCAGGTTCACTTCTTTGAGGCAGCGAAAGCCCTTGTCGACCTCCGCAGCGCGGGCTGGAGGGGCGACAAAAAGGCCAACAGCAAGCGCCGCAAATCCAAGGAAACTACTGACGAACGAGTTCTTCATAGTACCTCCGCTTGAGCGCTTCATACTCTTCGGGCACCTCACCCTCCATGCCCTGCATGAGCTGCTCCCGGTAGCGGGCGATGTCCACATCCCGCTCGGGCTCTGGCAACTCCATCTCTGGGTTGTTTTCCTTGTTCCACTCCTCGCCGCCCTCGCCCTCTGCTTCCTCATCATTGTCTGGCTTGCCCGAGCCCATCTCGTTCTGCATCTGACTCTGCATGGACGCAGCCTGCTCCAGGGCACGAAGCGCCAACTCGATGCGGTCGGCGGCGGCCTCCTCCGCTCCCTCCGCCGCAAAGGGACGTCCGCTGTCCAGCGCCCGCTCCGCTCTGGCCATCTCCCGCACTGCGGCGTCCAAGTTCTCTTCTAGACCCGGCGCGCCCATGGGCAGGTCTTTGGCGATCTTGGCGGCCCGGGGTTGCACCGCCTTGGTCTCAGTGCTCAGGGTCTCTTGCTTGGGCAGGAGCTTCTCAAGCTTGCCGGTGAGGACCGGGTCCCGCGTGACCGAGGCCAGGTCCATGGCGTCCAAGAGCCGGCGCACCTGGCGGGCCTCGTCGCCTGCTTGGTCGAGCTGGCTGACGTTTCCTGGATCGCCCTCGTAAAAGCGCATGCCAACGGCAGCATCCTGAATGGCACGGCTGCTGGCGTCGGCGGCCAATCGAGCGCCACGGAGATCTCGCGCAGCGACGGCGTCCAAGAGGCGCTCTGCAGAGTCTTGGCTGCCCTGGAGCACTCTGTCCTCGTAGTCGGAGCGGCGGGCGGGCTTGGAGACCACATTCCGGGTCCGCTCCAAGGAGCTCCTTGCCAAGCGCTCAACCTCCACCCAGGTCTTGCTCAGCTGAACGTCACTCGTCCCGTTGAGGTCGCGCACCGCCTGTGTCTGGGCCAGCAGCTCACGCTCGGCGGTCTCCAGACGCTCCAGCTCCTCGATGAGCTTTCTGAGCTCGTCCCCTTCCCCTTCCGTCATGGCCTCGAGGCCGCCACGCCAGCTCGCGAGGTTGGACTGGAGGCGCTCCAGCTCATCGGCGCTCCAACCGAGCAGCTCGGCGGAACGCTCCAACTCCCCCTCTGCTCGGGCGCGCTCGGCCGCTGCGTAGAGCTGACGAAGGTCTCCAACACTCTGAGAGACCATGCCAGTGATGGCGCCACTGTCCAGGGTCTTGGCAAGCTCGTCGAGCGCTTCAATCCCGGCGTTGAGCTCTACGATCTGCTCCTTGAGCGGATCCGGCTCTTGGTAGGTGGCCATTCGCTGAGCGACCCGGGTCTGGTCGATCAGCCCGTTGAGTTCCTCGTCCAACAGGCCCATTCCCTGCGCGCGCACGATGCGGTCCAGCATCAGCACGTAGGTCTCCAGGATGGCGATGAGGTTCTCATGCTGTTCATCCAGGGCGATCTGGTCTTGTGGATCCAGCTCCCCATCCTGAACGCTGAGCTCCATCGCAAAGCGCAGCATGGAGCTGGCCTCCCCCTGTACTTCCTCAATCACGCGGCCCTCAAGGGTTCGCAGGTCGTCCCCCTGCCAGTTGCTGTCCACAAGCAAGTTCAGAGGCTCAAAGCGCTCCGCAGCGGGGCGTGCCCATGCGCCGAGCGCATCAGGCGTATCCCCCAGGGGGTGCTCATCCAGGACAAAGGGAGCCAGGACCAAGACCAGCGCGTCACGCAGCTCCTTGCGGTAGCGAATCTCGCGCCGCTGCTCCTCTGCATCCCCGAGCACACGAACGCGCACAGGCCCAGAGAGCCCCGGCTTGGGGATGAGCACACCATCGTTGTCGATGGCTGAGATGCGCAGCACGTTGTCCGAGCCCGGCCGAAGCCCCAGCTCTGCCGCCGTGACCGTCAGCTCTCCACGCTCCTCCCTGGAGGCGAGGGTGGGCTCGGCCAAGGTCTTCAACGGTCTGCCGCCATTCATGAGTTGGACACGCGTCAGCCCAAAGTCATCCCTGGCCGCCCAGCTCAGGGTGAAGGGGGTGTCCATGTCCACGTCCAGCACGCGCGCCTCCGCGCTGAGCTCCGCGATGGGCGGGTCATCGGGCTCCAGAACAATTGGAAAGCTCCCGCTGCTCAGGGTTTCCGCTCCACGCTGAAAGAGTGCGCGCCAGGTGCCATCCTCCAAGATGACAAAGCTGCCCTGGAAGCTGCGTTGTTCACCCATCTCGGTGGGCTCAGGGGGCAGATCGTAGGACTGGATCAGGACCGAGTCGAAGCGGTCCTCCGTTCGACCGGAGACGAAGACCTGCGTGCCAGGCGGGCCGTGAACCTCTCCGTTGGAGTTGTCGACAGTGAGCGGAGGGAGGCCGGTATACGCCGGGTACTCATAGCGAAGGCTCACATCTCCGACCCGCACTGGGGGGAGCTGTGAATCCAGCGTGTCCAGCGAGGCCACCTGAGGAGGCGGACTCCCTCCGGCCAGCCAGGCCAAGGTCTGCATGGCCCCCATGGGGGCTATGGCCGAGCCCACGCCGAAGAGAATCACCGCAACAAACAAGGAGCCAACGGCGCCCCAGAGCCTGTGGGGATGAACCAAGGCCACGTCCAGGCGCCGCAGCCCGTCCGTGACGTTGTCGACCAGCAGCTGATGGATGGAGGCGCTCTGCCCCTGCTCTGGGCCCAGTGGCTTTTCTGCCAAGACCTGAACCAATCCGCGAAGTGGAGGGGCCGCTTGCGCCACACGACGCGCTTGGTGCTCCAGATCTGCCGCAGCGCCCCAACCTGAGCGAAGCCACCAGGCCGCCCCGCCGAAGAGAAGGAAGAGCGCTGGGATGACCAGCATGCGGGCGCTGCTTCGATCGATCCCCGCGCCGGCGGCCCCCATTGCCCCCAGCCAGAGCAGGAGCAAGGTCGCCAACAACACGCCCAGCGCGCGCAGAAGCAACAAGCGTCGCTCACGGCGCTTGAGGGCGGAGAGCGCCTCCAGAATGCGTTGCAGATCGTTCATGAAGCCAGGGTGGTCATGGAAGTGTGCGCACGAGAGTCGCCGAGGGCCAGCGTCGCGCCCGCCCTACCCGCAAGACGAGAGCAACGTAGCCGTCTTCTGAGTTGCTCACCACGGCCAAAGGCTCCAGGTCATACAGGCGCTCCACCCGCATCGCGCGGTCTCGGACAGCGAGGGACGACCAACGGTAGTCCTGAACTCCCATGAGCCAGAGAACGCAGCCGTGTTGCGCCTGCAGCCCGGCAAATTCTTCGGGGTCCCAGAGATTGAAGTGCGAGAGCTGCTCCCCCTCCGCCGCGACCCGCTCGTCCTCGGTGATGAGCGCACAGTCCCCAAGGTCTTGGAGGCTCCACTGGGGCAAGTCTGACTGTACGCTCTCAGCAAAGTGCTCCTCGGAGGCATAAAAACGCTGCCTTGTGTCCACCAGCGAGGCCACCAACCCCAGGCCGGCGACCCCCAAGGGCAACCAAGCCCATCGCTGGGTGGAACAGAGTCCCAAACAAGCGCTCAAAGCCAATCCAGCAGCCAGCAAGTGCCGGGAGCCGTAGTCATTGAACCCAGCCATGGCCAAGTGCACGCTCACCACGAGCGCACAGAGCGGAATCCAAGTCCGCCACTTGGCGCGTAGTCCCAAGCCAGCCCCGATCAGCACAGCAGGCAGCACCCAGAGACGTTGAAAGGGCTCAAAGTAGACGAGGAGCGCGCTGTTCATGCGGAAGCTCCCGAGCCACTCCCCGCTCCCAGGAAGCTCCCCCGTGCCGCGCACAGCGAGGAGTGAGCCGAGCGCAATGAGCGCCCCAACGAGCAGCCCTGGCCCCCACCGGGCCGCAGCCTTGGGCCTGTTGAGCACCACCAACAGCAAGCCAGCAGGCGCCGCCCAAAGGGTGTCCAGTCGCAGCGCGACGGCCAGTCCGGCGGCCGCTCCCGCGAGCAGCCCGGCGCCCAGAGGGTCCTCCCCATCCATGAGCAGACTCAGCGCCCAAAAGGCCACACAGACGAAGAAGAAGGGAAGCACCACGTTGTAGATAGAACTCGACCACGCCGCGAGGTTCCCCCAGAGCGCCAAACTTAGGCCCGCGACGAGGCCGACCCAGCGCCCATGCATGCGCCCGAGGGCTGCAGCCCAAGCCACACAAGCCAGGGCACCCGAGAGCAGGCTCACCGCCAGCGCGGCCCTCTGGCCCAAGCCAAGGCCTTCCATGCACCAGAGCAGCCACTGCATCGCAGGCATACGGGCTGCGTTCCCGGCATCCAGTCCACGGGTGCCAAGCAGAATCTCCAGGTACTCCGCCTCATGCCCCAGTGTCTCGACGCGCGCGAGGGGCATCAGCACCGCAGAGACGGTCAACGCCACAGCCAGCACCAGAGCGTGCATCCAGTCTGGACGAAGGGCTCGGAGCCGAAACGCCGCGCCCCCGGCCATGAGCAAGCCCAGTCCCCAGGGAAGCGCCCCCGCGAGCCACTCCATCAATCGGCCGCTGGCCAAGTAAAGCGCAGCTCGGCGCCACCCTCGGGCCGGTTCAGCGCCTGGATCTGCCCACCCCCCAACTCGACGATTCGCTGGCAGGTCGCCAAACCCAGGCCGGTTCCCTTTCCAGCAGCCTTGGTGCTCACGAAAGGCTCAAAGACTTGGTCTAAGACCTGCTCAGAGAAACCTGGTCCAGTGTCCATGCAGGAGAAGCGCAGCAATCCGTCTTCTTGCAGCACGGCTTGGAGGCGAACCTCGCCTGGACCGTCCAGAGCGTCCCGGGCATTGAGGAGCAAGTTCAACAGCACCTGATGAAGCCGCCCTTCTTCTTCAACCACCAGCGGCAGCTCGGGTGAGGCCTCTGCACTCAGCTCGATCTCTCGAAAGCCTGGCAGCGGCAACACCGTGTCCAAGGCGTCCTGAAGGACTTCTTGGGGCGAGCGCTCCACCCTGCGGCCTGGTTTTGGACGGGCGTAATCCAGAAGCTCTCGAATGATGCCGTGAATGCGGCCCACCTCCTTTTGGGTGCGCGCCAGCAAGTCCTTCTCCAGACCCTCGTCCCCCACCCCATCGGCCAAGAGTTCGACGTACCCGACGACCGCAGCCAAGGGGTTGCCCACCTCGTGGGCGATGCCAGCGGCAAGGGCGCCAACGCTCGCCAAACGGGCCGCGCGGATCAACTCCTCTTGAGCAGCCCGGAGTTCCTGGTTCGCTTGCTCCAGATCTGAGACCTGTGCCCGGGTCCGTGCCCGATACCCAGCCAAAGAGACGCTGAGCACGTTCAGCGCGCCAGCCAAGTCGCCGAGCTCACGAGCCGCCTTGAGCTCCGAGGTGTGTCCAAAGGCCCCCCCAGCGATGCGCTCCGTGGTCGCAGTGATCTCTTGAATTGGCAGGATCAACCTACGGCGAACCAACACAAAGCCACCGAGCGCCAAGACCATCCCGGAGCCCAAGCTGAAGCTCAACACCAAGCCCAAGCCCGGACTGACCATGCCATGTCCATCCAGCCCGACCTGCATGCGAAGCGCGCCCCCCCCACTGACCGGGACCGTCACCTGCACATGCTGACGTCGCTGAACCTCGACGTGTTCGCGCTCCATGTTCAGCGCCGCCTTGAGCCCCGCATCCGGCGTCTCCGGCCATGCCCCAACTTCAACCACCACGTCCCCGTTCCCACTCTGCAGCCAGAGCTGCTCTAAGTTGAGGCCAGGAGCGGAGTACGCCCCCAAGATCTCCTTTTGCTGCTGCGCGTTCTGGGCCATGCCCATCTGAGCCGCCAAGCCCGAAGCCGAGGCCAGGGTGAGCTCTTGGCGGCGCTCCAGCTCAAGCTGGGTGCCCAAGAGCCAGAAGAGCGCAGCATTGAGCAGGACCATGCCCACTGCCCCAGCTGCCATGGTCACCGCGGTCTCAGCCCAAAGGCCCCTGCGCAAGCCTGGCCTGGCGCCGAGATCCAGATCAGAGATGTCCGAGGGCTCCATGAAGCGAGACTACCTCTTTGGCCCCTCCCCCGTTCTCTCTCAGTGGATGTGAGGCCGAATCAAGGCGATGACCTTGCCCAGAATCTGCACGTTGTGCGTGCTGTCCACGATGATGTCCTCCATCGAGGAATTGGCAGGCTGCAAGCGGATGCGGCCCTGCTCATGGAAGAAGCGCTTGACCGTCGCCTCCTCGTCCACCAACACAACAGCGGTCTCGCCGTTCCGCACCGTCTTTTGGTCCTTGATGATGACGATGTCCCCATCCAGGATGCCGTCTTCGATCATGGACTCACCATGTACCCGCAGGCCGAAGCAGGTCACACCTGCTGGAACGAGGCTGCGGTCCACGCGCACCATCTCATCGGCGTTCTCAATCGCCAAAGTCGGAGAGCCTGCAGCGACTCGCCCCAGGACGGCGATGCCAACGGTGCTCTCATCGTGAAAGGCGCCCTTGGCTCGCTGCGTGAGCCGAAGGCTACGAGCCCGGCCCGCTCCACCAACCCGCTCCACGTATCCCTTGCGGGTCAGAGCCTTGATGTGGTCTGCGACCCCATTGGTGGACTTGATGCCCAGGGCGTCCCCAATCTCCCGGTAAGACGGCGCGATGCCTCTCTGGTCCACGCTCGTCGCGATGAACTCGAGGATTTCTTGCTGGCGTGGCGACAGATCTTCCATGTGCGTTCCCATACTGTAGACAAGATCTACTGCATAGGTGTTCAGCTGTCAATCTGTTCACTGAGAAAGCGCTTGCTATGCCCCAATGGCCTCGAGCGCGGAGACGATGCGCTTGAGAATTCCGGAGATCTGAGGGTGCTTTGCGTCGAAGACCAGCACGCGCTCTTCAACCTGCTCCATCAGCTCCTCAATGGGCCCTTCTTCCTCCCCCTCCGTCAGTCGGTCGATCTGACCGGAGATGCCTTGGAGCTGCTCGCGCAGCTCATCATCCATGTCGTTCATACCCTCCAGCTCTTGCTGGAGTTCTTCGAGGTCTTTCTTGAGTTGCTCGCGGGGCATGGCCACCTCCTGGATGCACAACGCTAGCACATCCAGGAGTCCGCCACGCAGGGATTCAACGAGAGACCAAGCCGCCTGGTGCATCACCGGAGAGGCGCGCGGCAGTCTCGATCATCGTGAGCAGCTCGGCGTGCTCCGGCTCCCCGCGCAGAGTGGCTCCCTTGGCCAGCTTCAAGACCTCGGCGTAGCGAATCTCGGCGGCGTAGGGGCTTCCGCGAAGGAGCTCAGCGAAAGAGGCCACAGCGACCGCCAAACGGAGGCTGGAGCTGGCGCTGGCCAGCTCGGAGTGCATGTGCTCAGGCGAGAAGGTGGTGGCCCATTCCTTGGCTGCGCTGTCAGGACCGGGCTTCTTGGCGCGCAGGCGAACCGTCGCCAACTCCATGTCCTCAGCGCCATCCCGGAGGACCACGTCGTAGAGCGCCGTGACAGCGTGACCGGAGCCAATCTCACCTGCGTCGACGCGGTCGTTGCGGAAGTCCTTGTCCGCCACGTCCCGGTTCTCGTAGCCCACCAAACGGTAGCCAATGACGGCGTCGGGGTTGAACTCCACCTGGATCTTCACGTCCTTGGCGATGGTCACCAGGGTGCCGGCCAGGTCCTCACCAAAGACCTTGTGGGCCTCTTTGGCGGTGTCCACGTAGAAGTAGTTTCCGTCTCCCTTGTTGGCCAGCTGCTCCATCATGGCGTCTTGGTAGTTTCCCATGCCAAAGCCGACGGTGGTCAGGGTGATGCCCTCCTCGGCGTGGTGCTGAACGGTGCGCAGGATCTCCTCGTGGCTGGTACGGCCGATGTTCGCGTCCCCGTCCGAGAGCACGATGACCCGGTTCTCATGACCGTGAACGTAGCTCTCGCTGGCCATCTGGTAAGCCATCTCCATGCCGTTGGACATTGCCGTACCGCCGCCGGAGCGCAGGCGACCGATGGCTTCGTTGATGGTGCTGCCCTGGGATGCCGGAGTGGGTCCGAGAATCATCTGGGTGCTGCCGGCGTAGGTGCCCAGCGCGACCGTGTCCTGTGGCCCCAGGCCCTCCACCAGCTCCATCAAGGCCTCTTGGGCAAGGGGGAGCTTGTCTGCCTGGCTCATCGATCCAGAGGTGTCGACCAGGAAGGTGAGGTGCACCGGAGGACGCTCGGTGAGCTCCATTCCCTGGACCCCGACCCGCATCACATGGTGGCTGGGCTCCCAAGGTGAGGGCGCGGCCTCCATAAAGACCGAGAAGGGCGCGTCACCGCCTTGGGCGGGCGCCTTGTAGCCGTACTCCATGGCGTTCACGAACTCTTCGACGCGCACCGAGGCGTGGTCGGGCAGCAGGCCTTCGTTGAGCTTCCTGCGTGCCATCGCGTAGGAGGCTGTGTCCACGTCTACGGCGAAGGTGCTGAAGCGGTCGCCCTCGACCAGGGTCATGTCGTTGGTGCCGTAGTTGACGTAGCCCTCTGTGTTGGCGGCGTTCGGCTCCCGAGCGCGGTCAGGGGCCTGCACCTCGCCTACGACCCCTCCGGCCACCGAGTAGCCGCTCTTGACGGAGACGCTGGGGCCGGAGCCCATTCCGTAGGCTTGCCCCCCGCCGCGACCCTTTGTTCCAAGTCCGCTGAGTCCCTCTGCCATTCCACCGCCGCCGGCGCCGGTCCCTCTGGACCCCAGCCCGCCGCTTCCAATGCCTCGAGATCCAAGGAGCAGCCCATCGATGGCCACCGCCTCCTCGGACTTGAGTCCAGCAGAGTCCTTCTTGTCAGCGACCTCCAAGGCGGTGGTGACCTCCGGCTCGGCGTCCGCCCCAGTGGCCGTCTGCCGCTTCGACTCGCCAGCTTCTGCGAGCTGGGTCGCTGCCTCGGCTGGGGGTGCTTCAGCCTGGTCTGTGGGCTCTGGTGTCTCCAGCTCCGACATCACGCCGGTGGGCTCCTCGTTGCAAGCCGCCAGGCTGAGGAGGAGAAGAGGAGCAAGCAGCGAGAGAGAGCGGGGCATGGGAAACCTTCCTTGGGTGTTCCCGTACCGACCTCAAAAAAGGTCTGCGGTTTGCAAAGTCATCTTGGCAAAAAGATGTGTAAGGCAGGCTCAGCTCGGCGCGTTGCCCGGCCTACTCTGACTCGAAGCGGTAGATGGTCGACCCCGGAGGGGCCATCAAGAGCTCTTCTGCCGCGAGGCGACGTACCCCAGCGGGGTGCTTCTCCAGGATGTCGATCTGCCGCTGGAACTCCACGTTCTCTGCGCGAAGCTCGTCCACACGGGCATCTACGGCGCGCATCTCTTGGCGCAGCTCATGCCGCCGGACCAAGCCATGGTCGCCAAAAATGGTCATCAGCACCACGGCACCCATGACGGTAAATGGCACCGCGCCCAGGAGCAGGCGGCGCAGCATGGTCGTGGTCACTGAAGAGGGCCGATTCACACCCCTACCGTAGCAAGTGATCTTGCCACGTCAAGGCCGGGATCCTTGCTATTGGCTGACTTCGCTTCCATCACCGGGGTCGGTGGCGATCGCGAGCCGGTTCAACCCCTTGGAGCGGGCCAGATCCATCACGCGAACCACCCGTCCGTGCTCCACATCCGTGTCGGCCTTGATGATGACCAAGGTCTGCGGATCTGCACTCGCTGCGCTGAGCTTTTCATCCAGAGTCGCCCAGTCCACAGGGGCCTCGTCCACGAAGACCTCGCCCTGGTTGGTCATCCAGATGTTCACGTCCGAGCTGTCTTGGAGAATCTCCTGCGCGCTGGAGCGCGGCAGATCCACCTGAATCCCCGGTGCGGTGATGAAGGTGGTCGAGACCATGAAGAAGAGCACCAACTGAAAGATGATGTCGATCAGTGGGGTCACGTCCACCCGGGTCTCCTCCCGGCGCTGGCGCTTGAAATTCATCCCTTGTCAGCCTTGGGGCCCAGGTTGTCCAGGATGAAGAGGGAGGCCTCCTCCAGCTCAAGGGTCAGCTCGTCCACGCGGCTGAGCAGGTAGCGGTGGCCCATCAGCGCAGGGATTCCGACAGAGAGGCCACCGAATGTGGTCACGAGCGCCGTGGAGATGCCCCCCGCCATGCGGCCGATGTCGCCCATGCCGTTGGCCTGGATGACGTCGAAGGTCTGAATCATTCCCCAGACCGTTCCAAGCAGGCCCAGCAGAGGCGCCACGCTGGCCACGATGCCAACCACACCCGTGAAGCGCTCCAGCTCCGCGCTCTCGCGGCGGCCTACCTCTTCGGCGAGCTCCTTGACCTCGGCCCGCGGCTGCCCCGCGTGGGACACGATGACCTCGACGATGCGACCCAGTGGACCGTCGTCTTTGCGGCAGGCGGTGATGGCATCGGCCAAGCGATCTTGACGCACCAACTCCAGCAGCTCTACCCGCACGCTCTCGGGCACAACGCGCCCCCGGCGAAGGGCAAAGAGTCGCTCGAAAAAGGCTGCGAGCCCGACCAGCGAGAAGACGAAGATGACGGCCATGATGGCCCCACCGCTCTGCAATAGCTCAAACAAGCGCGCTCCCTAACTGGCTACTTCCCGGGCATGATGGTGTCCGGCGAGGTGGCTTACGTCAACCAATGGCCTGTAGCCTAATCCCCCACGGAGGTAGAAGATGCAGCGACGCACAAAGCAGGTCCTGGGTGCCTTGGGCTTCTGCGCTGCGCTCTGCTTCATCCCAGGCTGCAAGGTGGGATACCTGATCAGCAGCGGCTACTATCAGGCGGAGCTCCTCCACTCTCGGGAGCCGGTCCAAGAGCTTCGTGAGCAAGAGCTGCTCAACGCGGCCGAGCTTCAGCGCCTGGATCTCATCGCCGATGTGAAGGCCTACGGCGCAGAGATCGGCCTGAGCGCAACGGACAACTACGAGACCTTGGCGTGGAAGTGGGAACGCACCATCTGGAACGTGACCGGGTGCGAACCTCTGGCCTTCACCCCAAAGACCTGGTGGTTTCCCATCGTCGGTCGCTTCCCTTACCTGGGCTACTTCCGCGAGAAGGACGCCCGCAAGCTGGAAGGCCAACTCCTCGAGGAGGGACTGGACGTCTACGTGCGAACGGCCGGTGCCTATTCCACTCTGGGCTGGTTCAAAGACCCCATCCTGCCGGACATGCTGACCTGGGACGACTACCGCCTCGCCGACACGGTCCTACACGAGCTGGCCCACGCCACCCTCTGGGTGCCCGGTTCGGTGCAGTTCAACGAGTCCTACGCCAACTTCGTCGGGGAGGTCGCCGCCATGCGCTATCTGCAGGCAAGGCGCGGACACCACGACCCGGCCCTGCTCGCTGCGATTCAGAGGAAGCAGGACCGATCGGTCTTCCGGGACGTGCTCCACGAGACCTACGCGGACTTGGACGCGGTCTACATGGACCCTGCCCTCAGCGACGAGGCCAAGCTGGCGCGCAAAGCGGAGATTTTGAGCACCGGCTTGGTTGAGCAGGTCCAAGCGGCCCCCCTGAACAACCACGAGGCCTACCTGACCTACATCCAGAAGGACCCGTGGAACAACGCCCGCCTGGTGCAGTTCAAGACCTACAACACCGACGAGCAAGTCTTCGCCGCGCTGCTCGCTGAACAAGATGGAGACCTGTTGGCCTTCATTGAGCGGGTGGGCGAGCTGACGGCCGACGCTGACGACCCAGCCCTCGCTCTGAGGCAGGCCACCGGCATGCTCCGAGAAGAGGACCTGCTCGCGGAGTAAAGGTGGAACCCGGCCGCGAGGCTGTGGTCCAAGACCTTAGCGATAGGAAAAGGCACCAAAGACTGGGTGCCCCCTAAAGCTGCATCGGGCCGGATCCGATTCCGACAACATGTTCAAAAATTTTGAACACCGTCGAAATTCCCGTACTTCAAGGCCTGTCAAGGGCCCCAAAGCATCGCGACATGGATGTCACGGTTCAGAGGCCCAGTGGTGTCCAAGTCCCCATCACAAGCCTTTGACAGCCCGTCATTGCTGACTGAGCGCCACCCTGGCACGCGACTTGCTGTCAATAGGACCAACCCCAGAGGAGTTGTACATGGTTGCCAGCCCACGGAAGAGCCGAGCCACTGACCCGGTCGCCAACCAGCTGCTGAACAAGTACCTCAAGCGCATGGGGTCCATTCCCCTGCTCAGCCGCGCCGATGAGATCGAAGTCTCTCGCCGCGTTCGTGAAGGTGGACCCGAGTCCGAGCTGGCCAAGGTCGCCCTGATCAACGCCAACCTGCGCTTGGTGGTCTCCATCGGTAAGCAGTACAGCTACCGTGGCCTGCCCCTCGCCGACCTGATTCAGGAAGGCAACATCGGTCTGATGAAGGCCGTTGAGAAGTTCGACCCGGACCGCGGCTTCAAGTTCTCGACCTACGCCAGCTGGTGGATTCGTCAGTCCATCATCCGGGCCATCGAGTCCCAGATCCGCACCATCCGCATCCCGATCTACAAGCTGGAGGTCGTCAACCGCGTCCACCAGACCCAGAAGCTGCTCTTTCAGCGCCTGGGACGCGAGGCCACCCTCGGTGAAGTGGCCAAGGAGCTCAACACGCCCCTGGCCGACCTTGAGCCTCTGATGCGCCTGACCCGTGAGCCCATGTCCCTGGACGCTCCAGTGACCAAGGACTCCGACTCCAGCATTCAGGACTTCATCGCCAACCCAAACAACGTGGCGCCTTCCAGCCGCATTGAGTGCGTGGGCCTGACCGAAGAGATGGAGCACGTGCTGTGCACCCTCACCCCACGCGAGGAGAAGGTCCTGCGCATGCGCTACGGCCTGGGTGAGCCCAACGCTTACAGCCTCGAAGAGATTGGAAGCCAGTTCCACCTCACCCGCGAGCGCATCCGCCAGATCGAGATCAAGGCCCTGCGCAAGCTGCGTCAGAACCGCGGCGAGAGCGAAGACAAGCTGAGCTGCTTCCTGGACTAAGGGTTCGCTGGGCCTTCGGGCCCGACACTCAGGGAGACTGGCCTACCAAGTCTCTACCCAGCCCTTCTCCAAGGGCTCGCCAGTTTGGGCCGCCTCTTGCAGGGCGGCCTCTTCTTCTTCCAGGGTCAACAGCCCATTGTTGAGCAACAGGGCCCGGGTGACCTCGGGCGGGGTGAGCTGGCTGGTGAAGACCACCGGATAGCGCATGGCCAGACCGGGCCGAGATGGCGCAGGGAAGTCCAGTGCTTGAGCCGCTTGCTCTACACAGGCCTCGGCGTCTGCATCTCCGAGGGTGGAGAGCAGAGCGACCCCCTGCTGAACTTGGCCCGTCGCGTCCAAGACGATGCGCAGAGTGACTTGGCCGTAAGCCCGTGGGTCTCGGGCCAAGGCCTGGGTGTAGCAGGCCTGGAAGGCTGGGTTTGCCTGATCCAGCACCGCCAGCATCCTCTCGCGCTCCGGAAGCATCGCGTTCGCCGGCAGCTCAGCGACCACGTGCTGCCCCGAGGACACCAAGGGCTCAGGCTCCGCCTGACGGGCTGCACAGCCGAGCACTCCCACCGCAAGCAATGAGAGCATCAGCTGCGTCGACGTCGAAGCAAGAGCACACCGGCCAGGGCCAACAAGCCAAGTCCGCCCTGCGCGTTCAGAGGACCGCCCCCCATAGAGGCGCAGCCCAAGGCAACCCGTTCACCGGGAGGAGGCACGGCGCCGCCATCGAGGTCGGTGTCGGGCTCGCCGGTGTCCACGGGTCCCGTATCAACCGGTCCAGTGTCCACAGGTCCGGTGTCTACGGGCCCACCTGGCTCCATCGCGATGGAGCACCACCAGTTGCCCGAGCCGGTCTCCACAGTCTGGGTGCAGGAGCCCTGCTCGTAGCCGTCGAAGGAGGTCTGAACCGTGTACTCGCCGGGAGAGAGCTTGGTGAAGCGGTAGTAGCCGTCGGCGTCCACCGTCACGGTCTCGCCGGTCTCGACCAGCTTGGCGGTCGCGCCAACCAGGCGCTCGCCGTTGTAGATGTCCCCGTCGGCGACCACACCGAGCAGGGTGGCGTCCGAGATGTCGGCGTCTCCACCGACCAGCGCCATGTAGCCAGACCAGTCCCACCCGGAGCCAGGGTCCGTGTGGGTCGCACCCGGCACCTCGTAGTGCGCGATGATGTGAGAGCGATCCAGTGGAATCGAGTTTCGGCGGGCAATATCCGCAGTCAACGCAGCCGAGCTCGTGTACATCGCCGTGGTGTACCACTTGCCAGGGTCATCGACGTAGCCCTCGTGCTCAATCCCGACGGACTGCTCGTTGTAAGTCCAGTTGCCCGCGTGCCAGCCCACGTCCTCTTCCAGGACCATCTGAGTGACCTGGCCATCGGAGCTGCGCACGACGTAGTGCGCGCTCACGTTCGCCGAGCTGTTTCCAAACCAGCTGATGCAGCCCGAGTAGCTGCCCTGAACGGTGTGGATGACGACGTAGTTGATGTCTGAGGAGCCACGGCTGTAGTTGCTGTAGTTGCTGCTGTGGGCCGAGGTGAAAGTGACCGCGCCGGCGTAGTCCGTGCTGGCCAAGGGCGGCGGCAAGACCATGTCCAGCTGCCCCAAGGCATCGATGCTGTGCACATGCTCCTGGGGGAGCAACTTGGCCTCGGCCGCGTAGATGCCGTCCTCGAGCAGCTCGTAGATGTAGGAGACGAAGAGCGCCTGATGCTCAGGCTCTTGGCGTCCAGAGAAGGCCACGACAGCCGGCGCCCATTCGCTGAGCTCGTCCTGTTCTGGCAGCGTACCGAGCTGCCCCTCTGCGTGCCACGCCAGGAGCGCGGCGGCCCCTTGGATCTGCAGCTCAGGCGAGGCCATGATGTCGTCGGGAGACTCTCCGAGCAGAACGCTGACGCGCTCGATGCCCGGACCGAAGCTCTCGTTGTCTTCGCGGAAATCGTAGAGGCCGTAGCCTCCCCAAGCGCTGGCCGCCTGCGCGTCAAAGTGGCTCGCCTCGAAGGCGAGCGCCATCAGAAGCGGCGCCGGAACCTTGTGGGTCTCAGCGGCCTGCTCGAAGGCCGAATCCAGAGGAGCGGCATGAACAGCGGAGGCAAGGACAAGCAGGGACAAAGACACAATGAGCTCCAGGGAGTCGGTCCGGAAGTTTACACCAACAACCTAAGCTCTTGAAGCCCTGTTTGCCTTGTTCTAGTCCTTCTTGCGTCGGGCGTGGCGACTGCGCGCGTTCTTGTTCGAACAGTTGCGTGAGCAATACTTGCTCCTGGGCCGACGACCGCGCTTGCAGGTCTCCCAGGCGCACTTCTCCCAGCCCGGAGGCTGTGGGCTGTGATCCACGGTGATGTCCTGATGCGGCCAGGTCCACCACTCGGGGGTTGCACCCTCTGCGACGGCCGGAACCGGAGCAGACGCGGCAGCGCTCTGCTTGTCCCCTTCGGCCGGAACCACCTTGGCTACGACTGGACGAACCAGCGGAGCGGGTGTTGCGGCAGGACGGGGGCGCTCAGCAGGCAAGCTGCGCTGGGTGGATTCCCACTCAGCAAACTGCTTTTCATACTCTTCCTGAACGGCCTTCTCCCCATAGATGACCTTGCCGCAAGTAAAGCAGTGCAGTTGAACCTGGTGGGGACCACGGGCAGAACTGCCACGGTAATCCCGCTCAAGGTCTAGGTTGTGAGACCCACACTTGGGGCACTGCATCCGGAACTTGCGCATGAACCTCTCTCTGGCCAGCAGCCGGGAAAGCACGACAGACCCGTCCCGGCGGGCCGCAGCTATAACGTGTCGGAGCGTTTCTTGCTCACTCTCACCGCAATAGGGCCAGGGTCTGAAGCGTTTAGCTGGTCGGAGGCCACACATGTTCCATCCCCAAGGACCCACATTCGCCGAACTGGCCCAACAGGCGCTCTCAGGCACCACGCAGGGCTATGACCTGCTGGCAAACAAGTTCGAATACACCCCCTTTCGAACCCCCGATGCGCTCCTCGAAGTGGTCCAGGACCGAATCGCAGCCCAGGGTCCTGTGGCTCGGGGCGTGGACCTATGCTGCGGGACTGGCGCCGGCTTGGCGCACCTCAAACAGGTCTGTACCGAAGAGGTGTTGGGCGTCGACCTCTCTCAAGGCATGTTGGACGTCGCCCAGGCGCGTCTGGAGCAGACCCCAGGACAAGCAAAAGTCAGCCTGATGCAGAGCGACGCCCTGGACCTGGACCTCAAGGAGCGCTTCGATGTGCTGACCTGCTTCGGGGCCTTTGGTCATATTCTGGAGGGCGAGCAGGAGGAGCGCTTCGTTCAGAGCGTGCACCGCGCCCTGAGAGCCGGGGGCCGTTTCGTGTTCATCACCTCTGGCAAGCCGGACCCCCTGAGCTGGCGGGTTTGGGCAGCCAAAGCCTTCAACGCCAGCATCCATGCACGAAACGCCGTGATGGACCCGCCATTCCACATGTACTACCTGACCTTCCGCCTACCCCGCGCCACCGAATTGCTCGAGGCAGCTGGCTTTGAGGTACACGCAGAGCGCGGCCTCTGGCAGGACAAGTTTCGCGGCGCGATTCTGGTTCAAGCCACCAAGCGATAGGCGCTCAGAGCTTCGGCACGCTGCCGGGCTGAATGGGACTCAGGTCTGGCCGGCGGATGAGGTAGTGGTCGCCTGAGTAGTGCTCAGGAGCCTTGGTGCCCACCTCTTCAAGGGTGCCCATGAACTGCTCCAAGCTGAGCATCGCAAAGCGCACCATCAGCTCTTCGGGGACCGGCCCCCCAATGTCCGTATAGACCTCGTAGAGCACATAGACCCCATCGGAGACCTGCACGATGGTCCAGCGTCCCCGGTTGACGGGGGTGGTCAGCGTATCGTCCTCCAACTCCACGGCCCCCTCTTCGAGTTCCAGCATCAACTCGCTGAGGGGACGGGGGTCCAGATCCCAGTAGCGCTCCCAGATCTTGCCCTCGCTGGCGGCATAGAGCGGCGCATTGCTCCGGATCTGAACCACCCAGTGTCGGTCCGAGAAGGGCGCCGGCACATCGAGGTGTTGGTATAGAATCTTGCGTTCAAGGTTGGTTCCGGGCAGCCAGACCTCGGTCAGGCCAGCCGCCAACTGAGCGTGTTGGTCATCCAAGCCGCCCACCCAAACGGCCTCGGTGCTCAAGGGCATAAACGCGATTCCCAAAGCCCCGTCCACTTCGCCCTCGCTGGCCAAGCGGCGGCCGATTGTCTTACCTGAGCGCAGACGCTCAAGCTCCGCCTGGGTCAACGTGGGCACATGGCCCTTGGAGTGCTCGTTCAAGGACGGCAGCGCACTCTCCCACTCGGAGAAATGCGGATCTGGACTCTCTTGAGCCCAGACAAAGGCCAGTAGAAGTAGCAACATGCTCTTTAGTCTGACACAAAGTAGGCGCCTTCCATTCCAGGAGTATTCGATGCCCAAGAAACTCAGCGCCGACCAGGTCCGTGCCGCCCAGGCGGAGCTCAGCTCCTGGACCTTGGGACAGGCCCCAGAGTCCTTGTCCCGCACTCTGCAGTTTCCTGATTTCAAGCAGGCCTTTGCCTTCATGACCCAGGTCGCGTTGCTCGCCGAAGAGATGGGCCACCATCCCGAGTGGTTCAACGTCTACGGACGGGTAGAGATCACTCTGAGCACCCACGACTGCGCGGGCCTCTCCCCCCTCGACTTGAAGATGGCCCGCCGCATCGACCAGTGGGCGCCGCCAGCACGTTAGCTGCCCCCAATGCGCTCCCTCTTGGCCATGTCCCCAGAGCAGTTGGCCCAGACCAGCGACTGCACGCTTCCCGAAGCAAGGCGGGTGCTGGCGTGGGTGCTCTCCGAAGGCCAGTGCGACCTGGACGCGATGAAGCGCCCCGTCTCCAAGGCCAAGCGGGCACAGCTGCTCCGAGACTTTCATTGGTCTCTGCCGCAGGTCATCGAGACCATCGAAGATCCCGTCGACCACAGCCTGCGCTTCCTCTTCCGCCTCGAGGACGGCGCCCTGGTGGAGGCGGTGCGCATTCCCCTTCACAAGCCCGGTCGCTTCAGCGTCTGCCTCAGCTCTCAAGTCGGCTGCGCGATGGGCTGCGATTTCTGCGCCACGGGCCGCCTGGGCCTGAAACGAAACCTGCAGGCTTGGGAGATGGTGGGCTGCTGGCTTCAAGTCCGCGCACACACTCAGGGACAGGTCAGCGGCGCGGTGTTCATGGGCCAAGGGGAGCCTTTCCACAACTACGAGCCAGTCATTGCCGCCTGTCAGGTTCTCTCTCGGCCCTCCGGCGGCCGCATTCCAGCTGCCGGCATCACCATCAGCACCGTGGGTCTGGTCCCTCAGATCCGCCGCTACACCGCCGAGCAGCACCCCTACCGGCTCATCGTGAGCCTGAGCTCTGCCCAACAGGAACAGCGTGCCCAGCTCATGCCCGTGGCCGGCAAGTACCAACTCAGCGAGCTCTTCTCAGCCCTGAAGGAGCGATACGAGCGCAGCGGAGAACGCGTGACCTTGGCCTGGGTGCTCTTGGGAGGTCTGAATGACGATCCCGCCCAGGTGAGCGCCCTCAAGCGCCAACTCGATGGCTTGCCCATCACCTTGAACTTGATCGATGTAAACGAGGCCAGAGAGCAAGGCTACCGCCGCAGCACCGAGACCGAGCGCGCACGCTTCGTGGACCAACTCGCCACTCTGGGACTTCCTTTCGTCCGCCGCTATTCGGTGGGACTGGAGAGCAACTCAGCCTGTGGGATGCTTGCCTCCAAGAGGTCCTGACCCAGACCTTCGTTGACCGTCGCACGCTGCACCTTGCTGCTCTTGCCACGGCCGCTGAGCTTCTGGGTCCAGGCCAGGCTCACGACCAAGCTGGTGTTGTCGAGCCACAGCTCGTTCCCGACGGCATCTGTGAGCACCAGGTGGCCAACCTCGACCGGGGCCCTGGCATGCAAACCCAGCCACGAGTCGTCCCTTGCCCGCCAGAGCAGCGACAGATCCAAGGCCACAAAGGGCGAGTAGATGACGCCCTCAGGCCGCCCAGGGAACTCCCGCGCGATGGCGCCGCCGAGCACACCGACCCGGGGGCTGAGCACGTAGTTGCTCTCGTACCAAACCCCGGCAAAGGCCTGCCTCTCAATGAGAGGCCATCCCAAGTAGCGCAGGCTGGTGGCGCGATCCGCCTGAATGCCACCGCCGACGGAGAGGGCCAGCGGCAGCCGCACCCCCAAGGTCACACTCAAGCCCTCAACGTTCTCCCGAAGATGCTGGAGATGCCAAGTTGGCCCTACTGAAGCCCAAACATAGGGTTCACTCCGGAATCCTGCCTCGTGATAGAGCCGGCTCTCTTGGACCCTGACAAGGTTCAGGGCCAGATCCGAGTGAGAGCTGCTCCAGTGGTCCGCCCACAGGCCGCTCTCTCCACAGTCGGGTGCATCTTCGTCTGCACCGACCAGACGCATGTAGCCACCGAGCAGGTAGGGCTGGCCCGTGATTACACCCACGCTCGCTCCGGCCTCGGCGTAAAGCCCCCAGCTCCGCTCCACCATCGCGCCTTCCGTCTCGTCGAAGCGCGCAATCGCTGAGACCCGCATGCTCCAGGTTCCCCCTCCCGCGGTCAGGGCATCTGGGGCTGTGGAGCCGGCGATGGGAAGGGTCAACGCCCCCCGGCCTACGCTGCGGACCGTGTGTTGGTCTTCCACCGTGGCCATCTCGTGCATCAGGCGCAGCGTTCCGGGTGCAGAGCCGCCGTAGGGCGAGTCGGACCAAGGCGAGTCGCGCTGCACCCAGGTCGGCTCCCCCAATGGAGGGCTGCTCACGTCAAATCCCGAGAGGGCCCGACGGATGAGCTGCCGGGTCCACTCTTGCCCTTGTGCCTCAAGAGGGTCGGCCTTGGACATCCCCTCCAAGTCCACGTTTCTCAAGGTGCCGTCTTTGCCCATGACCAGCTGCAGCTCGCTGCGGGCGAGTCCTTCGGCGTAGTGCTGGGCCACAGCCTCAATGACAGCGGGATCCTCGCCGCTCACCGACGCGGCGACGATCGCAGCGTCGCGAACCTCACAGCTCAAGTCCCACGTCGTCTCGTTCGCGTCCACCGCAGTACAGCTCATGACCATGCTGAGCCGAACCTTGCCGGTGCGCCCAATTCCTTGGGTACCCCAGACTCCCAGCATCCAGGGACTGGGCACCACCACAAGGGACTCGACATACCAAGTTCGCACCTTGCCCTCTGCCCAGGTCCACTGAACCGGGGACGACTGGGCGTTCGCTGTGGTCAGTGCGAGCAAGAGAGGAAGCATTCAGTCCTTGGTAGGCCGTACTCAGTGTAGTGCCCCACTGGCCAAAGCGGTGCGCAGAACTCAGGTGCCTTGGCAGCGGGGACATGCGAAGGTGCTGCGGCTGCTCTGCACAAATCTTTGGATCTCAGCCCCGCAGCGGGGACAAGCCTCCCCTTCCCGACCGTAGACCTGGAAGGGGTTGGTGCTGCCAACTTCGTTCACGTAGTGGATCTCAGGCCCGCTCTCTTGATCGACGACGTGATGCAGGAAGGACCACGCTTCGTGCGCGATGCGCTCCCAGGCCTGGACCTGGTGCACCGGCTTGCTTGGGTCCACCCCAGCCCGAAAGCAGATCTCAGATGCGGCGATGTTCCCCAGACCGGCGATGCGGTCTTGGCGCATCAAGGCTGGCTTGATGGCGCCCCTTAGACCTTGGAGCTGCTGTGACCACCACGCAGCGCTTTGACGTTCCGGAAAGGGCTCCGGGCCGAGGTTCTTGGACTCAAGGTGTGCTTCCAAGTCGGCACGCGGCAAGACTCGCAGCTCTCCCAGGCAGCGCGCGTCCAAGAAGTGAACGGGTGTCCCTGAGGTGAGCAGACGTGCCCTCAGCTTTCCCCCGGGGCGCTCAAGAACCACCTTTCCGGTCATACGAAAGTGGAGGACCCAAGCGTCGTCTTCCCGCTCAACGATGCAGTACTTTGCGCGGCGAAAGACGCGTCGTACTGGCTGCGCATCAAAGGGACGCTCCCCCTGAAGCAGACGGGGATCGACGAGCTCGAGGCTTAGAGGTCCCTCCCCCAGCCAGTCCCGCAGGTTGCGGGTCATGATCTCTACCTCGGGTAGCTCAGGCAAGGCTCAGTCGTCGTACTCGTAGTAGGCGTATGCCCGGGTGTAGTCGATGGACCTGAGGCCTTCGTCGTAGGTGGCGTAAGCCAACTCGTACCAACCGGCGTCCGTCGAGTCCGTCGCCTCGTAGTACTGCATGAGCACCGGCCGAGTGGGATCATCAACCGGGGTCTGCTCAAGGGCGTACTTCCGGGTCTCCCCAAGTGCAGATCCGTCGGCCAGACTGAAGGTCTTGCAGTCCGTGATCTCCTGCGAGAGTGGATCAGTCGCCAGGGTTCCGTTGGTGTACTCAATCTCCTGCACGAACTCGAAGCCACAAGCGCTCGCGCCGTCCTCGCCGCAGGTGTTGTTCAAGGCGGCGGACCCTTCCGGGTCCAGGAGCGGGACAGTTTCCCACTGGAACAAACAGACATACTGATCGTTGAGCACGTCCCTGGAATAGAAGGTGTGGGTGCCGACAAAGTCGGTATCCCACAGTCCAATCCAGCCCAACTCCAAGTAGTTCTGCTCTTCCCGGACCTCCTCCTCCACTTGGGTGTCGGAGTCAGTGGGCTCACTGTCATCTTTGCAGGCCGCCAAAATCGTAAGTCCGGCCAAGCTGGCGCAGACAGCAATGGGGACACGCAGTTGCTCAAAGGCTCGAATCATCACGAAGCGCTCCAGGGGGGCAGCAGTGTACTACTCAAGCTCGCCGTTCCGCGCCTTTGTCAGCCAAGCTTCGATCTCTTCTTCAATCACAGCCATGGCCTGGTTCTGGAATGGGCGGAAGAGAAGCGGAACATCCAGTTCGATATCGATGTTCTGCCGGGCAACATCAACCCGGCCCTTCAAACGCTTCCCCGCGACCGTGAAGGCGACCTCAGCACGATCTGCGCTCACCCAGCGGCCCTCTGGCTGCGTTTCGGGGAACTGCTCCCGATAGGACTCTAGAGCGCGTGCAGTGGCTTTGCGGGCCAGCTCAAGGCCCAGGGCGTGCGAGATACGGTGCTTCAATGCATCCTCCGAGAAGATCCATAGATTCCATTCCTCGGATTCGCAAGGCCCGATCCTCCGAGAGCGCCGCCCGCCCAGACTCGAGAAATGCAGGCCCAGAGCAAGACGACCCGGCTTGAAGGCCGGGTCGTCTGCAAAGCTACCGAAACCAGCAATCAGCCGGCAACGGTCTCCTTGAGGGTCTTACCAGGGGTAAAACGCACGCGGTTGCGAGCAGGGATCTGCATCTTCGTACCGTTCGTGGGGTTGGTACCCACACGAGCAGCACTCATCTTGGCACCGAAGGTACCGAAGCCGGGGATGGTGACCTTCTCGCCGCTCTTAACTTCGGAGGCGATGAGGCCTTCCTTAGCGTCGAACACGACGTTGAGGATTTCCAGGGCCTTGACCTGGCTCAGACCTGAGCGCTTGGCCAGGGCGGCGGCCATTTCCTTCTTGTTCATGGCATCTCCAAGAGAGTTGTGTGGTGGGCCTTGATCGGCCCGCGGCCCTGCAAATAGCGCATCCTCGGCACTGCGCCACCACCAAAGCCCGAAATAGGTGGGCAGAAAGCGGTGTACCAGGGGGTATACGCATCTAGCGAGCAGGAGCCAGCATGAGTGTTGCCAGAGAGAGTGTGCGTGAAGTTTTGGCCGGTTCGGACCCCACTTCCCTGCGGGCAGTGCTGGAGTCCGCAGGAATCTCAACAAAGGAAAACGCAGATTCGGACATACTTTCTGAGAAGCTTGTCCGAGCACTCTGGTGGCGAACCCACACCCCGATTGGCCTCTTCGCCGTACCCGATTCCCTAGGCAAGCTGGTCGATCGCACGGCCAAGCGACTCAAGCTTCCGTTGGATGAAGCCCTCGACGATTGGGATCGCCTGGATTCTTTGACTGAACAGCTCTTGACCCGCTGTGAGGGAGCGGACGCACTGGCCGAGCTGGATCCGAAACACGTCAATCGCCTCAAGAGAGGGCAGTGGTTGGCCTGGACTGGCGCCTCCGTGGCGGGTGGAACCGCAGCAAGCGGCTACCTCTCCCAGCAGCTCCTGCGGGTCACCGCGCCCTATCGAACGCTCCTTCCGCTGATTCCCGGTGTCGGTCCGACGCTGGTCGCCGTGCGAAAGGGCGTGGAGCAGGTCGCCCGCTTCAGCACCCCAGTGAGCATCACCTTGGCCCTCGCGAGCGCGAACCAGGCCTTGGGTCCTGAGTACGACCGCGCTCTGGCCTTGCTCTTGGGTGTTGCACTGGTCCGTCCGCGCTCACAGGAGCGCTACACCCCCAGCAAGGTGGTGCCCTTCGTACAGCCAGCGGCCACGCCGCCACAAGAGGCGGCCAGCGAGCCTGCAGAGCAGGCGGCCAGCCAGACGCCCGAAGAGAGCTTCGGCCTGGCCCCCGACGTAGATGTCGCCGCGGAGCAAGAAGCCGCCGCGGAACTGGAAGCCGCCGCGGAACTGGAAGTCGCCGAGGAGCAGGAAGTACACGCGGTGAGCGAGCAGACCGCTGCGGAAGAGTAGTCCTTAGACTGCGTAGCCGAGGCGCTCCAGCAGCTCCTCGGCGCGCGCATCCATCGAGCGGAGCTCATCCTCGCTGAGTTGACCTCGCCAGCGACTCAGCGCCCGAAGGTTGACCGGCGCCTTCACCGCATCGGTGGACGCCTCCCTCTCTGAGAGCAGCACTTCGCTGTCCTGATGGCGCAGCACCTGCTCAGACCAGGGCTCTCCCAGAAAGGCGAGGACGTGCCGCATGGCGGATCTGGGGTCCTGGACAAGGTCCTCGTAGCGCAGCTCCAGGTAGCGCCCAGGCACTTGTGCGGCCTGTTGGCGAACCGAGGCCACCACTTCTACCCAGTAGCGGCTGGCTCCTTCCAGGTCCTTGCAGTACCAGATCGGCTCCCCCGTGGCGGGGTCAACCCAGCGCTGACGCACCAAGGAAGCAGCGACGGCGCGGCCATCCCGGACGACGTGCACGAATCTGGCCCGGGGATAGAGGCGGCCGAGCATGGCCATGTGCAAGAGGTTGTGGGGGGTCTTCTCCGCGACCCGCATTCCAGCTGGGCTGCTCCCGACTAGGAGCTGACTGACAAAAGCCCGTACGGCGTGGTCCAAGACTTCCTCACTGACGCCTGCCGCCGCCAAGTCGGAGCCCATGGTGCGCTGCCACTGCTCACGCAGAGTGCAGATGGTGGGGACCAGCTTGAGCTCGGGCCCACAGTGAATGCCGGGGTGCGCGCTGAGCATGGCGCGAAACAGGGTGGTTCCACTGCGACCGGCGCCCCCAATGAACACGAACTCCGGCTCTCCGTCGTCCTGGATCTCGATGCCTTGCGCTGTCAGCATCTGGGTGACCCGCTCCCCCAAGCCTGGAAGCATGGCCTCGGCTCTTGGACCGAAGAAGCTGTCCAGAAGCTCGGGATGGCCAGCCCGCACCACGTTGAGTGCGATGTTTCCGGCCCCCTCGGGCAGCATGGGCCCTTCATCGAAGGCGGGAACCCGGGCCGCGAGGGCCCCCATGGCCCCAACCACCCCATCTCCAGGTCGCGGCTGGCCCCGGTACAGGGCGGCCTCCAAGAGCAGAGAGTCCAGCATCTTGCGCCGGGCGGGATTCACGAAGCCCTTCTCCCGAAGCTGAACGGCTCGACGCAGCAGGGCCTGCATGTCCCCTACTTCGCCCAGGAGGCTGCAGGCTGCAGCAGCGATGACCCAGGGGTCCGGCCGCTCCATGACCAAGAGGGACTCGACGGCCTGGAGCGCTTGAGCGCCAGCGCCCTTGCGAACGAAGAGCTCTCCCTTGGCCAGTCGGGCCTGTTCCAGATCGGGCCGCTCCTTCAGCGCGATCGCGATGGCCTCGCTGGCGGCGTCCAGCTCTCCGAGGCTCAAGCGCAGCTCCGCGAGCTGCGTGGCTGAAGCCCAGCCTCGGGCGCCCGGTATGGGCTCCTGCTTGAGGGATCCCGTCCAATCCAAGGCCTGCTCCAAGAGCTCGGCGGCCCGCTGGATCTGAGGCTCCGGGAGCTGACGGAGGGCCGTGGCTTGAAGCAGACAGAAGTTGGGGTGTTGCACGAACCAGGCGCGCGCCTGGTCCAGGGTCTTCAGAACCCCCTCCAGATCATCCCCGAGCTGCATGTGGGCGCGCAGGGTGATGAGCTGAACCAGGTCCGGCCGGGCCTTTGGCTTGAGCTTGAGCGCGGCCTGCCAGCCACTCTCCAAGGCGGCCTTGGCCTGATCCACCCTGCCCTCATGCAGGTACTCCCCGGCCAAGTAGGCCCACACCTGGGGATTGTTGGGCTCCGCCTGACAGCGGCGCTCCAAAAGCGCGATGTTCCTGGCCCGCTTTCCGCGCGCCAGGCGCAACTCAGGCACAGCACCCAGGTGCAAGATGTGCGCGTCCAGCTCGATCATGCGTCTGCCTTTGCGCTTCAACCACGTGGTCGGTGACTCGTGGATCACCCCCTCCCAGAGCAGACCTGGGCTGCGTCGAAAGAGCCGGGGCAAGAGCACCGCCTCCCCTCGCCTTGCCCGCCCGCTGCGCACCTCTTCAGGCCGGGCTTCCAGGCTGGTGGCGTTGTGCAGGGGCAACAAGGCCAGGTCCCAGTCTTCCTCCAGAGCCGCCCTCAGCACCGCTTTGGCGCCGGACATCAGCCGCTCGTCAGCGTCCAAAATCAACACGTGGGTGCCGCTGGAGGCTTGAAGAGCCGCGTTCCGAGCCGCCGAAAAGTCGCCGGTCCATGGATGCTCGACCACGACAGCACCCGCCGCTCGAGCGATCTCTCGGGTGCGATCTTCGCTTCCAGTATCGCAGACCACAATCTCGTCGACGACCCCTTGAACCGAGGACAAACATTCCGACAAAAACTGCTCTTCATCCTTGGCAATCAAGCAAAGGCTCAGGCTAGGCATAGAGGCCTCCAGGGCCTCCGCATCGGACCGGAGCGCCCGGGCTTTAGCTCAGAGTCCCAGATCGCTGCGGATCCACGCCACACGCCGCTCCAAGGCGTTGACCTGGCTTGGTAGCCAGAGCACCTTGTGGGCCGGCAACTCCCGGTTCACCATGCCCTCGACGAGGGCCTGAAAGCCACGCTGCATCCATGGGTTCGGGCTGCGAATTCCATCCTCGACCAGGGGCAAGGCCCCCCACGGTAGGACCACGGTGCGGGTGTAGGAGCGGGCATGGGCAATGCAGGCGTTGAGGAAGCTCGCGGTGCCATCCTCTGGCCCAATGAAGCCGTAGTGCAGGTAGAAAGAGGCGTAGTCCATCGCGCCCCGGTCGGAGACAAAGCCGCCATGGGACCGGATTGCGCGCTCCTCCAGCTCCAGCTGCTCCTCCCAGAGGGTGTGAACCAGAGCGCGCAGCTCCTCTCGGGTCAAGCGGTGCAGCATCAGCCCGCCCTCCAAGCGGCTGCGCATGCCTTCGGGGATGAAGGGGAGGTCAAGATCCTTCGCCAGGGCCGCACCCAAGGTGCTCTTGCCCACCCCCGCTGACCCGGACAGGGCCACCCGGGGGCCATCGGAGCCCATCTCCCTCACCCGAGGTCTGGCTGCCCGCTCTCCGAGCACATTGACGACCGCCCCAGCGTCCGCCAACAACAGGTGGGTGTAGCTGCCCCGCGCAGGTGCAAAGCGCAGGGCCTCTTCCAGCGGGTGGTTGAGCAGCTTGCACAGCAGCACCCGGATCACACCGGCGTGACCGGCGATCCACCACCGGCGGCCCTGGAGCACCGGCCACTGAGACTGCCACCAAGCATCTACGCGCTCCGAGAGATCCGCCAAGCTCTCGCCTCCGGGCGGCCGCGCGCCCACGTAGTCGTCCCAGTAGTCTTGAATGGCCTGGGGCTCTTCAGCGGAGAGCGCGCCCCAAGACCGCCCTTCCCACTGCCCCATGGACTGCTCTCTGAGGGCCGAGAAACTCTGTAGTTCCCGCCCCGAGCAGGCAGAGAGGGCTTGCCCAAGCTCCAAGCAGCGGCGCAAGTCGGAGCTGAGCACCCCGTCTGGCCTGGGCAGGCTGGCTGCCAGCTCCACCTGGGCCAGGTGCTGCGCCTGCCCCAAGGGGCTCAAGGCCAGATCGAGGTGCCCGTAAGCTTGGCGCACCCCGCCGGTGTCCACGGCGCCGTGGCGAAAGAGGTGAAGCTCGGTGACCACCCGACTGGGCAGCTCAGAGGTCGTGACGGGGTCGAATTCCATGCCCTGCAGTATCCTCCGAGCATGCTGACCTTGCTGCCTTTGCTCTTCGCCTGTACCCGAGCACCACCAAGCATCGTGCTGATCAGCATGGACACGACCCGGGCCGATGCCCTGAGCGTCTATGGCGGACCGGCGCAGACCCCTGCCCTTCAGTCCTTGGCGGACCGGGGCTTGGTGGCGGAGTGGGGCCTGAGTCAGAGCGCGACCACACTGGCCTCGCATACGGCGGTGTTCTCGGGATTGGACCCGCACCGGGCTGGAATCGTGCGCAACGGCTACCCGGTCGCAGAGGGCATCCCCCTCCTCCAAGAACAGTTTGAGGCCCAGGGTTGGGACCGAATCGCGGTGGTGGGCAGCACGGCCCTGGAGCCAGACATGGGGCTGCAGCGCGGCTTCCGGGTCTACGACGACCACGATCTGCGGGCCGTAGAGAAGCGCTACGAGGTCGGCGCGGACCAAGTCACTCAGGCCGCCTTGGCGCACCTGGACGCACAAGGCGAGGCCCAGCCCACCCTGCTCTTCGTTCACTACTACGATCCACACACGCCCTGGGACTCCTCTCCCGCACAACTGCAAGAGCAGCGTTGCGCCGAGCGCTCCAGCCCCGTGATCGACGGCAGCACCCAGACCACCCTCAACCTGGGTGAGCGCGCCTTCTTGGACCAACTCAAGGCCGAGGACGTTCAAGCCGCCTGGTGTCTCTACGAGGCCGAGATCGAGTGGACGGACCAACAGATCGGACTGCTCCTGGACGGACTGGAGGAGCGTGGGCGCCTCAAGGACTCCCTGGTGGTGGTCTTCTCTGACCATGGTGAGCACATGGGCAGTCCCAATGGCTCCCCCTACGGCCACGGTCCAGATGTGGACCCAGACATCATCCATGTCCCCTTGATCTTTGCTGGCACAGGTCGCTTTGCCGGTTTGAACGGGAGGCTGGATCGTCAGATCCGGCTCATGGATCTGGGCCCCACAATCTTGGGTCTCTTGGACTGGCCCAGCGCTCTGGGCGACGGCGAGGACACCAGCCCCATCCTGAAGGGCGAGCGCACTTGGGAAGCCCCACCCAACTTCGCAGAGGCCACACAGCCGGCCAATCTCCAGCTCTCGGACCGATGGAACAACCTTCCCTTTCAGCGCTCAGTGACCCACGGCGGCTTTAGCTACGTGCGCACCCCCTTCCTGTACACCCACAGCCTCTTCGCCCTGGACACCCCGGTGCGCCTGATCGAGGATGCCAAGCGCATGGAGGACATGAACGCCCAGCTCATCGCGTGGGACGCTCAGGCGCCTCCCTTTCGGCCCTGGCAGCCCACGCAACAGACGGTCGAGGCCCTCAAGGCGCTGGGATACTTGGAGTAGCGGACGCCAATTCTGGCAAGGGGCGCAGCAGCTTGAGGAAGACCAAGACGTGGCCCAAGGCCGCCGTGGTGACAAGCACCTGTGGCAGCCAGATGTAGGGAAACGCACCGATCCAGACATTGTCCGGGGTGATCTGCTGAAAGGGCGTTGGCATGCTGAGCGCGGCAACGATGACGACGTTGGCAAGCAGGCCAAGGGACAGCCCATTCCAGACCAAGAGCACCCACTTGGGCAGCCGCGCACTGAGCGCAGCGACCGGAATCGCGCTCAAGCCGACCAAGACATCCCAGTTCATGCCCGTCCAGGTCATCTGCGGGGGCGCGACGCCTTGAGCGACTGCTTCATGGATGGCCAGCTCCACCAGAATGCGGAAGCTCTGGAACCCGATCAGCCAGATCATGGGCAACCTGGTGAGTTCTCTTCCTTTGCCTCGGGTGCCCCAGAGAATGGCCGCCACGATGCTCAAGAGGAACACCGGGAGCGCCCTGGGAAGTGGGTCAAAGTCCATGAAGACGCCCTGGCTGGCCAGAGCACCCGTGAGCAGGGCCACCGCTGACGCGATCCCCACCGGAAGCGCAGAGGAGGCGCCGACACGACGGAGCGAGAAGGCCCAGAAGGCCAGCATGACAACGGAGAGCGCAATGAAGGACGCGGGCAAAGCGCTGAACAGCATGCTACCTCTCAATGTGATTAGAATATCAACCATGTACTATCAAAAAGTAAAGTGAAGCGCTACCAACAATACTGTGGACTCGCCAAGGCCCTCGACGTCGTCGGAGGACGTTGGACTCTGCTCATCGTTCGCGATCTGCTCCTGGGGCCCCGTCGCTACGGCGAGATTCGAGGCAGTCTGCCTGGCTTGACGACCAACCTTTTGGCGGCCCGCCTCAAGGAAATGGAGGAAGCCGAGATCCTCCACAAGATCACCCTCCACGGCATGCAGCTTTATGCCCTCACGGCGCGCGGCAGAGAGCTGGAGCCCGCCATTCTCGCTCTGGGAGGCTGGGGCTGGAAGCGCATGCATGGGGGCCCTGAAGAGGACGACCGCCTGGACCTCCGTTGGGGAATCTTAAGCATGAAGCGGCGCTATTCCGGGATAGAGAGCGGACATGTCTGCTTGGTCGCTGGTGAGCGGCGCTTCGACTTGCGCTTCTCCCCAGATCTGCTCGACTTTCAAGAGCGGCAGTCCATCGACGCCTCCGCCCAGATCCAAGGCACCCTGGAGCAGGTGCGCGCGTGGCTCTTCATGGGCGCCACCTTTGAGCCGCTGGAGGTCCAGGGAGACCTGAGCGCAGTGGCCCGCTTTCGCTCAGGCTTTGGCTTGCCCTGATCGGTGGCTACAGTCGTGGCCAGGAGTCCACCTTGAGCAACCTGCATGCCATCGACTTGAACCTCTTGCTGTCCTTCGACGCCCTGCTCGAAGAGGGCTCGGTGACCAAGGCCGCCAAGCGGGTCGGCGTCTCTCAGCCAGCGATGTCCAACGCTCTGGGCCGCCTGCGCCGCAGCATTGGCGATGAGCTCTTGGTGCGCACCAAGACCGGAATGGTGCCCACCCCTCGGGCACTGGAGCTGGCCGGCCCCGTTCGAGAGGCCCTGAGCACTCTGGAACGTGCCTTAGAAGACCGCGGGAGCTTTGACGCCGCCACCGCCGAGCGAAAGTTCGTGCTGGCCACCAACGACTACGCGGAGATGGTGCTGCTTCCAGCCCTGGCTCTGCACTGCGCCAAGTACGCCCCCGGCGTCGATCTGAGCGTGCGTGCACTGGGGGACCTGCCCAGCAGCGCCCTGGAATCGGGCGAGGTGGACCTGGCTCTTGGGGTCTTTCAAGACATCCCCGGCTCTCTGAGACAGCAGGGCCTGTTCAAGGACCGCTTTGTCTGCGTGGCCCGAAAGGACCACCCCGAAGTCCAGGGCACCCTCTCCCTAGAGCAGTACGCCCGACAGACCCATGTGCTGATCTCTCCCCGCGGCAAGGGCCCTGGTGTGGTCGACCATGTGCTTGCACAGCAGCAACTCCAGCGGCGGGTCGCCGTCTCTGTGCCGCACTTCTCCGTCGCACCACTGCTAGTGGCTCAGACGGACCATGTGCTGACACTGGCCTCGCGCGTGGCCTGTGCCTTTGGGGCCGCCCTGGGCCTTCAGGTCCTGGAGCCGCCCTTGGACCTCCCCCACTTCACGATCCGCCAAGTCTGGCACCAACGCTTCCAGCAGGACGCAGCCCACGCCTGGCTGCGCCGATGCCTGGCTGAGATCGCCCAGAGCGTCGCGGAGCCCGGGGCCTGCCTCAACGAGGAGTCTACTTAGAAGGCTCCCTCAGGAGACCTTGGGGCCATTGGGACCGTAGAGACGCTGGGCGAGCTCGGAGAGCCAAGCCTTGGCCTCGCCATCCGGCAGCTGCAAACCACCCTTGGTGCCATCCAAGATCAGCTGGGTCTCTGGGCAGGCGCTCTCGCCTTCTTCCAGGATGCGCAAGAGGGTGGCGTGCTCATGGGTCGCGCCGCCCTTCTCCATCCAGCTGCGAACACCGGACTCAAATGCCTGGTCGCCGGAAAAGGGTCCCTCATCTGCGTTCTTGGGACCCAGAGCGTTGATGGCCGCGATGACCTTGGTCTTGCGGTCCCCATAGGGCATGCTGGCCAAGTCTTCTGGAAGCAGCGGTGCGCCCAACCAGATGTCTTGTTGTCCCTGGCCATTGGCGAAGGCCTCACCCTGTGGACCTGCGCCCACGGGGAACTCGACCCGCTTGCCCAGATCGTGGGTGGGCAGTCCACCCACAAAGCGCACCGGCACGATGGGTGCGCCGATCTTGAGCGCCATGTCGATGAAGGCGCCGCTCATCTTCTGAACGGGGGTGCGGCAGCTCAACGAGCGGGTGCCTTCGATGTGCACCATCACCGACTTTCCTGGGCCCATCATCTCCTGCGCGAGCTCCCCAATGATCTTGGGCAGGCTGGCTTTGTCCTCGCGGTCAAAGAAGCGGATGACCTGGGGGTCTTTGACGCCCGGGTAGGAGAAGTTGTGGGCAATGAGCTGGCCCAGCCAGGTCTTGCGGTGCTCGGCCTTGGCCAAGGTCACGGTGGGCACCTGGCCCAGTCCACTGGCGACGATGGAGAAGAGCAGAGACTCAACGCCGGTCTGGTGGTTGCCCAGGTAGAGCACGCTGCGGCCGGCGACGGCGGCCAGCTTCTCGGGCTCAGGGGTGACCACCCGACGCACAAAGCGGCGAATCAAGCCGTAGTACAGGTCTTCCACGGGCCAAGGCGCCCGGTCGAAGACCTGGGTCCAGAAGTCCTTGACCGGCTGTAGGTTCAGTGGACCCACAGATGCCCCGGAGCGCACGCCCCCGTCTACGGACTCTTGAGTGAGCTCGATGGGGTTCAGCGGCAGGCTCTCGGCGGCATGCTGGGGGTGCACGCCTACTTCGGCCGCGATGGCCTCGGCTGCGCCAACGGTCTCGGCATCGGCTGCACCGTAGAGGGCTTCGATGGTGCCGGGCAGCCAGTTGCTGCGCGAGATGCTCTGCTCCAAGACCACCCCGTCCTGGCTCAAGGCCAAGCCGGGTACGAAGCTGCGGTCCCGCAGGAAGCTCTGACGGCCTTCCTTCTCAAAGGAGCCCAGGGGTCCCTTGGGGAAGAGGGACTCGACCAGCACGAAGGTGCACCAGACGTGCCCGCCTTCGGCAATGAGCTGCACGCGGAAACGTGGGAGCTGCTTGGTGGCGTGGAAGCCATCGAAGCGCACTTCACAGCGGATCTGGGTGCCGACCCGTGGCGCCGCGCTGTGCACCTTGAACTCCGGGATGAAGGCCGGGTATGCGACCACATCCTTGGGGATCTCATCGCTCCACTGGTGCAGGCTGTCGTGGGGGATGCCGTGGGTGGCGGCGTCCAGGAGTGCGACATCCCAGTGGGAGTCGATGGCGCGGGTGACACGCAGCAGAGCGGAGCTGCCCTTGCTGCCCATGCGCAGGGACTCTTGGAGCTGGAAGATGGGCCCGTGGAAGAGCGAGCCGTCCTGGTAAGGAGACTGCACCTCTGGTGCCTCCAGAGGACGCAGACCGTGAGGCCCCTGCAGAGGCTCCCAGCCCATGTGTGCCCGTCCGGTGCACACCACGCCCTGAGGGTCGCTCAGGGTGACGTGGATGTGCTCGTTCTCGTAGCGCAGCGCGGCGCTGATCTGGGTGGCCTCGTCGACCACCAACCAGCGCTTGACCTGAACGTCCCGCAGGCCAATGACCTGGCGTCCCTCGCCGCCTTCGAAGGCGACCTTGGCGATGCGGTCCACCATCCACATCATGGGTGCCGCAGGAACGGTCCATGTTGGGCAGTGGTCCTGGAGCCAGGCGTGCTCGCCCTTGGGATCCAAGGTCACATCGTGGGTTGGACGCTGCATGGTCGCCGGACCCACGCCGCCGGGCTGCTTGACCTGGTCTGCGGAGACGACGCGCATGCCCATGTTCTCGGTCTCGTAGATGCGCATGCCATCGACCCACAAGCTGCCCTTGGCGACGATGTAGGGGAAGCCGTCCTCATCGGTCCCCTTCTCCAGGATCTCGATGGTGCTGCCGATGAGCTTGTTGAAGGTGCGGACCTGGCCACGGTACTTCCAAGTCATTGGGCGACCGAGCTGCACCGGCTCAAAGCGTGGGTTCTCGATGCCTTGGTCCAAGCCCAAGTCCAGCATGGCGAACTGCGCGAGCTGAAGCAGGGCCTCGATGCCCAGGGAGCCCGGCTGTACCGGATCCTGGAAGAAGTGGGCCTTGAAGAACCACTCGTTGGGGTCGACGGTCTTCTCCGCGCGCCAAGCGCCCAGACCGGCTTGGCCACCTTCTGGCCAACGTCCGGTGACCCGGTCGATGCAGCGAACGTAGCTGCGTGCCAAGGGAGCGCCCTCGTGCTTCCAGTGGTCCAGGTCGATGACCTCGCCGCCTTCTGCGTCGATGACCGCCTTGTGCTCTGGCAGGATGGGCAGGCCCTTCTGGTTGTCCAGGGCGATCTTGGGGAAGAAGCCAAAGACGGTCTTCAGATCGTAGACGTGTACGTCTTCGCCATCCGGTCCGCTGATGTAGCAGTCCACCTTGAAGGACTCGATGATCATGCCGGCGGACTGCGAGATGTTGGTGATGGTGACGTCGGTCCGCAGAGTGCCGCAGCCGGGCAGCAGCTCCACCTTGAGATCGCCGGTGCCGTCCAAGTTCCGGAAGAAGAGATCCGTTCCAATGGTCAGGGCGGACCCTACGAAGCTAGCGAGCCAGCCACAGGGCTGCAGGGCGGCCTCGAGCAACACGCAGAAGGGCATGGTCGGCGCCCCGTTCTCCAGGAAGTACCAAGCCTTGTCTGGAATGTCGTAGTCCAGAGAGACCTTGTCCCCGACCTTCATGCCGCCCAGGGTGCCGTCGATCTGGCTGGCCCGGGTCATGAAGTGGTAGGGCGGACCTGGCAGACGAGCGACCCGACGGGTGCTGTCGAAGGTCTCGTACATGGGGCCAAAGGCCTTGGAGGGGCAGGACCATGCACAGGCCAACAAGGCGCTGTAGTCGAAGGGGAAGGGCTCGGTGGGGGTCTCCAGGAGCTCCAGAGGCGTTCCGGTCCACTCCAAGCTGGCGACGGTGCCCTGCTTGATCAAGCCGCGGGCTTGGTGCTCAGCGGGCATGTCTTCGCGGGAGTCCAGCGGCCAGCTCGGCACCAGGCGCAGGCCCATGCGGCGACAGTGGAAGGCCTTCAGGCCGTCGACGGTGCAGAGCATGTCGGCGTAGAGAACGGGCTCAGGACCTGCGATGATCTCCTCAACGAAGATCTCGTAGACCAGCTGCTTGCTCTCGGGTGTGACCTGTCCGCGGCAGAGGAGCTGGTAGGGCTCGTTGGGGACCGGCTCAAAGCGCCAGCCGTCACGGTCGACGGTGTAGCCCAGGGCCGCCATGTAGACGGCCATGGCCTGCAGGCAACCCTCGAACATCAGGTTGCCGGGCATGCAGGGGTCGTTCTTGAAGTGCCCGTCAAAGAACCAATCGTCGGCGGTCACTTCGTCCGTGGCCCGCAGGTAGCCGCGCTTCCAGGGTCCACCCATTGGGATCAGGTCGGTGACCGTGTCCAGGTAGAGCATGCGGCCGCTGCTGATGCGCGGGGTGCGGGTGTGGGCGCGAGAGAGGAAGAAGCTGTCGCCAAAGCAGTCAGCGGTGCGGCCTTCCGAGAAGGCGATGAGGTCTTCCTTGCTCAGGCTGCGCTTGTCGGTGAGCACATCGGGCGCGTCCATGCGGGGCGTCTTGGTGTGCTCGCCGGTCTCGGCCTCCCACAGGATGCCGCCGGTCTCGAGCAGCTCTTGATCCGTGAAGAACCCCGCCTGGCCCTGGCGCACGGTCAAGCGTGGCTTGCCCTGCACGCGGCAGTCGTAGTGGAAGAAGAACAGGCGCTTGTCGCCGTGCTGGGCGTGGCCATCGACGTGGATGTCGTAGGTCAGGGTCTCACCGGGCACGGGCAGGTTGCCGTGGTAGGTCAGCTCGCAGCCCAGCAAGCGGTAGATCCGGTCGCCTTCGTGCTGTAGATCGATGCCCAAGTAGGAGATGAGCATCAGGTCCGCTTGGCCCGACTCGATCATGATTCCGGCAGGCATACGGCCCTGGTGCAGGTACCAGGAGTCGGCCTCGACATCGGTCTCGGTCCAGAGGCTTCCTCGGCCCATGGAGCCTGCGACCGCGTCGATTCCAAGCAGTCGGTCCGCCAGAAGCAGGGGCGGCTCCGGCATGCGGCACTGGCGCACGTAGCCGTCCTGGGGCTTGAACATCTCGCCGTACACCTCGGAGATGTTTCCGGATGCGTGGACCTTCAGGCCCTCACGGTCCAGCTTCAAGCCGGGCAGGTCCTCGGCCTTTGGCTGCGCTCTGAAGGGCACAGGAGGGGCCATGGGGTCGGTACGCCAGGGGTGCTTGGCATCCTTGAAGGCGGCCTTGCTCAGCTTGGGAGCTGGGGCCTTCTCCACCTTGACCGGCGCCTTTGCAGCAGGCTGTGGCTTGGGAGCCTGCACCTTTGCAGCTGGCTTGACGACGGGCGCTGGCCGGGCAGCGGGGGCCGGGCGAGCAGCGGGCGCTGGGGCGCGGCGCGCTTGAATGGCAGGCGCTGGCTGGGCAGGAGCGCGCACGGGCATGGGCGCAGGTCCGCGCAGGTGCTGGGCGGCCGTCGTCACAGGTGCTGGGCTGCCAATGAGCGCCTGCAGACTGCGGGAGCGCATGCCCAAGAACTGCTGCTGAACAGCGGCTTGCTGGGCCAAGAACTGCTGGTGAACCTGGGAGAGCATGCGCTGCTGGTCGACGAGACCTTGGGCCATGCCTGCTGCGCCTGCGGGCGCCTGGAAGACGGGCGCTGGGGCGGATGGAACAACCCGGGGCTGGGCCGAGGGTGCGGCCTGGGAGAGCGCTGGAGCTTGAGCCGGTGCAGCCTGAGCTGGCGCGCGCGAGGCCGCGGCCTGGCGCACGGGGGCGGACATCACGCTGGGCAGGCGCGGAGCCGGAGCCATGGTCTGGACGCCGGCAGGAGACGACTCGGAAGAAGACTGGGACATGGTGGGCTCCAAGGCTTTGGCCTGGGGAAGCTGAACATCTGGAAGGTGCAGCGGCAGCCGCAGAACGGGCTCCTGCACTTGATAGGCGGGCAATTCTTGTGGTCCGGCCGAGAGCACGACCAAGCTGTCGTGCTGGTTGCCGAGGGCGTCAACCGAGAGGCTCGCCCCTTGGCTGCGGCTCTCCATGCAATCGATCACCGCTGCGGCGACCAAGAGCAGGCCCTCCGCGGCGTGGGTGTGTCCAACGCGCTCCCGCAGAGGCGCTGGCGTGATTGGGGGGGCGTCGGCGTCGTCCAAGACGGCCAAGACTTGGTCGCCTGCTGCGGTGGCATCCTCCAAGCGCTTGAGCACCAAGACGACCGCGGCATCTCCACCGGGCTCGGTGCGGCCCAGGGCAGCAGCGGCCTTCTCGTGCACGGTGTCCGCGCACATGTCCACGGCCCCGACCACTGCAGCGTCCATCTCGCCGCTGCGCAGGGCGCGGCACGCGACGTTGGCGGCACGCAGTCCGGAGAGCTCCTCGGAGCAGAGCACCAAGCTGGCGCCGCCCAAGTCCAGCTGGCTGTTCAAGCGGTTCGCTGGGATGTTGGGCATGCAGCCCAGCACACCCGGGGCTTCCAACACGGGGACAAAGTGTGCCCGCAGGCTCGCTGTCTCTTCACCCAGCTTGGGCGCCCAGTCTGCAGCCCGCCAGCGGGCGCCGTAGCGCGCCACGTTGGGATCCGTGCCCATGCCGACCAGGACACCGGTTCGGTCACGGGGAAGGTCCAGGCCAGCGACGGCCTCCATGGCGGCGGCCAGGAGTGCGGTCTGTTGCCCGGTGGTCTGCTGCAGGTCCTTGGGCGGGAACTTCATGCCGCGCAGGGCCAGCTTGACCTCGGAGGCGCGGGGGCTGCCCAGAGGCTCGCCGCGGAGGATCTTGGCGAAGGCCGGGACCCCTTGGGTGTCGCCAACCAGGGCTCCAACACCCACCACCGCGATGGGGCCTGTTGGAACGCGGCTGCGCTTTGCAGAGACGCTCGCCTCGTGCTCCAGCAAGACGTGGGCGTTGTTTCCACCGAATCCGAAGGCACTGACCGCAGCCCGGCGGGTACCGGACCAAGGCTCTGCGCTCTGAAGAAGCCGAAAGGGTCCGCCTTCGAGGGCTGGGTGGGGCTCGCTGGCGTGCAGCGTCGGAGGCCGCACACCGTGGCGCATGGCCTCGAGCACCTTGATGATTCCGGCCACACCGGCGGCGGTGATCAGGTGGCCCATGTTGGACTTGAGTGAGCCTATCGGCAGCGCGCGGCAGTCCTGGTAGACCTGCGCCATGGAGCCCAGCTCGGTTCCGTCTCCAACGGAGGTTCCGGTGGCGTGGCACTCCACCAGGTTCACATCCTGTGGGGTCCAGCCGCTCTGCTCAAAGGCAGACCGCATGGCGCGAACCTGCCCCTCTTGAGTGGGTGCGAGGAGTCCCCTGCCCCGTCCGTCGTTGCTCAGTCCCACACCACGAATCACGCCGTGGATGGTGTCGCCGTCACGCTGGGCATCGCTCAGACGCTTGAGCGCCAACAGGCCAGCGCCTTCTGCGGGAACCAAGCCATCGGCTTGGGCGTGGAAGGGTCGGCTCTGCCCAGACTTGGACATGGCGCTCAGGGCGCAAAAGCCAACGTGGATGAACAGATCATCGGCCCGGTTGACCGCGCCGGCCAACATCAGGTCGACCTCTCGGTCCTGAAGGCGCTCGCAGGCCAGCTTCAACGCATAGAGCGAGCTCGCGCAGGCAGAATCCAAGGCAAAGGCCGGACCACCAAAGCCCAGACCGCGGGCCAGGGTGTGAGCGGGCAGCCCCGACATGAAGCGGTTTCGGGCATCGACCTCCGGAAGCCCTAGGGCGTCTGCCCGTGCATCGCCCAACCAGGCACGCTCGGCATAGCGGCTCATGGACTGGGTCGGGAATCCCAGGTTTCCAATGACCACGCCTGCGCGCTTCAAGCTGACTTGCTGAACTTCTGCCAGCGCCTGCCGCCCGGTATGCAGCAGCCAGTGGAACAGGGGGTCCAGAGATTGGACCTCCTGCGCAGGAATCTCAAACCCGCTGGGGTCAAAGACCTGCTCAAAGCCAGTGACGTAGCCACCGCGGTCCGACCAGCTCCGGTCTGCTGAGTCCTGGGGGGTTCCCATGATCTGCTCATGAGAGACACCCCAGCGCCCAGCAGGCACGCTGCTGACCAAGTCATCCCCGGAGGAGACCCTCTGCCAGAGGGCTTCCGGACTCAGAGCACCCGGCAGGACACACGCCCTGCCGACAATCGCGATGGCTTCAAACATGTGTCAGCGGCTCTTGGGCAGCAGGTGAGTCTCCACGCCTTCCAGGTGCGCGATTGGGCGCCCCTCAGAGGTCATGAACACGATGTCGCTCACGGTCTTGGACTTGCCGACAACACGGCCCTTGAGGACCGCAGTGATGGCACCACTTGGGAGCTCTCCAGTTCCCTGATAGCGGCCAACAGCGGTGGGCAGGCTGGAACCACCAAGCATGCGCTTGGCCCAGAGCAGCGCGAGCTGCAAGCCTCCGTCCATTGCGGCCACATCGGTCTGCCAGGGCTCCTCTCTCCAGCCTCGGCCAGCGGTGCCCAAGAGCTCCGCGGCGATGCCTTCGTCCGAGACGCCTGTCACATCTTCGATGACCTGGAGTGCAGGTCCGTGGAAGAGCACATCGCCGTAGACTTGGTCCTTCCAAGACTCCGCCCCCACCAGAGGACTGTTCTGTCCCAAGTTGAGCGGCTCTGCCTTGGTGGCCGCCATACGGGCCTTGGCGCAGTAGTGCCGCGTTCCAGACAAGGAGCGCAGCTCCAGGCGCAGGACGGCCCCGTCTCCATTGGAGAGCTGGTCAACCAGAACCTTGAAGCCCTCGCCAGCCTCAAAGCTACTCAGGCTGATGCCCCTGAGGACCTTGATGTCTTCACAGGCCACGAAGTGGAGTCCGGGACGAGCCGCGCGTGCAGCCCTTGCGAACCACTCCACCACGAGCACGACCGGCACAACCGGGGTGTTCTTGATGCTGTGATCTCGCAGCCAGGAGTGAGATGCGGCCCCAACACGGACCGCAAACTCATCCTGGCTCAGGCTTTTCCCGAGTCGAGCAGCGCCTCCGTGGTGGGCTCGCCGCCCAAGACCAGCTCCACCCGCGAAGGTGCGCTGTCCTGGACTTCGTCCACCAGCATCTGAGCGCCCTGTGCCAAGGGAATCAGTGGAACCCCCATGGCCTGGAACCGCGCCTTGAGGGCCGGGGTGACCATGCCACCCTCCCAAGGGCCCCAGTTCATCGACTTGACCCGGAGCTCTGGACGCTCGACCGCCATCTGACCGGCGACCTTGTTCAGGACCTCGTTGGCCATCGCGTAGTCGCACTGGCCGTTGTTTCCAGCGCGCGCGGCGACCGAAGAGAACTGCACCCAGAGGCGCAGCGGCGAGTCAGCGGTGGCCAGCTGCAGGGCACGAAGGCCGTTGACCTTGGTGGAGTAGACCCGCTCGAACTGGTCGTCCGTCTTGTCTGCGATGGCCTTGTCAGCCAAGACACCAGCGCCATGAATCACGCCCGTGACGGGTCCGTAGCTGGCCTCTACCTCGACAACCAGTGCCTTGAGGGCAGCAGCATCTGTCACATCAACCGAAGCGTAGCGGGCCTTGCATCCGTGCTGTGCGAGCTGAGCCAGGGTGCTGCGAATCTCACGCCACGCCATGATCTGGCGAACCTGCTTGCCGAGACCGGCTGGGTTCACCTTCTCTCCCTTGGCCTGCGCCTGCATGAGCAACGCACGCTTCATTCCGGCGTCGTCTTCCACACCGGCGACAGCGGCAGGCTCCTCTCCCAGGGCCGTACGTCCCAGCAGCACAAAGCTGGCCTGGGTCGCGGCACCGAGGGAGATGACGGTCGCAGCAGTCACACCGCGCGCGCCGCCGGAGACCAGCATCACCGAGTCGGAATCGACCGAAGCCTCTCCGCCCTCAACCTGGGTCTCCACGCTCTTGAGAATCAAGCGCACACCATCCGCACGAAGGCCGACTTCACGCTCGGTACCGCCAGCCAGCAGCTCCAAGCTCAGGGCCTTGGCCAGCTCCTTGGGCGTGCGCCCGCCGCGCTGCAAGTCGATGGCCTTCACGCCCGCGTTGGGCCACTCGATGGCTGCAGTCTTGGCCAAGCCGGCCAAACCACCCATCCAAGGGTTGCCCGTTCCGGAGAGCCCAAAGTCACCGCCGGTGTCCTGCACGGTCACAAAGGCCGCACAGTCGTTGGCGACCACTCGAGCAGCTTGGAAAGCACGCATTGCGATGCGGTCTGCAGCGTCACCGTCCGCGTCGCTCAGCCCGGCCAAGAAGATGACCGCGCGCTCGTTGCCGACCGCCTCACCGAGCTTCACGCTCAGTCCGGCACCCTTGAGCTCGGTGACCAGCGCCTCAGCCACGCCCGAGTCGTCGGGAACCACCAAGATGTCTCCATCCAGGCCAGGCAGCGTCAGTCCACCAGCCTTGGTGGCCACAGCGTCCAGGACGTAGCGGGAGACACCCGGGGCGGAGGGAATGGGAGCAGGGGCTGGAGCAGACACGCTCTCACCGTTGGACTTGCCCATGTACTCGACGATCTCGCCGAGGGTACGCAGGGCACTCATCTCGCCAGCGTCCACCTCGGGGAGGCTGGGTGCCTCTTCCCGCATGGCGCTGAGGATCTCGACGCGCTTGATGGAGTCGATGCCCAGATCAGCTTCCAGGTCCATCGCCAAGGTCAGCATCTCGGCGGGGTAGCCGGTCTTGTCAGCGACGACCTTGAGCATCAGAGCGTTCAGGTCCACCGAGACAGCGCTCGAGGCCTGCACCACCGGTGCGGCCTTGACTGCAGGCGCAGCGGCAGGGCTGAGCAGCTGGTCCAAGGCACTGGGCTTCGCCGCTACAGGAGCGGCCACTGGAGCCGCAGCCACGAGCGCGGCGACAGGCTGGCTCTGAACTGGAGCGGGGGCTGGTGCAGCTTGCTGCACGGGTGCGGGCATGGGCGCCGCGACCACCGGCTGCACAGGGAGCTGCGCAGGAGCCATCTGGGCGACGCCTTGCACGCCCATCAGTGCGTTCAGGCCCACGAAGGACTGCTCAACACCCTGAAGGAAGGCCATGTGGGTATCCGCCATGGCCTTCTGCCAACCGGCATGGGCCTCCATGGTCTGGCGCTGCGCCTCCTGGAAGGCCCCCAGAACACCCTGGTTCACGGGAGCGGCGGCCTGCACGCCCAGGCTTCCACCTGGAATGTGAGGGGCTGGGGTCACGCCCTGAGCCATCTGAATGCTTGGAGCTGCGGCCACGGCGACCTCGCGCACGACCTCGACTTCCTTGATCACTTCGACTTCGCGAATGACCTCGACCTCCTGCACGATGACCTCGGGCTGGACCTCTGGGTTGGGGCCCGGCAGGTCTGCCGTTCCGCCAGGGGGTGGGTAGGGCTTGCCCACGTTGGTGCCGTTCACGTCGATGGCGAACTTGGGCAGCACGTTCTTACGGGGGTCAGCCTCGACACGGAACCCGTCCCAGAGGGCGGAGAAGGATGGCGCAAAGCCAGCTGCGACGAGCTGAGCCAAGCCATCATTGAAGCTGGCCAGCCCGGGCTTGCCGCGGCGGTTCAAGTAGACGAACTTGGCGTCCTTCTTGGACTTCAAGATGCGGCCACCCAAGCCACTGAGCACGGAGTGAGGTCCGACCTCGATGAAGGTACGGACGCCCTGCTCATACATGGCTTCGATCTGCTCGACGAAGCGAACGGGGCTCGCGATCTGGCCCGAGAGCACCTTGCGCATGGACGCGGCGTCGCTTGGGTAAGGCGCAGCCTCACTGTTGGCGTAGACCACCACTTCTGGGGTGGAGAACTCCACGCCCTCCAGGAACTCAGCGAAGGGCGCGACGGAGGCAGAGACCACCTCGCTGTGGAAAGCCGTCGCGACCTTGAGGCGCTGACAGGTCAGCTCAGCGTCCGCGAGCACCTTCTCGGCCTGCTCAATGGCCTCGGTGCGGCCCGAGAGCACGACCTGGCGCGGGCTGTTGTGGTTGGCGAGCACGACAGCGATGTCCTTGCCGTCCAGAGCCGCCTTGACCTTCTCAATCTCAGCAGCGACTGCAGTCATCGAGCCGGGAATCGAAGCGGCCTCGTTCATCAGCTCGCCGCGCTTGCGTGCAACACGCAGCATGGTCGCCGCATCAAAGACGCCGGCAGCGTGAAGCGCAGTGACCTCACCGTAGGAGTGGCCTGCGACCGCATCCGCGTGAACGCCAATGGCTTGGAGCAGACGGAGCTGGGAGAGAGAGCAGGCACCGATGGCGGGCTGGGCCCACTGGGTGCTGGTCAATGTCGCCAGCTGAGCGTCCTTGGCTTCTTGGCCAAACACGCTTGGTGGGAAGACGACCTGGTGCAACGCGAGGGTCTCGTCCATGTGGACGTCGGCGGCCTCGTCCCAAGCGGCGAGCGCCTGGGGGTAGGTCATGGCGAGCTCAGCGCCCATGTCCAAGTACTGGCTGCCCTGCCCTGGGAAGAGGAATGCAGTCTGGCCCTGCTTCTCGCCCATGCCGTAGTGGATGCCCTTTGGCGTAGAGAAGGCCTTGCCCTTGCTCTGAATGAGAGAGGCGGCCTCGCCCAGCTTGACGCTGAGCTCTTGCAGATCCGAGGAGACGATGGCGACACGGTGGGGGGCTGCAGTCTTCAGGTTCAGCTGGCTGTCCTTGGCCAGCCACGCCAACAGACCCTTGCGGCGGTGCATCTCTGCGGGAATCTCGACGGACTTGAGGGCACTGACGAGCGCCTCAGCGCTGTCTGCTCCCATCACGAAGAGCTCGTGGGAGGCGACGCGGTGGCGGGTGGCCTGCACGGTGCCGGAGTACTCCTCCACGGCGATGTGGAAGTTGGAGCCACCAAAGCCAAAGCTGGACACACCGGCACGGCGGGGGTGGTTGCTGCCGCGAACCCAGGGGCGCGCCCGCAGGTTCAGGTAGAAAGGGGTCTCATCCAAGTTCATCTTGGGGTTGGGGCGCTCGACCTTGATGGTCGGAGGCAGCACCTTGTGGTGCAGCGCCATCACGGACTTGAAGAGACCAGCGGCGCCCGCAGCGGCCTTGGCGTGGCCAATCTGTGACTTGACGCTGCCGAGTGCACACCACTGACGGGGCGCATCCTCCTCCTCAAAGGCCAGGCACAAGCCCTGGAACTCTGCATAGTCCCCTGCAGGGGTGCCGGTCCCGTGCGCCTCGACCAGCTCTACCGTCTTGGGCGAGAACCCGGCCTCACCATAGGCGCGGTTCAAGGCCTTCGCCTGGCCCGAGGCCACTGGCGCGTAGACGCTCTTGGAGCGGCCGTCAGAGGAGCTTCCGACGCCTTGGATGAGACCGTAGATGCGGTCTCCGTCACGCTCGGCATCTTCCAAGCGCTTGAGGGCGACCATGCCCAGGCCCTCGCCGAGCAGGGTGCCGTCGGCCTGATCGGAGAAGGGCTTCACGTCGCCCGAGCGGCTCAAGGCCGTGGTCTGGGCGAAGCACATGTACATGAAGATGTCGTTCATGGTGTCGACACCGCCGGTGATCACCAGGTCGGACTGCCCCAAGTAGAGCTCGTTGACAGCCATGGAGACGGCAGCGAAGGCCGAGGCGCAGGCTGCGTCGGTGACACAGTTGGTGCCGCCCAGGTCCAAACGGTTGGCGATGCGTCCTGCGACGACGTTGCCGAGCAGACCGGGGAAGGTGCTCTCTTGCCAGGGCACGTAGTGGTCGCTGATGCGCTTGACGGCTTCCTCGACCTTGGACTCGGGCAGGCCCGAATCTCTGAGCGCCTTGCGCCAGACAGGGTGCTGCAGGCGGCTGACCATGGTGCCCAAGAGCTCCTGGGCGGAGGTGACCCCCAAGATGACCGAGGTCCGGCTCTTGTCCATCTCCTTGAACTGGCCCTGGGTGGCGTCGTTCAAGACCCGCTGGGCCATGATCAGTGCGAGCAGCTGCGCGGAGTCTGTGGCTGGAACGATCTTGGGTGGGACACCCCAGGAGAGGGCGTCGAATGGGACGCTCTCGATGAACGCGCCACGGGTGGCGTAGGTCATGTCCTGGGTGTTGAGCTCAGGATGCATGTAGTCATCCTTGAGCCAGTGGCTCTTGGGAATCTCTTCGACGAGATCCACTCCGGCCAGAATGTCGGTCCAGAATCCACCTGCGTCTGTGGACCCTGGGAACAGGGCGCTGACGCCGACGATTGCGATAGAGGGGCGGTTGTTCGACATGGTTGTGCTCACTCAGGCCAAAGGCCGCGGGGAAAAACGGAATGCGGATGCAGGAATGGGGGCGCCGTAGCTACGCAACTGCTGTGCGCGTGTGATGACGGCTGCACCCTCCATGAGATTTCTAGCGATCTGAACGGCTTGCCGTGCTTGAGGCTTCTCCAGGAAGCTCCCTTGCACCCAGTCGTTGAAGGAACCCATCGCTGGGCCACACCAGATCTGGAAGTCCAAACGTCGGCCAGCTTGGCCAGAGATTGCCCAGCGGCTGCTCTGCCCCAGGTACCACCGGAAACACAGGGCCATCTTGTGTTTTGGGTCTCGGGCGGCGCGGACCAACTCTTTGGGATCGCGCTTTGCAAAGAAGGATTCGCAGTCTGCCCAGACCTCGTCCAGGCTCTTCTGCAGCACACTCTTTTCAAGGCGCTGGCGCTCGTCTGTGGGGATGTCTTCGATGGAAGAATGGGCCAGGTAGAGCTCGTGAAGTTTCTTGGCTCGAACACCAAACATGGTGCCCCGGCGCAAGACCTGGACCTCTACGCCGAGCTCGAACATGTCGGCGGCGGGTGCCATCACCACGTCCGCCATGCCGGCTTCGGCGAGCAGAACTCGGCCTTCTTCGGAGAGTCCCGACTCGACAGCGCCCTGGTTGACGCTCCCCGTCAGGACGTAGGCGGCGCCGAGGGCAAAGGCTCCTGCAACCGCACCCGGGGTACCCAGTCCACCGGCCGCGCCAACACGAATGGGCCGGGTGTAGCCCTGCTTGGCTGCGATTCGGTCGCGCAGGCCCAAGATGATGGGGAAGAGCGCGCTCAGAGAGCGGTTGTCGGTGTGGCCGCCGGAGTCGGCCTCGACGGTGTAGTCCTCGGCGACGGGAACGCGAAGGGCCAGTCTGGCCTCGTCGGCGGTGATGCGTCCCTTGGCCTGCAACGCGTCCAACATCGCCTTGGGCGCGGGGGACAAGAAGTGCTGCGCAACCTCTGGCCTCGAAATCTTCGCAAACACAAAGTTCTTCCGATGAACCTGGCCGCTGGCGTCCTCGCTCAGCCCGGTGACGGCGTACTGCACAATCATCGGCGTCAGGGCCATGTAGGCCGCTGCGCTGACCCGACGAACGCCTTCGCGCAGGTACAGGTCCGCGATGGCCTGCTCCAAGTCGGGCTCGTTGGGGCTGTGGATGAGGTTGGAGCCCCATGGGAGCCGCTCTCCCAGCGCACCATTGAGCTCGGCGATGGCGGCCTGAACCCGCTCAAAGGGCAAGCCCGCAGCGCCGAAGAAGCCCATAAAGCCCGCCTCAGCCATGGCGCGCACCAAGCGGGTGGTGGCGATGCCGTTGGCCATTGCGCCGCTGACATAGGGGTAGCGGGTGCCGTGGACTTCGCAGAAAGAGCGGTCACCGAGCCACTCGGGGTAGAGCGCGGGCAGCGTCGCCAGCACGGGCCAGCCACCAGCCGGGGAGAACTGTCCCCCGAATCCACAGCCGACCGCCCCGTTTGCCGCCTGAACGACGAACACGGGCTCCCGGATGCGGTGGACGGCACCGGCGAGCTCTTCTTGGCTCAGGGCAGGGTCTTGGTCTTGCGGCGACCAATTTCCGAGATGGGACAAGGACACAGACTCTCCAACGAAGGCGCAGCTCAGCCGCTGAACAGCGCTGTTGCTAAGAGATTCAAGTACCTGTCGCTGACACGTGCTCGTCGCCGGGTGCTCAGAGCCCATGAAAATCGGGGGCTTGCAGGGGAAAAAAACCCAAAAGTTTGTTTTCTGACCCGCGGGTCACCCGTGAACGTGCTTCAACCGGCCCCCAAGGCGCAGTCAGCTCAACTGGCCCTGGGTCACTTTCAGAGCCTTGACCATGCGCTGAAAGCCCTCCTCCCCGGTGACCAGCGGCTGGTACCCAAAGTCCTGCTTGGCCGCGCTCAAGTCGAACCAATGGCTGGTGCTGATCTGAGAGACCGCGAAGCGGGTAATCGGCGGCTCTCCGTCCAGGTTGAAGCCGCGCCAGACCGCCTCCGCGACGCCCGAGAGAGGCATGGCCAGCCACTTGGGAACCCGACCCTTGATCTTGCCCTCGCCCAGCTCCGTGAACACCCGGTTCAACCACCCCCAAACCGAGACGGGGTCCCCATCGGTGATGAAGTAGGCCTTTCCAGCATTGCTGCTGCCGGGCGCCAGGGCCTCTGCGGCCTGCAGATGGGCAACCGCGGCATTGTCCACGTAGGTCAGCGCGACCTGGTTCTCCCCGTCCCCCAAGACCTTGAGCCGGCCGGCCCGGTGGCGGTCCAGGAGCCGAGGAATCAAGTGTGGGTCCCCAGGTCCATAGATGAGGTGGGGACGCAGGGCGGTGGTCGCCAAAGTGGCGGAGTTGGCGGCCAGGACCAAGCGCTCGGCGATGGCCTTGGTCTCGGAGTAGAAGAAGTCGTGCTTGTCCGGATAGCTGCAGTCCGCCTCGCTCACGCCCTTCTCATCGGTGCCGTGGAAGGTCACGCTGGGAGAGGAGGTGTAGACGAAGCGCTCTACACCAGCAGCCTTGGCCGCCTCGAGCAAGCGCTCGGTCGCGGTCACGTTCGCAGCAAGGTAGCGCGCCCGAGGTCCCCACATGCCTGCCAGCGCCGCGACATGGAAGACCACGTCAACGCCCTCCAAGGCCGGGGCCAGCCCATCCCCGATGCTCAAGTCACACACCACACCTTCGGCCCCCAAAGCCTCCATGTGGGGGTAGCGGTTTCGGCCCAAGACACGCACCGCGTGGCCCGCCTCCAAGAGCTGCTTGGCGATGACGCCGCCTAGGAATCCGCCCCCACCGGTCACCAAGACTCTCATCACATCTCCTAGGACAGCACTGCTGTGGGCTTCTGGTTCGCCGCCCACGTACCCAGCTCGGGTCGGTGGATCTTGGCGTTGTGACGCCGGTCTACGGGAAATGCCCCGTGGAAGTACAGCGCCGAGATGACGGAGCAAACCGCTCGCCTGCTGCCAAGCGCCAGGATCTCTTGCCCAAGGGCCTCTCCACTGGAGTGGCCAGGCTTGAGCTCCACCACCAACACCGCCTTGCTGTCCACCGAGACCACCGCGCTGCGCCGTACCGCCGGGTGCTCGTTGTAGACGCCCTCCAGCGGGACAGGGAACACGTCCCCTTTCGCAGTCTGAACCCGGTGCGACTTGCGTCCACAGAACCAGAGGCGCCCCTCGGCGTCCAGGTAGCCCACGTCTCCCATACGGTGCCAGAAACCCTCTCCGTCGGGAATCTTGGCCGCGCGGTTGGCCTCGGGCCGCTCGAAGTAGCCCTTGCTGGCTTGAGGCCCTTGAACGCAGATCTCACCGACCTCGCCGACAGGAAGCGGGCTCTGAGGGTCCCACTGCAGAATAGGCTCATCGGTGATGGGAAGGATTTCAACGCGAATGGATGCATCTACCCGACCAACACAGGTCCCCTCCCCCGCCGCCGAACGCGCCCCCGTGTCGTTGAGGATCTCGCTGCTGGCGATGGTGGCCACAGGCAGGGACTCGGTCGCGCCATAGGGCGTGTGGATCTCCGCACCCTCGGCCAGGATCTCGCGAAAGCTCAGGTGCAAGGTTCGCGGGATGGGGGCCCCAAAGGTGAGCACCCGCTTTAGGCTCTCCAGGCGTTGCCCCTTGGCCGGGAGCTCCACGGCCATCTTCGCCAAGACAGCGGGGCTGGCGACGAGCTGGTCGGCCTTGAAGCGGTCCAAGGCAGCTTGAATCTTTGCGGGAGAGGCTGTGGCGGGCTTGGCGAAGTCCATGTCCGGCAGCACACAGGTCGAGCCCATGGCCATGCTGAACATGGCGAAGGGCAAGAAACAAGAGACCTCAACCTGACCCGGCTCGATGCCGTACATGGCCGCGATTCGGTCTGCCTGAGTCGAGAACATGCCGTGGGTATAGCGCACCCCCTTGGCTGGGCCAGTAGAACCGCTGGTGAACAGGATGGCCGCAAGGGAATCGGGTCCGGAATCGTGGTTCTCGACCTCTACGCCGGGCTTGAGGCAGGCACTGTACTGATGCCCGCCCCAGAACCAAGTCCAACCATTGACCGTGACCCGCTCCTGCACCGAAGAGAATGCGGCGCCCTTGATCTTGGAGAGCAACATGCCCTTGGGAATGGCGATGAGCGCCTGAGGCTGCACCTGAGCGACACAGCTCAGGAAGCCCTCCATGCCCATGCCGGGATCGATCAGGACAGGGACGCAGCCAAGCTTCCAGAGCGCCAAGCTGAGCTCGAAGAACTCAAACCCTGCCGGCACGAGCATCATGACGCGCTGACCGGGCTTGAGCCCGACTTGGTCTCGTAGACCTGCGGCAGCCGCCATCACGCGCTCATGCACCTGGGCGTAGCTGCGCTCAGACCACCCGCCGCCCTCCGGCAGAATCAGCGCTGGCTGTTGGGGGTCCCGGGCGACGTGCGCCTCAAATCGGGCGACAAAGTTGCTCATGGAACCTCAGAGAGCGGACGCGATGAATCGCTCCATTCGGGCAAGGAGGCGCTCTGGCACATCCTCAATCAAGTAGTGGCTGGCGTCTTCCCAAGCCTCGACCTCGGCCTTGGGGAAGCGGCGCTGCCACTCCTTTCGAAACTCTGGTGTGAAACACCAGTCCTGCTCTCCCCAACAGATCAGCATGGGCAGCTCGGAGAGCTTGGCCAGACCGTCCTCTACGCCAACAAGGGTGTCGTAGCTGGGGTGCTGAGGCTTGAGCGGGATGTCTTCCACAAAGCGCAGGGTCGCGATGCGGTTCTGCCAGTTGTCGTAGGGCGCGAGCAAGCCGGCCTTTACGGCTGGAGCCAGCGGGCGAACCGTCGTGCGCCAGCTCGCCGCCCATGCGAACCCATTGAAGCCGCGTACGGCCAAGGGACCAAAACCCGGAATCCGGCAGCTCGCGATGGAGGGCGGAATCTGCTTTGAGCGGAAGGCCGCAGTGTTGGTCACGACCAAGCGCTCAAAACGCTCTGAGAGCCGTCCAGCAACGCCCATACCGATGGCGCCGCCCCAGTCATGCACCACCAAGGTGACGCGCTGCAGGTCCAAGTGCGTGACCAGCTTCTCCAAGTTGGAGATGTGCTGCTCCAGCAGGTAGTCCCAGTCCTGAGGCTTGTCGCTCAACCCGCAGCCAATGTGGTCCGGAATGACGACTCGGAAGTCCCCAGCAAAGCGCTCGATCAGCGCACGCCAGTAGAAGGACCACGTTGGGTTGCCATGTACGGCCAGCATCACTGGCGCGTCCTTGGGCCCCTCGTCCAAGTAGTGGAGAGCACCGCCGTCGACCTGAAGGGTGTTGCCCTTCCAGGGGTAGAGCGCCTGAACTTGGGAAGGAAGGGGGCTCACCACTCCACACTCATCATCGCCACGTTCAGCCCGCTTCCAATGCCCATCATCGCCACGGTATCCCCGCGCGAGGCCAAGCCTTGATCCAGTGTTTTGGCCAGCGCGAGCGGAACTGCCGCGGCGCCGACGTTGCCAATCTCAGGGTAGATGGCCAGGGCACGCTCACGAGGGAGTTGCAGTGCCTTGATCACAGCCTCATGGTTGGCGCGACCAACCTGATGGAGTGCATAGCGGCTGATCCTGTCAGCCTGCAGTCCACGGTCCGAACGGAAGTCGTCAAAGGTGCGCTTGGCCAGACGAACCCCTTCGGCCAGCAAACGCGTGGGGTCCGTGGTCATGCCCTGAAGACCGCCGTAGCAAAGGTCACGGTGCTGACTGGCCGCCCGCTGCACACCACCCAAGAAGCGGTGCTGCGCCGTACTCAGGTCCCGGTGTACCAAGACCATAGCGACAGCGGCGGAGCCCAGGGTCAGAGTCGCCAGGTTGTCCTTGTAGGTCGACATGTCGGCGTTGGGCTGAGACAAGCGGGCCAAGGTGTTCTCAGTCACCTCGCGGCTGCTCTCGCCCGCGACCACGATTCCTACCCGGGCCTGTCCGAGCTCAATCATGTTGGCGACTACGCCCATACCGGACATGAAGCCCAAGCAAGCGTTGCCCACGTCGAAGTTCAGACAGCTGTCTCGCAGCCCCAGGCGACCGTGCACGTGACAGGCGACACTTGGCTCAAGCTGCGACTTGTAGACCGAGGTGCTGACCAAGACATCAACCTGGGAGCGCGCGATGCCCGCCAGGTCCAAGGCTTCCTGGGCCGCGTTGGCCGCCGCGGTCGCTGGGTCCTCTCCGGATGCCCAAACGCGACGCGCTTTGACGCCGGTGACCGTCTCTAGCCAGCCGGGACGAATGCCCATGCGACTGTAGAGCCCTGACAAGGCCCCCTCGATGGCGCTCGTCTGCAGCGACTGCGAGGGCAGCTCGTAGCGCAAGGCTTCAATGCAGACGTTTTCATAGCGCATGAAGCTCTCTATCCCCCGAGTGCCTTGCAGACAAGAGGCCTGACCTCGGGCATGGCGACAGGCCGGCAACACGAACTTGCGCCAACTGGCAACAAGCTTATGCAGGAGTCCTTGGAGCGCCCATGACACGCATCAGACAGAACCTTCCTGATCACGCCTCGGACCTGGATACCCGCGAGCTCGCCATCTCCCAAGTTGGGATTCGTGATCTCCGCTACCCGATCACTGTTTGGGACAAGGCCCGCCAATCTCAGCCGACCGTTGCAGATCTGGCCCTCTCGGTGCATTTGCCCGCAGACAAGAAGGGCACCCACATGAGCCGCTTCATTGAGATCTTGGAGGGACATCGGGGCGAGATCAGCCTGCACACCATCCCCGAGATCCTCCGCGAGATTCAGCGGCGACTGGAGAGCGATGCGGCATTCTTCGAGGCCCACTTCCCCTACTTCCTGGAGCGCACGGCTCCCGTTTCTGGAGCGCGCTCCCTCATGGAGTACGCCTGCGGCTTTCGCGCCGCCCTGAAGGGGGAGGATCTGCGCTTCGAGCTGATGGTCGACGTCGCCGTCACCACTCTGTGCCCTTGCTCCAAGGCTGTCTCGGAGTACGGCGCACACAACCAGCGGGGTCACGTGCGCGCTCGAATCACTCTGGGTGACATGGTCTGGATTGAAGACGTCGTCGACGCCATCGAGGCCTGCGCCAGCTCGCCTCTCTATGCCCTCCTCAAACGTGAAGACGAGAAGTGGGTCACGGAGAAGGCCTACGAGAATCCGCGCTTCGTCGAGGACCTGGCGCGGGATGTCACCATCGCCTTGCGCGCCCTACAAGGTGTAGAGGCGGTGCACCTTGAGGTTGAAAACCTTGAGTCGATACACAACCACTCCGCCTGGGCGGTGATCGACCCATGCGAAGTGGGCAGCCAACGCTGCACCAAGATCCAGCGCCCTCCGGATGCCGAACCCTTCGGGACTTGGCTGAGAAAAATGCGTGAAGCGCGCCACGAGTCCCAGCGTGGACTGGCCAATGCACTGGAAATCTCACCCTCCGTCTTGTCCCGAATCGAGACAAACCTGCGTCCAGCCCAAGACGACCTCCTGCACCGCTTGGCCAAACACTGGGCGATCGATCACTTGCAGATCGCTCTCCGAGCACGTGCTTTGCCGCCGCACTGCCTAGACCGCATTCAGGCCGACCCTGAGGGCTTTCTCGCATGGGTCAATGCCCAATCACCCGAAAGCCTGACAGCACAAACATAGGGAAAGAGACGAACATGGTTGACAGCCAACCCCCAGAGCCGCGAATGATCGTTTCGGCAACCCATTTCAACGGCACACTCAGGAGGCACCCTTGAGCGGCAATTCCACGGCTCCGGTCCTACTTGTAGGCAAAGTGGTCGACACTGCCGATCCCGACAAGCTTGGCCGCGTCCAAGTGAGCGTCCATGGGTTCACCACGCAGACCAAGTACCCCTGGATCCGTATGGTTCAGCCCCATGCATCCAAGAAAAGCGGCTTTGTCTGGCTGCCCGAAGTCGACGACGAAGTCGTTGTACTGAAGGGAGGCACTGAGATGATGATCATGGGTTCGGTCTACAACGGCGTCAACGTGCCGGAGAATGTGCCCGAAGCCACTGACAAGAACATGTACAAGCAGATTCGCACGCCGACCAACCACTTGCTCCAGTTCTACGACGACGAAGGCAAGGGATGGATCACCATCGTCAGCGGTGATGAAAAGAACTTCATCAAGATCGAAGAGGAAACCTCCACGATCACGATCGAGTCCGCTGAGACGCTGGTCGTCAAGACCAAGGTCGTGACGGTTGACTGCGAAGAAGCCACGGTGACCGCCAGCAAGTCGGCGACCATCGATACAGACACGGCCCTCGTGAAGGCCGGAACCGAGATCGTCGCTAAGGTCGGAGGCAACAAGATTGTCATCGACTCAGGAGGAGTCGTAATCAAGGGCTCCATGGTGAAGATCAACTAATGCTGAAAGCCAAGCTCCTATCTCACAGCTACTCCCTCTCGACCCGTATGGGTCGTGCAGCGCGTGCCGTGACGGAGCAGGCAGCTCGGCAGGATATTCTTTACGGCGACAACCACGCCGTGAAGCACCCACTTATGGCGCTCAGGACCCAGATGGACATGGGACCCGCGCGCCACGCACTTAGCCAGATCGTCGTCAGCGGCGAGATGGTAGTATTCCCACCCTTTGGAAGGCTCCCTGGGAGCCCTCAGAAACCCGAGAGCGCTTAGCTTTCTCACCCTCAACCTGAAACGGAGCACTGAATGCCGGAGTACAGGACACCAGGCGTATACATTGAGGAGATCTCTACCGGACCACGTCCGGTTGCGGCTTCCTCAACCACCGACACCGGCTTTGTCGGAGTCATCACCATGCCGGGGAATTTCCTCGCGGGACGCGGCCCTGCCGCCGGGATGTTCCTTCCCGCCGCTGAAGAAAAGGCGATGCTGGCATGGAACCGTGCCCTGGCATTCCGCCCTTTGCTCACCGATGGTGGTGACGATGGCGCAGCCAAGGACCCCAAGGCCAAGGCAAAGCCTGCCTCGGGTAACGATTTCGAGCAGCTCGTCGCAGAGATCCTGCCTGGTGCATGGAAGGCCGATGCGCCTTCCGACACCGGTGCAGTGGTTCTCCGTGACGACAAGGGCAACTTGCTCCGCATTCCTGCGCGCAAGAGTCTGCTGAGCGTTGCTGTCGATGAGAAGGGTGCCACGAAGTGGGACCTGGCTTTCGGCGCCAACCAGCAGCACATCATGGAGATGATCGCCGTCAACGCTATTGAGCAGGGCATCGGTCACACCGGAAGCATCAACGCTGTGGACCCAGCCGCAAAGCCCATCTCGGTGGACATTGCTGCAATCCAGAAGCGTCTGCAGGGAACCGCCCCAGCCATCACCGGCATGGACGGCTTCGAAGCATGGATGAGCGATTTCGCTTGCGATGTCTTCAAGCAGATTCTCGTTGATGCCCAGAAGGGCATGACCCCCACCAAGGCCGAATTGGTCTGGCGGACCCTGGGCAACGGCGCCAAGAAGTCTTGGCTGACTTGGCTTCGCCAGCACCCAGGCATGAAGCGCTTTGAGCTCAGCGTCAATGGCTTCTTCTCCAACGGTGGCAAGACTGCATTCTTGGCGATGGCCGTTCAGCCACATGGTGCTGCTGGTCCCGACAAGCGTCGCTTCTTGGAAGACAGCTTCGACGGCGTCGCCGCTGTCGCAATGCTGGCTGCCCCGGGCCTCGAGTTCGGTTGGCAGCAGGCTATCCACGAGTACGCTGGTCCTCGCGGCCGCGGGGACATCTTCGCCGTCCTCGAGACCCCGCGCTACCTCCTCACCAAGGAGCCCTTCGGCACCAAGCTCGACCAGTTCCGCTGGACCGAGGGTGACAGCCCCTACGAGGTCGGAGTCCTTGAGACCCTCTCCTCCCCGGCTATGACCGAGCTGCGCTTCAACGGCTACTCCGCCGATGCACTCTTGGACCGCTGTGTTCCTCGCGACGATTCCGGCTACGGTGCTGCATACGCACCATGGCTCGTCGTGGACAACCCCAGCTCCACCAGCCCATCCGACAAGTACATCATCATCCCTCCCTCGGGACACGTTGCTGGCGTTATCGCTGCAACCGACCTGAAGGCTGGCGGTGGCGTGCACAAGGCACCTGCAAACGAGCAGATGATGGGGGTCGCTGAGCTGACCACCAACATCAGCGACAAGGAGCAGGGCGCACTGAACATGAAGGGTGTCAACATCATCCGTCATCGTCCAGGCGCTGGCATCCGCATCTGGGGTGCTCGCACCACTGCTGCAGACGCACTGTGGATGTACATCAACGTTCGCCGTCTCTTCTTGTTCGTCGAGCGTAGCGTCAGAGATGCTGTCCAGTGGGCCGTCTTCCTGCCCAACAGCGACAGCACCCGCTCCGACCTCAAGACCACCATCAGCTCCTTCCTCTACAGCTTGTGGAACCAGGGAATGCTTGATGGTCAGACTTGGGACGAGGCTTTCTCCGTCCAGTGTGACCGCCAGAACAACCCCGATGTGGATGTCCGTTCCGGTATCCTCACCGTGGACGTTCAGATTCGTCCTCTCTACCCCGCCGAGTTCATCCGCATCCGCTTCTCGCAGGCACCGATGCAGACCGACGCAGGTTAGGCCATACTTTAGGCAGCCAGCTTCTGGCTGCCTAAACTTGGGTGTGCTGTCTGGTACACCCCTTTTTGTCCAAGCAACCCTCCTAATTTTAGAGGTTTACAATGTCCAACCCAACAAACAACTACATCGGGTCCTTCCACTTCCGGATCACCGTCGAGGGCATCAACGATCCCCTGGACGGCTTCATGAAGGTGAGCAGCATCACCTCCACGACCGAAAATGTGGACTTCAAGCACGGTCTGGATTCCAGCGTGCGCAAGGCCCCCGGCCGGACCACTTTCGACGACGTGACCCTCGAGCGCGTGTACTCCGGCCTGGACGAGTTCTACGCCTGGCGTCAAGCTATCGAGGCTGGCAACATCGACCGTCGCACGATCTCCATCGAGTTCCTGCGCAGCGATCACAGCACCATGCGTCGTTACGTCCTGCTCAACGCTTACCCCTCCAAGTGGGAACTCCCCGCCATGGATGCATCGGGTAGCCAGGCTGCAGTGGAGAAGATCACCATCTCCTCCGAGAAGATTCTGCAGCTCGAGTAGTAGCGTTTCATGAGACCCAGGCTCTTGTCTGGGTCATCCTTCGGGGCAGCCTCTTGGGGCTGTCCCGCTGGACATCAAGGTGGTCGGGGCAGTCCCTCGGCCATCTTGATGTCTTGCGCTCCTTTCATGGAGCAGTCAGAACTTTGTTCAGCGGAGATCGACCAGATGAGCAAGAAGGTGACCTCGTATCGGGAGAAAGTTGCTCTCCCCATTGGCTACGAGGACCCGATCAGCAACGAGCTCTTCAAGGAAGCCGAGATTCGTCCCGTCACTGGCGGCGACGAGCTCTACATCGGCATGTCCCCTGAGTACAACAAGAACCCCAATGATCTGATCTACAAGACCTTGCTCTTGGCACGCTGTGTCACGAAGCTTGGACCTCGTGGATTGGTCACCATTGACGACATCACCCGCCTGCATGCGCAGGACGTCAGGGCCCTGGAGTACGCGATTTACCGCGTGACTTACGGCCAGGACGCCATCCCCGAACCGGATGAATCGGATCCATCGGGATGACTGTGGCCTACCCCATTGACCAAGTACGGAGCGAGGTGGCCTTTATCGCCTACCACCTCCACTGGAGCTTGGCCGAAATCCTGGAATTACCACACCGGGAACGCGTTGAGTGGGTAGGTCAAGTCAGTACAATCAATCGGCGTGTCTTGAACTCGGAGAGGTAGATTAGCGTGACTCCCCAACTGCCAGCGATCCCACAACGGGTCAGCGTAGCGGTCGGTAGTGTGCACTCGGGGCAACACAACCCCGGTGCCGCGCCGTTGCTTTTGGTTGGGATTGCCCCGCCGGACTACCCCTCCTTGGCTCAGCTCTACCCGCAGAATCTTCTGCGGGCGACCAAGGGCGGAACAACCTTAGGCGCGGAACATATCCGCCTCGGGACTGCGAGCAGCGCACGGCTGCTTCCAGGTTTGGATGCATCCGCACCCTCTCGACTCAAGGACAGCGTCCAGCTCGCACTGGCCGGCGGTGCACCGCAGGTCGATGTTTTGCTGGCGCGAATCCCTGGTCTGATGCCATGGGACCTGGACGACGACGACTTCCAGACCACCATCGACAGCATGCTCTTTCACCAGCCTGGCGCAGTTCTGGTCTTCCCAGACTTAGGTGGACCAAGTTCCATCGGACCCGGAACGGATCAGGGCATCGTCACCCGCCTCAAGCGCATGGTGCTCGCGACGCGGAAGCTCTCCCGTAGTTGGCCGGAGCGCTACCAAGTTGCCTGCATCGACTTGCCGCAAGCGCCACCAAACGAGCTTCGCGCTGCGATGACTCGACTCATTGGAATCGACGCCGCACTCGTCGCATGGGAAGGCGCGCCTCATCGCCTACAAGCACATGGTTGGCGCTCCGGCGCCGCCTTGGTTGGTAGCGCCTTGGCCGCGAGCCGAAACCAGATGAGTGCCCCTCTCGTTGGACGCCGTCTCGTGTTGCCAGGGGGGCGTAGGATTCCTGTGGCCGAGCGCATGGTTCAGCTCCGCCTGACCCGCGAACGCCAAGTCCGCGACCCACTAGAAGACTTTCAGGTCCGTCTTGCAATCCGCCGCGGTAGCGAGCACGCCAACATCGAGAGCGAGGGCAGCTTCCGCCGCCCCCTCGGTGAGTGGCCCTTGCCCTGCCTGCGCACTGTAAAGACGATCAACCAGCGTGTGCAGCAGTCGGCGGAGCAGCTGCTCTTTCGAAGCGCAGACGCGACCCACGCCATCGCCCTCCAGACCGCTCTACAAGAAGCCCTGATGCCCTTTGTGCGCAGTGGCATCATCGAGCCGGGTCCAGGAGGAGGTCCTCCCGAGATTGAAGCAAGAGCCGACGCGAACCCCACGGCACCAAACCTAGGCGCAAGAATTAGCCTACGTCTGGTCCCATGGCAGCGGGCGGTAAAGGTGAATGTCTCACTCAAGCCGGGCGAATCGCCCGATGTAGAGGTGTCCTGATGGCCGATATGTCCAACCCGGAGTGGTCCTCCATTAACGAGCTCATTGAAGCCTTGGTCAGTGACCAGGTCAGCAACGAGAAGCGGGAGATGACCGACGATGAAAAGAGTCGCGTAGCAGACATCGTGAAAGCGATGCTGCCGCAAGCAAAGGAGCTAGAGACTTCTGCCCTCTTGGGCAAGATTGAAGAAGCTGAGACAGCAGAGCTAGAGTCACGAGCCATCGGTGCAGCCGATTGGGGTGCGATCGACACCGAGCTAGAGACTTTGGCAGAAGCTGGAGAGATCACCAACTCTGAGGCGACCCCCCTTGCCCCCAAGGCTCGCGGAAGCGTCGGCGTCACCGATTTCTTGGCCAAGATGTTCCCGATTCATCCGGGGTACAACTTTCACGTCCTGATGGGTATCAACCCAATTGGTGAATTCGCTGCTGTCTCCGGGATCGAAGTCACGCACACCCCCTTCGAATACCAAGAAGGTGGCAAGAACGACGGCCCCCATCTGCTGATGGACAAGCACGGATACGGTAAGGTCACCCTCAAATCTGGGCTGATCTGGGACGTACAGTTCTCGATGTGGATGAACTCGCTGACGCCAGGAACCAAGTTCAAGAAGTCCGTCACGGTCATTCACTTGGACCGCGAGCACATTCCAATCCGCATCTATCGGATGGGTGGTGCAGTTCCAGTCAGCTGGAAGGCCCCAAACATGGACAGCATGAGCAGTGCCGTCTCCGTTGATGAGCTGACCTTCGCCTTCGAGTCCCTCACAACCATCCCAGTGCCGCCTCTCGGCGCCTTGTTTTAGGAGTTCCCCATGTCCGATCTCTTCGGCGGTGGCGCCGCTTCCGACAAGGCAAAGATCCACTGCTTGGACAACGCTGACTGGACCGTCACCGCTCAGTTCAATCCCACTAGCTTCAAGTACACCCGGGCGACCGAGTGGACTCTGGAGCAAAGCATCGGCTTCAGCCATGCGTGGCAACGCATGGCCTTCAAGACGGGCAAGATCGATGAGCTGGACGTCACGCTTCTCTTTGACGAGAGCGAGGACACCAGTGACGCGACCGCTGCTGATTTCTTGCCGAACATGGCTGCGCTGGCCCCTCCTTCCATGCAGGGCGCTCTTCCGGCTTCCATGAAGCCAACTCCTACGGAGAAGGACGCTTTGGCGCTCGTGGGCGCACTGCACAACCTGACCATGCCCGTGAACTTTGGAAGCGCTGACAAGCCGGAGATTCGTCCTCCAGCAGTCTCCTTCGTTTGGGGCAAGTTCGAGTTCCAGGGCTTCATCACCAGCCTCTCCAACGAGGTCCTCCTCTTTGATGAGGCAGGTGGCGCTCGCCGTGTGAAGAGCACCCTGAAGCTTCAGGGTCACGCTCTTGGACGGGCCGAGTCCATTGATGACCTGATGGACGCCAAGTACAAGGCCGAAGTCAAGACAGCCGGTGGTGGAATTAGCGCAGCGACCAAGGGTGACCGCAAGGGCATCCTCGCTGACCTGCTGAAGTAGGAGCAAACATGTCCACTTCTGCAATCCCCCCTTGGTTCGAACTGAAGCTTGCTGGGACCGCTCTGTCCGAGGCGATGCTTCCGCATTTGAACCGTGTAGAGATGAGCGAGGCTGTCTCCACGCTGGACACGATCACAATCGAGTTCTCCGTACCTATGACGGCTGCTCGTTACGACCTGATCAAGACGCTCAAGGCGGTTCCTGGTCAGGACTACAGCTTCAAGTGTGGTTCTGCCGGCAAAGAGTCGAAGGAGTACACGGGCATCATCATGACCGTCGCTCACAGCCTTAGCCGCGACTCAATGCTCAAGATCACGCTCACCGGCGTTGACGAGTTGGTGAAGCTCAAGAACGCGCGTCTCCCACAAGCCGAAGGCTGGGAGACGCTCAAGGCCGCCCTGGACAAGATGGCAACCGATGCCAACATCAAGGGCGGCGTGGAGCTGGTTGACTTCCAGGCGACCGAGAAGCCGATCTTCCAAGAGGGCAAGGAAGACCTGAAGTTCATCGCGGACTTTGCCCGGGTCAACGGCTTCGCGCTGCGTGTGGTCGACACCAAGCTGAAGTTCATTCCACTCGCTGTTGACCACGCTGGTTCTGCCCAGACAGTGGCCTGGGACAGCGACCTGGTCTCGATGGGTATCACCACCGACATCAGTGACGTCTACGGGAAGGCTCAAGCTGTCACCTACGACAGCAAGACCGCTGAGGACGTGACGGTAGACGCCGACAAGTCCACCCTGAAGACAATCTCAAAGGGCAAGACGGGTGCGGAGTACGCCTCCGTTCCTTTTGGTGACCGACTGATCTTACTGCCGAACAAGGTTGACCAGGAGTCCTCTCAGCTCACCCAAGAGACCGAAGGGAAGCTGCAAGAGTCCAACATGAAGTTCCTGAAGGGCTCCATGACACTCTATGGACGCCCCGACGTATACGCCGGCTCGACCATCGAGGTCACTGACGGATACTGGCCCTTCAAGGGTGTCTTCTTCGCGGAGCAGGTAAAGCACACCATTGCCCCAGGGGCTGGTTTCAAGACCACGGTGACCATCGCCTCTGACAGCCTGCCACCGGAGCCCTAGTGAAGAAGCGACTCCAGAACAGCGTGCCGCTCGGCGCGATGCGTCCTTATCAGAGCACCGAAGAGGCTCTGATAGACCGCATCAGCCTTGTGCTCCAGACTCGGCCCGGCCAGATCCCCTGGCGCCCCGAATTTGGATGCCAGCTGGAAGGAATGCTGGGCGCGCAAGCTTCCGGCGGACAAGTCGTTCAGGCCCGCTACGCCGTGGAGCAGGCCCTGGGGCGTTTTCTTCCAGACATCGATGTAGCGGGCGTTCGCGTCCGTGCAGTACCCATTGAAGGGTCCCGCGACCGCTTCAAGCTCGCAGAGATTCCCATCGCCGAGCGGGCCCTTGTCGGGGCCGGCGCCGGAGCGGTGCTCCAGGTTGATGTAGACATTGAAACCGACGCCGGGATCTTGACGATCCAGGCCCTCGTCGAGAACTGAGGAACCCCAGTGCGCGTACCCCCCCCCGGACAACTCAAGCTCGACCGAGACGAACTCCTGCGCGACGTGCAGGACCGTCTCTCCCAGATCCAGCCTAGCCTGGCCGAGGGTGCCCATGACCCAACGGATCCCGCTTGGCTGATGCTCGAGCAGGCCGCGTGGATGCTCGAGATGATGTCCGAGCAGCTCGACCAGTACCCCTTTGCCGTAGTTCAGCACTTCGTGCACATGATGGGCGGCCACCTGCTCCCAGCTCAGCCAGCGCTCGGTGCATTGGTCGTTGAGCCCTCGATTGAGGGCGCAATGACTCACAGCCGTGCGCTACCAAAGAAGTACCGCTTCTTCACCAAGCAAACGGAAGAGACGGACATCGTCGCCTTCGTGCCCGCAGAGTCCGGGGTGATGCTGCGCAACAGCAGCTTCGTCTCGCTGGCAGAGCTTGAAGGTGGGCTTCTGTTCACCTCCGGCCAGCCCATGGGCAGCAAGGGACTCGCAGCTCAGCAAGCCAAGCTCTCGGAGCGCCTACCGGCCCGAGTCTTTGACCATGAGCGCGTCGAGTTCATTCTCGTCACGAACAACGTTGAGAAGCTGAAAACCAGCCTTGAGGCGGTACTCAAGCGCTTCGACGAGAAGCAGCTGGGCTGGCTCCGCATGGAGCTTCAGGTCAAAGGCAAGGACCGCATTGTCTTGACCGCTCACCCAGACGTCTCCAAAGCCTTTGAGGAGGCTGCGCCAACGGGCCTGACGCCACACGGCGACTTGATCGGAAACTGGGGCTCCCTGGACAACAGCACTTGGACCCCACAGGTCTTGGTCAGCAACCACCCCATGGTGCCGGCTACGATGCGCAACCGACGGCCCCTGCCCGGCCCGGAGGAAGGGACTTTCTTGATCCCCGACCTTCCGGAGAACCTGGACACTGCGGACTTGTTGATTCGCCGGGCGCAACCCCTGCCCGCCCCCGTCGTCGAGGCCATCTGGACCACGATCACAAACATGGACACCCGCTTGGCTCCCATGAAGCCATCGGTGAAACGATACTTCGGTCACTCCGTCGACACCGGCGTTCCCCAGCCGGTGTGGGTGGGTCCGAGCCTGGAAGCTGGAATCTACAGCCAGCTTCGCCGTGGAGACGTGACCAGCGTCGCTCACATACGCCTCGACGGCAGCAAGGAGCTGGACACATTGCGTGTCGGAATGCTGCTGGCAGACGGCAGCAACCCAGACGACTTGCCGGTCTTCCGGGCCTTCGGGATTCTGGAAGACGGCAGCATGACCCGCGACTCCCTGAAGGTTCGTGTGGCTTGGCGTCTTCCTTGTCCTCCAAAGAAGCGCGGTGGTCGGATGGAGCTCATGGTCGCTCTCGACATCACCACTCCCAAGGAGTGCACCGAGCTGCTCTTCGCCATCGAGGGGCGTCCTCGTGGGCTGTTCACCAACACTGTCTTGGTGATCAACGCACCTCCAATCACCGATGGTCGCACCGTCACGGTGGAGCGGAACGTCCCTGAAGGGATCAGCCTCCTCTCTGAGGATTTGGTGACCTCACAGGTGATGGCGCGTCTGATTGACGGCCCCCTCCCCAGAGATGTGACACGCGTCCTGCGCGACTTCCCACTCTCGAACTTCCACATCGAGGGGCGAGAGTCCATCGAGGACTTCAACGGCGTCCAGGTTGACCCCAGCGCTGGCGAGATGACCCTGAACGCGCCGGACCAGAACGGCAGCCGCCGCACGCTGCGCCCCGGTACAAGCATCTCGTTGGAGTGGTACCGCAACACGGACGGCGCCGGCGGTGAAGTCCCCGCCGGGAGCATTCAGCTGGTTGAGCAGGAGATGACGGCCAATCCCCGCATCTTTGCCTGCACCAACCCGGTTGGTACGACCATGGGTTCAAGCCGGGAGACGGAGACCAACGCCACGAGCCGTCTCTTCGCACCAGGAGCCGGAACTGCAGTTCTGCCCGCAGACTTTGAACGCCTGGTTCGCCAAGCCTTGGGTAGCCGAGGACAAGACTGGGTGGTCCGAATTTGGACCTACTCCGAGCGCGCCTTGGCCACGAGTCACCTCTGGCCGTCCGTCGGCCCCGGAGAGGACGAAGACCAAGAGACTGCCAGTCTCCGACGAAAGCTGGACAACGCCGGCCCAGAGCAGCTGCTCGTTGTGCTGGGTCCCAATGACAGCCTCATCGCTGACGATGACCTCGACTGGGCACGTCAGGCAATTCAGCAGGAAATCCAGCGCCAAGCTCGACGGGTGCCGACCATTCGAGGCGCCATCGTGACGCGTTTCTGGCCTCTGACCATGGTTGGCGCCGACCGCCAGGACCTTCACTTCCCCTGCTTCGATGCGACGGATCTGGACGGGCAGCTTCGAGACCCGACTGGTCGCTTGGACGCTCCCCCAAGAGTGACCGTTCTGCTGAATGCTGGCGTCGTCGGTATTGAGCGCGTGCGGGGCCTTCAGTGAGGCCAGATCTTGCAGCACGGGTCGCTGACCTTGAATGGGCGCACCGACAAGCGGCGGGTACCCTCAACGCCCTTGATTGGGTGGATAGCAATCTAGACCCAAACATCCCCGCGTTCACACAAATAGCAGAGGGTGAGCAGCGTCTGTTCTCACATCTGCCTTACGCCGTGTTCTTGCCGACCGTCATGACCAACGCAGCCATTCAGGCTCAGCGCGACGGTCAGGCCCCGATGCAAGAGGCCTTGTTGCTGCTCTTCGCACGCATGGAGTGGCTGGTTTCCAACCGCCGCCGCATGTGGAGCCCCCTAAGCCCACTGCCGAAGATGCTCGCCACATTGGTTGAAGCATTCGGTGTCGACCAAGACTTGCACCGCGAGGATCCTGAGATCCTGGCCCGACTCGCTGCCCAGTTGCCTCTATGGCACCCGTGGCGTGGAACGGTTGAGCGGGCCAAGGAGGTCCTCGAAAGCACCGGGGATCTGCCTCAAGCCGAAGGGACCTACACCCTTGGCACCGACGGACCAGCCCCTAAGATCCTCGCAGATGAGGTGTTTGTCTGTCACAGCTCGACCTGGTGGGATGAGCGTAGTCTCCCTGACAGTGCAGCTGCGTATCGAATCGAATCAGGCGTTTTGAAATTTCAGAATGCTGCCTCCGAGCAACAAGTGCCCCTGCGATGCGAAGATCTGCTCCTTGAGTGGGATCCTGAGCGTCCACTCCCCCGCCAGCTGCTGCGTTTGCTTCCGACATGGGTGGTCGTCCGCCTGGTCCTTCCCTCTGAGAGCCGCAAGTGAGACACAACTCCGTATTTCGCCCCGCCGAAGGCGCTATCCTGGATCTCGAGAGCCTTCAGGCAATCGCGACCGGTGAGAACCGCCTGATGTCCACATTTTTGGACTGGGCTTGGCCTTCCTCCAGCGGCTTGGTCCTCTCGGGCCTTGAGCTCGATGGAGAGTGGACCAGCGGTGGTCCTCCTGGCACCGTTCGCCCAGACTCCCGCGCAGACACTGCTGTGGTCAGTCCTGGTCAAGCCATCGTCACCAGCAGGAGCGGTCGCCGTTACCTGCTGTCCGTCGACAAGGCGCTCGAAGTCAAGTGGCCTACAGCAGCAGGCTCCGCAGTGCGCGGTGTCTTGGCGCTGGTCCCACAGGTTGACGCCCCTTCCAAGAGCAAGGCCAATGTCGCGCGCGAGGTCGTCTCGGCCCGCCTCGGCTTCGTCAAGCCCGACCGGATGGACGATCCACACCTATTGCCTCTCGCCATCTCCCTTGGCAATGGCAAAGACTGGATCACCGACCTGCGTCGTGTGTGGCCACCAGACCACACCGCAATCCAGAACCTGCTCAAGCAGTTCGAGCAGCTGGAACAGACCATCTGGCGTGCTGAGCCGGAAGGCTCGGTCTGGGACCGACAAGTCCTGGGCCGCAACTGGGTTCGCTACCAAACGGTAGCTGCAGCGGCGCTTCAGTCCGCACGCATGAACATCCAGATGCGGCCTTCTACCACTCTCGAGCGGATCCGACTGTTGACCGCACTGTATGACCAGCTCAACCGATCGGTAGAGCGTGCAGCCAACGAGCTCTTGCAGTTCGCCGGGGCGACCGAGGAAGCTAGTCCCTACTCCGCGCTTACCGGAGGGCCTGGAGGAGATTCCAAGTGAGTGGGCCGGATCCCGTAAAGGCACTGGGAACTTGGCGTGCCGTAGAAGCTGGCTATGAAGCTGGCATACCTCTCGTCCTCACGGGCGTGGCTTGGTTTACGATCTCCAAGCTGTTCACGACTCCATCTCCCATTCGTCCTCCGACGATGGTGGAGCTGGGCGTTGTCCTGGGTGCAGCAGTAGCGCTGACCGGTTGGACCATCTCCCGTCAGTTCTTCCTGCTCCGACGCAGGAACCCTTGGCAGATGATCTTGGTCTCCATCATCTTCAACGGCGTGATCCTGTTTGCGCTGCCAAGGCGTATTGCCAGTGGCTTTGAAGAGAAGTGTGCAGAACTCGGCGGCGCTGTTCTGGCCTCTACGGACATCGTGACTGAGTTGGCTGGCGCGACCGTCTGCCAAGTCGGTGGTGTTCCAGGGAACCCTTACCTGCCGGGCGTCTTCTTCCGCCCTCCCTTCCCGGACAGCATTTCACCGCTGTTGTGGGTGATCTTCATCTTGATTGCCGCCGTGTCGGTCTTGGGCTTCCGCGACAAACGCCTTCGGCCCACGACCTTGAGCAGCCGTCTCTTCGACAGCCTCCGACTCGCACCAGCCATGGGAATCAAGTCCTCCGCTGGCAAGCCGAAGGCGGAGCCCGACAGCGTTCAGGCATGCAACAACGCGACTTTCTGGGGCGAGGCCTGCGGCCAGCTCTACAGCGGCGACAAGAAGTGGCTGCCCGGTGAGCGCTGCGTGCGCTGCCATCAGCCTTTCCAGAAGTGCAAAGCCGAGCTGACATTCACCGTCGTGACTCTGTTCAACGGTGACGTCGACGTGCTCAACGGCCTTGAGCGCATGGACACCAACGCCTGGGCACGCGGGGGGCCAATCCCTCCGGACGGTCGCATCTCTGGCCAAGAACGCTGGGTCACTTTGGGCAGAATCACACTGCCGTCGGTGATCACCGTCGCCCAAGCCCTCAGCTTGGTGCACGACAAGCTCAAGGATTGGGAGAGCTCCGCGAACGGCGATGAGAAGGAAGCAGCCAAGCTCGCCATGACCCGAGCCAGCCGAATCTCGGCGTGGATCTGGTTTGGTCGCGTGAACCACCTGCTGACCTACGCAACGCCCACAAGGCGCGCCAACCTGGCCATTGGACCGATGCGTCTGAAGGACTTGGTCCCCCACATCGGGGAAGACCTGACCCTCCAGCTCGACATCGGCCTGTTGCCCTTGGATCTGTGGACCGGCTCCAAGATGAGCTTCTCCGACAATCGCGCACCGGCGCTCCAGAACAGCCACTTCACGATGTGGATTCCCGTGAGCCCCCCCAAGGCCACCAAGAAGCGGCAGGGCCTTTGGGTTCCCCGCATCGAGGGTGACGCACTGCGCGCGTGGATCTCCACAGATCGCCTCAAGCAAGAGGACGAAGAAGCCGCTGGCTCCATCCCCCTCGCATATGCCAACCGCCAATCCGCTCGAGAGGACCTGACGCCTCCCGAGGAGATGAAGCCCAGCGAGGGCTCTTTGGACCTGGTTCGGCTCCCCATGAACAAAGCCGGCGCCGAGCCCATTATGGACCGCGGCGTGGGCGACTCAATCGCTGAGTGGGCCTGGCTGGAGTGGGAGCAGATTGAGCTCATCCGTCAGCAGGCACTCGTCTTGGTTGAGACCCCGGTGGAGCGCAGCTAATGGCCTCCTTTATCCTGGCTGGCCCCTTCCCTTTCGATGAGAAGAACGCCACTTCCAGCGCTCGAAATGCCCTCTCTGAGGTCAACATTGCGCTCAAAGAGCGTGAAGGTCGAGGTGTTCTGGATCAGCCCTCTTCGGGCGCGGAAGCAGGCATCTACATCATCGTCGATCTGCGCGATGAGCCCGCCATTGGCGGCTTTTGGCTGGTTCACGGACCAAACTACCTGGAGACAGGCCCCGCAGGCCCACCAGACAAGGTTCCGCCACTGGTGGCCCACTTGCTGGATGCCGCCACGGAGGAAGTTTGGTGGAAGAACCTGCTCGTCGCCGGACGCGTTGGGGACACTTGGCGACCCCGTGTCGTGCTGGAGTGGCCAGGTTTCTTGGCCTCGCGCAGCCAACTTCCCCCTCCCGGTGTTCCGACCAAGACCATCTCCGACGAAGAAGCCGGAAGCGGTGAGGCGGAAGGCTGGATGGACCCTGTCTCCTTCATGGAAGAGGAGGTCGGCGGATTCTACGGGGAGGCGGGTGGCTTCTTCGGAGACGACGGTGCGCCCGATAGCGGCGACTACTGGGGTGATGAGGTTCAGCCGGAGCACGCAGATGCGGAGCCCGATGCACCGACCAACGCCACCAAGACCAGCGCCGATTTGGAAGACCCATGGCAGGGCCTTCCACTGCAGCGTGGCTTGGTCTGCGTCGTCAAGGGCAAGCTGACCTACGACCAGAAGGCCCACGTCGGCACCTTCGACGTCATCAACTGGGGCGTCTGGCGCGACGGCATGCCTCGCCAGATGACCCCGATGGCCAGCTGGATGGACGACGAAGGCCTGGACGAGGCTCCAGAGTCTCACGGTTGGGGCTCCCCCCTGGAAATGCCAGGCGGACGGGTCGCATTCCCCATCACAGGCTGGCTCACCCGGGACCTCGAGGCATGGCCGGCACAGCCCGGTGAGATCGCTGCAGGCGCCTTGACCGAACGCGACGTCAGCAATCCAATCCGTCAGAAAGTCACGCTCGCTTTTGCGTTGACTGCAGGCAACTTGGCGTTGATCTTCTTCATGGCCGTGGCAGTGGCCTTCTTGGCCAAGCCCAAACCCCAGGCCACGCCCCCAGCGCCCACCCTGGCGCCTCAGCCTGCCTTGAGTCTCTGCTCGGCTGACCACGCTGCATTCGTCAACGAATTCCGATGCCAGGTTCGCCGCATGGCGGACGGTGCGGACCCAAGTGATCCGGATTGCGGAGACATCGGCCCCAGCGCGGGTCCAAGCTTTGACGATCTACAGGCGAGCTACTGCGGCCTGCTCGACCGGCAGCAAGACGGCCAGCTTGGCAACTACCCTTGGCTCCCTCCCAACGACGCTGACCGCAAGTACAACTACGCGCAGCTCGCTGCCGCGCAGGCTTGCTTCAATGTTCTGGACAAGCCCCACGCCTACGCTCAAGAGTGGGACTACGACATGTCCCTGGAGGCCCCGGTCTCTGACCCTGAGCGCTTCCTGGCCGACAAGGCCCTGGGAATTCAGCCCCTCATCGTTTTGATGGGCGACTTGGACCAGGCATGCGAGACCTACCGGAGCCGCCTGGAGTACACCATCGAGGGCGGCGTCATCGCCAGCCACGTTGGCTCTCCCACAGCTGAGGATCCAGAGCTCACCAAAGAGTCTGAGGCCGCCAAGCTGCGTCGTGCCGTTGTGGCCTCGGCAACCTCCGACCTCCCTGAGAAGATGGCCAAGTGCTTCCGCTATGGCAGCTCCGAAGGCGTCGGCGGTGACCGCTACCAAGAGCTCTGCGGTGAAGTGGACGCTCGGGACAGCTACTTCAATGGCCTGAAGGTCTGGCAAGCTCTGAGCGGAGATCCCGCAGAAGACCGAGATCTGGTCCAGCGCTACGCCCAAGCCCGCTTCGGTACCGATGGCATGGGTGGCGCACCCGAGGTCTGGCAGTGCCACGAGAAGCTCAACACCGGTGAGCCGAGCTTTGACCGCCGCATGGTCCTCTGGTCGCAGTACGCGCCGGAAATCAGCGGCTCAGGCTACGACCCATCGGGCAAACGGGCCGTCAAAACTCAACTCAACTTCGACGCGATTTTCCGCGATATCGATGAGAACAGCAACACTGCGCCTGGCGTGTGTTGGGAGCTCATCGAGAAGCGAGCCGGTGCCTACCAGCCGGTGCATCCGCTCTTGGGTGAATTGGACGAAGGCTCTTGGGTCAGCGCCGAGCAGCAGCTGTGCGCACAGGTTTGTGCCTCCCGCTACAAGGTCAAGACCAGTGAGAACCAGGACTACTGGGTCACACAAGACAGCGACCTGGGGTCTTGCATCCGCAGGGATCCGACCAACCCGGATCCCAGCGCCGCACCACGCGCTCGCCGGGGTAGCACCGACCGACTGCTGCTTCCCTGGAACCAGAGCCGCAGTCGCTGGCTCGTAGACAGCGAGCAGACTCCAAAGGTTGAGCGCTGTTCGGGCAACAAGCCTGGAGCTTGGCTCCCCTACCCATACGGTGGCGGCGCCCGCGGCAGCGGCAACGACGAGGTCTGGATTTGTCCCACAGCGGCCCAAGTCTGCGCCTTCAACCTCATCGCACAGAACTACATGCCCGCTGGCGACACGGGCTACCTGGTCGGCTCTCGGTCTCCCCGTTCCTGGGCTGGCGAGACCAACACAAGCAGCCAGATTGCAGGCGGCTACGCAGGCAAGGGCCTGGCCGCGACCGCCGCAGACAACCTGAGTAGCTACGGTCGCTCTCGCTCCAAGAACACTTGCGGTCATGCCGCAGCACAGTGCTTCACGGGCCTGATGCTCCAGACGATGGGTCGAGACAACAGCCAGCGCTACGAGTGGCGCGAGGTCTGGTCCATGTCCATCGAGAACTTGGCCGCCACGCCGCTGCGACAGGTCGCTGCGGAGTACGGACCTTGGTGTGCAGTGGTTCACCCCTACATGAGCCCATCCGGCAACTTGCCAGAAGGTCAAATCGACTACCCATGTGCCATGGGTGTGGACGAGGCGCTTCGCACAGTGGAGTCCACCTTGGCCCTCTATGAGAGCGACGTTTCCGCGGAGGCAGGCCAATGAGAGCCCTCACTGGACTGACCCGCCGCGTCAAGAGCGGCGTTGCGGAGAACCTGAGCCTCATCCTCCTCTTTATGGCGATGACGGGTGCTCAGACGCTCGTTCCCGTCGGGAACCCCGTGGGGCGCGACGATCTTCTCCCGTGGATGATGGTCACCCTAAGCATTGCGACCTTCCTTCGCGGCTTCCCCATTGGTGGCACGCACCACCCCCAGCTCACTCGGCAACACACCCGCACGGGCGCATTCATGCGCTCTATCGCCATGCTGCTGGTCCCCTTGGCCTGCTTGTTCTGGCATGACGCGACCTTCTTGAGCGAGCCCCTGTACTTGGCCATCGCAGCGGCCGTGACCCTGGGAACCCCAGTCATGCTCGCGATGGCGCGCCATGAGGGCCGCACCGCTTGGAGTCCTCCGGGACCCAAGGGCATCATGCGGTGGGTCTTGTTCCTGTTCGCATTGCCACTGTTCTGCTTGGCTCTCGGTTTCGTTGGCCAATTGGGAATCCCAATCATCAGCGAAGTCACCGTGCCCAGCATCCTGGTCGGCTTGGTCTTCGTGGTGACCGCCACCATCGCTCGACGCCCACAGGACGCGCGACAGCGCCGAGCAGCAGGCCGAAAGGATGGCCAAGCTTGGACGCCGGACCGCTTTCCCGTCCTGCTCGCCTTCTTGGGCCCCGGTTTCGGAATGGCCCTGCTCATCCTGCTCTTCAAAGTGCTGGGTGACATGGTGCGTCCCCTGGACTTCACCCAGGCCTTCATCGGCGTAGCCCATGTTTGTGTCTGGGCGGCGGTCATCTGGCCCCGACCAGTAGCCGTCGCACGCGCCTGCCTGCTCTGGGAGGTCGTTCCCACCGGCGGAAGCGACAAGACCACAGACGGCGAGGCAGTCGGCTTCGAGAAGCCAACTGAGGGTGCACTGCGTTTCAACCCGAACAAGACCCGCCGCATCAACTTGGTGCACGCCTGGGTCGTTCCAGTTCGTGAAGCCCGCATCGGTGACTTGGACGACCCCATTCGGGACCTCTGGCCCAAGCGCGCCCCCTTTGTTCCTCAGCACGTGTTGGGAGAGGCCAGCTTTGAGCCCGACCCCATCACTCTGCAGACACAGGACAAAGAGATCACGGTGCGCCTGCAATCTGGGCAAGACGTGCAACAGCTCGACGCCGGCGACGTTCAGACCCGTAGGCTCGTCATTTTGCGCGCCTACGTGCCAATGAAGCTTCGTCGAAGCAAGCGCAAAGCCACCTACCGTTGGGATCAGAAGGTGCCAGAAGGCACCATGCAGATCTTGGACGCATCCGTGGACACCGCAACCCTACAGAACGGGGACATCCTGATTTCGTCCAGCGAAGGCGTCGCCAGAGCCTACGAAATTGAGATTGGAGCGCCCATCTACAGCCGCTACGAGGCGGAGGCTTTCCGGCCCCCGCAGCTCGAAGACTACGTGAAGGTCTAGACCATGCTGCTCGCACTCATTGGCGCTGCCCTGGCCGGCGAAGGCTCCGGTTGGACCCTGGTCGGTGTCTACGACGCCTCCTCCGTGACAGCAATGGAGTCGGAGACCGCTGCCGACTACGCTTGGCAAGCCGCCACTGGCATGAACGCCAGTTGTGGACCGTCCAAGCGTCCAGATGGACTCGGTGTGTTTGAGGCGACTGCGATTGCAAACCGCCTCACCCCCACCCTCGCCATCGTACTTGAGCGAGGCGAAGACGAGACAGGCCCATTGATGGACGGTCAGCTGTCCGTCGGACTGGGCAACGGCGACGAGGCCCCTGTCAAGCTTCAGCCTGTGGTCATGCCCCGCTACATCGCCGCATTGGTCGATGGTGGCGAGGAACGGTATCGGCAGCTTGTTCGCACCCAGCTGGCCATGGAACTGTGCATGGAGCACAAGACCGGCCGAGGGTGGACAGGCGGCTCCGGTCCCGATCTGCGTCAAGCCTTCCTGCTCGACGACCGCAGCGAGAACGCCCGGGTTCCACGGAACCGAAAGTACTTTGGCGGTCAGGGTCACCCTGTTCCCGCAATGGCTGGCCCTTCGGATGCCTGCTTTGTCCCGAACACTCCAGAAGAGTTGAACGGATGGCGCAAGCTCACTGGCGCTGGCAGCGGCAAGGGAGAGAGCAGTCTCGGCTTGGTTCCAGCTGACGTGTGGGGAGCGGACCTTCGGATCTGCAACCCAGACCAAGCCATCGGTGACAGCGTTCGAGGCTTCCACAAGCTCCTGCCGCTGCGCCTCAGCTCGGAGCTCCCTTGGGACGCCCCCCGTGCCCTCAGTGCCACCTGGAACGTGCTCAGTGTGCTGATCGGCGAGGGAGAGAAGGACGAAGAAATTGGCCTGGAGGTCACTTTTGGCGAGGAGACCCTGTACTCCGGTCGCCTCTACGACCCTCTTCCCCCAAGCGAGGACGAGCAGAGCTTCGGCCAAGAGTACGGCATCAAGGACATCCTGGCGATGGTCCCTCACAGCTATCCACAGGTCGGACCGCCCGAAGACTCCGAGCGCTACACGGTCTTGCTGATCCCAAACTGGCAGCTCGTTGAGGCCATCCGGCGCCTGGACGCAGCTGAGCAAGCCCAAGGCGACGAGGCCAAGGCGGATGCTCTCGGAAGTTCAATGCGAACCTCCCTGAGAGGAAATTTCGACGGCGTTGGCTGGGTCATGGAGCATCCAGAGACCCTGTTCATCCAGGTTGCCCCACCAGGCGAAGGCAGCGCCAAAGACGCGGCATGGCCGAACTTGAGCACATCCTTGGCCGGTCACACGGGCCAAGCTCGTGCCTGGGGCTACACCACAGGCTTGCTCTCAGGGCGCAAGCCCATTGCACTGGTGAGCCCAGACGCGCCCACGTTCTCTCAAGCCGCTTCAGGTCAGCGCGCACCTCACCACGGCATCTTCTTGGGAAGCCTTACCGCCCTACTTCTTCTGGTAGGCGCTGGGCTCTTGAGACTCAATCATCTTTGGGCACGCCTGCCGGAAGAGCGGGTCGCATACTGGCCAGGCAAGGATTTGGAGAAGGCCGAAGCTGGTGAGGGCGAGGGCATGGAGGCACCGCCTGCAGAGTGAGCTCCAAGCCTGCCAAGAACCAGAAGGATGTTCCATTGCCAACTGGCGCTGCACGCCAACGCCTTGTTCGCGCTTTGGCCGAACTCATCGCAGAGAAGCGGCAGCATGAAGTTGAGCTTGCCCGACTGAGGGACCTGCACCGGTGAGGCCCGAGCGCCTATCGCGCAGCCCGCTGGGCTGGCGCACTGGACTGTTGACTCCTTGGAGCTGGCTCTCAGGTTTGATGTGGCGGAACGCCATCCCTTGGGGTGGGCATATGTCCTACTGGGGGCAGAACACTGGGATGGACTTCATTGGCATTGGGGGCGCCCCAACAGCCGTGCCCATGCCCTGGTCGAGCACCCCTGTCTTCACGCCGGCCGAACACAGGGCTGTCAACAAGGCAGCGCGCGCCCACGGCCTGGACGCTCCGTGGAAGCGTCCAGCAGGGCAAGGGGCCGTTGCCCCCCACGCCCCGACCTGTCTCTTATACACATCTCCGAGCCCACGAGACGCTA
>OJHJ01000047.1_pt1 | contig 107940 bp, 101 predicted proteins | sample 1595201 | NCBI WGS metagenome assembly OJHJ01 (sample SAMN05416832, study PRJEB24817) | seawater metagenome | isolation source: Sea water | place: Canada:Atlantic | collected 2013-07 | reverse complement strand
TTTTTTGCGTTGCCAAAAAACGAACCAAAAAAGGCAACCCTAAAACCTCACCTACGGTTCCCTCAAGCTAGTTGATTTTATAGCCGTTGTGGAACTCGCCAAAAGCAGGCTCAAACAACCACAACGGAAAGCCCTATAAAAGCAACAAGTTTCGGTGAGGTTGAAAGGGAATTAAAATCAAAGGCGTCTATTGGATAATTTCCGATACTACTTGCTTCATGGCAGACGTTACATGAGATAAGTCATCCGGCTCAATAATAGAAGGCGGCATGACATACACCAGCCTAGAGAAGGGGACGTACCCAAGCGCTAAGTTCAAAAAAACCTGGGTTGCATACAGTGAATATCAATAGGTTTTTGAGCGGTTTATTTGTTGATCGCGAACGTATGCAGTTCGTTGGCAAAACCTAGGCCAGCTTCTGTGTATATGTTGAATGTATGGTCAACGCCAATGGCTTTTAACGCATCTTCTTCATCGGGGTATTTTGTTGTTGCAGCGATACTGCCTGTGTAACCCATTTCTTTTAGCCGTGTTGCTGCGTTCATGTTGGCTTGGTGGGTTGGCAAGGTAAGTAATACCCATTCTAAGCCATCTAATAAATCGGGGGCGCGTCCCCAGATATCTGGGTTCGTAGCATCCCCACAAATAACGTTCATGCCCGCCTCTATGTCTTTTTTGGCTTTGTCTTCGTCTATTTCAAAGCCGACCAAATGTGTCTCGTAGTCTTGTCTCATTGCATTATAGGCAGCGACACCCATTCGCCCCATGCCAAGAACCACCGCTTTCACGTGTGCTAAATCTAGGTTTTCTTCTCCTGATAAACGCTTTGAGCGTTCGAAGCGCTTTAGCCAAGGCCGGTATGAAAGGTATATTTTGTCGCGAACATTGACGAGTGGTGCGGAAAGAATAAACGAGAGGGACATAACAACGGCAAAAACAGATATCCATTCTTTAGGTAACCAGCCTGATGATATGGCTATTGCACCTACAATAAGGCCGAACTCACTGTAATTGGCTAAGTTGAGTGACGTGCGCCAAGATGTGCTGGCCCTAAGTTTGAATAGGCTGAATAAGCCAAAGTACATGGCTACTTTTAGTGGTAAAACTAAAATAAATAAAATGGCGATGAATACTTCGGCCCAGCCAGGCATAGCAGCCATACCTACACTAAGGAAGAACCCAATTAAAAATAGTTCTTTGAATCCCAATAATGCCTTTGCAAGTTCATTGGCCTTAGGGTGATTTGCAAGCAACATGCCGAAGACTAGGGCGCCTACATCGGCTTTCACGCCCACAGATTCGAATAAAGCTGAACCAACTAGAGCAGTCATGATGCCAAATAGAATCAAAAGCTCGCCGTGGCCAACAATATTGAAAAGTTTATAAATGAGGTGGCGAAGTGGGATGAGTGCGAAAAGCCCTATAGCAAATGGGCTTGGAAGTTTGCCCATAGAAACAGCAATGAACACAACCGCTGCAATGTCTTGCATCACCAGTACACCAATAGAAATACGGCCATTCATTGAACTAGTTGCGCCCAGTTCATCTAGTACTTTTACTGCGAACACAGTGCTAGAGAATGATAACGCAAAGCCGATGATAAGCGCAGTTTCAAAATCAAGCCCCGATAATAACGGTAAGCTAGTATAAGAAAATAGTAAAACAATACCGGCCATCAATAACGTAACGGCGGCCATATGTAGCGTAGCAACGCCCCAAACTTCTGGTTTTGCTAAAGAACTTAGCTTGAGCTTGAGTCCGATAGAAAACAATAATAAGGTGATGCCCAAGTTAGCTAATGCGTCCAGAAATTCGCCGCTTTGTGCGTCTAGGGCATTAAGTACAAAGCCTGCACCTAAAAAACCTATTAAAGGTGGTAGGCCAATTTTTTTTATTAAAAGTCCACAAACAAAGGCGATGGCTATCCAAAGTGGATCGCTATGTTGAATATTAAATAGTTGAGATTCCATGGTTTATCGTTGGGTAAGATGCTTTGTGGTTTGAATTTAAGTTTGTTTTCAATCACTTAAATTTAGCAGATTTTTAAAACTTTGCTGTTGGATAAGAAATGTGCCGATTGTCAGTAAGTATTATCTGAAAAGGCGTATCAATTGATCGTAGTGCTGTTTTGAAAAAAAGAGGGGTGTTGTGGTCTTTTAAAGCTCAGTATAAAAGTGAGCTAGTTAATCTCTGATACAACCTGAGCCATCGCTGATGTGATAGAAGATAGGTCGTTTGGCTCAATAATATACGGAGGCATGACGTAAACAAGGTTAGAGAATGGGCGAATCCAAACGCCAAGATCTACAAAGCGAGGTTGCATCCAATGAATATCGTCCGCTTTGTGTAATTCAATCACACCAATCGCGCCTTTGACTCTGATGTCTTTTACAGCGCTGAGGTCACGACAGGCTTCCAGTTCGATTGATAATTGTTGCCCTATGGATAAAGCACGTTGTTGCCAAGGCGAATTAAGCAATAGTTTTAAGCTAGCATTCGCGACTGAGCAAGCTAGGGGGTTAGCCATAAAGGTTGGCCCGTGCATTAGCGTTGGGAATTCACCGGTGCCAATTCCATCAGCAACTTTGCTGGAACAAAGGGTCGCAGCCAAGCTTAAATAACCCCCCGTTAATGCCTTACCAACACATAAAATATCGGGTGCTATGCCGGCTTGTTCGTAAGCAAATAAGGTGCCTGTACGCCCAAACCCAGTGGCGATTTCATCGAGTATTAGCAGTACGTTGTATTCATTACATAGCTCGCGCACTTTTTTTAGGTAAGAGGTGCTGTAAAAACGCATGCCGCCAGCGCCTTGAACTAGGGGTTCAAGAATAACGGCGGCTATGGATGAGGTGTTGTTTTTTAGTAGCGATTTGAAGTCTCTAATGGCTTCTTCATCGTATTGTTCTTGATTGAAGCATTCTGGGCTTTTGGCGAATAGGTGTTGAGCGAGTACATCTTTAAATAAATGATGCATGCCATTGTCCGGGTCGCATACGGCCATCGCGCCAAAGGTGTCACCGTGGTAGCCATTTTTAATGGTGAGTAAGCGTTGTTTTTGTGGCTGTCCTTTTGATGCCCAATATTGAATGGCCATTTTAATAGCCACTTCTACAGCGACTGAGCCGGAGTCTGCAAAAAAAACGTGTTGTAAGTCATCGTGGGTGATATCGATTAACGTTTTGGCTAAATTAATCGCTGGCTTATGGGTTAACCCACCAAACATAACGTGAGACATGGATTTAAGCTGGTTCTCAATCGCAGCATTTAACACGGGGTGGTTGTAGCCGTGAATAGCGGCCCACCAAGATGACATGCCGTCGATTAGCTCTCGACCATCAGCCAGTTTAATGCGTACACCAGAGGCGGATTCAACGGGAAAGGTCGGGCTGGGGTGCTTTAAACTCGTGTAGGGGTGCCAGATGTGTTGCCTGTCAAAATTAGCAAGCGCTTGCCAGTCATCTTGCATGATGCATTAAACCCAGTGTGATGCTTTTGTCATGACGTTAGAAACCAGTTGCATGCCTTGTTTGATAGGCTCAGGCAGTTCTGCTGCACCGCTTTCAATAGCGGTTGTTGCGTGTTGATTTTCGTCGTCACGCATTTGCTCGAGTATTGCGCGTGTTTTGTGGTCAGTTTTTGGTAATTGCTCAAGGTGGCTGTCGATATGTTTAACGACTTGCCTTTCTGTTTCGGCCAAAAATCCTAAATTCCACTTATCGCCCGCAAGACCGGCTATTGCGCCAATGGATAACGAGCCCGCATACCATAATGGGTCAAATATACTGGTTCTTTCACCCAATTCAGTCACGCGGCCCTTGCACCATGCAAGGTGATCATTCTCCTCTTCAGCGGCTTGCTTCAGCTTGTCTTGGATTGTTTTATCTTTTGCTGTGAGCGCTTGCCCCTGGTATAAGGCTTGCGCCGCCACTTCGCCAGCATGGTTTACACGCATTAATTGTGCAGATAGGTGTGCGTCAGTGTCGTCGAGTTCAATGTCTTCAGCAATGGTAGCAGCAGGGTTTGGGCGACCTGTCGTTTTAGCGTGCCCCGTTAAGGTGCGAATCACGCGGTCAGCGTGGCCAATCAATATGTCTGCGGGAGAAAAAATTCTTTGCACGATTTATGTCCTGTTGTCTTTGGTAATAATGATACCGGATGCTAAGCGCCAATGCATGGTTTGGTGTTACAAAGGAAGTGATAAGAAAAAAAGGGGTGTGCGAAAGAGAAAAGTCACTTATAATTAACTTGCATATATAATCGATATTATATTCAAATTAGTTATAAACAAACCTGTTAAGATTATGACCATTAGTAATAAAAAATTAACACACCTTAAGCGTTTAGAAGCTGAGTCCATTCACATTATGCGTGAGGTTGTAGCAGAATTCGATAATCCGGCGATGTTATACAGTGTTGGAAAGGACTCTTCTGTGATGTTGCACCTTGCCCAAAAAGCCTTTAACCCTGCGCCTCCGCCTTTTCCGCTTGTACATGTTGATACAACATGGAAGTTTAAAGAAATGATTCAATTCCGTGAGCAACGCGCTAAAGAAGTAGGCATGGAGCTAGTGGTATATATTAATCCGAAGGGTAAAGAGTTGAATATTTCCCCCTTTGTGCATGGCTCATCTATGCACACGGATATTATGAAAACTGAAGGTTTGCGTCAGATGTTGGATCAATATCAATATGATGCGGTGTTCGGTGGCGCAAGGCGTGATGAAGAAAAATCACGAGCGAAGGAGCGCATTTATTCTTTCAGAGATAAAAATCACCGTTGGGACCCAAAGAATCAACGCCCTGAATTATGGGATACGTATAACGGCCGTCATCAACAAGACGAGTCTATTCGGGTGTTCCCATTGTCCAATTGGACTGAGTTGGATATTTGGCAGTATATCTATTTAGAAAGCATCCCTATTCCAGATTTGTACTTTGCGAAAGAGCGCTCTGTCGTTGAATACGGCGGAACAAAGATTATGGTGGATGATGATCGTATGCCTGAAGAATTACGGGCAAGCGCAACCATGGAAAAAGTTCGTTTTAGAACATTGGGGTGTTATCCCTTAACGGGTGCGGTCAGTTCAAGCGCCGAAACACTGCCTGAGATTATTCAAGAAATGTTGTTAACTAAAGTGTCTGAACGCCAAGGTCGTTTGATTGACCACGATGAGTCGGGATCCATGGAAAAGAAAAAGATTGAGGGGTATTTCTAATGTCGATTGAACAGAGTACGCTGATTGAATCGGATATCGAGAGCTACCTTCATCAGCATGAAAACAAAGAGCTTCTTCGTTTTATAACGTGTGGCAGTGTGGACGACGGAAAAAGCACCTTGATTGGTCGTTTATTGCACGACAGTAAAATGATTTTTGAAGATCAGTTAGCTGCAATTAACAAAGACTCAAAAAAACACGGCACAACGGGTGAGGCAGTGGACTTGGCGTTGTTGGTGGATGGGCTGCAGTCTGAAAGAGAGCAAGGCATTACCATTGATGTGGCGTATCGGTTTTTCGCCACCGACAAACGTAAGTTTATTATCGCGGACACACCGGGGCACGAGCAATATACGCGAAATATGGCAACGGGTGCATCCACAGCAGATCTTGCCATTATTCTTATTGATGCGCGTTATGGCGTACAAACACAAACGCGTCGCCACAGTTACATCACCAGTTTACTAGGGATTAAGCATATTATCGTGGCCGTGAATAAAATGGACTTGGTTGATTTTAGTGAACAACGCTTCAATGAGATTAAATCTGAATACAAAGCGTTCGCGACTAACATTGGTATTGATGCGCCTGTTTTCGTACCGGTATCTGCGTTGACCGGTGATAACGTAGTGAACCCAAGTAGCAACATGCCTTGGAATACTGATGCGCCAATGATGGAGCAGCTGGACACTATTCCACTAGAAGATACCGTTAACCTAGAGAATTTCCGTTTACCCGTTCAGTATGTTAATCGTCCTCACCTAGATTTCAGAGGGTTTTGCGGCACCATCGCGGCGGGCACAATAAAAGTGGGTGATGCTGTAACAGTATTGCCTTCAAAGAAAACGTCGGTCGTTAAACACGTCATTCAGCCTGCGATTGGCGAAGAAAATATGGCCGTGGATGAAGCGTTTGCACCGATGGCTGTTACGTTAACGCTTGAAGATGAGGTTGATATTAGTCGTGGGGATATGATTGTTAAAACATCGAATGTACCCATGATGTCAGACCAGCTTGAGGTAATGCTTGTGTGGATGGGGGAGGTTCCTATGCAGCCGAATGTCGAATACTTAATTAAACGTGCAACCAATGTTGTACCAGGAAGTTTTACGCGTATAGACCATAAGGTTGATGTGAACACATTAGCGAAGGGTGATGCATCAGAGCTTCAACTCAATGAAATTGGGCAATGTCAATTATCACTCAATAAACTTATTTCTTTTGATGCGTATGCTGATATTAAAGGGACCGGTAGTTTTGTTGTTATTGATAAGTATACGCATGCAACGCTAGCGGCTGGCATGATTAAAGGGACTGTGGAAACAGCGGGGAAAAAAGCTCAGCTGCGTCAATACACGTCATTTGAAAAAGAGCTGAATGCGATGGTAAGGGAGCACTATCCCGAATGGGGTTGCAAACTGATTGACTAAGTTGCTAGCTGAGCGTGTGATGGTCGTCAGTTTTTTACATTAGTTTGTATAGTGTAATTGATTTATAATCAGGCTTTTATTTAGCGGGCTTTCTAGGCGTGTCTTACTACAAACACCATGTTTTTTTCTGTACAAACCAACGCACTGATGGTCGCGCATCTTGCCAAGATCATAATGCGCAAGAAATGCGTGATTATTTAAAAAAGAAAGTTAAAGAGGCCGGTTTATCTGGCCCCGGTGGCATTCGAATTAATAACGCAGGGTGTTTAGATCGTTGTGGGCAAGGCCCAGTGTTGGTTATTTACCCTGAAGAAACGTGGTATCAGTATAAGAACAAAGAAGATCTTGATGTGATATTTGCACAGCATATTAAAAGCAATAAGCATGTAAAAAGGCTTTCGATATAAAACCTTTGGCTTAATAGGTCCTATAATAATACAAAATTCACAGAGAGTAGTATTGCGCCAAAAAGCATGAATGTAGTCTGATAATATCGGGCTGACGACGAAATAGATTTATTTTAATTATTTTCGTGGCTGTTTCAGCAGTGACCATTGGTTGATGTTTTATAGGTAGTTTCATCGTGCTCTATATTCCCAAGCAGTATGAGGTGACGGCGCAAATAGCATTGCCAGAGTTATCTGCCGTGATGAGGGGCTTTTTCTTACAAGATAACCAAAATAAAATAACTAAGGATGTCACGTTTGTTATGGTTTAGCCTTTAATGCTGATATATCAATTGATATTAGTGGGGTATGAAGAATTTAAATCCAGCTATTTTAAAAAAATGTTGTAATTGACGCTAAAGGTATTTCTTAAAAAGAGGTGAAGGTAAAGCTTGCCGCTCCAAATATTTATGAGGGTGTATGAAAATTATCGCGCAATTGTTCTTAATCGTGGGAAAAGCTAAAAGTAAAGCGTACGCGAAACTTTTTGGAAGTTTGTTTGCAGAGGCGGGTAGCAATTTGGTTTTTTCTCCAAAGGGGTCTTATTTTACTTATGAATCTGTAATGCTAGGGGAGAACGTTTTTATTGGGAAGGGAGCTTTTTTTTCTTCAGCTAAAGGTGCTGAAATTTTGGTTGGAGATAACGTGATGTTTGGCCCAAACGTAACTATTTTATGTGGTGATCATGAAATATCAGAAATAGGCGTTACTATGAATAATTCTAAAAATGATGCGGAAAAAAATTCTCATCCAGTTAGTATATCTGATGACGTTTGGATTGGGGCAAATGTTACTTTATTGAAAGGGGTTACAATTGGTGAAGGCGCGGTTGTAGCTGCGGGAAGTGTCGTGGTAAAGGATGTGCCGGACTATACAGTTGTGGCAGGAGTCCCAGCTGTTTTTTTAAAAAAACGCTTTACTGATAGTCAATTAAAATTACATTTAGATAGAAAACTAAAATGTTAAAGCAAGTGATTAGCTTCCTATCATCAACGTTCCTAGCAAAATTAACACCGGTAGTTCTAGGGTATGTTTTAGCTACGGAGTTAGGAAACAGCGCGTATATTGGTTTTGTTTCGTTCGTATTGTTTTCGGGGTTAATTTCAAATATATCGATACTGGGTGCAAATCCACAAATTATTTCTTTGGAAGGCAAGCAAGAAGTTAGAAATTCGGAGTATTTTAGAATTACGGTCTGCGGGCTCTTGTTTTTAACTTTTTGTACGATGTCGGTGTTTGTGGTTTCTATTTTTAATTTTCTGCCAATTTACTTGATTGATTTAATGGGATATAAAGCAGTAATGGTGGCGTTTTTATATTCATTAGGGATATATTTTATTTATATCTCAACGGCAAAATTAAATAACGCACTTTTAGTAAGGGAAGCTTCTACTATTTGGTTTGGTTATTCAGCAATGACTGTTGTTGTAGCTGCACTTTGGTTCTTACTGGATAAAAACAATCTATTTTTGTTGGTTTCGCTAATGGCTGTTTCGGCACTCATAGTAGGGGCTCTAGGTCATTGGTATGCCGGAAGTTCAAGCTCAATGGTAGGCGCTATGGTAGTGAAAGAACAAACTGGATATAAAAAAATATTGAGAAGACAATTAAGCTTTTCTTTTTTTGGTTTTGGTGTTGTGGGTGTGTTCTTTTATTATCAAAATGCACTGTCTTTGCAGTCTGCAGAGGACGGCGCGCTCTTTTCCTTGTTTTATCAACTCTTCGCATTAATATTATTTGTTCCATCGACGCTCGGAAATATAGTAGTGCCAAGGCTTGTGAAAAAAGTAAAGTCTGGTTTCCCTTTAAAGGTGTACTTGTATTACTTTTTAATTGCTTTTCTTCTTTGTGTAGCCATTTTTGGAGCATTGCCATATCTGTTAGTGGAATATAATATTGACATGCATTTGTATAGCGGCAACTTGTTTCTAACTTTACTTGCGGTCTCGCTTATAGCAGGAGTTAACTCTTACTCAACCCAAGTACTGGTTGCGAAAAAAAACTATGACTTTTTAATGCTGTCAACTGCACTGTGGGCATCTGTAGCCCTTGGGCTAACTGCTTGGCAAGGGATTAGCGTTCAGTCAGTTTCAGTTTCTCTATTGGCTGCCTATTTGGTATCGTCATTTGGTGTTGTGTTTGGTATTTATAGGCTTGGGTACTTTAAGTATTTTGACTAAAAAGAAAACTATTTACTGGCTTGCAAATTCTAAAAGCCCACATGTGAGGCATTGGGATGAAATAATAGCTAAAGTGGCTTGCGATTATGATTTCCAAATAATATCTATTTGGCATAAAAATAGCCTAGAAGAAATTGAGTTAGGAACGGTTACGTGTAAACAAATTTTGCCTAAGTTTTTCAGCGTCTTCCCAGAAATTTTCCAATACTTTTTTTTAGGCGTGATAATTCGATTTGTCGCTAAAAATGAAGCTTACGCTTTGCATGCACATGGCACAAGTGGTTATGGCCTTGCGGCTTTAGTTTCCGGTTTTAAGTATGGGGTGACAACATATGGTAGTGAAATATATGCGGCATCTAAAAGAGGATGCGTATATAAAGCACTAATCAATAAAATCTTAACCTCCTCAACGGCGATTACTTCCGCATCTCCGAAAATGACTGATACACTTAAAAGAAATTTTAACGTTGAAGATGCGAAAATTCATGAGTTTAGCTTGGGTGTTTCTAGCACATTTTACTTTAGCGCCAAAGAAAGCAAGCGTGTTAGAGATAAATTAGGAGTTGTTGAGGGGCCTATCTGGGTTGCAAATAGGAGGGTGGCGCCTATTTATCATACGCTCGAGCTTGTACAAGCCTTTATCCGAACAAGGAAAAGAACAAATACTGGTCATCTATTAATTATGGAAGGTGACGCCGACAAAAGTTATTTATCTGATGTAGAGTTACTTTGTGAAACTTGTCCTCATATAACTATAATTTCTGGTTTTATCAATCAGGGTGGTTTACGTGCATTTTTGTCGGCGGCAGATTTTGCGATTTCTATACCGGATACCGATCAACTTTCAAGTTCAATTCTTGAGGGTGCTGTATGTGGCGCAATACCGTTGTTAAGAAATTTGTCTTGTTATGATTTAGTAAAGGGGTTTAGTATTGTTTTCGAAATAAATGATAAAGATAGTTATGAAGAAATTTTTCTTAAATCGTCTTTAATCTATCATAAAGGTGAGTGTGCGGATTTAGTGAAAAAAGTATTGGCTGGTGTTGAGAAGTTTAAAATGGAATTTGCAATTCCGGATATGTTGAATTTTTATAGAAGTATTTTTGCTGTATTGTGCCCGAAAAGCTAATGAATACATTGCAAGAAAGGTCTATAAGTGAGGGTAAGTATCGTATGTTTGTTATTTGCGCTATACTTTTCTATTTGCCGCTAGCTTTTAATGTAATTGAGTTTAAAGGGAAGCCAGTTGATATTGCAGCTTCTGATATTATTGTATTGTTCTTATTGCTTATATACGGGTATATGTATTGGCAAAAAAAAGTAAATAGGAGGGAGAGTCAGTATTTATTGTTACTTGTAGTGGCGGTTACTTTTTTTTTATTTTTAGCTTTCTTTGGGTATGGGGAAAGTGGGGGGATGATGCCAATTCTCTCGGCGATTAAATTTGAAAAAGTATTTTTAGCCTTGATTGCAGGCATGTGCTTTTCGAGGTTCTGTGACTTTAATAATTTTTGGCGCATTTCATCCATAGCTGCGCTGCTTATCTTATTGAGTTTATATATATCGCAATTGTTAATATCTGGTTCCTTTTCAACACGTTGGGGTGCAACAGCATTTGGTTACCCAGTGTATGGTTTTCCTAACTCATCAGCATCGTATTACATATTGTTTGTTATGTTCGCTGTGATCGCTTGTATTAGAGGTTTAAACCGTTATGCGTATGCAGGACTGGCATTTTTATCAGCCGTGTTTATGGTAATGAGCTATTCACGTTCAGCATTGGTTATTTTAATTTTTTTTCTGTTGCTAATTTTATTTTATTTCCCCGTGAAAAAGATAATAATAGGATTAATTGCTATGCTGCCAGCCGTTTTGATATTTTGTGTAACGTTATTAGCAGCTAGTAGTCAGTCGGTTATAAATGACAGTAGATCGGCCAGTCTTAATTTCGAGGCAAGAGCGAATCAAACGTTTTATTCAAGTAAGCCTTTTGGAGGAAGAATAGAGATAGCACTGGAAACTATCTCTTTGGTGGAGAAGAAACCATTTTTTGGCTATAAATTTGAATCTTTTAGTAATTATAATAGTGTTTTTGACACGCCACATAATCAGTATTTGGAAATTTTATTTAAGAGTGGCCTGTTTGGTTTTTTACTGTATTTCGGTGTGTTAGTGTTCTTTCTCTTTATTGTGCTTAAAAAGACATATAGTCCGGGTGTTTCAATAATGGATAGGCGTAGCGTAGTTTGTTTTTTATTGGCATTATTATCTTTGATGCTTGGTAATTTGGCGCAACCTAATTTCACATTTACTCAAACGGGAAATGTATCATTTTTTATATTAGGGTTTTTGTTGATGACAGATATGACTAAATTTAATTCCGCCACAAATAAGTCGAATGAATAATATTAAGCGCCGTATGTTTTATGGTGATGTTGTGCATAAGGTAATGAGGATAGTAGGTATAGGTAAGTATGAATGAAACAAATTCTACAAAATATGGGAAGTGGTGAAACATACCTTGTATCAGCCCCCTCACCGCAGGCAAAATCAGGCAGTTTATTAATTCATTCTGTATCAAGTTTGGTTTCTGTTGGTACTGAAAGGATGCTGGTGGAATTCGGTCAAGCGAATATTTTACAAAAAGCACGTAAACAGCCTGATAAGGTGAAAATGGTGCTAGATAAAGTGAAGTCAGATGGCCTAGCAACCACGATTGATGCTGTAAAAAGTAAGCTGGATCAACCTTTGCCATTAGGATATTGCAATGTAGGTCGTGTTGCAGAAGTTGGGCGTGGAGTTGATGGTTTTGCAAAAGGAGACCGCGTTGTTTCCAATGGTCCTCATGCGGATGTTGTTCGTGTTCCTAAGAATTTAAGCGCGAAGATTCCAAGTAATGTAACAGATGAAGAAGCAACGTTTGCGGTGCTGGGATCTATTGGTTTGCAAGGTGTTCGCTTAGCTAATCCATCGTTAGGTGAATGTTTTGTTGTAACGGGCGTTGGTCTTATTGGCTTAATGACGGTGCAGCTGTTGATTGCAAATGGTTGCCGGGTCCTGGCAATTGATTATGACGAATCAAAGTTAAAACTCGCACAGCTGTTTGGTGCTGAAATTTGCAATCCAGGCAAAGGTGAAGATGTTATAAATACGGGAGTGGCGTTTAGTCGTGGAATGGGGGTTGATGGCGTTATTATTACAGCGTCAACCGCGTCAAATGATCCAGTTTCTCAAGCCGCTAAAATGTCACGTAAGCGCGGCCGTATTATTTTAGTGGGCGTGGTTGGGCTTGAGCTAAGCCGCGCAGATTTTTATGAAAAGGAATTGTCGTTCCAAGTATCCTGCTCTTATGGACCTGGGCGTTATGAAGCTGACTATGAAGAAAAAGGCAATGATTACCCGATAGGTTTTGTTCGTTGGACGGAGCAGCGAAATTTTGAAGCCATTTTAGAGTTACTCTCAAGCGGTAAGCTTGATGTTAAGCCACTCGTTTCTCACCGCTATAACTTTAACGATGCGCTTGATGGTTATGCGACGCTTACGAATGATAAATCGGCCTTAGGTATTATTCTACAATATCCAGAGGTTGGACCTGAGGAGCTAACGAATACTCAGTTGGAACTTAAACCGTATATTTCATCGGGTAGTTGTGCCCCTGTTGTTGGGTTTGTTGGTGCGGGGAATTATGCGTCGAGAGTATTAATTCCTGCATTTAAAGAAGCCGGTGCTCAATTACATACGTTGAGTACTTTTGGCGGCGTTAATAGTGTTGTGCATGGCGAGAGAAATGACTTTCATAAGGCATCTACTGATACGGATGCAATGCTTAAAGATCATGAAATTAACACGATAGCTGTTGTTACACAGCATAACTCACATGCGCGATTTGTATCGCAAGCATTGAGTGAGGGCAAAAACGTATTTGTTGAGAAACCTTTAGCTATTAATGTTGAACAATTAGAAGAAGTAAAGAAAGCATATGCTTCACAACTGGAAGAGGGGAAAGGAGCTCGAGTAATGGTCGGTTTTAATCGTCGCTTTGCACCTCAGGTGCAAAAAATGAAAGAGCTGGTCTCTGCAGTTTCGGAACCAAAGTCCTTTATTATGACGATGAACGCAGGTTCTATTCCAGCTGATCATTGGACGCAAGACAACGAAGTGGGCGGTGGGCGTATTATTGGCGAGGCGTGTCACTTGGTTGATTTAATGCGCTATTTAGCAGGAAGTGAAATTGTTTCTGTTCAAGCAAGGCGGATGGGTGATTCAGATGCAGTGATGGTTAAGGAAGATAAAGCAGCTATTATCTTGGGGTTTGCGGACGGTTCGTTTGGTACGGTTCATTATTATGCCAATGGGGCGGCCTCATTTCCCAAAGAGCGGGTTGAGATTTTTACGGCGGGTAAAACACTACAGTTAGATAATTTTAGAAAACTAAAGGGTTTTGGCTGGAAGGGGTTCACCAAAATGAATTTATGGCAACAAGACAAAGGACAAAAGGCGTGTGCGAAAGCTTTCTTAGATGCTGTGTCAGAAGGCAAACCTGCGCCTATTTTGGCTGAAGAAATTTTTGAAGTTGCGCAAGTGAGTATAGATATTGCTGAACAACTACGTGCGCAGTAATTTTTTCGTAAAAGTAAAAACTGCAGTTGATCTTGGAGTTGTCAATATAGGGCGAATTTTTTGGTACCGTTTGGGCCTTGTTGTTGGATTTAACCCAGTAAAAGGATTGAAAACTAGTATTGAGCAAGGTGATTTTTTTCGTGAGCATTCAGGTAACTACAACGTTGAATTAGAAGCCAATGATCAGTGGTTGAATAAGCAAACTTATTTTGGTCGCCAGTTTAATAGCTCTTCAGAAATGCCGAATTGGCATCAAAGCTGCTTGACAAACGTAGCGGTCAAGCAACCATTGCGCCCTTGGTGGGAAATGGCTGATTTTGACGATGAGCTGGGTGATATTAAAGGTGTTTGGGAGGCGTCACGTTTTGATTGGGTACTGTCTTTTGCGCAACAGGCGGTTTTGGGAGAAAAAGAAAGCGTAATTAAATTGAATGATTGGTTGAATGATTGGCTGCAAAAAAACCCGCCTTACTTAGGTGTTAACTGGAAGTGTGGGCAAGAGGCATCTATACGTGTAATGCATCTTGCGATGGCATCAGTCATTATGGGGCAGCATAAATGTACGACTAAAACATTATTGGACTTTATTAAAGCGCATTTAGCACGGATTGCCCCAACAATCTCTTATGCAATCGCCCAAGATAATAATCATGGAACATCGGAGGCGGCTGCGTTGTTTATGGGAGGTAGCTGGCTCGTAGAAAATGGTGATGAAGATGGAGAAAGATGGTGCCAGCAGGGGATAAAATGGCTGGCAAATAGAGCGAAGCATTTGATTGAGACTGACGGAAGTTTTAGCCAGTATTCGACAACCTATCATAGAGTAATGCTTGATACATACAGCATGGCTGAGGTCTGGCGAAAGAGTTTAGACCTGCCGCTATTTGATGGCATTATTTACACTAGATTGGATGCAGCAACCGATTGGTTGTTCAATATGACTCAATTTGAGACAGGTGACGCCCCAAATTTAGGCGCAAATGATGGCGCTCGTTTATTGCCTTTAACCGGTGGTGATTATCGTGATTTTAGGCCATCTGTTCAATTAGCGTCAGCACTGTTTGTAAAGAAAACTGCATACGATAAGGAAGGTGATTGGAATCAGCCTTTAAAGTGGCTGAGGGTTCAAAAACCAATTTTGAGTAATAAAAAAGCAACGAGCTTGGATATGCCTTTGGGTGGGTATGGCTTGTTACGTAATAAAAGAGCTTTCGTTTTGCTGAACTACCCTAGGTTTAGATTTAGGCCAAGTCAGTGCGATGCTCTGCATGTTGATTTTTGGCTTGCCGGCGAGAATTTGTTAAGGGATGCCGGAACGTTTAGCTATAATGCGGGCCAAGAAGTTATTGACTATTATGGCGGGACTCAAAGTCACAATACAGTTCAGTTTGATGAGCACCAGCAAATGCCTAGATTAAGTCGTTTCTTGCTGGGTGGTTGGCTTAAAACGGGTTTTAAACAGGAATTAAAAGTTGAAGCGTCTGAAGCTAGTATTGCGGCTAGGTATAAAGATCGTTTTAACTGCCAACACATCAGAGCAGTAAAGCTAACAGGCCAAAGCCTTTTAGTTGAAGATCAGCTTTCTGGGTTTAAGCGTAGAGCCGTTGCGCGATGGCGGTTGAGCCCTGGGAATTGGCGCATAAATGGCCATCAGATTGCTAGTGACGAGTATGTTATTGCAATTGAATCAGATGTGGGGATTTCTAGACTTGAGTTAATAGAAGGTCGAGAGTCGCGTTATTATTATTTGGAAGAAGCTGTTCCTGTTATAGAAATAGAGATAAATAAGCCAGGCATTATAAAAATGGAGTTTAGGTTTTAAAAATGAAGATACTATATTTTCATCAGCACTTTTCTACGCCGAAAGGTTCGGCGGGAATTCGGTCATACGAAATGGCGCGACGCGCAATCCATTATGGACACAAAGTAACAATGGTTTGCGGCAGTTACGGTGGTGGAAAAACAGGGCTATCTGGAGATTTTACTAAAGGGAAGCGCGTTGGGAATGTTGATGGAATAGATATTGTTGAGTTTGACTTGAGTTACTCAAATGCCGACACGTTACTCACGCGTACTAAGACATTCATTAAGTTTTCAGTGAAAAGTATTGGGCTAGTGTTCACTGAGAATTATGATCTTGTGTTTGCAACAACGACTCCATTGACAGCGGGAATTCCAGGGATCTTCGCGCGATGGTTAAGGAGAAAACCCTTTGTTTTCGAGGTTCGAGACTTATGGCCTGAGTTACCTAAAGCAATGGGAGTGATTAAAAACCCTGTCGTGCTCGGCTTAATGTCATTTTTAGAATATATTTCTTATCAGTCTGCATGCCGATGTATTGGGCTTTCTCCCGGTATTGTTAACGGAATAGAAAAGCGTGGTGTGGCATTAGATAAAATTAAATTGGTTCCAAATGGGTGTGATTTAGATATTTTTAATTCAAATGTCGATGCTTGGCGTCCTGATGGTGTTAAAGAAAGTGATTTATTGGCCATTTTTACAGGAACGCATGGCGTGGCAAATGGGTTGGATGCGGCATTAGATGCTGCCAAAGAGCTTAAAGAGCGAGGAAGAAAAGATATTAAGCTTGTGTTTGTAGGGCAGGGTAAGCTCAAAACCCAGTTACAGCGTAGAGCCAAGGTTGAAGAATTAGAAAATGTTATTTTTTGCCATCCAGTTGGTAAAACTAAGCTTGCTGGGCTTATGTCTGGTGCAGACATAGGTATGCAGTTGTTAACAAACATTCCTGCCTTTTACTTCGGAACATCGCCCAATAAATTTTTTGACTATATTGCTGCAGGGTTGCCGGTGTTAAATAACTATCCAGGCTGGTTGGCTGAAATGATAGTTGAGAATAAATGTGGCTACGCTATAGAGCCTGAAAATATTAAGGAATTTGCTGATGCTCTTGAGTCGGCAAGTGAGAATAGAGCTGAATTAAAAGAAATGGGAATAAAATCAAAAGCTTTAGCGATAGATGCTTTTTCGAGAAAGAATTTAGCGGATGAATGGGTTGAATGGGTTTGTAAATAAAATGAAGCGCTTACTTGATATAGCCTTATCACTATTAGCTTTGCTGATACTCAGCCCTGTTATTCTACTTCTATCCATTCTTGTTGCACTTAAGCTTGGTAGGCCTGTTTTATTTAGGCAGAAGCGCCCTGGACTAAAGGGTAAGGTTTTTGAAATGCTAAAGTTTCGTTCAATGCGTGATGCTGTGGACGAACAAGGAAATGTGTTGCCAGATTCGAAGCGTTTAATTTCTTTTGGCAAAAAACTACGCAGTACAAGTCTAGATGAGCTCCCTAGCCTTTGGAGTGTTCTGAAAGGTGATATGAGCCTTGTCGGGCCCCGACCTTTATTGGTGGAATATTTGCCGCTGTACACTAAAGAACAGGCTAGGCGGCATGATGTTCGGCCTGGTATTACTGGTTGGGCTCAAGTGAATGGGCGTAATGCTATTTCTTGGGAAGATAAGTTTAAACTGGATGTTTGGTACGTTGATAATCAATCATTTTGGTTGGATCTGAAAATATTATTATTAACTGTGAAAAAAGTGTTTTTTAAAGAGGGGGTTTCAGCTGAAGGTGAAGCAACCATGCATAAATTCACGGGTAATGAATAAATTGTTATACTTTCTAGTATTAATTAGCTAATTTTAGGTGTGGTTATGAATACAGTAACGTTAATAAATGAAATAACGTCGCTTCCTGTAGAAGAACGTGCATTAGTTGTAGAGTCGGTATTACAAAGTTTAAATCAACCTGAATGTAAACTCGATACAGTTTGGGCTGAAGTGGCTAAAAGTAGATTAGCTCAATTGGAAAGTGGCAATGTAGAATCAGTTGATGGTAAACAAGTTTTTGATAAAATTTGGCAGCGCTTTAAATAATGAACTTTCAATTTCATCCAGAGGCTGAAATTGAGTTAAATGAAGCTATCTCTTATTATGAAAAAATTGATAAAGGTTTAGGCTTTGATTTTGCTATTGAAGCTAATTTAGCAAATCAACGAGCACTTTTTTTACCTAAAGCCTGGGCTGAAATAGACGTAAATATTCGTCGTTCTTTACTTGCGCGTTTTCCTTATGGCATTGTATATACGGAAACAGATAAAGAAATTTATATTCTTGCTGTAATGAATTTACATCGCCAACCTAATTATTGGAAACATAGAAGCTAAATGAAAACACTTGCGATAGTGGGCGCTAGTGGCCATGGTAAAGTTGTGGCTGACTTAGCTGAATTGTGTGGCTTTGATGTTGTCTTTTATGATGATGCGTATCCACAAAAACAAAATATTGAACACTGGCAAGTTGTTGGTCAGTTTGCTGACTTGTTAAATTCAAAAGAAGATTGTAAACACGCTATAGTTGCTATTGGAAATAATCAAATTCGTTTTAATCTAAGTGAGCAATTACTTGATTCTGGCTTTAACCTACCTGTACTTATTCACCCTAGCGCAGTAGTCAGCCAATATGCACACATTAATGAGGGTACGGTCGTTTTTGCTAATGCCGTTATTAATGCTTTCTCACAAATAAGTCGCTACTGCATAATAAATACCGCCACTATTGTTGAGCATGATTGCATGCTTGGTGATGCCGTTCATTTAAGCCCCTGTGTAGCATTAGCTGGGGGCACTAAAATCGGTAAGCTGTCTTGGTTAGGTATTGGCGCAGTAACTAAACAATTAGTTGAAATAGATTCTAATGTCACCATAGGTGCTAATTCAACCGTAATAAAAAACATTCCTGCAAACGTTGTAGCTATTGGCTCCCCTGCAGTCATTAAAAAACATCAATAAAGGATCTTCTTTACATGTCAAACAAACCATTTTCTTCTTGGCCATCATTTGCGCAAGAAGAAGCTGATGCTGTTTCTAGGGTTTTACTATCGAATAAAGTTAATTATTGGACGGGCTCAGAAGGTCGTGAATTTGAAAAGGAGTTTGCTAGTTGGGCAGGGTGTGAGTATGCCGTTGCCCTAGCGAATGGAACGGTTGCGCTAGATTTAGCGTTTAAGGTGTTGGGCATAAATGATGGCGACGAAGTTATCGTTACATCACGTACTTTTTTAGCCTCTGTATCCTCGATTGTAACAGCAGGAGCAGTGCCAATATTTGCTGATGTATCGTTGGATTCTCAAAACATTACTGTTGAGAGTGTGCGAGAGAAAATCTCACCTAAAACGAAAGTGATACTGTGCGTGCATCTAGCGGGTTGGCCATGCGACATGGATGGCATGATGGCTATAGCCGAGGAATTCGGCCTGTATGTGATTGAAGATTGTGCTCAGGCACATGGGGCGAAATATAAAGGAAAGCCCATTGGCTCAATAGGGCATATCGGTTGTTGGTCTTTTTGCCAAGATAAAATTATGACGACTGGCGGTGAAGGCGGCATGGTGACAACCAATGACCATGATTTGTGGTCAAAAATGTGGTCGTACAAGGATCATGGTAAATCATGGCGTTCAGTTTACGAAAAAGAACATCCACCAGGTTTTAGATGGTTGCACGATTCTTTTGGCACTAATTGGCGCATGACAGAAATGCAAGCTGCGATTGGTCGTATTCAATTAAAGCGTATGCTGAGTTGGTCAAATTCTCGCCAGGCTAATGCTAATAAGATCTGGGAAGTGGCCAAGCAATGTAACGGTCTGCGCGTTCCTTCTGTGCCTTATTATTTCGAGCATGCGGCTTATAAGTGTTATGTGTTTGTTGAGCCTAACAAACTAAGGGCTGACTGGAATCGTGATCGCATTATGTCTGACATTAACGCGCTGGGCGTTCCGTGCTATTCAGGCTCTTGTTCTGAAGTCTATTTGGAAAAGGCTTTTGATGACACTACCTTTCGCCCAACAGAGCGCCTACCCAATGCAAAAAAACTAGGTGAAACATCATTGATGTTTTTAGTTCATCCGACACTAACTGAAGAAGAAATAGCTCAAACGCGTGATGCCATCAGGCACGTTATGGGGATTGCCGAGGTATAATCACTGCGGCGATGTAAGTATATGCTTACATCAAGTGAAGTCTTTCCCTATAGTAATGGATGATCGAATAGAGTAAGTTATTGCTTAGTGCCACATAAATTTAATGTGGGGTACTGGAACTTTTCTTATTAAATCATGGAGGATAATATGTTTAGAAATCTATTTTTATGTGTCTTGTTGCTTTTAGCAGCTTCAGCTTTTGCAGTTGATATTAATAAAGCGTCAACAAAGGAGCTTGCGAAAGGGTTAAAAGGCGTAGGAGAAAGTAAAGCAGCAGCAATTGTTATGTATCGTAAAGAACACGGGCCTTTTAAAACGATGGCTGACTTGGCGAAAGTAAAAGGTATTGGCGCTGCTACAGTTGATAAAAACCGAGAAAATATCGAGCTAAAATCAAAATAGTACGCTCAATAAAAGTAATAATTAGCCCTGCTTGTCAGGGCTTTTTTATATTTGTTGGTATTTTCTTACGAATGATCAGCGTTTCGCTTTAGATTGTTGGCGATGTATAATCGGCACAGAAGTTCAACGTTAAGGGAAGCAAGGTTTTATGGATAAAAATACTTTTTTATTGCCGAAGTGGCTGTTGTCCCAAAACCGTCAAATAAAAAGAGGTATTACCTTACTATTTGATTTGCTCACTATTGAGTTGTCATTGTGGATTGCTTTTTCCTTACGGCTTGGTGAGTTTTATTTGCCAAGTGGCGGCGTGGGCTACCTCTTCATGGTGGCTCCAGTGCTTGCGATACCCATTTTCATTAGATTGGGCCTGTACAGGGTAATTATTCGATATATGGGCTTTCATTCCTTATGGGTGGTAGTTAAGGCTGTTTCTCTTTATGCCTTATTATTAAGTCTTGTAGTCTTGTTGGGGCGCATTGAGCTTGTGCCACGATCTGTTCATATCATTAATTTTCTAGTTGTATTGCTCTCGATTGGCGGCAGCCGCATGATTGCACGGTGGTGGCTGTTTGAGGTACCTAACAACACTCTTGTTAAAAACTTACGTAAAGTGGTTATTTATGGGGCAGGTTCATCAGGCGTCCAAGTATTTGACCAATTACGAACAAAAAGAGACATGAAGGTTGTTGGCTTTATTGATGACGAGCTGTCTTTACATAACAGGCAAATACGAGATATACGAATACGGTCGCTTTCACATTTAAGCAAAATGGTAGAGCGCGAAGGTGTGACTGATGTGTTATTGGCAATGCCGTCAGTTGCTCGGTCACGACGCAACCAAATCATTACATTATTAGAACCATATTCTGTAAAAGTGAAAACGTTACCTTCTCTTGCCGAAATAGCAACAGGTGAGGTGACGGTGGATGATATTCGTGATGTGGAAATTGAAGATTTATTAGGTCGAGATATTGTGGCGCCTGATGAGGCGTTATTGGATAAGAATATTACAGGTAAAACGGTAATGGTGACGGGCGCTGGAGGCTCGATTGGTTCTGAGTTATGCAGGCAGATTTTACGTTTGCAGCCTCGTAAGTTGGTTTTGTTTGAGAATAATGAGTACGCTCTTTACGCGCTAGAAAAAGAGTTGCAACACATGCACGAGTTGCTAAAATTTGGCGAATCAGTGACGGTATTGCCCGTTTTGGGTTCGGTGTTTAATAAAGTACGAATTGAAAAAGCATGTTTAAATTGTGGGGTGGAAACGCTTTATCATGCTGCCGCTTATAAACATGTGCCTTTAGTAGAGCAAAATCCCGGTGAGGCAATACAAAACAATGTGTTGGGTACTTTATATACAGCCCAAGCCGCTATTCAGGCAAACATTACATCCTTCATTTTGGTTTCAACAGATAAGGCGGTTCGCCCGACAAATACGATGGGTGCCTCTAAGCGATTGGCCGAGCTTGTATTGCAGGCATTAGACAAAAGAGGCAGCAAAACACAATTTAGCATGGTCCGTTTTGGTAATGTGCTGGGTTCGTCTGGCTCAGTTATTCCCTTATTTAAAAAACAAATTAAACAAGGTGGTCCTGTTACAGTGACGGATCCTAAAATAATTCGTTATTTTATGACGATACCTGAAGCGGCGCAGCTTGTGATACAAGCGGGCGCAATGATGAAGGGCGGTGACGTATTTGTTTTGGATATGGGTGAGCCGGTTAATATTCTTGAATTAGCTCGAAAGATGATTCATTTAAGTGGTATGGAAGTGCAGGATGATAGTCACCCAAACGGCGATATTCCTATTAAATACACCGGCCTTAGGCCAGGTGAAAAGTTGTATGAAGAATTACTAATTGGCGACAACGTGTCTGTAACAAAACACCCGAAAATCATGCGTGCAATAGAGAACGTTATACCGTGGGATACCTTGGAGCCAATATTAATGCAATTAGAAGACGCAGTTAAAAAAAGTGATTTTGAAAAAGTAAGGACTATGTTGTTGGAAACTGTCGTAGGGTTTAAGCCGCAATGTGAAACGCAAGATGTGGTTTCTAAAAATATTCAGAAAAATGAATTATTGCAAGATGCAAACGTGATTAAGATTTAAGGCGACCCATTGAAAATGGGAAAGGTTGATTTTAACGAAACCTGACTAAATATAAAAATAATAGAAAACAGTTTGAACTGGCCATTGTGGTTAGGTGAAAAAATAGATAGAATACGCGGCTCTTTTAAGTATAAGTAAGCACCTGCGAAGTAGGTGAGGTAAAAAATGAAAACATTTAGTGCAAAAGCAGAAGAAGTAGAACGCGATTGGTATGTTGTAGATGCTGAAGGTAAGGCATTAGGCCGTTTGGCTACAGAAATTGCCCTTCGTTTACGTGGCAAACATAAGCCTGAATTCACACCGCATGTTGATACTGGCGATTACATTGTTGTAATCAACGCAGAAAAAATTGGTGTGACAGGTAATAAAGAAAAAGACAAGATGTATTACCATCACACAGGTTATATCGGTAACTTAAAGTCAGTTTCATTAGGTAAGTTACGTGAAACATATCCTGAACGTATTATTCAATCTGCTGTTAAAGGCATGTTGCCAAAGAATACGTTAGGCAGAAATATGTTTAAAAAAATGAAAGTATTTGTTGGTGCTGAACATACACATCAAGCACAGCAACCTAAAGTTTTAGAAATTTAATTAAGAGTTTATAAACATGGCACAAACCGAATATTACGGAACAGGTCGACGTAAAAGTGCAGTAGCACGAGTATTTGCGCGCCCAGGAAAAGGCGAAATTAAAGTTAACAACGCATCGTTAGATACGTATTTTGGTCGTGAAACAGATCGAATGATTGTTCGTCAGCCACTTGAAACAGTCGAAGTGACAGGCAAGTTCGATTTGCTAGTAACTGTTAAAGGCGGCGGCCCTTCTGGTCAAGCCGGAGCGATCAGGCTTGGTATCACACGTGCGTTGATGGAATATGATGAAGAGCTTCGTCCAGCGTTGCGCAAAGCAGGCTTTGTGACACGTGATTCACGTCAAGTGGAACGTAAGAAAGTTGGTTTACATAAAGCTAGAAAACGTCCTCAATACTCTAAGCGTTAATAAAAAGCGTTTAAGTACGGTACCTATTTTAAAAACCCATCATTTTGATGGGTTTTTTTTATGCTTATAGAAAGTTGTAATTATGTGGTATCCCGATAAGATAAAGCTTTTGGTTTTAAATGTTTTAAAAGCCTGCTTGGGTAATTGAAAGGAGAGTTAATGACGGACTACAAGGAAAAGTTTCAGAAAGCGATTAAATCACTTGATGAATCCGAGCGTGAAGCGACAGACAATATTGCAGCATTGTATAAAGCCTTACTTGGGATGTTAAATGTTGTAAAAACTAAGCATAAGCTAATTGCTAAAGCAGTTGCAAAGCTCCCTAAAAAGGTTCAGCCAGACAGGCTTCCTCTGGTTGACCTTGAGCGTATCAAGGACCTTTTGATTAGTCACATGGGTGATAGTGAGGAAGCTGATTCTAGTTTGTTAGTCTTAGAAGAGCTGCTATTACATTTGAGTGCTTCTTCAGTTTTTAAAGATGATGTTTTAGTGGTTCAAAAGATGTTGTCTTCAGCTGCCAATTCAAAAGACTTTATCAATATTGCTCAAAAAATTGCCACAATCGTACTAGATAATAATGATACGGCAGGTAGCCTGGGAAATTTATCTGAAGGATCCATAGAGGCAATTAAAGATGGGTTATTGGCGAAATTAAGTGAACTTGAAACGTCAGATACTGATATTGCACGGTCACTTGATATAGTTAGCCTTAAAGAGAAGTTGGCCAAAGTAACGAACTTAAGAAGTTTAGAGGAGTTTTATAAGCAAATTTTTGAAGGCTTTGGTGAAAAGCTAACAAAGAAAGATGAGTTTATTGTAGAGCTCTCTGGGTTGATAGAAACTGTCGCACAGCAACTGTCTAGTATTTCGTTAGAGATAAAAAAAGAAAATATAAATGATGAGGCGGTTTCGAAAGACAGGTGGCGTTTAACAGAGTTAATGAGCGAACAAGTAAATACTATTAGAGAAAGTGTTTTACAAGCTGAAAGTTTGTCGACGCTTAAGGAGCTTGTAAGCGAGCGTATGAATGTTTTGAATTCTAATGTGAATGAGCTTGTGGCTATAGAAAGCCGCCGAGTGAAGGATGCAGAAGCGAATACGAGACGTATTGAAAATAAGTTAAATAAGGTTCAAAGTGAGGTTTCTTCGTTAAAGTCATCTTTAAATAAAGCCCATGATCAAGCATTTGTTGATCCTTTAACAGGTGTTGCAAATAGGCGTGCTTATGACGAAAGAATTAAGCTAGAGTTTGAGCGATGGAAGCGTAATAAAGAACCATTAGCCATAGCAATTATGGACGTCGATAAGTTTAAGAAAATTAATGATACCTTTGGTCACCCTGTTGGAGATAAGGTGCTTCGAACAATTAGTCAGTTGATACATAAAAAAGTAAGGGGCAGTGACTTTTTTGGGCGTGTTGGTGGTGAGGAGTTCGTTGTTATTTTTGCTGGTAGTGATCTTGCTAACATTATGACGAGGCTAGAACAGTTTAGGAAAAGTATCGAAGACTGTAAATTTGGCTCTAAAGGTAATAGAGTTGTAATTACTATGTCTGTTGGTTGCGCATTATTTTCAAATGAGGATAACCCAAGTAATGTCTACGAGAGGGCCGATCAGGCGCTATTGAAAGCAAAGCAGACAGGGCGAAATAAATGCCTTAGCGAGCAAGACCTTTAATGTATTAAGCATTTTATTATGCGGTTATTTTTTTAAAGCCTGCATTGCCTGGTGGGTGCTTAAGTAGATGTTTTCAGCGCCTAACTTTTCAATAAATTCTGTTTGTTTCAGCTTGTCCATAACGGGGCCTTTGATTTCTGCTAAATGGAGTTTGATACCAGCTTTCTCTAACCGATAATGAATATCGTCTAATGATTCGAGTGCGCTAGTATCAATATAGCTTATTGAATTACAGATGAGTACAACGTGGTCTAGTGCACTATTATCGGCCACGTGCGTCATAACCGTATCTTCTAAAAAGTTGGTATTGGCAAAATACAGGTTTTCATCAATTCGCATGGCGAGAATATGCTCATCTGTTTTGACTTTATGTCGGTCAATATTTCTATAATGCTCGGTGTTTCCCACTTGCCCTACAATCGCGACATGTGGTTGACTGCTTCTGAAAAGATATAGCCCTATCGACATGATGATGCCCGCTATTATGCCGCTTTCTACATCAATTATTAGTACTGTAAAAAAGGTCACGAGCATGGAGAAGGCATCTGTTCGGTCATAACTCCAAGCATGCTTTAATGTGTGTGCATCAATTAAAGGAATAACAGCAAGTACAATAATGGCCCCTAATGCTGCTTTAGGTAAAAAGAAGAAAAGCGGCGTCAATATAATAAGAGTAAGAGCAACTAATCCGGCGGTAATGATAGAGGCCAAAGGTGAGTTGGCCCCGGCCGAAAAATTCACCATAGAACGACCAAAACCACCTGCTACAGGGTAGCCGCCGCTTATTGCAGAAGCAATGTTGGCAGTTCCAAGGCCTATGAGTTCTTTGTTGGAGTCTATTTTTTGCCGCTTCTGGCTGGCCATTGATTTACCAATAGAAACGCTTTCAAGATAGCCAATTAATGCAATTAAAAACGCACTAGGCAATAGCTCTTTTAAGAGCGAGTATTCTAGATTGGGTAAGATGAACGAAGGCAGCCCTGGTGGAATGCTGCCAATAATGGCAACGTTTTCATGTGTGTTTAGGCCCATGTAATAAACAGCGAGGGTGCTTACCACAACGGCTGCTAGCGGACCGGACTTAGAAATAAATTGTATTAAGGCTTCATTGCTTGTGTGCTTTTTAAGAAATGTAAATAACGGGCTTTTGAATGCCCATAATAGAAAAAGGCTGCCTAGGCCAATAATAGCGGTGGCTAGGTTGCTTTGAAATAGTTGGGAAATGATAAGGTAAGCTGATTCATAGGCTGGTAGTCCACGTGGTATATCTAAACCCAGGATGTGTTTTATCTGGCTTAGAGCAATAATAAGGGCAGATGCGCTTACAAAACCAGAAATAACTGGGTGGCTAAGGAAGTTAATAATACCACCAACTCTCGCGACACGCATGAGCAGCAAAATGAGGCCAACTAATAACGCTAATGTATGTGCGGTGCTAACCATGTCTTCTATATTGGTTATATTTAACTCAATAAGCGTGGCGCCTGTCATAAGTGACATCAGGCCAACAGGTCCTACAGCTAATGTTTTACTGCTGCCAAATATTGCATATAAGAGAAGTGGCAGAACAGAAGAATACAATGCTACTTGTGGCGGCAGCCCAGCGAGTAACCCATAGGCCATGGATTGGGGAACTAAAACAACAGCGACGATAACACCAGCAATGAGGTCGCCAGATAGCTCTGTTTTTTTATAGTCTGTTACCCAATTAGGTAGAAGCATTGACGGAGATGTTTTTTGTAATTGAGTTCATTATAGTTGCAATAGAAGAGTAATTATTAATATATCAAAAAAGAATAGTCTTATAAACAAAATAAATGTGACGGGCTACCTATGTCTGTGAGCCGTTGTTAGGTCGGCAACTTGTTGCAGAGAAGCAACAAAAAAGCGTAAAATCAACGTTTTAAGTGTATTTTTTTGTTGCATAAATGCAAAAACTTGATATATTGTAATCATAACAAGGAGGGGGAGGCAGCCTTTACATTGGTAAAACTGCACCAAAAAAACAATAAAAATAATAAAAAACTTAAGGGGCCTTTGGTCCCTTTTTTTTGTCTGTCGTAATTTAATCCTTAATCGGTTGTACCATTAAAGGTTAATCACGCAAGTGATGGGTGGAAAGGCAAAACTATTAGCGTGTTAGCGTTTTTATACCTTCTTCTCGAGCTAATAAGAGAATGTCAGCTGAACGTTCAGCAAATAGTCCTGTCGTCACTACGCCGGTGAGGTTATTCAACGTGTTTTCTAGCTTGACGGGCTCGAAGATGTCTAAACGATGGATGTCTAGGATGATGTTGCCATTATCAGTAATGAAGTTTTCACGCCAGACTGGGTGCCCGCCCAGTTTTATGATTTCTCTCGCTACATAGCTGCGCGCCATAGGGATAACTTCTATAGGTAATGGAAAAGCACCTAGACAGCTGACCAATTTGCTTTCGTCGGCTATACAAATAAATTGTTTACTAGCAGCCGCGATGATTTTTTCTCGAGTTAATGCGCCGCCGCCACCTTTTATCAACTGCAGGTGTTTATTTGTTTCATCGGCGCCATCGACGTAAATATCTAACGAACCGACGGTGTTCAAATCTAATACAGGAATGCCTAGAGCATGTAGTTTTTTTGAGCTGGCTTCAGAACTTGATACAGCGCCTTCAAATTGATGCTTTATGGGCTCAAGAAGATCGATAAAATAATTGACGGTTGAACCGGTGCCTACACCAATAATATCGACATTATGAGTGTATTCAATGGCTGCTTCAGCGGCTTGCAGTTTCATGTTTTTTTGCATAAAAAGTTGTAGAGATTGATGTGTTATATGTATGTTAACGTATTAGGTGTTGAACGTGCGGGCATTAGTTTGTTAAATGCATTACGTACGCAATAGAGCTATTGCTCGCTTTGAAAAGCAACGTGTTTGCTTTTCTGTAATTACCGCATCTAACGGTATATCCCAGGTTTGAGGGCTTAGCGCCTCGGTTTCTTGGCAGCTGTAAGCAATGCCAATTAATAAAGGACTGATTTTATTTGATGTCTGCGCTGAAAATTGTAATGTGCGGTCATAATAACCGCCTCCAGCACCCAATCTATTTCCTTTGTTATCAAAACCAACTAATGGCATCAATAATGTTGATAAGAACTTGCACTGTAACGTGCCGTAAGTGTCGGCTTCTTCAATATTAAATTGATTATATTTAATGCGGTCGCCCCACGCATATGCTGAAAAGATAAGTTGTTGGTTTTTTGTTAATGAAGGTAAGTAGTGAGGAATGTGTCGGTCAAAACAGGTTTTAATCGTACTTTCTAAATTAGGTTCTCCATTGTGAGTCATATAGCTAGCAATCCGTGGGCGCCTTAATAAAACGCCAGAGTTTGCTATTCTCATGTTGATGAGAAAATCATAATGTTCTCTATGGGAAGGTGGTATTGCTAGCCTAGTTTGCCGCAAGAATTGTCTTTGATTAATTACTGGGTCAGTAGCCATGATATGGTTGGTCGCCAAATAAAGTGTTCCCCACGGGCGCCGTAGTCGGAGTGTCTACCTTGAACCAAGCGGTTCAAGTGGGAACGAAGATATTGTGTTGGGTTTCTCTACTGAAAGAGCATACACGCCTACAATACAACTCGTTTTCCCTAATATTTAAATAGGCTCAAGGTTTTTGTCACTTAGCTTCGAACGCAGCAGGGAACACTTAAAGTGTAGACCTAAATTGCTTACGTGTCATTAAATTTCCCTGTAAACAAGAAAATTGAAAAAGGCGGATGGATTAGCGTGTTATTTGCCGAAAGAATTTATGGCGAAATCTAACTTGTTTTGTAAGGCATTAATCTTTTCACTGATATCCAGTGAGACATTATTCTTTTTATCGCCTTCATTAAGTAAGTCATGCGTAATGTTAAGGCCAGCCATGACAGCAATACGATCTAGCCCAATAATTCGACCAGACTGTCGTATATCATTCATTTTTTGATCCAAATAACGAGCCGAATGTTCTAATTGAGGCTTCTCTTCCTCGGGACAGTTGACTTGATAGTCTTTATCTAAAATTGTTACGGTAACAGGGACTGAAGCCATCGTTAGATTTCCATTACTTTGAGGCGTGAAATCATCGCTTCAACACGTGATTTTGCTTTATCGGTCTTATCCATTAACGCGCTACGTTGTTGGACAAGGTCTGCCTGCTGGTTTTTAAGCTGGCTATTTTCTTCGTGCAAACGTTGACATACCTGAACTAGCGTATCAATACGTTGCTCAAGATGCTGGAGGGCTAATTCTGGATTTTGTTCTATGCTCACGCCGTAAATCTTAGGTGTGATTGGGCCTCAGGTCAACAGGAAGTTTATTATAAGCAACTTTTTGTGAGCTAAGTTTTGGTGTGAGCGCTAGCAGTGATAGCATACACCTAATATAAACAGAGCAAGTTGGAGTTAAGGTGGAACAATTAGGCGATTTTGACAATATGCAATCATTATTAAACGCTCACGATGCATATATGAGCGCGGCAGAAGTGCACGGGTTAGCTGCAGGTATGTTGTGTGTGGGGTTTGATGCGAAATTTGACCGCTGGGTGGTTGCTGTTTTTGAAACAGATGAGCAGCTAGAGGGATTGGACGATAGCGAAAAAGGTGATTTGATAGGGTTGTTTGAAGGCACGTGTGAATTACTCAAAAGTGACGAATTTATATTTGACTTATTTTTACCCGATGATGGGGTGCCAATGGTTGAAAGGGCAAAAGCACTCAGTGAGTGGTGCCAAGGGTTTTTATACGGTATTGCTTATATGGGGGCTAAAGATGATACCGATTGGGGCGAAGACGGTAGAGGGATTTTGAGAGATTTTCTAGAGCTATCTAGAATAGATGCAGATGGGGCGGAAGAAGCAGATGAACAGTCGTATATGGAGCTTCAGGAGTACGTAAGGTCTGCTGTGCATGTGATGTTGATGGAGCTGCAGCCAGCCGTTGAAGCCAATGCGACAACGTCTCCAAGGCTTCATTAATAATGGGCCAACAAAACATAAGCGCTACAGAATTCGCAAAGCGCCGTAAGCAATTTCTACGCTTGTTGGGTGCAGGCAATATTGCGGTGATCCCAGGTGCCTCTATTCAACATAGAAACAGAGATGTCGAGTATTTGTTTCGCCAAAACAGTGATTTTTATTACCTAACGGGTTTTGATGAAGCGGATGCAGTGGCCGTGTTTGTGCCCGGCCGTGAGCAGGGCGAATATATATTATTTTGCAATGAATACGATGAACAAACGGCGTTGTGGGTAGGTGCAAATGCAGGTATAGATAACGCGATGAGCGTATTTGGTGCGGACGATGCGTTCCCCATTGACGACATTGACGATATTTTGCCGGGCTTATTGGAAAATAATAATAAGCTGTACTTTCCAATGGGTATGAATCCAGCGTTCGATCAACAGTTAATGGACTGGTCACAACAGGTGCGGAGTAAATCAAGAGCAGGTGTAACAGGGCCCGCAGAGTTTATTTCAACGGACCATCTGTTGCACGAAATGCGTTTAATAAAATCATCGCAAGAAATTAAGCAGATGAAAAAGGCGGCAAAAATTTCTGTGGTGGCTCATAAAAAGGCCATGCAGGTTTGTAAGCCAGCTATGTATGAGTATGAAGTTGATGCAACGTTAAAGCACCATTTTATTAGTAATGGGGCACAGCAAGAGGCTTATCCCGCTATTGTTGGCGGCGGTGTGAATGGATGTATTCTTCATTATGTACAAAATAATGCGCAACTTAATGATGGCGAATTGTTATTGATTGATGCAGGGTGCGAATGGGAAAAATACGCCTCTGATATAACACGAACATTTCCCATAAACGGGGTGTTTAGCGAGGAACAAAAGGCGTTATACCAATTGGTATTGGATTCGCAATATGCTGCGATTGAGCAGGTAAAACCAGGTAATCATTGGAATGACCCTCATGAAGCGGCTGTTAAGGTGTTAACAAAGGGGTTGGTTAAGTTAGGAATTCTTAACGGACGTGTGCCAACGTTGATTAAAAATGAAGCGTATAAACCGTACTATATGCACCGAACAGGGCACTGGTTAGGCATGGATGTTCATGACGTCGGTGATTATAAAATAGACAAACAGTGGCGCTTGTTGGAGCCGGGCATGGTGCTTACTGTAGAGCCAGGTCTGTATATTCAGCCGAATGCAAAAGAAGTTGATAAGAAATGGCGCGGAATTGGTATTCGTATTGAAGATGATGTATTGGTAACGAAAAAAGGCCATGAGGTTTTAACTGACGGCGCACCGAAAGAAGTCAACGATATTGAATCGTTGATGGAGAAAGCGCGTGTCGGATGACTATGATGTCATCATTATTGGTGGTGGCATGGTGGGTGGCTGCTTAGGTTTAGCATTAAGCCAATCATCGCTTCGCGTTGCTATTGTAGAGGCGCGAGAGTTTTCAGAAAAACAATCGGACAGTGCGGGTAAGCGAGCCATCGCGCTGTCTTGGGGAAGCCGCTGTGTTCTTGAACAATTAGGTATTTGGCAGCCCATAAATGATGCAGCGATGGCGATTAAGCACATTCATGTGTCAGACAAAGGCCATTTCGGCAAAACGCGGTTATCAGCCGAGTCGCAACATGTTGATGCGCTAGGTTACGTGGTAGAAGCAGCAAAAATTGAAGCAGTCGTGGCAGATAGTTTAAAACAATCAAATATAGATAGTGTCTGTCCAGCAAGTTTAGTTGATTACGTAGTACATGATGACGGTGCAGACGTAACGATTAGTTTAAATGGCAAAGAGAAAACGTTGTCGTGCAGGTTATTAGTCGGTGCGGATGGCGGCTTATCTAAAGTACGCGAAGGCGGTGATTTTGATCTAAAAGAATATTCATATGAGCAGCACGCTATAGCTGGCTTAATTAAAGTTGAGTCGGATGTGCATGATATAGCCTACGAGCGTTTTACATCAGAAGGCCCAATAGCAATGTTGCCACATTTCGATGGATTATATTCCTTGGTGTGGACGATGCCATCAGAACTGGCGCTAGAGACAATGCAGTTGCCGGAAGATGAATTTTTAGATCGATTACAATCACGCTTTGGCCAATGGTTAGGGGAGCTAAGTTTGTCGGGTAAGTGCCAAAACTTCCCATTAAATTTATCACATGTTCCAAACAATACGGCAGAACGCGTTGTGCTGATTGGTAACGCCGCGCACCAGCTTCATCCTGTAGCGGGGCAAGGGTTTAACTTGGGTTTGCGAGACGCAGCGATTTTAGCGGATGTATTAATGACGGGCGAGAGTGATATTCGCAATGTGCTTGAAGTCTATGCAAAACACCGACAGTTAGACCAAACCCTAATAACAGGTTTTACCGATAATGTGATTAAGCTGTTCTCCACAAATAACGTGTTATTTAGTGTGGTGCGTAATAGTGGTTTACTCATGCTGGATAAAATACCTATGTTTAAAAATCAATTTGCTCGTCAAACGATGGGTTTGGGTTCTCGCTTAGCTAGGTTGAAGAACGTTGGCTAAAGATAAAGACTATCAAGTAGCAATAGTGGGCGGCGGCATGGTCGGTGCTAGTCTTGCGTGTTTGTTGGCGGGAAAAAACGTGTCCGTTGCGTTAATAGAGGCGGGCGACCCAGCGGCAAGTTGGCCAGAAAATACGTATGACTTACGTGTGTCAGCACTAACTTTGGCGTCCATTAACCTATTTAAAAGCCTCGACGTGTGGGCAGGTGTTGTTGAGCAAGGTGAGCAAGCGGTAGAAAAAATGTTTGTTTGGGATCACTTTGGTAGCGGTGAGTTGGATATAGATTCAGCCGATGCAGGTGAAGTGCAAATGGGTTCGGTGGTTGAGAATCGTATTTCTGTTTTGGCGATTTGGAAAAAACTTCAGCAATTAGATAGTTGTGATGTGTTCACTTCATCGCAATTAGACGATTTTACTGTGGATGACGACGGTTTAGATATTAACTTATCAAATGGCAAAAAAATTAGAGCCGCTTTGCTAGTGGGTGCAGATGGTTCAAATTCAAAGATAAGGCAAATTAGCGGTATTGATGATTACGGTTGGGAATACCAACAAAAAGCCTTAGTTGCGACGGTTAAGCCAGAAAAGTCACACCAAAATACCGCATGGCAACGTTTTTTGCCGGAAGGGCCGCTTGCCTTGCTGCCTTTGCGTGATGGATTAATCTCCATTGTTTGGACATCAAGCACACAAACCACAGTAGATAATTTGAAATTGAGCGATGCTGGTTTCTGCGACGCTTTGGCAGAAGCATCTGAGCATCAATTAGGTGATTTTGAACTGGTCGGCGCACGCGGTGCATTCCCGTTAAAGCTGCAGTTTTCACCAGAATACACTCAGCAACGTATGGTGTTAATTGGAGACGCCATTCACACCATTCACCCGCTAGCAGGGCAAGGCGCAAACCTTGGGTTAAAAGATGCAGTGACCTTGGCAGATGTGATTATTCAAGCACATGAAAAAGGTCGAGACATTGCTAGCGAACAAGTACTTCGCCGTTATGAGCGCCAACGCAAAGGCGACAACTTGTTAATGATGGGAATAATGGATGGTTTTAAACGCTTATTCGGTGCGGATGATATGTTGGTTCAATTCGCTAGAAGTTCGGGTATGGGTGTGGTTAATAGTTCGACGATTATTAAGAATCAGATATGCAAGTACGCGATGGGTTTGTGACGGCTTCAATATAAAATTTAGATATAAAAAAACCGTCATTCCCAATCGGAAATGACGGTTTTTTTGTTTATTCGTAGAGCCTTTTACATTAAAACCTGTAGGGCTAGAACTACTTGGCAGCCAAAGCCCGCTGCAAACGCTAACGTACGTACCCATGGGATGCCAAATGTATGCGTTAATAAATGCGCTATACGAGCATAAAAGAAAACCATCGCAGCCATGGCGGTTGTTTCATTATTCGCCCCAGCCGCTTGTACAACTAAAATAAGTGCAGAAAAAACAACTAGATTTTCAATAGCGTTGGCGTGAGCATTTTTCATACGAACAGCCCAACCAGCCATGCCTTCAACATCAGTATGTGGGCCGACAGCGTTTAGTAAACCTCCAGCAATAATGTAGTTAAGTGCATAAGGCACCCAAATAACAGCGGTTAATAGAGCAGTAGCAGCTAAGTAATATAGTTCTGGTGTCATCGTAAATCTCCGTCTTGTTGTGGGTTAATTGGTTGTTATTTTAATAAAATCCCATGAATAGAATGGACGCTCTCACAGGCTATGCGGCCCATGCTAGTTAAATAGCCACCGTCTGGTTTATCAATAAGCCCTTTGTCATGTAGACGTTTTGCGGCTTCAATGACGTTGATTTCAGCATCATGGTGTATTTTTATCCCCTGCTGGGTATTAGATAAATCATATTGAATAAGGATGTTAAGCTCATCTGTGGCTGTTTGATTAAATTTCATAGGTTAAGTTACATAATTTCTGTGGCGTTAAGCTTAACGCTTAAATGGGTGTTGATGCAATCGTAATAGTAAGTCTTAACGATCTTAGTGGTCAGTTAAGTAAAAAATCTAATTTGCGCCTGTCTGGAATGGAAAAAAAGAGAGGTTCAGGTTATAGTGCAGCACTAATTTACCTCTTTTGGGAGAGCTCGGCATTAGGCCGACGCCGAAGGCGCAATCCGTCCGGAATCGCTCAGGCAAATGGACCATAAGAGAGATTGTTTAAATATATTTAGCAATCAGTTAGTTCTGGAGAGTGGTGAGGTGTTAAAGCTTAGCCCACCGAAGAGGAAAGAGGGTGCGCTATATGATGCCCCTTAAACTTTCAGGTTTTGGACAGAAGGGCGGCATGTGGTTTTGCGTGCCGCCCTTTTTTTGAGAATATTGAGATGACTAATAAAACTATCCTAAATAGTGCTCACCGTGAACTAGGTGCCCGAATGGTCGATTTTGGCGGTTGGGATATGCCCGTTAATTACGGTTCACAAATTGATGAGCATCATTACGTAAGGCAATCAGTGGGGATGTTTGATGTATCCCATATGACAGTAGTGGATATTAATGGGCTAGAAGCTAAAGCATATTTACAGCATCTGTTAGCCAATGATGTGGCTAAACTCACGCGACAAGGTAAGGCGTTATATAGTTGCATGCTCAATGAGAAGGCGGGCATTATCGATGATTTGATTGTCTACTTTTTAGATGAACAAAATTACCGCCTCGTGGTGAATGCGTCAACGCGTGATAAAGATATTGCCTGGTTAGAGCAACAAGCAGAAGACTTTGATGTGACGATTAATGAAAAACCAACACTGGCAATGATTGCTGTTCAAGGCCCTAAGGCGCGTCAAAAGGTGTGTCCTTTGTTGCCTGAGCGCCTTGGCTTGGCGGCGGCTGAAATAAAACCATTTAGCGCTTGCTGGCATGGAGAATGGTTTGTTGGTAGAACCGGCTATACCGGTGAAGATGGCTTTGAAATCATCTTGCCGGAAGATAAAGCTGAAGGCTTTTGGAAACAATTGATTAGCGTGGGTGTACACCCATGTGGCTTAGGTGCGCGAGATACGTTGCGACTTGAAGCGGGTATGAATCTGTATGGCCAAGATATGGATGAAAGCAAGCACCCCATAGAGTCCGGCTTGAACTGGACGGTAGCTTGGGAGCCAGGCGTGCGTAATTTTGTTGGCAAGCAAGCATTGTTATCTATTAAGGAACAAGCAAATTCAGACAAGTTTGTCGGCTTGATTTTAGAAGATAAGGGCGTGCTTCGTGGGCACCAAACTGTCGTGTTGGACGATGGCAGTAAAGGTGAAATAACCAGTGGAGGTTATTCGCCTACGATGGAACGCTCAATTGCGTTTGCACGAGTTCCCGCAAACATTGGCAAAGCCTGTAAAATTGATATTCGCGGTAAATTAAAAGTCGCTCGCGTCGTAAAACCCTGTTTTGTACGCCAGGGCGAAGTACAAATTTAAATAATAGGAACTAAATATGTCAAATACACCTGATGATAGAAAATACGCCGATTCTCACGAGTGGGCCTTGCTGGAAGCCGATGGTAATATCCGTGTTGGCATAACAGACTACGCTCAAGAGCTATTGGGGGATTTGGTTTTTGTTGAATTGCCAGAAGTTGGGCAAAAGCTTGTTCAAGCCGATGAGTGTAGTGTTGTTGAATCAGTGAAGGCGGCATCAGACATCTATAGTCCTGTAACGGGTGAGATTGTTGCTATTAATAATGATTTAGAAGACAGCCCCGAAGCGATTAACGACTCGCCTTATGAGGATGGTTGGATTTTTATCATAAAGCCGGAAGATGTTAGCGAACTTGATAATTTATTAGATGCTGAAAGCTACCAAAACTTAACCGAAGACGAGTAAAAACGTATGCCATTTATTCCTCATTCAGTACACGATATTTCTAAAATGTTATCGACGATTGGCGTCGATAGTATTGATGATCTGTTCGATGAAATTCCTGATAATTTGCGTTGTGGAGAGCTAGAGAAAATCCCAAGTGGCATGAATGAAATGGAAGTTTCTCGGTTATTACGCGATAAAGCCGCGCAAGATGGTTTGCCGCTATGCTTTCTCGGTGCAGGTGCTTATGAGCATCATATTCCTGCCGCCGTTTGGGAAATCACCACACGTGGTGAGTTTTATAGCGCGTACACGCCGTATCAAGCAGAAGCATCACAAGGTACGCTACAATTGCTGTACGAATTTCAATCGATGATGGCTAGCTTAATGGCGATGGATGTGTCGAATGCCTCATTGTACGACGGCGCATCGGCCTTGGCAGAAGCAGTACTCATGGCGGTGCGAGCGAACAAGAAATCGACATCTCGCAAAATCTTAATGCCCAGAACCATTAACCCCGCTTACCGTTCCGTAACGGAGGCTATTGTTAAGAACCAAGCGATTGAGTTAATTTCTGTGCCTTACGATACTGAAACGGGTAAAACAGATCTGAGCGCATTACAGCAATACGTTGATGAAGATATTGCAGCGCTGGTTATTCCGCAACCTAACTTTTTTGGAGTGATAGATGATGTAGATGCCTTAACGCAGTGGGCTGCTGAAAATGGCGCGCTATCTATTGCTGTCGTAAACCCAATGGTGATGGCTTTATTGAAACCACCAGGTGAATGGGCTGAATCAGGTGTAGACATTGTGTGTGGCGAAGGCCAACCGTTAGGCGTGCCGTTAGCATCCGGTGGGCCGTATTTTGGTTTTATGTGTTGTAAACAAAAGCACGTTCGACAAATGCCAGGGCGCATTATTGGGCGTACAACAGACTTAGACGGCAAAGAAGGTTTTACGCTAACGTTACAAGCGCGTGAGCAACACATTAGGCGTTCAAAAGCGACGTCAAACATCTGTACCAACCAAGGTTTACTGGTTACAGCGGCAACGATTTATATGTCGTTATTAGGCCCAGAAGGGCTGAAAAAAGTGGCGCTCAACTCACATAAAAATACGCAATTATTGATTAACCGCATAACGGCTATCAACGGTGTAGAGCTGGTTTTTGCCTCGGCTACCTTCCACGAATGCGTAATAACAGTGGATGTGGATGCAAAACAATTGATTGAAACGTTGGCTGAAAAGAACCATATTCTAGCTGGCTTCGATATGTCAGTGGATTATTCAGAAATGGGAAATGCTTTACTGGTGTGTGCGACCGAAACTCGCACAATAAACGACATTGAGCAATTTGCAGGTACGCTCGATTCATATATAAATTCATAGGAGACTTATCATGGCGACTATTACACTACAAGGTAACGAAATTCACACAAACGGCGACGTGCCAGCAGTTGGAGAACAAGCACCGGGTTTTTCTTTAACCACTAAAGAATTAGCCGACGTAACATTGGCTGATTATGCGGGTAAGAAAAAACTGATCAGCATCGTGCCGAGCTTAGATACGCCTGTTTGTCAGTTATCAACTAAAAAGTTTAACGATCACGCTAAAAATCATGTGGACACAGTGATCTTAATTGTGGCGGCTGATTTACCGTTCGCCATGTCACGTTTTTGCGGTGATGAGGGCTTAGAGAATGTGGTGACGCTATCGATGATGCGTGATCGCAACTTTGCGAAAGACTATGGCGTGTTAATAGATGATGGCCCATTAAAAGGTATTACGGCTCGTGCGTTGATTACTTTAGATGAAAACAATAATGTATTGAGTTCAGAATTAGTGGGTGAAATTGCCGACGAACCAGACTACGAAGCAGCACTCGCCGCACTAAAATAAGAGAGTTAAACCTGCATGTTAATATTTGAGCAGTCCCATCGTGGGCGTGGCGCTAATGCGCAATTTCCAACAGATAATAATGATGTTTCGTCACTACCTGCCGGTGCGCTAAGGTCTTCTAAGCCGAACTTGCCTGAAGTGTCAGAAATGCAAGTGGTGCGTCACTTTACAAGGTTATCGCAAAAGAATTTTTCGATAGACACGCACTTCTACCCACTGGGTTCATGCACCATGAAATACAACCCGCGTGCGTGTAACACCTTAGCAAGCTTGCCAGAATTTACGGGGCGACATCCGTTAGGGCCAAGCCTTCATGGGCAAGGCTTTTTATCGTGTATGTATGAGCTGCAAGGTATGTTAAAAGAAGTTACCGGCATGCAAGCAGTGTCGTTGTCTCCAGCAGCGGGCGCACAAGGTGAGTTTGCCGGTGTGGCGATGATTAAAGCCTACCATGATGATCGTAACGATACCGTACGTAGCGAAATCTTAGTGCCAGATGCGGCACACGGCACAAACCCTGCTTCTGCAGTAATGTGTGGTTATAAAGTAAAAGAAATACCAACAGGTAAAAACGGTGACGTGGACATAGAGGCATTAAAAGCCGCTGTAGGTCCGCAAACCGCCGGCATTATGTTGACTAATCCAAGCACGTTAGGCGTATTTGACCGCAAAATTAAAGAAATTGCAGACATTGTCCATGTTGCTGGTGGCTTGCTTTATTACGATGGTGCTAACTTAAACGCTATTTTAGGTAAAGTTCGCCCAGGCGATATGGGGTTTGATGTGATTCACATGAATTTGCATAAAACTTTCTCTACGCCGCACGGTGGTGGTGGCCCCGGTGCTGGCCCTGTTGGCGTGAGCAAACGTTTAAAACCATATTTACCTGTGCCCATCGTGGGCAAAAAAGACAATCAATACGTATTATTAGACGAAAATGATTGCCCTCAAACCATCGGTAGAATGTCTGCCTTTGCGGGTAATGCAGGCGTGCTGTTGCGTGCCTATATTTACGCAAAAATGTTGGGACGTGAAGGGATGTCTCGCGTGGCTGAATTCGCTACCCTTAACGCGAACTACTTACTCAAACGATTAATGGAAGTGGGTTACGACGCAGCGTATCCAGACAGACGCGCCACACACGAATTTATTCTAACGCTAAAAAAACAAGCCAAAGAACTCAACGTAACGGCGATGGATGTGGCCAAGCGCTTATTGGATTACGATTTCCATGCACCTACCACGTACTTCCCATTACTCATTCCTGAATGTTTATTAATTGAACCTACTGAAACAGAAGCGAAAGAAACGCTAGATGGGTTTATTGATGCAATGGCTATTGTGTTGGAAGAAGCTAAAACAGACGGGGCGATGTTAAAACAAGCGCCGTATAAATTACCCGTTAGACGATTGGACGATGTGAAGGCGGTAAAAGAACTGGATGTCGTTTGGAAAAGGAAAGAGGGCTAAATATGAGCGTACTAATTTGCGGGTCAATCGCATTCGATACCATCATGGTATTCCCTGATAAATTTCAAAACCATATCCTGCCGGACAAAGTGCACATGCTCAACGTGTCATTTTTTGTACCGGAATTACGCCGTGAATTCGGTGGCTGTGCTGGTAATATTGCATATAATTTACACTTATTGGGCGAAAAAGCCCTACCGATGGCAACCGTGGGGCAAGACTTTGCATCCTATGCGGATTGGATGACGAAAACCGGTGTCAGCCAGGAATACTTAACTGTATTGGGTGATGAGTTTACTGGCCAAGCCTATATCACAACCGATATGGACGACAACCAAATTACCGCCTTTCACCCCGGTGCAATGGGGCGTTCAGAATTGAATAAAGTACCCACGGATGCAGGTATATCAATAGGCATTGTCTCGCCCGATGGTAAAGCAGGCATGATCGAACACGCCGAACAATTTGTAGCCGCAAGCGTACCGTTTATTTTTGATCCAGGTCAAGGGTTGCCCATGTTCGATGGTGATGAGCTTAAGGTGTTTATCGAACAAGCCACGTGGGTGACGTTGAACGATTACGAAGCTGCCATGTTACAAGACAAAACGGGCTTATCGCCGCATGAAATAGCAGAACAAGTAGAGGCGTTAATCATAACCAAAGGCGCAGAAGGGTCCTTGATATACACCAAAGATAAACGCATTGAAATACCGCCAGCGCAAGCCAAAAACGTAATAGACCCAACGGGTTGTGGTGATGCTTACCGCGGTGGTTTGTTGTATGGCCTAATGAACGAGCTAGATTGGGAAGTAACTGGCCGTATTGCGGGCTTAATGGGCGCGATTAAAATTGCGCATGCAGGAACACAAAACCATAAAGTGACGTTAGATGACGTTAAAGCGCAATATGCGGAACAGTTTGGCCATACTTTTTAAGATTGAATATAGGGCTCGGCATATAAGTGTTTGCGCAAGGTTAGCCGAGAATTGGTCGAGTAAATGTTGCTTAAAACGTCAAAACACAAGCTTAGAATATAAAGATATTATTTAGAGGGAAAGTAAAGTGAGAATTGGAGTTCCAAAAGAAATTGAAGAGGGTGAAAAACGAGTAGCGTTAACACCAGAAACAGCGCACCAAATACAAAAACTCGGCTTTTCAATAGCCATTGAGTCTAAAGCAGGTGAACTAGCTAATTTTAATGATGAATCCTATGCCAATGTCGGTGTGGAAATTATTGAAGATGCCCAAGAGCTTTGGGAGACGTCAGATATTATATTAAAGGTTCGTCCACCAAAAGAGCATCCAGAGTTGGGTTTCTATGGTGTGGAGTTACTTCGTGAAGGCCAAACGTTAATCAGCTTTTTATATCCAGCACAAAACCAAGAATTGCTGCAAGAGTTATCCAACCATGGCGTAACGGCGCTAGCGATGGATAGCGTGCCAAGAATATCCAGAGCTCAAAAAATGGATGCCCTCAGTTCAATGGCAAATATAGCGGGTTACCGTGCTGTTGTGGAAGCGGCCCAACATTTTGGTCGTTTCTTTACGGGTCAAATTACTGCGGCAGGCAAAATACCACCGGCTAAGGTATTGGTTATTGGTGCTGGCGTTGCGGGCTTGTCTGCTATTGGGGCAGCAAAAAGCATGGGGGCGATTGTTCGTGCTTTTGATACAAGGCCAGAAGTAAAAGAACAAGTTGAAAGTATGGATGCTGAGTTCTTAATGCTTGAATTTGATGATGATGAAGATGGTTCAGGTGATGGCGGTTACGCAAAAACCATGAGCCCAGAGTTTATTAAAGCGGAAATGGATTTGTTTGCATCGCAAGCTGCTGAAGTAGATATCATTATTACAACGGCACTTATTCCTGGCAGACCAGCCCCCGAGTTAATTACTGAGCGAATGGTTGTCAATATGAAACCCGGTAGTGTAATTGTTGATTTGGCCGCGGAGGCAGGTGGTAACTGTAAGTTAACAGAAGCCAATAAAGTCGTTGTGAAGCATGGGGTTACTCTGATTGGCTACACCAATTTACCGAGTAGACTTGCAACCCAGTCGAGTCAACTTTATGCAACTAACTTACGTCATTTGCTAACCGACCTTTGCCCAGAAAAGAACGGTGAGCTAAACGTTAATATGGATGATGAAGTGATTCGTGGAGCAACAGTTGTTAACAAGGGTGAAATAAGTTGGCCACCACCAGCACCAAGAATTTCTTTGGCACCAAAAGAGGACATCGGCCTTAAAGCTAAAGAGTCGCTTGATAGACCTGAAGATAAACTTGCGCATCCATTGGCATTTTTAATTCCGTTATTGGCCTGTGGACTTGGCTTGTTTGCCTTGGGGTCTGTTGCGCCGCCAGCTTTTATCGGCCATTTAAGTGTATTTGTTTTGTCGTGTTTTATCGGGTATATGGTGATATGGGGAGTTTCTCATTCACTACACACACCATTGATGAGCGTTACAAATGCTATCAGCAGTATTATTGTCATTGGTGCGATTATCCAAGTATCAAGTACAAATCCAATAGTCGTTGGCCTATCTGTGTTGGCGATTTTTATAACTAGTATCAACATCGTTGGGGGATTTGCTGTCACCCACCGTATGTTGCGTATGTTTCGTAAGTAGAGGTTGAGTTAAATGAGTCCAGGAATAATAACAGCAGCTTATATTGGAGCAAGCGCCCTATTTATATTGGCACTAAGCGGCTTAAGTAATCAAGAAACAGCAAGGCGTGGTAATTTTTATGGCATGTTGGGGATGGGTCTGGCGTTATGTGTGACAATTTTTGGTTTGGTGACAGATAACCAATTCTTATTGATTGCGGGCATGTTGGTAGGGGGCATTATCGGTTGGGTGCTTGCTAAACGAGTTGAGATGACGCAAATGCCTGAACTAGTAGCTATTCTTCACAGTTTAGTTGGCTTAGCGGCTGTGTTTGTTGGCTATGCGAATGCTTTGGACCACGGTACGGTTGAGCTAACAGCTATTGAAAAAACAATTCATGCAGTAGAAACGTATATTGGAGTGTTAATTGGGGCTGTTACAGTGGCAGGCTCTCTCACTGCTTATTTGAAACTGAGTGGAAAAATTGGTGGTAAGCCAGTACAGTTGCCAGGGCGCCACCTTTTTAACTTAGCACTTTTGCTGGGTTCTATTTGGTTAGGAGCTATATACGCAGAGCAAATGTTCGTTGATGGCGGTATGCCAGCATTGATGGTGATGACATTACTTGCACTATTATTTGGTGTGCATATGGTTATTGCAATTGGTGGGGCAGACATGCCGGTAGTTGTTTCAATGCTAAATAGCTATTCAGGTTGGGCCGCTGCCGCGATGGGCTTCATGCTAGGTAATGATTTATTGATCGTGGTAGGCGCCTTGGTGGGTAGTAGTGGTGCGATTCTTAGCTATATTATGTGTAAAGCAATGAACCGTAAATTCATCAATGTGATTTTGGGTGGTTTTGGGTCAAAGCCAGCAGGAACAGCAACGAGTGTTGTTGGTGATGTGGGTGATGTTCGTTCAATTGAAGCTGAAGAAACGGCTGAGCTACTTAGAAATGCTAAAGAAGTCATGATCATTCCTGGTTATGGGATGGCCGTTGCTCAGGCTCAGCATACGGTGTATGAAATCACAAAAAAATTAAAAAACAGTGGTGTAAATGTTAGGTTCGGCATACACCCAGTGGCGGGGCGTATGCCAGGCCATATGAATGTATTACTGGCTGAAGCCAAAGTGCCTTACGACATCGTATTTGAGATGGATGAAATAAACGACAATTTTCCAAACGTAGACGTGTCAGTGGTCATTGGGGCAAATGATATTGTTAACCCCGCCGCGCAAGATGTGCCAGATAGTCCTATTGCAGGTATGCCCGTACTAGAACCGTGGAATGGTACAACAACCATTGTGTTGAAGCGTGGAATGAGCACGGGCTATGCAGGCGTTGATAACCCGCTGTTTTATAAAGGAAATACTAGAATGTTGTTTGGTGATGCGAAAGACCGAGTTGATGAGATTTTACAGTTTCTTAGTAAATAAAATTGAAAGCGCTCTTTAGTGCAGTTAGCTTGAGTTGAAGCTCAAAAGGTTAGTCAGTTTTATATAAAGAAGTACGCAGGCTTTCTTTACATATTTATACCAAAGGCAATGTAGGCCGAGCACGCTATAGTGAAGGCTGAGTAGCGGTTTGTTATATGACCTGTAGTTGCTTGAATTGGGAAGTAACAGGCCGTATAGCTGCTTTATTGGGCTGGGTATAGGCCTCGACAACATGATTTTTTAAGTTAATTAGTTGCCTTCTTATAATCGTACATTCGCAAGTCACTAGTGTTTATTAAGTCATCAATAGAGCTATGCTCGTTTGGGTCAAATGCCGTGATGCCATAAGAAAAAGATATATCGTATTCACGCTTTTCTTTTTGGCTACGCTCAAGCAAAGATTGTTGCAGACGCAGCATGTGTTCTTCTGCTACATCTGTAGATGTATTGATAAAGAGTATAACGAATTCATCGCCACTCAGTCTGGCTAGAATGTCAGACTCTCTACATACTTGACTCATGTGACTAGCAAAAGTTGTTAGCACGTTGTCTCCTACTGCATGACCGTATGTATCATTAATGAGCTTAAAGCTATTTAAGTCCATGTAAGCTAATGCAGCGGGTATTCGTTGCCTAATGCAAAGTTTCAAGCTGTGTTGGGCAATCATCTTAAAACCCCTTCTATTAGGAATATTAGTTAGTTCATCTGTGGTGGCCATCTGTACTGCAGCAAGTTCGCGCTCTGCAGTTGATGCAAGGTCTTTTAGAGCGTCTAGGTCGTCTTCATTGAGATTTCTGGGTTTTTGATCAATGATGCAAAGTGTTCCAAGCACGCTCCCATCTAGAAACCTTAGAGGGCAGCCCGCATAGAATCGAATATTGGGCTCATCGGTCACTAATGGGTTATCAACAAAACGCTCATCTTTGATTGTATCGGGGATGACGAATATCTCATTGCCAAGAATTGCGTGCCCACAAAATGAAATGTCGCGAGCTGTCTCTCTAACACTTAAACCAATGCATGATTTAAACCATTGGCGATTTTCATCAACCAAGCTAACAAGAGCAATGGGTACGTCGAACATTCGTTTCGCAATACGCGTTAATCGGTCAAAACGTTCTTCAGACGAGGTATCTAAAATATTGAGTGATTGAAGAGAGTTGAGCCGAGCTTCTTCATCTTGTGGGATTTCAGGAATCTTCATTTAAGCTTCTTTAATTGACTAATTTAATCTATGAAGTCGCAGTGTGAATAATGAATACTTTACTTTATAGTTGTTTATTATTCCGAATTTTTTTTAAAAGATTTGGATATCGCGGACCCATACTTTGTTTCTTGTTCGCGACCAGCTTGTTCTTGTTGGTGTTCGATTGCCTTTGCCTTAGCTCTAAGAGGGTTTGATCCCATCTCTTCTTGCGGATCACATCCAATTAAAAGTGCGGTTGTAATGGCCATCAATAATATATTTCTAGAGTTCATTGTCTTTTTGTTTTTATGAGTAAGTGGTATATGTTAATTAGTATAGCTCATTGTGAAAAATAACTGTCCATAGCAAAATTAAACGTAACCACGAGTTTCAAGGTATTGAGAGGCATGCAATCATTTTTAAATGATATTGGTTCTTTAACGCGATAAAGTAAAATTTGGTTTGGAGCTCTTTATTTTAAGCCTTCTTAACAAATATAGACTTCAGCTTCATCGGCCCAATACCCGTGATTTTGCAATCAATATCATGGTCGCCTTCGACTAATCGGATATTTTTGACTTTTGTGCCCACTTTTACAACCGCGGAAAAACCTTTTACTTTTAGGTCTTTAATGACGGTAATTGTGTCGCCATCATGCAGCTGGTTGCCGTTTGAGTCTTTTACCGTGAGGGTGTCTTCGTCGTTACTTTCAGCTGTCCATTCGTGCGCACATTCTGGGCAAACGAAGAGGTTGCCATCTTCATACGTGTATTCTGAATTGCACTGGTGGCAGTTAGGTAAGTCGCTCATAGAAGTTATCCTTATTGATGTGAGAGTATTTTAGGCTATTCAGACACGCGACCGCGTAATTGTTTTAGTTTGCCGCGTTGGGTTTTGCTATCGGCTCGTTTATTCTTGGCGTTTTTGCTGGGTTTGGTAGGACGCCTGGACTTTTGAACGGCGGTGGCGCTTTTGATTATGTCCGTTAAACGTTCGAGAGCGTCGGCACGGTTTTTTTCTTGCGTGCGGTATTGCTGCGCCTTGATGATAATGATGCCAGCTTTGGTAATGCGCTGATCTCGTAGCGCTAGCAAACGTTGTTTGTACCGTTCTGGCAGGGATGACGCGCTAATATCAAACCGTAGATGGATGGCTGACGATACTTTGTTTACATTCTGGCCGCCTGCACCCTGCGCGCGGATGGCGGTTATTTGAAAGTCATCCTCCGGAATGTTGAGAGCTGTGGACATAGTCGTATTAAACTAAGGTTCCTGTGATTTTTCCAGTTTTTTAAGAAAGAACGGTTTCGTTAATACTAAGAAATAGGCTGTAGAAAAGACAGACGAGGCAAAGATCATGCACATCACCATGATTTGATAACGCACAGCAATGAGTGGCGATACGCCCGATAGAATTTGCCCTGTCATCATACCGGGTAGAGAGACTAAGCCTACGGCAAAGAGGGAATTGATGACGGGAATAAGAGCGGATTGGAGTGCGATATGCCGCGCTTGTAGGTAGTCGACGTTGCGCTCTATTTCCGCGCTTAAGCGTTCAGCCGTTAGGCTAACGCTATTCATTGAATTGGCGAACACCATGCCCGCGAGCGGAATGATGTATTGCGGTAAATACCATGGACTAAGTTGTAGCACGCCCAAAACAATCACCGCTAAAGTAAGCCCGCCACCAACAATAATTGCAAGTAAAGCATGTTTGTATAACGTGCTACGCGCATCAGGAACAACACCGAGTGCAATCCAGCTTGAGGCAAAAACCATCATCAGTAAAACGCCAATGATGATGAATGAATTGTTGGCGTTAAAGAGATAGTGCAGGCAATAACCTACCAGCACTAATTGCAGCACCATGCGTACCAGTGCGTAAGTGGCTTGTCGACTGTTCAGTGACCACTTGTAGAGAATGATGACGGCCAATAAGATGGGGGCGAAGAGCAGTGTTAAATTGGCTAAAGGTATTGTTTGAATAGAGGTGCTCATTGTCTACTCTGTGGGGTTTAATCGGCGTGCTTAGCGCCTTTTTCCTGCGCGACGTTTGTTTTGTGCGCTTTGTTTGTCGGTGAACAAAGCGAGTTCATCTTCAGCCCACTTTTTTGCTTCGGCTTCTGTTTTAAAGTTGCTTTGCGTTTTAGTGATGACGGTATTCTTCGCACTGGCACGGCGTACGATGGCAGCGTTCCAGCTGCCTTGTTCCTGTGAAAGGCTGAAGCCGTATTTTTTACTTTGAGGCATAATATGTTTGGGTAGTTAAGATGATTGAATTATTTATCGACAAGGCGAATGCCGTCTTTACCAATGGTGATAATGCGTTGCTTGTAGAGGCCGCCAATGGCTTTTTTGAAAGCACCTTTGCTCATGCCGAATGTGTCGGCAATGATTTCTGGGCTGGACTTGTCGTGTACAGGCGCAAAGCCGTCTTTCTTTTCTAAATAATTAAGGATGATTTTGGTGTATTTATCGCGCGTTTCTTTGCCGCCTTGCAGGCTTAAGTCAATCTTTCCGTCTTCACGAATACGCTTGATAAAACCTTTTTTAGATTGCCCAAAACTGAGTGTTTGGAACACATCGTTTTTGTATAAAACACCCCAGTGGCTGTTATTAATAATAGCCTTGAAGCCTAAATCGGTTGTATTGGCGATGATGAGGTCAACTTGTTGCTGGGGCGTGAAGTCATGGGGCCTTTCATCATCAAGGTATTTGTTAATTTTAGATGAGGCGACGATGCGACCATCATTTTTGTCGAGATATAAATACACGAGGTAGGACTTATCAACGTCCATTGGGACGTGTTGTTCAGCAAAGGGGACGAGTACGTCTTTTTCTAACCCCCAGTCTAGGAATGTACCGACGTGTGTGCGGGCAACGGCTTTAAGATAAGCAAATTCGCCAACTTTAGCTTTAGGGACCTTGGTTGTCGCAATGGGGCGATCTTCTGAGTCGAGATACAAAAATACGTACACGCTTGATCCAACAACTAAGTCATTAGGTGCGTGTTTACCCGGCAGGAGAACTTCGCCTAATTCTTTTGCGTCTAAATAAAAGCCGAAATCTAATACTTTGATAACGTCTAATTGGTAGGTATTGCCGAGCGTAATCACATGGTGTCCTAGGATGTTGTTTCTAGCTCAGGATTATACAGGTTGAAGCGCCGTTATACGGTTAAAACAATTTTCCCTATATGCTGGCTACTTTCCATTAATTCATGTGCTTTAGATGCATCTGACAGTGGGAATGTTTGATATATAACAGGGCGAACTGTATTGTTTTCTATCAAAGGCCAAATGCTCTCTTTAAGGCCATTTCTAATGGTCGCTTTAACATCGAGAGGCTGTGGTCGAAGAACGGATCCGGTCATTGTTAACCCGTTTATTAAAACAGGCGTAAAGTTGACAGTTGCGGTACTGCCATTAAGGTAAAAAAGGTTGATGAGTTGCCCGTTTTTAGCAAGGCAAGATAAATTTCGTTGTATGTAGTCCCCACCCATTAGGTCAACCAGCATGTTGACTCCGAGTTTATTGTTTTCTTTGGCCACAACCTCTACAAAATCTTCGTTATTGTAGTTAATGGCAACGTCTGCACCTAGCTTTAAACAAGCGGTGCATTTTTTATCTGTTCCTGCAGTAATGAATACTTTTACACCGAAAGATTTGGCGATTTGAATAGCGGTTGTACCAATGCCGCTAGTACCACCGTGAACAAGTAAGCTTTGGCCAGCATGTAAACCCCCTCTGATAAATAGATTAAACCAAACGGTAAAAAAGGTTTCTGGTATGGCGGCTGCTTCTATAGCCGTTAGTCCTTTTGGTATGTGCAAACTTTGTTCTTGAGGTGCAACGCAGTATTCAGCGTAGCCGCCACCAGGTGTTAAGGCGCATACCTCATCACCTATTTGAAAATCAGTCACAGAAGGACCAATTTTTACGATAACACCTGCTACTTCTAAGCCAGGTAAATCACTGGCATCAGGTGGGGGTGGGTATAAGCCTTTGCGTTGTAAAACGTCTGGGCGATTAATGCCAGCGGCCCCTACCTTAATAAGAATTTCGTTATTCTTCGGCTCTGGAACAGGACGCTCAACGTCCTTTAAAACAGAAGGTTCGCCGGGCTCGGAGATCTCGATACAGCACATTTTGGAAGGTATTGTTGTCATGATAATAATTGGATTGTTGACGGCATGTTTTGATTTTAGGTGACGAACCAAGGTTTGAATTTCTGGTTAAGTCATATTGCTTTTTAAGGTTGGTTTAAAAGTCGTATTTGTCGGCCAATTGAATGGCCTCTGGTAACCATGTTTCGTGAATGTGTAACCATTCTAATGGCTGGCTTATTTTGAATATAACAGAGGCAATTCGACCATTATTTGGTGATGTGGATGCTAGCGCGTTTCGTTGCCATTCTTCGTATGTGACGAGCATGTGGTCGGCAAAAACACGTTGCAATGTGACGTTGCGAATTTGAATGTGGAATACTGGGTTGGTCGCGTAGCTGTTTCGTATGGCCGAACTCAGCTGTTCAAGGTTTAACAGTGTGCCAGCTGGTGGTATGAGTTTGAAGTCTGGGTTGAATCGCGTAGAGAACTCCTCAGTAAAAGAGCCTTTGGTGCAACGACCTGAGAACCAATCTTCAAAAAACACATGTAGTGACTCGATTTCTTCGCGCGCACTTTGTTCAAGCACTGCATGTGGTTGATGCATGAAGTGACTGAATTATTTTGTAGGAATGGTCGCTAAATAGGTAACAGCAGGCGGCGCAGATAACAACGAAACTAATTTATCAATTTCACCACGCTCTGTTCTCCAGCCCATATAGCTTTCGTGGTCGGAACGTTGATCCCACTTTTCTAATAAGACGATGTTGTGGATGTCGTCTTCATTTGACGTAACAACAACGCTTTGGCAGCCTTGATAGGCACGTGTATCTGGCAAAATAGCTTCAAACACAGCGAGTAACTCTTCTCTGTTTTCCGGATTTACTTGCAAGTTTAATATCACATCAACAGACATATCAGTCTCCTAGGTTTTAATTAAGTTGGCTACTGAGTATATGCCTCTTGTTTAAAACTGGCAATGCAGTTATTTATTGTCCCAATAACGTTGCATTTCATAATATAAAAATGAAGCGGTCCATGTTATGAGGACCAGTCCTGTGAGTGATTCAAGGCCAGTGAGGTGCCGCAAATCACCAATTGGTTGGATGTCGCCAAGGCCTAAGGTAGTGAAAATAGTGAAAGACAAATAGGTGCAATCGAGTAAGCCACCATCGAAATTACCTTCCAGGTGCCCCCAGCCATCAGCATGATGCATGAAGTAGTAGGCGAAAGCGAAAACCCACACCTCAATGGCATGTGCAATAAGCGCAGCAAAAACGCCGAATAAAATTCTCAGGCGGTGCTTTAGCTTCATCGTTGGAATGAGACGGGATATGCGGTACAAAAATTCGTAATGAATAATGACAGCAATCGCTACGACGAGAGAATTTAAAACAAAGACTGAGATCATAGGAGGGCTACGCGTAAATTAAAATTAGCAATAATAGGATAGTGGTCTGAAATGTTGGCCGTGTCGTGTTGACGGACAGTTTTGGAGGTACAAGTCAACATGGGCGAATAAAACAGATAATCGAGCGTTCTATCGGGTTCGGTCACCTCAGGGTCGTTTGAATAGAAGCTGTACCATTTAGACGGGGCTTCTTTGATATCCATATTGGAGGGCACGCAAGGGAATTGGTCTGTTAAGTCGCAAAGTTCAGTTTCAGGTCGATAATAGGCACGTTGTTTTGGTTGAAGGGTGTTGTACTGGCTGGGTGGTAATAAGTTGAAATCACCACCGATTACCCAAGGGGTTTGTTGTTGCGTTAGGTCATCTAGTAAGCCGCGAACGTAATCAACTTGTTTTTGTAAGGTATCAGATTGTTTGGAAAAGGCTTCTAGGTGAGTATTGAGCAAGACCAATTCACCACCTTCTTTGAAAGGGATATGCGCCTCTAAGATTGCTCGTTTGATACCTAGGTGTTTGGCTAAAATGTTATCGGGCGTTAGTGCTAATTGGTGCCGTGTTGCACTGGCGATGGGGTGTTTCGATAAGATGCTTAGCTTCATCCCTGTGCGACCTAATATGCGCGGATGCGGCACGAAGCCAGATTTCCAATAAAATGTTGAGGTGTGATAAGCGTATGCTTGTGGCAAGCGTTTTAATAATACTTTAAGTTGATCTTGTTTGTTTGTGCGTTTAGCGCCGTCGTCTACTTCTTGTAAAAAGATAAAGTCAGCATCTTCATCAATAATGATCTTAGCGACATCTGCGATTGTTTTTTGTACAGCCTCTGGGCTCGGGGAGTTGTCAGGGCCGTTGCCACCGGGCACATCAAACCAGAAAACGTAATCTTTGCCGGCCATAAACTGCACGTTGTAACAGAGCACTTTAAACTCTTTGGTGTTACTTAACGGCGGCGCCTGATTCTCGGCACGTTTAACAACCGTTTCTGGTTGTTGTTGCTTGGGGTAGTGGCCTAAGGACAGCAGTCCAATCAGCATGCCTGTTAATAAAACGAAAAGGGCGATTAAAAACATCACGCTTTATTTAGCTTTTTCCTAACGAGGTTTATATGTGCTAGTAGGTGATACACTTTTTCGGCATAAGATAACGGAGTTTTTACTTTGTTAACTTCATTCTCAATACGGCTAAGCTCTTGGTGAAAGTTTAGTCGTTGCTCTTCAGTTAGTTCTTTGCCGTGGATATTGTCATCAACTTCATGAAGCGACTCATACCAACGATAGATCCGTGAACTTATTCGCCAGCGGTAGAGAGGTGGCAATACTTTAAATAGCGGTATTAATAATGCCAGTAGAGGAATCAGCATGACGATAAATCGGTCAATCAAAATGGCTGTCCAAAAAGGTAAGTAGCGCATCAAGAAAGGTGGGCCTTTTTTGTAAAAGCGATCCGCAACATCATTAATGGGCGCGGTGACATTGTTGCTATTTGGGAATTGGTTAGCGGCCGCAAAAATGCCTGATTGTTTATGTACTTGCTGAATGGCTTGTAATACCAGCACACTTAATGCAGGGTGAAAGTTGGGGTGCATTAGTAGGTTGGCAGTGGGAGCTAACAACACTTTTTGGGTGTTGGGTATGTTGGTTTTTAAATCAATAATGCCCTCAGGCAAGGTGATTTTGGATAAAAACGGATGCAATCGATGGTAGGCATCCGCACGTTGAAGAGAGATTAATTCAATGGACGGTTCCCGCAATAATCGTTGTATGACGGGGGATTCAGCCGGGCCGATAAAAAAGGCGGCATCGATTTCTTTTGCGAGCAGTTGGTCGGCAGCGGTTGAACCTGCGCTATCTAGTATCGTGGTGTTTTTTAAGAGTTGATTGTCAGCCAGTAATAAATTGGCTAGGCTGCGTGTGCCGCTGCCCTCCGGGCCAATAGCAACCTTTTTACCAGCCAAGTCTGTGAGCTTGTTAAGTGGTTGATCTTTTTGGTGAAAAATCCACGTAGGTTCGTAATATAAACTACCCAATGATTGCAGTGGGGTGTCTGCCGACGTTAATCCGCCTTGTACGAGCGCTAAATCAGTTTCATTCGCGATTAAGCGCTGTAGATTTTCTATTGAGCCAGCAGACGTTTCAATATTGAGGGTAATGCCTTGTTTGGCGAGTAGTTCTTTGTATTTCAGGGCGTTCGCGTAATAAGCGCCTTCTTTGCTGCCAGTGCTGATAGTTATATGGGTTGGTGGTGCAGGCTCAACAAATTGATAGGCCAGCCAAAAACCAGCCATTATTAAAACAATAGCGATGGCTATTGTAATGATGGAATCTTTTTTTGACGTTCTTTCTGAGGCCGCCATATCGTGCACCTAGTGTTTAATTAATGATATTCGCCAACAGTAATGTATTTTTGGGTTTCTTTCAAAGTCTTTTGGTAAGCTTTGTTTGCTAATGTTTTCTATGTTGAATTTTTCTAGTGCCAGTTCGTCAAGTTTGAATTTACGAAAGTTGGTAGAAAAAATAATGGTGCCTTTTTTTGTTAATAACTGAGCGGATTTGTTAATCAACTCAACGTGATCACGCTGGATATCAAATACATTGTCCATACGTTTTGAGTTTGAAAACGTGGGAGGGTCAATAAAGATCAATTCGTACTTTTGTTCTTCTTCAATGGCTTTATCTAGCCATTCCATGCAGTTTGCGCGAACTAACTTATGTTTTTCTAAATCAATATTGTTTAATTCGAAATTATTCTTTGCCCAATCCAAATAGGTTTTAGACATGTCTACGGTGGTGGATGTTGTTGCGCCACCCAAAACTGCTTGAACGGTTACTGCGCCCGTATAGGCAAATAAATTTAAGAATTGTTTGCCGTTGGCATTTTCGTTAATCCATTGCCGAATAGGGCGATGGTCTAAAAACAGGCCGGTGTCGAGGTAATCCTTAAAGTTAACGAGAAGTGTTGCATTGCCTTCTTGAACTTGATGATAACCGCCATCAGTGCCTTGTTTTTCATACTGCGTGCTACCTTTTTGTCGCCGGCGGATTTTAAGGGATAACTGTTGAGGGGGAATACCTAAGACATCAGGTAAAACCGCTAAAGCATCTTGTAAACGCTGGATGGATTTTGTTTCATCAATGGTTTTAGGCGCTTCATATTCTTGCACGTGCGCCCATTTCTTTTCACCATGGTAAATATCAATGGCGAACGCATATTCAGGCAAGTCTGCGTCGTATAAGCGGTAACATTGAATGTTGTTTTTATTCGCCCATGATTTTAGTTTTTTTATGTTTTTCCGTAAGCGGTTCGCGAGCATTGTTGCGCCATCGCTCCATTCCCCCGGGCTAGGCAGCAAGGCCTTTTTTAGGTTGTCGCCAATTTGCTGTTGTTGACCGGCCTCTTGCCCTTCAAAGTGGCGCTCTGGCTCTACAGAAAAGTTGTACAACTTGCACGCAATAGCACCGTTATAGAGTTGGTACGACTTGTGAGATTTAAGCGATACCTTGAAAGCAAGTTCTGTATTGCCTGTAAAAATGGATGCTTTCCAGCCATTAAAACGGGCTTTAAGGATTGTGCCTATTTCTTGATACAGAGGCTGGAGGTTTTTAACGTCACCTAGGCGTTCACCATACGGTGGATTAACAACCAGTAATCCTGGGGCCCAGCTTTCTTCTGGGGCCACCTTAATTAGCGGTAAGCTGACGGCTTTAATGTATTGGCTTAAGTTAGCGGATTTGATGTTGGCTTTCGTGATGCCAGCACATTTAATACTGATATCTGAGCCCATAATAGGCGGGATTTTTTCAAGCCCTTTGTCGCGGCGGTATTCGGCCTCTTTAATGAGGCGCTCCCAAATGGCCGAATTGTATTGGTTCCATCCGAAAAAGCCGTAGTAGTCGCGTAGTAATCCGGGGGCAATATCACCTGCCATCATGGCAGCTTCAGTGAGTAGAGTGCCCGAACCACACATGGGGTCGTATAAGGCGCCACCTTCAGAAGCAATGCTTGGCCAGCCGGCGCGAATCAAAATGGCAGCGGCGAGGTTTTCTTTTAAAGGCGCTTCAACAGACTCTGAACGATAGTGTCTACGGTGTAAGCTATCACCTGATAAGTCGATGCTTAATGTTGCTCTGTCTTCGTTAATATAGGCGTTGATGCGGATATCGGGTTGCTCACGCTCTACATTAGGCCGGTCGTCTAACCGTTCTTTAAACTGGTCAACAACGGCATCTTTAATGACTTGTTCGGCATAACGTGAGTGGGTGATTTTTGAACGGCGTATGGACGCATCTATCGCAAAGGTTTTAGACACATTAAGGTGCTGGAACCAGTCAGTTTTTAATGCGCCTGCATACAGCTGTTCAGGTGTGGGCGCAGAATAGTTGGCGATAGGCATTAGTACGCGGTTAGCCAAGCGAGACCATAAACATATGCGAAGGGCAGTTTCTAAATCACCTTCAAAATAGACGCCGCCGGCAGCTTGCTTGACGTTTTCAGCACCTATAGTTTGAATTTCATCGGCAAGGATTAATTCCATGCCTTTTGCAGTGCTAGCAAAAAAGTTTGTTTGGTTATAATTCAAAATATTACTCAGTTATTCTTGTTTAATGAATGAGTCAATATCATCCAGGACGGGGGCAAAGTACAAAAAAGGCGCGTTTGCCAACGCCAGTAAAAGCCCTACATGGGACATGTTTTTATACGTGATAACAGTAGCGTTACCGCCTAAGCTGTTAAGCTTTTTTGCCATGCTGTGACTGTTGCTAGGAAAGAGTGTTTTATCTTTTTTACCATGCAACAATAACATTTTAGGTTCGCTGCCATCAATAAAGGTGATGGGTTGAGTCTCTGCATACGTGTTGGCGTTAGCAAAGACAGCCTTAATATCATCGTCTGTTATCTTGAAATTAAGAGGGCCTGATAAAGAAATAACGCCTTTAACTTGATGCTGCTTAATGCCTGCGGCAGGTAAATAGGTTTTGTTTGTGACCAGCATGGTTGCGATGTGTGCGCCTGCTGAGTGACCCATCAAATAGACCTGCTTGGTATTTCCACCATAGTGTTGAATATGTTCGAAAACCCATGTAGTTGCTTTTGCAGCATCTTCGATAAACACGGGAAATTCGACGCTTGGGTATACGCGGTAATCGGCTATAATACTAATGTACCCTCGGTCCGCGAGTGATTGACCGACAAACGCATATTCAGCACGTGAGCCACTTTGCCAACGCCCACCATAAAAAAAGATAATGACAGGTGTGTTTTTATTAAAGGTGGTTGGCTGGTAAATATCCAGTTTTTGCTTTTCTGCAGGCCCGTAAGATAAGTTGCTGATCTGAATAGCATCACCATCTGGAACAATAGCGTTAAGGGTATTTAAAGAGGAACACCCGTTTAAGCTGAGCAGTATTGTTAATGCAATAAGTAGGTTAGTATTTAAGTGGAGCTTTAAGCCGTTCACAATTTGCTGTGCTCGAGTAGATCTCTTTTTATTGGGCATCACAGGCCAAGTTAGTTTAGCTTAATGGCAATGCTGTCGATGTGATGCCTGTGAAGTGTGTTTTGGATTTTATCGACGTTTCGAAACGACTTATATGGCCCGGATTTAACTCTATGCCAAATCACACCTTTTTGATTAACGGTTTGAATTTTTGTTTCAATGCCTAATAATGCAATATTGGCTTTCATTGTATCGGCTTGACTCATTTTTTTGAACGAGCCAATTTGCACAATAAACGTGCCTGGTTTGCTTTTTCCAGTACCCTCTAAACGACGCCTTTCGTCAATTTCATGCTGTGGAATGACGATTTCTCTTTCTGGCAAAATGGTATAAAAATCATACCTTGGTTTGTTTTTATTTAAATCTTCAAAGGTGCTCTTTTCAACTTTTTTTACGTCCCTAACATCTTGTTTCTTAATGGCGGACTTGGTATCAACAATATTGATTTTTGTGGTTTCTTGAAGATTAGATAAGAACATGATGAAGCCGCCGATTAAAAGCCCAACAACGAGCCACCACCAACCTGGAATGGGTTTGCGTTGCTTTTTTCGGGTATTGCGTGGCACGCGATTTTTATAATCTCTAGGCATTACATTGACTCGGGCGCATTAACACCCAATAAATTTAAACCATTGTGGATGACTTGTTTTGTTGAATTAATAAGCACTAAACGAGCCTGCATAAGTTCTTGGTCATCAATAATAAACTTATGTGAGTTGTAATAACTATGAAATAGATGCGCTAATTCGCGTAAATAATGCGTTAGCTGATGAGGCTCGTATTGTTGAGCGGCTTGCGTAAGCTTTTCTGGGTAACGGTTTAGCGCATCAATAAGGCTAGTTTCGTGTAATTCGGTTAGTTTGTCGACATGCACTAGACCGTCTTTCGGCAAGTAGCTTAGGTTCTTTTCTTTGAGTAATTTCAATACGCTACAGATTCGAGCATGCGCATATTGTACGTAAAAAAGCGGGTTTTCATTTGACTGGGACGTGGCTAAATCTAAGTCAAAGTCCATATGCTGTTCGGCTTTTCTCATCACATAAAAATAACGCGCCGCATCGGAGCCAATTTCGTCGCGCAATTCTCTAAGCGTTACGAATTGTCCGGAACGCGTGGACATTTGCATTTTTTCACCATTTTTATACAGCACAGCAAACTGAACAAGTAGCACAGTTAAGCGGCTAGGGTCTGCCCCCATCGCTTGTAACGCAGCTTTTACACGCGGAACGTAACCGTGGTGGTCTGACCCCCAAATATCCACAATGTCGTAACCGCGATCAAGCGTGTGCAGGTGATAAGCAATATCGGATGCGAAATAGGTGGTTTGACCGTTATCTCGAATAACAACACGGTCTTTTTCATCCCCAAATGTTGTTGACTTAAACCACCAAGCGCCTTCTTTTTGGTACATGTGGCCGGAATCTTTTAGTTTCTTTATCGCCGTAGAAATGGCTTTGTTGTCCATTAACGAACGTTCTGAAAACCAATTGTCGTAGTTAACGCCAAAGCCTTTAAGGTCTTCTCGAATATCACTTAAAATTGAGTTTAAGGCGGTATCGAACACATGTTTGTAATTGTCTTCCCCAAGTATTGTTTTGGCGTTGTTAATTAATGCATCAATGTGCTTTTCTTTATCGCCACCAGCGGGTTCGTCAGCAGGAATGTTGTTAAAAACATCCGCAGTAGTGGCTTTAAAGGCATCGCCATTTTGTTTTTTGATGTCAGAAGCAATGTCTAAAACATAGTCACCCTTATAGCCATTACTTGGGAAAGTGATTGTTTCGCCGCACTGCTCAAGATAACGTAGCCAAACGCTCGCGGCCAAAATATCCATTTGGCGCCCAGCGTCGTTGACGTAATATTCTCTGTGCACATCATAACCAATAGCGCTTAATAGATTCGACACGGTGGCGCCGTATGCCGCGCCGCGGCCATGACCCACGTGTAGAGGCCCAGTTGGGTTGGCAGAAACAAATTCAACTTGAACTTTCTTACCATTAGCGATGTTTGATGTACCGAATGCTGAACCTTGTTCCAAGATAGTGTTGATAATGGTGTTTTGGCTTTCTGGGTTGATAAAGAAATTGATAAAACCTGGACCTGCTATTTCAACCTTCGATACATTTTTATCGTCTGGTAAATGTTGAATAATGGCTTCTGCGATTTGGCGAGGGTTCTTTTTTGCGGGTTTCGCCAGCATCATGGCTACGTTGCAAGTAAAATCGCCATGGGCGGCATCACGCGCATGCCCAATTTGTACGTCTACGGATAATTCTTCGGGCAACCCGCCGTTAGCTTGTAGTGAAGATATAGCTTGTTGGAGCAATGAAGCCAAACGTGTTTTCATAGTAATTATCAGTTGTGTGGTAACGCCGGGGAGCAATGAGGGCCTCGTTGCTTAAAGTTAGTGTGTATTATCGCTTGTAGGGTAAAACATGCAAGTACAAGTGTGACGCAATGAAGCTAATACAAATCAACGGGGTCAACATCTATGGACCAGCGAACTTGTCGCGAAGATTTCAGTTGTTCAATTTGAGATAGTAGCGTTTTTATGAATAAGTGTAATGGTTTGCGTTCAGCTGTTTGAAGGAGTAACTGATAACGAAACCGCCCAGCACGTTTTAACATGGGAGCTGGCACTGGGCCAAAAATAGATACGTTAGGTGCGTTTAATAGATCTGTTATTTGACTAACGTCGTTTAAAAAGCTAAGCACGGTTTGTTCGTTGATAGCGTTAACGCGTAATAAGGCTTGATGGTGATAAGGTGGTAGTTCGGCTTGATGGCGTTCTAGTAATGCATCGTTAGCAAAATGGCCATAACCTTGTTTTATTAAGGTATTTAAAAACGGGTGATCGGGGTGATGTGTTTGAATGAGTACGTGGCCTTGTTTATCTTCGCGCCCAGATCGTCCGGCTACTTGAATGATGAGCTGAGACATGCGCTCCCCGGATCTAAAGTCACAACTGAATAAACCGGCATCAATATCTAACATACCGACTAGGGTGACATTAGGGAAGTGGTGACCTTTTGCGAGCATTTGTGTGCCGACTAAAATCTGCGCCCCGCCTTTGTGGACTTGATCGATAACCGTTTGCATGGCGCCTTTTTGTCGAATGCTATCACGATCAATTCTTGTGACAGGGGTGTTGGGGTATAAGGCGTTGAGGGTTTCTTCAATCCGCTCAGTGCCTAAGCCAAGTGGGAAAAGCTCAGCTTGTTGGCATGATGGGCAGGTGGTGGGAATACGGTGTTCTAATCCACAGTGGTGGCATTTTAATACGCCTGACTTTTTATGGATGACCATGCGCGAATCACAGCGGCGACACTGATCGGTCCAGCCGCAACTATGGCACATGAGCACAGGGGCAAAGCCTCTACGATTGACGAATAAAATAACCTGCTCATCTCGTTCTAGCGTTTTTTTAATGGCTTTAATTAAAGATGGACTTAAATGATTTTTAAGGCGCTGGTTTCTGCAATCTATGATTCGAATATCTGGGTGAGATGCCTCAGCGGTGCGTTCAGGTAATGAGAGGATCTTAAAGCGCTTCTGTTGAACGTTATACAAGCTTTCTAGCGATGGGGTTGCAGAACCTAAAACGATCGGTATGTCGTAGTCACGCGCGCGCATAATGGCGATATCACGGGCGGAATATCTAAACCCCTCTTGTTGTTTAAACGACGTGTCATGTTCTTCGTCTAAGATAATAAGTCCGGGGTTTTTCATCGGTGTGAAAACGGCAGATCGTGTTCCAAGTAATATATTGGCGATACCACTTTTTAGCGCTAACCAGGCTTGGGCACGTTGTGTATCGTTAAGGCCCGAATGTGAAATAACCATGTGCGCGGCGAGACGCTGCCTAAACCGGCTGGCAATTTGTGGTGTTAATGTTATTTCTGGTAATAAAATTAATACTTGTTTGTTCGCATCAATCGCTTGTTGAATGAGTTGTAAGTACACTTCTGTTTTGCCACTGCCGGTTACACCGTCTAATAAAAATGTTTGAAATGACGATGTGTTTGATATGTCATCAATGGCGGATTGTTGGGCGGCATTTGGTTTAAAACTTGGCTGTACAGTAGCGTGAGCTGTTCGAGCGGTGTGCTCTGACACGGTGATCCATTGTTTTTGAACCATGCTTTTTAGCGGTGCGCGCCAGTCCCAGTCCAATTCTGAAAAAATAATGTCTTGAACAGAACTTCCCGCTTTATTTAGAAGTTGCCAGACTAACGCCTGCCTTGGTGAGCGCTTCAGGTCTTTTTCTTGTAGGGTTTTGCCGGATTCAGATAAAGAGTACTGTTTTTCTTTGGTGAGAATAATATGTTGGTCAGATCGAAGTTTTTTGGGTAGAGCTTGAGCAAAAACCTCACCAATAGGGTGATGGTAATAGTCTGCAGCCCAACGGTACAAAGAGATGTCTTTCGGTGACAGAAGTGCCTTATCATCAATTAAGCTGTTGATGGCTTTTAGTTGAGCTGCTTTTAATTCTGTTTTTGTCGACGTACTTAAAATAACACCTGTTTTTGTTGTTCTTCCAAAAGGCACGTTTACGCGTGCGCCAGGTTCGTAATTCGAGATCTTTGTCTGTTCTAGAGGCAGGTAGTCAAAAACCCTAAATAAAGGCGTGTCGATGGCGACGTTTAAATAAAATTTTGACATGAAATTGAGCGTAATGTTTATCTTTGTTAAGTTAGCTTAATTATATTGAATCAGTCTACAAAAACGCGCTAAGTTAATGAGTTATTTAATGTTTTCATGTTATCCACATTTTCTGTGGATAACTTTGTGGATTAACGTTTAAAAAACAGCCTTAAACCTTATTTAAAAAGGCTTGTCCTTACATTGTAACAAAATAAATCAATTTTAAATTTACTTTAAAAAACAAGGATTTACGTATTATAACAAAGTCTTTGATGACGCAATGCAATAATAATTAAATGTAATTTTTTGTTGACAACAGTGGATGTGCATAAAGTCCTTTTACAGCATGGTTTTCGCGGAGAATTAGGCTGGTAAAAAGCTGAATTATCAGTGTGGGTTTCTTAATATTTAAAAAATTAAAATGTTGGTAATTTTAATGCAAAATTATGGGTACGTTTTGAAATGAGTAACCAATTAATAAATTGGTTACTTTTTATCATGCAGGGTTGCGCCTTGTATTCTCCCATCAGGTATACCAAAATGTCATTAAGCAATGGGTGGTGACAAGGATGTTTTTATAATGTTTAGTTTAATTATTTGTAAGATAGCAAAAGCTATCAAGGTCTAGTGTTGCAAGAGAAACAAAAACAACTTGAGTATGAGCGGTTAGTGCTGGTGTATAGCGATGAACTTTTCCGTTATGCGCTTTGGCGATGTCGTGATAAGAGTAAGGCGGAAGACCTCGTTCAAGAAACGTGTATGCGGGCTTGGAAGTCGTTAGATAAATTACGTGATGTGTCGTCTAGTAAAGCTTGGTTGATGACGATTTTGCGAAATGAACATGCTCGGTTATATGCGCGTTATAGACCAGAGATGGTCGATATGGAGCTGGATACAGTGAGCCTAAAAGATGTGAATAATGATACAACCCCAGAAGCATTTGCTTTAAAGCAGGCGCTGGCTGAATTGGCTGAAGAATATCGCGAACCGTTGCTATTACAAGTTATTGGTGGACTCAGTTGTGAAGAAATTGCTTCTGTTTGTAATATCAGCAAAAGCGCAACGATGACTAGATTATTTAGAGCCAAGCAAAAATTAAGAGATGTTTTAAGGCCCGAAGAAGGGCAGGTGAATGCATGATGAAATGTGAAAATTTTGAATTTGAATACGTGGCGGCGCCTGATGAGATTGCAGGGGATGCCTGCGAGCATTTGAACACATGCTCAACATGCCAATCATTTGTTGCGAAAGAAAAGCTGTTCCAAGAAAAGTTAACTGCTGTGATTAATTGCGATGTGCCTGAAGGGTTCAGGCATTCGGTTCGATCTCATGTCGTTAACAGTAATACCTCATTTTGGTCGATGCCTAGGGCGTCGATGGCTTTGGCGGCCTCTATGTTATTGGCAGTCGGGTTGGTTACGCTTAATTCAAGCTTTTTTAACTCACAAGGTATACCGTTGGACAAATTGGTTTTAGAACATTTGGAATATGATGGTGCGTCTTCGGTTCTGGCTTCAACTGAATTGGAAACGCAAGAATTGCAAACGATTGCTCAGAGATTTGGAGTCCGCGTTAAACAGTCCAGTCATGTAATGTTTGCTGAAAAGTGCCCAATTGGCGATAGTTATGGTTTGCACATGGTGTATCAATACCAAGGCAAGCCCATTACTGTGATTTATATGCCTGAAATTTCTTCTGAAGAAGCCGTTATGGTGAATTACGCGGGTGTTAAAGGTTGGGTTAAACCGCTTAAAAAAGGTTCTATGGCTGTTTTAACAAGTACAGCAAATGAATTACCTTCGGTAGAACAGGCTGACCAATCTATTGAGTGGCTGTAGTTTTATTTGACCGAGTGGTCTCTAGCTAATAGCAGATAAAATGCGGGTACGATAAAGAGAGTGAAAAGGGTGCCGATACCCAAACCGGTGGCAATGACTAAGCCAATATCAAAGCGGCTAACAGCGCCGGGGCCAGAAGCCAGTAATAAAGGAATCATCGCAACAATCATCGAAACAGTGGTCATTAAAATAGGCCTTAGGCGAACAGCAGCAGCTTTTTCAACAGCATCTAATGCCGACAGTTTTTCTGTTCTTTGCAATTGATTGGCAAACTCAACGATTAAAATACCATTTTTGGCGATAAGCCCAATGAGGGTAATAAGCCCAACCTGTGTGTAAATATTCATACTGGCCGCACCTAACATGATGAATGCCATCGCGCTGGCAAGTGATAGGGGGACGGATACTAAGATAACTAATGGGTCTTTCCAGCTTTCAAACTGCGCAGCAAGCACTAAATAGATAACCAGTAAGGACATGAAAAAGGTGAGAACGAGTGCGCTGCCTTGTTGTATGAACTGTCTTGAACTGCCCGTGTAATCCCACTTAAATCCTTTAGGGAAAGAGTTTCTCGCTTCTTCTTCAAGGTAAGTTAAGCCATCTCCCATTGTAATCCCAGGGCGTAAAAGTCCTTCGATAGTTAAGCTATTTAATTGTTGGAATTGGGTTCGTTTGCTGGGCTCTACTTGTGTGGAAATACTTAATATACTACTAATAGGAACTTGTTCTCCGGTACTGGTTTTAAGGTAGATATTGTTTAATTTCTCAATATCGGAACGGTCATCATCGGCCACTTGAGGGATTACTTTATAGCTACGGCCTTGCATGCTAAAGCGGTTGACGTAGCCTTCACCAAAGTAGCCCGATAAATTACGGCCAATGTCTTCCATGCTAATACCTAAATCAGCTGCACGGTCTTTGTTTATGACTAAATTTGATTTTGGCCGGTTAAACTCAACGCTCTTTTGTAGAAATATAAAATTACCGCTTTGCATGGCTTTGCCAATCAATTCGCCAGCAACTTCACTAAGTTGCGCGTAACTGGCATCAGAAATAACGACAAATTGCACCGGTAGGCCGCCACCGGCACCAGGTAAGCCAGGCCGTTGTACAACAGCAGTTCTGAGCCCTGTGATGGCCGACAGCTTTTTCTGTAATTCGGGTTTAACTTCCATTTGGGTGCGCTCTCGCTCTGACTGATGCCCCATTTTAAATCCACCCAACATCTTATGACTGTCTCCGCCAAAACCGAGCAATATGAAGCTATGGTCAAATTCCGGAATGCTTTCGAAAACGTCCACGAGCTTTTTAGTTTGTTCTTTTAAAAAGTCCAATGTGGCCGTTTGAGGGGCGCTACCAAAGGTGATTAAAAAGCCTCTATCTTCTGTAGGAGCAAGTTCCTTTTTAGATAGCATGTACATCGGGTATAAGCTAAGTAGGACCACCAAGGAGAATGCAATAGGAATAGAGGGAGTGGTTAATAATGGGTGTAATAATTTTTTATACCGGTTTGTCAAACGATCAAAAAACGATTCAACGGATTGTTCGAAAGGGCTAGCTTCGCTCGTTTCTTTTAACACGCGTGCGCATAGCATTGGGGCCAGGGTTAACGCGATAATGCCGGATATTAAAACGGCCGCCGCTAAAGAGAAAGCGAACTCAGTAAAAAGCGTTCCGACTAAACCATCCATAAAGCCAATAGGGAAGTAAACGGCCATGAGCGTGGTTGTCATGGCGATGATGGGTAAAGAAAGTTCTTTCGCACCATCGATGGCCGCTTGGGTGCGGCTTTTGCCCATGTCTATATGGCGATGAATGTTTTCAACCATCACAATGGCGTCATCCACAACCAAACCAATGGCTAAAATGAGGGCTAATAACGTTAATAAGTTAAGCGAGAAGCCAAGCAGTAACATTAAAAACATACAGCCAATTAATGATAACGGCACCGTTATAGCGGGTATTAACGCAGCCCGAAAAGAACCTAACGAAAGAAAAATAACGATAATGACGATACTCAGTGCTTCAAATAACGTTAAGCCAACTTCATTGATAGAGTCGCTAATAAACTTACTGGCGTCATAGGGTAAATAAACATTTAAACCGCTAGGTAAGTTTTGTTTAATTTCATCAATAGCCACATGTACTTTTTGTGCAACGCTTAGCGGATTCGCGCCGGGTGATTGGTCAATGGCCATAAAAATAGCAGGTTTGCCATTGAATAGGTTTTGGCTATCGTAACCTTCTGCTCCTAGTTCAGTATCGGCCACATCAGATAAACGAATAAGCGTGCCATTTTGTTTGCCAACGACGAGCGAATAAAAGTCTTTTTCTTCAGAAACATCAGTGGTGGCGCCTAGGTCAATGCTGACAAGGGAGCCTTTGGTTTTGCCAACACTAGATAGGTAGTTGTTTTGACGTAAGACTTGAGTGATATCGCTGGCCGTCACACCGAGTGCAGCCATTTTTTTGGGTTTTAACCATATGCGCATCGCATAAATACTATTGCCGAGCAGTCGCGCTTGACCCACGCCTTCAATAGACTGAAGTCGTGGTTGAATAACACGTAGAAGGTAATCGGCAATTTGAGTGCCTTTCATCGTGTCGCTAAAAAAGGCTAAATAAATTAATGAAGTAGTAGAGCCAGTTTTAGACGTAATAACGGGGTCTAATGCCTCTTGGGGTAGCACGCTGCGTTGGCTAGCGACTTTGGCTTGTATGTCTGCAATGGCGGCATTGGCGTCGTAATTTAGGCGCATATGAGCCTGAACAGAGGAGCGCCCTTGGGTGCTGGTGGCAGATATATAATCAATCCCCTCAGCTTGAGCGATAGCCTGTTGCAATGGCGTTGTGATAAAGCCTTTTATGAGTTCGCTGCTAGCCCCAGGATATGCAGTGTTGACGGAAATAACGGTATCTTTTGTTTCTGGGTATTCACGTATTTCTAATGAGAGCATTGAGCGCACACCCAACACTAAAATCAGCAAGCTAACGACGCTAGCTAAAACGGGGCGCTTAACAAAAATAGTAGTGAAGTTCAAAACGCTGTCTACTTTTCGTTACTGTTAGTAATAGTGACTGTTTGACCGTTTCTGAGTTTTACGTGCCCCTCATCAACAACGGTATCATTTAGAGATAAACCTTTAATGACTTCAATACGACCATTGCGGCGAGAACCCGTTTCAATGTTTCGTAATTCAACACTGTTTTTGTCGTCCTTTTGATTAACAAAATAAACATTTTCGCCATAAGTGCTAAACAGAATGGCTGTTTCGGGTAATGTTAAGACCGGCTTTGGTGACGATGTGATGACGCTAATATCCGCGAACATGCCAGCTCTTAACTTTTCATCAGGGTTATTTATAACGGCTCTTACAGCTATTGTTCGAGTGTCATCATGTAAGCCTGGGTTAATCGCTTGGATGACGCCGTCAAACGTCATATCAGGGTAGGCCTGGGCTTTAAGTTTAACCACTTGCCCCGTTTTTAATTGCGCAAAATGACGTTCGGGAAATGCAAAATCAGCAATGGTGTTTTCCAAAGATACCAGTGGGATTATTTGAGTGCCTTTGTCTATGTATTGGCCAAGACTGACTTGCCTAATACCTAGTTTTCCAGAGAAAGGCGCACGTATTTTCTTTTTGTTGATGAGGCTTTGTTGTTCAATAACCGAGGCGCTAGCGACATCTAACTCAGCACGTGCTTCATCAAAGCTAGATGTGGATGTTGCTTTGCGTTTAAGCAAGGTTGATAAACGGTTGAACTTAATCTGTGCCAATTTTTTATTGGCGAGCAAACCATTAAGCTTGGCTTGATCAGTAGATGTGTCTAATTCAAGAATTAAATCACCTTTGTTAACGGCGTCTCCAGACTCGCTATTAAGTTCGGACACCGTGCCGGCAACCTCATTGCTTATAACCACGCCTAACTCAGGGTTGACTGTGCCAATGGTTGACAATGCGCTTTGCCATTGTTCTTGGATAACTTGAGTTGTTGTAATGGTTGGTGGAGGCGGTGGTTTCCTAGAGGACATAGCCTTGTTAATCTGAAGGAATTTAGATCCAAATAACCCTCCAAAAAGCACAATCACAAAGACCACTAATAAGATAATTTTTTTACTCAACAGATACTCCAGGCGGGTTTGTAAATCATGTTAGTAATTAATAAAAGGTTTGGAAAGCATAATGTCATTGTACGACTATAATATGACATACTCAAAACACTATATAAGAAAACATTAATGTGTATTCTAAATAAGCGGGGTATTGTTATAAACCTATATGGTTTATAACTCAAAGAAAAAATGTATAAAGATTGACTAGACAAATAGGCACCTTATGAACAATGTTAAATGGTTTGGCTTTTTTTTGATAATTGCTGCGTTAACGAGTGGTTGTGCGCATTTATCTACTGAAAAAAAATATGAAAAGTTAGAGGCAACACAAAAGCTATACTGGAAATCCCTACGATGGAAATCTTATGAAGGTGCTGCAAGGGTTATCCGCTTTAGAAATCCTGCACGGACGTTAGCGCCGATTGAAAATTTAAATAGGATTACGCTGACGAATTACGAAGAAGGTGCGTCTATTTCGATAGGTGAAGAAGACGTTTACATAACAGACGTTATCTTTTCTTATGTGCAAAATGAAACCGGGCGGTTATTACAAGTTAAACACCATGAAACTTGGTGGTATGACAAGGAGGCTAAAAGCTGGTTTTTAGATAGTGATATGCCGGATTTTAAGTTTGATTAATTAGTTATCAAATTCAGATAGAGTGGCGCGGAGCTTTGTTGTTTTTTCATGGTAGTTTTCGAATTCACCAAAATCTAAAAACTGTCGGTAGTGTTTGTGTGTGCCCAATACTTTTTTGGCGTGTTTAATAGGGCACCAATAAAGTTCAGTACGTCCAATGATTTCTCTTGTATAAGCAATAACAGCATTTCCGTAACTGCAATAGGCGCAATTAATCTTTTCAATAATGTTTAAGTAAGGTAGTTGTTGTCTATCTGCAATAAAGTAATCAGAGCGCTTTACTTTCGTTATGTTGTATAGGGGGAAACAAATTGCTTGGTAAATTTCTATTGTCAGGTGCATGAAAATAATAGGAAAAACCATGCCATAAATAAATGGTATCGAAATTATAGACTGAATTCTGCTCGCCTTAAGCCATTGGGCTAAGCTCATTTTGAAGGCTTTTTGTTGAGCTAGGACTGCTGTTTCAAACTCAATTTTTGCGCCTTTTACTTTATATAGAAAACTTTGTTGTTGCTCACTAATGAGCTCTTCGAGCTCATCTTCTAGTTTACGTATTTCGTCAATAACACTATTGATTTTGCTAATCATACATTCTCCGATTTGAACGGTAGTAAAGAGTTTAAGTGTTCTAGATCAACGTCAATTTGCTGCTTTTCATCATCAATAAACCTATTGATGGCTTGGCTGAATTCTGGGTGCAAAATAACGTGATTTGAATAGGTTTTTATGGGTTTAAAACCGCGAGGAATTTTATGTTCCCCCTGTGCGCCCGGGTCAAAGCGTTTTAATTGCTTGTTTATGCAAAATTCAATACCTTGATAGTAGCAGATCTCAAAGTGTAAAAAGTCATATTCTTTTTCACAACCCCAGTATCTGCCGTATAACGTTTCATGATCTTTAAAACAAAGAGCCGCGGCTATCAATGCGCCGTTTTCTTCAGCGCAAACCATCATTAAATTATTGGCCATGTCTTGTAGCAGTGCATTAAAGAAAGCTAAGTTTAAATAGCCGTGTTGGCCGCTACGTTTTAAATAGGTTAGGTGATAAAAACGGTAAAACGCTCCCATTAACTGGGTATCAATGTCTTCACCCGTGACGATGCGCATTTCAAAGCCTTGTTTAACGACGGCTTGTCGTTCTTTTCGAACGTTTTTTCGTTTGCGGGATTTAAATGTTTGTAGAAAGTCATCGAACGAATCGAAATTATTGTTAAACCAATGATACTGAATGCCAACACGCTGCTGCCACTGGCATTGTTGAAGTTGGGTAGATAATGTTTCGGTGGGAAACAAGAGGTGCCAACTAGAAATACCAGTTAGGCCGAACTTATTTCTAATTGCTTGGTCAATAGTCCGTATCAGTGCGATTTGCTCGTCTTGGCTGCTGTGGTTGCTATCAATAGCTAAACGGGGGCCGGTGGCGGGTGTAAATGGAATAGCAGCTAATAGTTTTGGGTAGTAATCTAGGCCATGCTGTTGATAGGCATTTGCCCAAGACCAATCAAAAACATACTCACCATATGAATGTGTTTTTAAATAACAGGGTATAGCAGCGATGAGCGCGCCATTTTCAATGACGGTGATATGTTGAGGTTGCCAGCCGGTAGAGAGGGTTACACAACCACTAGTTTCTAGTGCACTTAAAAACGCGTGTTTGGTGAAGGGGTGATCAGCATTAAATAATGCGTCCCAATGTTGAGGGCTGCAATCGTTTATGTTGTTGAGAAACTGAACCTCCATGCTGATAAACTTGTTTAATGTAAAGTAATGAAGAGATGATTATGACGGCTTTAATTCAAAAGAGCATGATTATTTGTAGAAATGCCTAAATGACTTAACACTTTTTTAGCAGAATAAAAAAAGCACGGGGTTGTTTCAATTGAGGAGATGAGGTTTGAAAAAAAATAAAAAAATGCGTGGTTTGTTTTCTCATATTCGAGAGATTATGCTGAATAACAAAACATTACGAGGAAATGGCGATGTGCCTGAGGGTAAAGGCCTGATTTCAGCGTCATCATATGATGTTATAGAAGTTGATAATTTATTGGACGTGGTTGACCATTCAAAAACGCTGGTGGGCAAACAAACGATACATACTGCATTTACACAAACATGCCCTACCGTTGATGAAATTAAACGTAAACAAGACGCACTTCGTGAGTTGGATGAAGATGAAGAAATCCTTAACGGCGTTGAAGGGATACTGGATAAAGCTGTTGAATATGAAGATTCGTTTTATCGTTTATTATTTTCACAATTTACGGGATTTCTTTTTGCACCAGAGCCTTCTAGATTAGAAGCGGCTGGGTATGGCTATGGTTTATATGCAAAAGGGTCGAAGCTGTTGCCAGAAGTGGTTGAGCAAGTAAAAAAAACCAAAACACCTAAGAGTGAATACCTTAAGAGCTTGCTCGCAGAACTATCCTCTTTTGCGGATACAAGAGAATACAAGCTGATGCGTGGCCCTGTATATATGTTGCTAGGGCGTTTTTTGCTGGCCGATGAGAAAACGCTGCTTACCCCAGCTATTAAGCTTCGATTGAGTTTATTTAAACCGGCTTTACTCGTCATTTTGTTTTTTGTGACGATAACAATGCCCTATGTGCTTAATGTTTCGATGGCACAATTTACGGTGTTTTCGTTAATACCGTTTGTCTTAATGGTGTTTTATGTACCGTTGGTTGGCGGCTTTGATAAAGATTCGTTTATTCTTCCCCTAAGGCGCATCTATGCACGCTCTGAAAATACAGAGAAAGCAATGAGAGCGATAGGTTTGTTAGACGAATTGCTGTCTTATCACCAATATGCAAAAAACAGTGCCCATAAAACAGTGTTACCCACCATTAAGCAGGAAGGTCAGCATGTGATCGACATCAAAAATGCGGTGAACCCTGTGTTGGGGTTTGCTGATAGTCAATATGTTCCGAATGACTTTGATGCTAGCAAGCATAATTTGGCCTTTTTCACGGGGCCAAATAGTGGCGGTAAAACAGCGTTTTGTAAAACGATTGCGCAAATTCAGCTAATGTCTCAGGTAGGTTGCTATGTACCCGCAGAGCACGCTAATTTATCTATTGCGGATAGAGTGTTTTACCAAACGCCTGAAATTAACTCGCTGGATGAAGACGTTGGGCGGTTTGGTACTGAGTTAAAGCACACGCGGGATATATTTATAGAAGCGACACCAAATAGCCTGGTCATACTTGATGAGTTGGCTGAAGGAACGACGCATAAGGAAAAAATTGAAACATCGCTGATGATTTTAGATGCTTTTAAAAAGCTGGGTTCTTTAACGTTGTTAGTGACCCATAATCATGAATTGGCTGAATCTTTCGAAGAAGGAGACAGAGCTGTCTTTCGACAAGTAGAATTTGATAATGGTAATCCAACACATCGTTTTATAGAAGGGGTGTCAGTGATTAGTCATGCAGACCTTGTTGCACGCCCTGTTGGTTTTTCTAAAGATGATATTGCCCGTATTTTAAAAGAGAAATTAAACGCGTAATAGAGCTAATGGCAACGCTTAATAAAATCATTGTTTACCCTATAAAAGCGTTGGTGGGTGTAGAACTACCTTCGGTGGAAGTGACCGAGGGTGGAACATTGAAAGATGATAGACGATGGGTAATGGTTGATAGAAAAGGCCAGATGCAAAATGGGAAAAACAACAAACATGTTTTTTCATTAAGGCCGACGTTTGATTTAGACGAAGAAATGATTAGTTTTGAGGGTGAGTCAGAACGGTTTGAATTGTCTTGTAATGCGTTATTGCAAGACTATTTAAGTGATAAATTAGCGAAGCCCATTACGTTAAAAGAAAATGTTCGTGAAGGGTTTCCAGATGACCCGAAGGCCTACGGGCCTACTATCGTATCCCGTTCTTCATTACAGACGATTAGTTCTTGGTACCCCGGGATGCCTCTAGAAGAGGTGCGCGCTCGATTTAGGATGAATTTAGAAATAGCGGATACGCCGGCCTTTTGGGAAGACCAAGTTTTTCGTTATCAATTGGAGCCTAAATCCGTTCAAATAGGTGATGTGTCTATTAATTCAACAAACCCATGTGCACGTTGTGCTGTACCGATGAAGTCGCCTGAAACGGGCGAGCCATTTCTCGAGTTTTATGAAACTTTTTTGAACAACAGAGAAAAGTATAAGCCAGATTGGTTGGATGCGCGGTGTTTTGACCATTGGTATAGGCTGGGTTTAAATACGCGAATTTCGTATAAACAGCATGGAGCCAAACTAAGTTTGGACGATTCAGTAAAAATAATTTAGAATTCAGTTAATAAAATTAAAACAAAGGTTTATACCTTGCGTTTAAGGTATTTGTTGTAGAGAATCAGTTAATACCATAAAGTATCATAATAAAAATGGGGAAGGGAATGACCAGTCAACCAGCCGGAACATATAAAAAACGTGAGCAAACGAATCATGTTATTGGCGAACTTTTAGATGAAAGGGCTCAAGTTTGGAACTTGTATTGTAGTGCGGCGGGCATGGAACCATATCAACCAGACAAAACAATAGAAGACTTGGTTCAAGAGTTTTGCCAACTGTCAGTGGATTATATTTCATTAGGGCACTTTGGCTTGTACCAGCGTATTTTAGAAGGCAACGAAAGGCGTAAAGCAGTAGTAGATGTTGCAGAGAAGCTGTATCCAGAAATTGCTAAAGCAACGGAAGCGGTTTTAAGCTTTAATGATAAATACCAAACACTAACGCCAGCGAAAATATTAAATCAATTGTCAGGCGATTTATCATTAGTTGGTGAACAACTAGCAACGCGTATTGAGCTTGAAGACCAGCTCATTGAGACGATGACGTCATAAGGCGCTGATGAAGTTTTGTCCCCAATGCGGAAGCGCGATAAATATTGTGATTCCAGAGGGGGATAATCGCGAACGGCATGTTTGTTCGGCATGCGACTCTATTCATTATCAAAACCCACGGATTATTGCTGGATGTATACCCGTTTGGGAAGATAAAGTACTGCTTTGCAAGCGCGCGATTAATCCGCGTAAGGGCTATTGGACGTTACCTGCAGGATTTATGGAGCTTGATGAAACCACCGAGCAGGCGGCCATTCGAGAAACGTTAGAAGAAGCAGAAGCAGTTGTCAAAACGGATGAACTGTATGCTGTGTTTAACCTCCCGCATATCAATCAAGTGTATATGATGTATCGCTCAGTACTGCTTAAGCCAGAGTTTTCCAGTGGTATAGAAAGTCTTGACGTTCGTTTATTTTCAGAGCATGAAATCCCATGGGATGAGTTAGCATTTGAAACCATGCGCATGTCTTTGGAGTGTTTTTTCAAAGACAGACAAACGGGTGCTTATATGTTTAGATCAACGGATATTAACAAGCCAATGCCTCGATGAATGGTTGTCGCGGATAGCTGATGGAGCGCGAAAAAATCATAGGTGTATTAGAGCTTATTAGTAGACTGGAACCTTGGAATCACCAACAACGCGAAGATGGTTTGCGCGACGCAGCAGTGCTTGTTCCTTTGATAGAACGCGAGCAATGGTATGTGTTGTTAACCAAACGCACAGACCATTTGCATCATCATCCGGGGCAAGTCAGCTTCCCTGGTGGTCGTGCGGATAAAGTAGATCTCTCGCCCCTTCACACAGCCTTAAGGGAAACAGAAGAAGAAGTAGGTATATCGGCTGATTTTATCGATATAGCAGGGATCATTGAGCCGTATTTAACGGTGACCGACTTTAATGTGATTCCTATCGTAGGATTCGTTAAGCCAACCTTTAGCCTTAAACTTGATGAGTTTGAAGTCGCGGAAGTTTTTGAAGTGCCTTTGTCTATTCTCGCAGAACCATCAAACTATCAACAAAAAGAGATTTTTTGGGAAGGTAAAAATCGACAATTTTGGGAGTTGATGTACAACGGCTATCAAATTTGGGGGGCGACAGCATCTATGTTGTATGCGTTTGCGAACCGTCTTAAAAATGAGCAACAACCATAACGATTTATGCGCGAATTAATGCGCTTAAATTTCGAGTTAACGTTGTTCTAGTTTTAGTAACCGTTTTTTAGCAGGTAATCCACCAGCATATCCTGTTAGTTCACCATTGCTGCCAATTACCCGATGGCAGGGAATAATAATACTCATCGCATTGGCGCCATTTGCGCTGGCAACGGCGCGCACGGCTTTTTTATTGTTTATCGACTCTGCCAATTCAAGATAAGAGGTGGTTGAACTGTATGGAATATTAATGAGCGCATTCCAAACAGATTGTTGAAAATCTGTTCCTGCCATTAATAATGGGATGTCGAATTGTGTGCGTTTTTGTTGGAAATACTCATCCAGTTGGACAATAGTGTTGTTGATAACATCAGAATTTTGTTCAATATAGTTAGCAGCTAACGACGTTTGGATGCGCTTATCAATCGTTGTACGCATGCGTCGGTATTGCCAGTCACACAAACAAAGCTGTTCGTTAAAGGACCCAAGTAACAACTCACCGTAGGGTGTTTTGTGCGACTGGGTTGAAATAGTGTTCATTATGCGTTTAGACTGCGGTTAACTATTTCCAGCACATCATTTGAAAGAGCGGATTGAGATTGAATGCGTGATAACTGTTGTTTCACTAACTCTTGGCGTTGCGAATCAAATTTTTTCCAGCGGCTTAAAGAGCCGGCAAGTCGAGCAGCGATTTGCGGGTTAATAGCGTCTAGCTTGATGATGCTATCTGCAATAAATTTATACCCAGAACCATCAGCAGCATTAAAGTGTAGTGGGTTGCCCATTGCAAATGCACCGATAAGGCTGCGTACTCTATTGGGTGTTTTTATATCAAAATCTGGATGGTTTTGTAGTTGAAGTACGTCTTGCAGTGCGCCGTCTCGTTCTGAGCTGGCTTGTAAGCTAAACCATTTGTCGATTACTAAGTCTTCGTTTTTCCATTGTTCATAAAACGCACTGAAGTATTGGCCGCTAACTTCCTTCTTGAGGTAACTGATTTGAACTAATGCAGCTATTTGGTCGGTCATGTTATTGGCACTAATGAACTGCTGTGTGCATAGGTTGGAATCAGGGCTTTTTGATGCCATTAAGTAATCTAAACACAGGTTTTTAAATGAACGTTGGGCAATATCTACAGCGCTGTTGTCAGCGTCTGGACAGTGATTGCTCTTATAATTACTGAGCCATAACGGCCTTAATGCATCGACCAGTGATTGCTTAATAAAGTGATGCGCCTGATACAGAGCTTCTATATCAATAACGTCCATTTGTTCAGCTAAGTAGGCTTTAGATGGCAAACTAAGCAGTTGAGTTTGGTAGGCTAGATCGTTTAATGGTTGCTGTAATACAGTTTTAAATGTTTCAACAATAGCGACGGGCACTGCTTTGGGCGTTTGTTTGTTTTGTATTGCATCAACAGCGCTAAAGATTAGGCCACTTAAACAGTTTTGGCCGGCTTCCCAGCGGTTAAATGTATCGCTGTCGTGTTGGAATAAGCGTATTTGTTGTTCAAAAGACAGTTGTTGATTCAGTTTTATAGGCGCTGAAAATTGTCGCAAAATAGAGGGCGTAGGCTCGGCGTCAATGCCTTCAAATGTAAATGTTTGTTTGCTCTTGATTAGTTCTAATGTGGTGGATGTTAGCTGATTAGATAGGATGATTTCTTTGCCTACATTATCCAATAAGCCAATGGTAATGGGGATATGGAAAGGCTCGTTCGTTGCTTGATCGCTAGGGGCTTTGCACTGTTGGTCAAAAGTAATGGAGTAACTGTTGGTAGCAGCATCGAAGTGTGTTTCTACATTGACGACAGGCGTGCCTGCTTGGCTGTACCAGTGTTTGAATTGAGTTAGATCTTTGGCAGATACATCTTCCATTGCTTTTACAAAGTCTTCGGTAGTGACGGCTTGTCCATCGTGACGCTTAAAGTATAGATCAGAGCCTTTTCTGAAAAGTTTTTCACCTAATAGGGTGTAAAGCATGCGTACTACTTCCGCACCTTTTTCATAAATGGTGAGTGTGTAAAAGTTATTGATTTCTACAAATGAAGCAGGTCGAATGGGGTGCGAGAGCGGGCCAGCATCTTCTGCAAATTGGTGGGTGCGTAGCATGTTAACGTCATTAATACGTTTAACAGCATTTGATGTTTGATGTGCCGTAAATTGTTGGTCACGGAAAACAGTAAAACCCTCTTTAAGGCTTAACTGAAACCAATCGCGACAAGTGACTCGGTTACCCGACCAGTTATGGAAGTACTCATGGCCAATAACAGCTTCTATGTTTTCGAAGTCTGTATCGGTCGCAGTTTGGGTGCTGGCCAGCACATATTTCGTGTTAAAAATATTAAGGCCTTTGTTTTCCATAGCGCCCATATTGAAATGGCTTACAGCCACAATCATATATAAATCAAGGTCGTACTCACGGCCAAAGGCTTTTTCATCCCAGCGCATGGCCTCTTTTAGTGACTGCATGGCGTGGTCAGTTTTATCAAGGTCTTGTTCTTCAACGTACACTTCCAATGAAATGTTTCGACCAGAACAGGTGGTGAAGTTATCTTTTAAACAGGCTAAGTCGCCTGCGACTAAGGCAAATAAATAAGCAGGTTTAGGGAAAGGGTCGTGCCAGCTAGCTTGATGCTGCTCATTATCCAACGTAATGTGCTCGGTTCGATTGCCGTTGGATAATAAAATCGGGTATTTGCTCTTATCGGCAGCTAACGTGACGCTAAATGTCGACATGACGTCTGGCCTGTCTAAAAACCATGTGATGCGCCTAAAGCCTTCGGCTTCGCATTGTGTGCAAAGCATGTCGTTGGATTGATATAAGCCACTTAGTGAGGTGTTCTTGGCTGGGTTAATACGGTTAGTGATGTCTATCGTGAATTCGCCGTCAAGCCCCGGTATGCTTAACATTTTGTCCGTCAACGTGTACTGTTGTGGCGTTAATTCCTTACCGTTGAGTGAAATGGACTCGAGAATGAGTTCCTCACCTACCAGTGTTAAGTCAGGATTTGTTTTAGCACACGCCGGATTGCGGTGTATGGTGAGTTGTGAGCGAACCTGGGTGTCGTCGGCAGACAAGTCAAAGTGCAAGTTTGTTTGCGTAATTAAAAATTCTGGAACGGTGTAATCTTTTAAATAAATGGTGGTTTGTTCAGCGTTTGGCATAGTGTTTATTTGGATTTATAAGAAGCGTAAGCGAAAAGCGTCCAAGCAATTAGAAAGAAGACGCCACCGATGGGGGTGATGGCGCCAAGAACTTTAATGCCTGTGAGGCTTAGTGCGTATAGGCTGCCAGAAAAAACAATGATCCCTGCAAACATTAACCAGCCAGCTTTAACGAGCAGGCGAGCGTTGTTTTGTTGAGCAAATAGGCCAATCAGAATTAACCCAATACTGTGCCACATTTGGTAGTCAACAGCGGTGTGAAATATCGAAAGATGTTCAGCGGATAAGGAGTTTTTTAGGCCATGTGCGCCAAACGCGCCGAAGGCAACAGCAAGAAAAGCTAATGTTGCGCCCAGTGTGATAAAAGGTGATTTGTGCATATGGTTTATTTTTCAAGCAGTCGGGGCATTACCTCAACAAGATTACATGGGCGGGTTCTATAATCCAATTGTGCACTGATTAGTTTGTCCCATGCGGTTCTACAGGCACCAGAAGAACCGGGCACACAGAATATATAGTGCCCATTTGCAACGCCAGCAATCGCACGTGATTGGATGGTTGATGTGCCGATCTCCTCATATGAAATACTGCGAAAAACCTCGCCAAAACCATTAAGCTCTTTGTCCAACAAAGGTTGTACTGCTTCTGGTGTTCCATCTCGCCCAGTAACGCCAGTGCCGCCGGTTGAAATAATGGCGTTGATCACAGGGTCTGCAATCCATTCGGACATTTTTTCGCGTATTAAATAAATATCGTCGGCGACAATGGCTTTTTCATGACATTGATGTCCGGCTGCTGTTAGCTTATTAACGAGCGTTTTGCCTGATGTGTCAGTCTCTTCTGTACGAGAGTCTGAGACGACCATGATGGCAATATTGAGCGGAAGAAATTCACGTTCTTGTTTAGACATAGGGTTACCTGATTAGGATGAAAAAAGCGCTATTCTCACGTTGAATATTAAGCAACAAAGAAGGTTTTCCTTTAGTAAAATTAATAAGATCTACGATACTTTTAACGCTGATACGGTTGGCCGTTCTAATAATATCCCCTTTACGTAAACCTGCATTCCATGCAACTGAATTACGTGTGACAGCGAGTAATTTAACGCCAAATTTAATATGGCCTTGTTTATCTTGGTCAGATAAATTTGATAAAGTGGCGCCTGACAGTTTTTTGTGAACACGACTTCCTTCTGATGTGGCTGTTTTCTTTTTAGCTATTCTAAGAAAAATGGTTTCTTGCCTGGCGTTCCTAAGTATGTTGAGTTTAGCGGCATCCCCAACGCTTAATAGGCCAAGGCTATTACGTAAACTAGCACTATTTTTTACTGCTCTATCGTTGATAGATAATACGATGTCGCCGGAGCGTAATCCTGCTTTTTCTGCAGGCGAGCTTTTTTGCACCTGACTAATAATCGCGCCGCTGTTACGCGATAAGTTGAATGCTTGTGCTAAGTCGGGCGTTAAATCTTGAACATTAATACCAATTTGCCCTCTATTAACTTCGCCAAATTTAACCAATTGGTTTTTTAAACTAATGGCCATATTGCTAGGGATAGCAAAGCCGATGCCCACGTTGCCGCCGCCAGGCGCGATAATGGCGGTATTAATGCCAATCAATTCACCTTTAAGGTTAATGAGTGCGCCCCCAGAGTTGCCGGGGTTGATAGATGCGTCAGTTTGAATAAAGTCCTCATATCCTTCAATACCTAAGCCGGTTCGGCCTAGGGCACTAACAATGCCAGATGTGACGGTTTGGCCAAGGCCAAAAGGGTTACCAATAGCAACGACAAAGTCGCCAACGCGTAACTTGTCTGAGTCTGAGATAGACAGCTGAACTAGATTTTTTGCATTTATTCGGATAACGGCTACATCTGATTCGGGGTCACTACCAACAACTTTTGCGCTAAAGCTTCTGCCGTCTCGCAAGGTGACTGTGATTTCATCGGCTTTATCTATAACGTGATGGTTGGTGAGAATGTAGCCTTTGCTGTCATCAATAATAACGCCTGAACCAAGGCTTTGTGAGGAACGTTTTCTTGGTTGATTTGGTATTTTAAAAAATCGGCGGAAAAAGGGGTCGCGTAACAGAGGGTTCTCACGCTCTTTAATAGAGGTTTTGGTGGCGATATTAACGACGGCAGGCGTCACTTTCTCTAAAATAGGTGCAAGACTAGGGAGTGGTGTCTCACCTATAAAGCTAGGTAGCGCTGCGATAGAAGTGCCGCTATTTAATAGCAACATTAACGCAATAAATAAGCCAATATTTGTACGTTTTGTCATTTGCTTTTTTTATTAATTATCAACATCGTCTGCATCAACTTGCCCACTCATTCGTCGGCGAATATGTGACCAAGACATGCCTGTGGCCAATATAAGACATAAGATGATTTGAGTAATGTATGTAACGGCTTCTATATTATCTGTAGAGACAAGACCCCAATCAACAATCATCCAGAACAGCGTGCCAAATACGGCGACTGCTAAAACAATGCCAATAATGCCTAATGAACGTAAGGTGGCACGTATAAAGATAATCCAGCCAACCAGTAAAAGGATGCCAGCAAACGCTTTAACTGGGTTTATGTCAGGTAAAGGTATTATGGCCCAGTCGTAAAATGAGGTGCCTGTTGGGTTGTAACTAGCAAAAACCAACACCATTGCAATGACGAATCGGGTGATAAAGTTTAACCACGAAAATTGATTTGTTTTCAACGTTAAGAACCAGTCTGATTATGTTAGATAAGTATTCTAACCGAAAAATAATCCTCAGAAGAGATGTAAGAGACTAAAAACGGTGATGCGTAACGTGACAGGATTCGCATAATGATTCAATGGGTAGGGGTGAAGCTAGCAGTTTCAGGTAAGTAACCTACACTTTAAAGACAATAACTTTAATTAGTGGCCATGTTTTTATGAGCGCGATGTTGAAACCTAAAGATTTAAATTTACTAAAGCGTTTTATTCCGCTGAATACGCTGTCTGATGAGCAATTTGCACAATTAATTAGCGAGTTGGATATTGAGGAGGTTGAAAAAGGTGGTTTGGTATTTGATCAGGGTGATTTTACAAAAGAATTCATCTATTTAATCAGTGGAAGTATTGCGCTATATGCCGGCGAAATGGAAATGGAAGTCATCACCACGGGGTCAGAAGCGGCTAGATTCGCTATCGCTCATCAATTGCCTCGTAAAGTAAAAGGCGCGGCTAAAACCAAGTCACGCATTGTTCGCGTACCCACCAACAAGTTAGATAAAGAAAAAAAACCTAAGCCGGCTGAGACCTACATGGTTGATGAGCAGGCTAGCCAAGGTGGTGATTGGATGGCAACGATGTTGCAATCCCCTGTATTTCAAAAACTGCCCGCTGCTAATTTGCAAAAAGTGATGATGAAAATGGAAGAGGTTGCTTTTGAGCCAGGTCAAATGGTTGTTAAGCAAGGTGATCCGGCAGATTATTACTATATTATCAAACAAGGTACTTGTGAGTTAACTAGGCAATCAGGAAAAGATTCAAAACCTATTAAATTGGCTGAACTGCATGACTGTGCGAGCTTTGGTGAAGATGCATTGCTATCTGATGCGCCACGTAATGTAACAGTCACAATGAAGGGCAACGGGCAATTGCTAAGATTGACTAAGGAAGATTTCATTACGTTGGTGAAAGAGCCTGTTTTGCAATATGTGGATTTCGATGAGGCAAGTGGAAAGGTACAAGAAGGCGCGGCGTGGTTAGATGTTCGTGATGCTGATATATATAAAGATGGGCATATAGAAGAGAGTAACAATATTCCGTTCTTTTCGTTACGCATGAAAATCAGTGCGTTAAAGCATGATCAGTTGCAATTACTGGTTTGCGAAAACGGTAGAACAAGTGAGGCAGCTGCCTTTTTATTGCTAAAGTTTGGTTTTAATGCGTTGATTTTAAAAGGTGGAATGGATGCAATTAAAACAATTAAAAAGAAGACAGAAAAAACGTCCAACGTAAACGTTACGCCATCAGAAAAAGAGCCGGTTATTCAGGCTGAGGTAACAGAATTACCATCGAAGGATGATTTGTTGGGGGAAGCGCAACATAAGATTAGTGAATTGGAAGCGCTTTGTGCGACTCTAAATGAAGAACAAAACCAAATTTCATTAGAGCGAGATGCGTTACAGAAAGATAAAAACTCACACAATGAATTACTGGCCACATCTCAATCCACGTTGACGTTATATAAAGAGCAAATTGAAGCGTTGGAAAAAGCGCAGCTAAATTTGGGCAATGAATATCAAGAAGTACTGAAAAAAACAGCCCAGGAAAAAAACAACCTTGAAGATCAACTAAAAGGTGCTCAAGAAAAGTTGGTTGCTCTGGAAAGAAATGTGCTTGAAGAAAACAATAGTAGCGAATTGTTGCAGCAACAACTTAAAGACCTAAATAACGAATTACAAACAAAAGACCAGGAGCTTGAAAAGCAATGTAAGGCGCTAAATATAGCTCAAAGCAAGTTAACTGATTCGGAGCAAGAGGTATCTAAACGCTTGGCCTTGCTAGAAAAAGAAAATCAACAACTTAATCTTGATAAAGAAAAGTTAGGTAAAGAGCGAGAGTTGGCTAATACGAATTTGAAAGCTCTTGAAGAAGAAAAGGTTGAATTTCAAAAAACGATTGAATTGCATGCCGAAACCAGTGGAACAGAAAATGCAGAACTGGTTGAAAAAGCCCAAACATTAGAATCTGAAAAAGCGGCGTTAGAACGCGAGGTTGTAGAAGCAAGGAGCTGTCAGGCATCATTAAAGGAACAAGTTGATAGTTTAAGCAATGACTTAAAGAGCAAAGATGATGAAATTCAAAAGCAGTTTAATAACCTAGATAAGGTTCAAGTTGAATTAGCCGAAGAAAAGCAAAAAACAGGTGACCGTTTGGAGTCGCTTGAAAAAGAAAATCGTCAACTTATTAATGATAAAACCTGGTTAGGTGATGAGTGTGAAGCTGTTAATAAGACGATGAGTGCGCTAAAAAGGGAAAATGCTGATCTACAAAAAAAGGTTGAATCACATAACGAATCAAAAGATGTAGAAAGCACGAATTCGGCGAAAAGAATTGTTGAATTACAGTCTGAAAAGATGGCTCTTGAAGAGCGACTATTAGTTTTAGAGGAGCAGCTTAGTTCAGTTAATTCAGAAACTAGCAATTTAAACGATAAGCTTTCTGATGCTCATTCTTTACTTGATGAGCAATCAAATAAAAATAAAACATTATTGGTTACACTGGCCGAATATGAAAAGAAAACTGAAAAGAATAATGTTCTTCATGAAAAGCTGGATAAGCTTGAAGAGTCTCAGCGGTTGGATAATACAAAATTGTATGAGTTGTCTGGCAAAAATGAATCGTTACAAGATAAGCTTGAAAGGGAGCGGCAACAACTCACGGAGGTTCAAGCCAAGCTAGATGAGTCTATAAATGAAGTCGGTCGATTAAAAAGCCAAAAATCATCGCAGTCTGACGAATCTGAAGATTATGCTAATCAGGTGGCTGAAGTTGAAAAGTTATCAAAAGAGCTAGCTAATGCTAAAGAAAATGAAGAGGCTGTTAGAGGTAGCTTTGACGAGCTAGGTGAACGGGTTGTTACGCTAGAAAAGCAATTAGACAAAGCTTATTCTGTAATTGAAACCGTTCAAGCTGATTTAGATAAAGAGCGTGGAGTTATTTCTGAATTAAATGTGCAGTTAAAGTCGGCCGAACAGTTGGCGCAAGATTCAAAAGGCACGATGGACATGTTAACTACTGAGAAACAATCAATGGAGGATGGTCTTAAGCAACAGTTGAATGATCTTAAGAACGAGCTTATTACAGAGCAAGAAGTTAGAAAAGTTGCAGCGAAAGGTTTATCTGATGTTGAGCTAAGTTCTGAAGCATTATCATCAACGGTTGATCGCCTAACTGAAGAGCTACAACAGGTAAAAGTTAGCAAGCAAGCGGATGTTGAACGGATAAGGCAGCTTGAAAAAAGTCTACTTGAGAATGACCAAAAAAGTTCAGATGGGATCGGTAAAGTAGAAGCATTGGAGAGTGAGTTAGCTGACGAAAAATTAGCAAATGAAGAGAAAGTTCAACAATTAACGTTGTCTTTACAGTCATCACAAAAAGAGATGGGTGCCTTGTCATTAAAGCTAGATGAGCTATTGGATGCTAAAACAAGGTTAGAAAATGAAAAAATCTCAATGGACCAAAAAGTTGCGTTGTATGAGCAAAACAAACAAGCATTAACAGACAATATTAAATCACTTGAAGAAAAGCTTTCAAAACCGGAAGAAAGCCAGGAAACATCGGAAAAAATTAAGTTATTGGAAGAGCAGCTTGATGAGGCTAAAACTGCCCTAGTGGATATGGAGATCAAGTTTGATAATATCGATGAAGAAACGAAGAGTGAAGGTGCTGAAGATAGCGAGTTATTAGCTGTCAAATCAGAATTGTTGTTGGTTCGAGAACAAACAGAAGGCGATATTGCTGCAATGAAAGAGATGTTGGACAATAGTAATAAAATGAATCTGGCATTGAAAAAAGAGCTATTATCTTTGCAGGCGGCTTCAAATGAAGCAAATTTACAAGAACCACAAAAAAAGAAAAAAGGGTTGTGGAGATAGATACAGTTATAGATCAGGGTGCGGAGTTTTTTTTAGCAGGTGATGTTTTTGACTTGGATGTTATGGCCTCTAGAGCATTTTGTGTCGAGGTGGGAGATAATCAGCTCGAAGGTTTTTTTGTTCGAGCGGAAAACGGCGATTTATTTGCCTATAAGAATAGTTGTCCGCATACGGGCGCGCCTCTTAACTGGACGCCTGATCAGTTTTTAACATCATCGGGTCGTTATATTCAATGTTCTATTCATGGTGCAATGTTTAAGCTTGAGTCGGGGGAATGTTTTGCGGGGCCGTGTTCGGGAAAATTTTTACAAGCAATGAAGGTGGTTGAGCGCGAAGGACAGGCTTTTGTCGGAGCTGAAAGCTTATAGCATGAAGCTTTAATTTGGAATCATAAAAAAACCCGTCTATTGACGGGTTTTTTTATGATTCAGTTGCACAGAGTAAGCTATTTTATTTTAGCTTCTTTATACATAACGTGTTGCCTAATGGTTGGGTCAAACTTTTTGATCTCCATTTTTTCTGGCATGGTGCGTTTGTTTTTTGTAGTTGTATAAAAGTGCCCAGTTTTGGCGCTAGAAACTAATTTAATTATCTCTCTCATGATGTGTCCTTATACTTTGTCGCCACGTGAGCGAATTTCTGCTAACACTTTATCAATGCCGCGTTTGTCAATTGTGCGAAGGCCATTGGCTGAAACACGTAAGCGAACCCAGCGGCTTTCGCTTTCCACCCAAAAACGGTGGTGGTGTAAATTAGGTTCAAAACGACGACGTGTTCTGTTAAGCGCATGTGAAACATTGTTTCCTGACATTGGGCGCTTGCCGGTGACTTGGCATACTTTAGACATGATAAAACCTCAGTTATTTTTTAATTGAATAGCAAATTGCTACGAAACGGTGCGAATTTATACCAGAATTGATTATTTGAGTAAAGAAAAATCGGTTTTTTTTAGCGAATGTGTGACGCAAGCTGGTTAATTATATCAGACCTCTTTCCGCTAAAGAAACAACGTCATGGGAACCAATGACAAGGTGGTCCAGGGTTCGAACGTCAATCAAGTTTAGAGCGCTCTTGAGCTGGGTAGTTATATCGATGTCTGAACGACTCGGTTCAGGGTTACCCGATGGATGATTGTGAGCAAAAATTACTGCAGCAGCATTATGCTTAAGCGTCGCTCTGACGACTTCTCTTGGGTGTACGCTTGCGTTATCAATCGTGCCGAAAAATAGTTCCTCATAACAAATGACTTGATGTTTATTGTCTAGAAATAGGCAGGCAAATATTTCTTGTTGTTTATGCGCCAAGTGGCCTAGAAGAAACTTTTTTGTATCTTCAGGGTTGTTAATAACGTTTCTTTTCTGGATGGTTTCTTGAAGATGTCTGCGCGCCATTTCTAGTACGGCTTGTAGTTGTACGTATTTTGCAGCGCCTAAGCCGTGGCCTTCGCAGAATTCATTTTGGCTTGCGTGCATTAAGTTTTTTAATGAGCCGAATTGCGTTAACAGAGATCTCGATAAATCAACAGCGCTTTGTCCTTTAACGCCTGTTCTAAGAAAAATAGCCAATAACTCAGCATCTGAAAGCGATGCGGGCCCACGTTGTAATAATTTTTCACGTGGGCGTTCGTGCGCAGGCCAATCCGTAATAGGCATATTCATTCCATGAAGAGTTTGTCATAATGTAGCATAGTATTCTTTTAAGAGTTGAAAGCTGGTGAGTAAACTACAGAATCGTCGAATATTGCTTGGGGTTACAGGCGGCATAGCAGCGTATAAAGCGGCTGAGTTTTTGCGCGTGTGCCAAACATTAGGCGCTGAAGTGAGAGTGGTGATGACACCCGCAGCTACTGAGTTTGTGACGCCGCTTACGTTCCAGGCATTATCGGGCATGCCGGTTCATACAAAACTGTTAGACGCAGAACAAGAAGCCGGTATGGGGCATATAAGTCTCGCAAGGTGGGCGGATGTGATTATTGTGGCCCCTGCGAGTGCCGATTTTGTTGCGCGGCTAGCATCAGGAATGGCTAATGATTTGTTGTCGACAGTTGTGTTGGCGTCGACAAAAAAATTAATGTTGGCACCTGCGATGAACCAAGTGATGTATACAGACGAAAAAACGCAGCAGAACTTAGCTAAATTAGCGGAGCTGGGAGCAACTATTTTAGGCCCCGATGCAGGCCTGCAAGCCTGTGGTGATGTTGGATTCGGCCGCATGCTGGAACCTGAAGCGTTGGCTGAAGAGATTATAAATTATTTTCACACAGGTGAGTTGGCCGGCTTGAAGGTTTTGCTAACAGCGGGGCCTACACGAGAGGCGATAGATCCTGTGCGTTACATTAGTAACCACAGTTCTGGAAAAATGGGGTATTCGGTGGCACAGGCTTGTGTTGAAGCTGGGGCGACCGTTACCCTCGTTTCTGGCCCTGTGCAAATAGAGCCACCTTCAGGCGTTGAAACGTTGGATGTTGTCAGTGCTGAAGATATGTTTGAAACTGTAATGGCTCGGTCAAAAGAAGCGGATATATTTATTGCCGCGGCAGCGGTGGCAGATTATACGCCGTTGAATGTAGAGAGCCATAAAGTTAAAAAGAACAAATCAGAAATTCAACTAAACTTAAGCAAAACCAAAGACATTTTGCAAAAAGTCGCTGGTCTGCCGGCTGCACCTTTTTGCGTGGGGTTTGCCGCAGAGACAGAAAACGTTGAAGAATATGCACGAGTTAAGCTCGACAAAAAGAAGCTGGATATAGTGGCTGCTAACCTAGTGGGGGTGGAAGACAGTGGGTTTAATAGTGATAATAATGCGCTGACAGTTTTATGGTCAAATGGACGTGCTGAACTGGGTAGTAAACCGAAGTCAGCATTGGCAAAGGAATTGGTTACATTGATAGCGAAAAGGTTTTATGAAAAAAATTCAGTTTAAGATATTAGATGCTCGTTTGGGAAATGAAATATCCATGCCGGAGTATGCTACAGCGGGTTCTGCGGGTATAGATCTTCGAGCGTGTTTAAATGAATCGCTATTACTAAAGCCCGGGCAAACAGAATTAATTCCTACGGGGATGGCTATACATATTAAAGACCCGGCATTGGCTGCGGTCATTTTGCCTCGATCAGGTTTAGGCCATAAGCATGGGATTGTATTAGGCAACTTGGTTGGTTTGATTGATTCAGATTACCAAGGTCAATTATTTGTTTCATGTTGGAATAGAGGGCAAACTGATTTTATTATTGAAATTGGTGAAAGAATCGCTCAGCTTGTCTTTGTGCCGGTAGAGCAGGTTGTTTTTGAGCAAGTGGAATCATTTGATGATAGTGAGCGCGGTGCAGGTGGTTTTGGCCATACAGGGACGCATTAAACAAGATGAATAAAATATTCTATTACTTAAGTGGTTTGGTATTGCTTTGCGGTATAGGCGGGTATTTGTATCTGAATCAAGCCAATGAGAGTAAGTTGCATCAAGTGGAAGCATATAAGACTGAAGCCATCAAGATGGCAAGCAATGTTTCCAGTCTTGTAAAAAAATGGAGAATGTTAGTTGTTGAGTTGTCTGATAATGCGCCTATATCCAATGGTTCATTGGATGTTAAAGGAAGTTTGTTAGCAAATTGGGTCGATAATCAATTAGCCGCGCATCCTGAGTTAACTAGTTTAAAGATGCTAGTCCCAGGGCATCTTAAAATTGACCGTAATAGTAATCCGCCCATAGATTATGCGGGATTAGGTTTGTTGCGGGCTGTTGAGAGCTCTAAAAAAAATCAAATGCCAGAAATTCACCTGCGAGGTAGTGCGGGGGAACATGTGGCTGTATCTGCTCCGATTTTGAGGGAACAAGAGTTACAAGCTATTGTGTTGGCCACTTTTGATGTTCAAGCATTGTTGAACGTATTTAAAAGCGGGCCGTCAGATGCGTTGTTTGAATTAAAGCAAGGAACATTGGTTGTGCAGGCTGTTGGCAACCAAAGCGAAGAGAACAGTGAGAGTGTAGAAGAGACATTTATATCTGGAACGCGTTGGCGAATCTCTATCAAAAAAATGTTCCCAAAATTTCCGTTTACTGAAATTGATGTGCTTTTTTATGCAGGGGTGTTGTTGGCTCTAATTATTTTGGTGGGTATGGGTGTTGGTATGTTTACAAATCGAGAACGCTCAAAAGCATTGCTAAATAAAGTGACAGGTCATACGGATGAAGATGACTCCAAGCCATTTAGTGAAGCCGTTGAAGAGGTGGAGAACGCTATAGATAAAGAAATGGAAGCGCTCGAATTGTCTTCTACTGAAACAACGAACCCCATTTTCTTAAAAGATGATGCCATTAAGCTGGGTGTTGAGAGCGAGGTGCCAAAATCTATTTTCAGGGCATACGATATACGTGGCGTGGTTGATGAAACGTTAACAGAAGAGTTAGTAGTAAGAATTGGTCAAGCCATCGGTAGTGAAGTGCGAAAGGTAGGAAAAAACCAGGTGGCGATAGGCCGCGATGGGCGACTGCATAGTTTAAGGTTAAGTGAAGCATTGGCTAAAGGGTTGCAATCATCGGGCTGTGATGTTGTTGATGTTGGGCAAGTACCAACCCCCGTTTTATATTTTGCCACTCATCATATTGAAAATACAACGTCAGGCGTGATGATTACTGGTAGTCATAATCCGCCAGAATATAATGGTTTAAAAATAGTGGTGGATGGCGTGACGTTGTCTAATGATGGCATACTCCAGCTATACGAGAGAATTCAAGAAAACAACTTTGAAACGGGGCAAGGGTCGCTGAAAAAGCAAATGATGTTGCCTGATTATATCGGCACCATTAGTGCGGATGTGAAAGTTGGGCGAATGATGAAAGTAGTGGTTGATTGCGGTAATGGAGTAGCGGGTGAAGCTGCGCCAATGCTGTTATCAACGTTAGGGTGTGAAGTGGTGCCGCTTTACTGTGATATTGATGGGACGTTCCCAAATCATCACCCGGACCCAAGTAAGCCTGAAAATTTAAAAGAGCTTATCGATAAAGTGCGTGAAGAAGAGGCTGAATTAGGATTGGCTTTTGATGGCGATGGTGACCGTTTAGGTGTGGTTGATGCGAGTGGAAATATCATTTGGCCCGATAGGCAAATGATGTTGTACGCTGCGGATGTTCTATCTAGACAGGCCGGTGCTGATATTATTTTTGATGTTAAATGTTCTAAAAATTTAGCCAAAGAAATATCGCGTCATGGCGGTAAGCCAGTGATGGCTAAAACGGGGCATTCTTTAATCAAAGCGAAGATGAAAGAAACTAATGCTGAGCTGGCAGGAGAAATGAGTGGGCATATTTTCTTTAAAGAACGTTGGTTTGGCTTTGATGATGCGTTATACACCGCAGCAAGGTTGGTTGAAATTTTGTCCGCTGAGTTTAGACCCACAACAGAGATATTCGCCGAGTTACCAGACAGTATCAGTACGCCGGAGTTAAATGTAACAATGGAAGAAGGTGAAAACTTTACATTCATTGAAGAAATGCAAGCAATGGCAGACTTTGATGATGCTAAAGTAATTGATATTGATGGTATGCGAGTTGAGTTTATAGATGGCTGGGGATTGGTGCGGGCATCGAATACAACGCCATCATTGGTATTACGTTTCGAAGCGGATAACGAAGAGGCTTTAGAAAGAATAAAAGGTAATTTTAAAGAAGTGATGCTTAAAGTTAAGCCCGATATAGACTTGCCTTTTTAATGTTAGTTAAGACGGTTAATTAATAATAAAAATAATGTCAGAAAATAAAATAGATCCGATTCAAACAGCACATGTATTAAGTGAGGCTTTGCCGTACATACAGGCTTTTTCTGGTAAAACTATCGTTATCAAATACGGTGGTAATGCCATGGTGGATGATGATTTAAAAAGTGGTTTTGCTCGTGATATTGTTTTATTAAAACAAGTGGGTTTGAATCCGGTCGTTGTTCATGGTGGTGGTCCGCAAATTGGGCAGCACCTTAAAAAACTGGGGATAGAAAGTGAGTTTATCGATGGCATAAGGGTGACGGACAGCGAGACCATGGACGTGGTAGAAATGGTATTGGGTGGCCAAGTAAACAAAGAAATTGTTAATCTCATAAACCAGCATGGTGGTTCTGCAGTTGGGCTTACTGGGAAAGACGGAGGCCTTATTCGTGCTAAAAAAATATCCAAACAACAGGCGTCGTCAGAAAAGGCATCTGAACTAATTGATATGGGTCACGTGGGTCACGTAGATAGTATTGATTCGTCTATTGTTGATACCCTGGTTCAAGTTGATTTTATTCCGGTTATAGCGCCGATAGGTGTGGGAACTGATGGGGCGTCTTATAATATTAATGCCGACTTAGTGGCTGGTAAAATGGCTGAGGTTCTTCAGGCAGAAAAGCTGATGTTGCTCACGAATATATCTGGCTTGCAAAGTAAGGAAGGTAAATTGTTAACAGGTTTGTCTATACAACAAGTTGATGAGCTTATTGCTAATGGTACGATTTATGGAGGAATGTTGCCTAAGATTCAATGTGCATTAGATGCATTAAATGGCGGTGTTAATAGTGCCCATATTATCGATGGACGAGTACCCCATGTGGTGTTGCTGGAGTTGTTAACAGATAAAGGAATGGGCACCTTGTTGGTCCGTCACTAATTCTTTAAGTTATTAAAGGCTTCAACTAATTGATGGGCTTGTTGGCTTTTGCAAGTATCTCTACCTTTTATGTTATTAATGCAACGTATATCTAGCGTTATCACGGTGGTTTTATCGTTCTCTTGAGCAAATAAGGCGAGTGTTTTGTCTGAATTTTGCCTTGGCGAAGACGTTAGTACTAATGTGTTTGACTTGAAGGTTATTTTTGTGTCTGCGCGTGTTTCGACAAATTTTTTGGCTTTATTCCATAATGTTGAGCAAGCACCGTTTTTGCAAATTAACGTTCCTAATGCAAGGCTAGGCGTTCCAGAGGAATAGACAGAAGGTTCGTTTATAGGGCTTTTTTCTAATAGTTGAAAACGAGCTTTATCGCTTTCTAATTGCTTTAATAAAAATGTCTTTTTTTGCTTTAGTTCTTCAATTTCAGATAAGTTTTTGTCATATTGGTTTTGAGCTGACGTTATATTGCTGAGGGTCTTCTTTGATATTTTTTTGCCTGACCGTTCATAATTTGCAGCATTCTTTTGATAATTAATGAGTTGGTTTTTTAAGGTGGTTGATTGGCTGCTGATTATGTTCACTTGAGAATCGAGCATATCTAGTTTGCCTTTAGTTAACGATTCAATGTCATCAGTAGATTGGAATGTTTTTAACAAAGCGCTGTCTTCGGCCAACTGTTTTTTTAATGAGACTTTTTGAGCTTTTTTTAAGGCATCAATTTTTTTTGATTGGGCGATTTGTTGTGGACTCTTTTGTGCGTCTTTAATTGAAATGGCGCGGCCGCTTTCATTAAGTGTTGCTCTTTCCTTTTTGGCGTCACTCGGCGGTACTTTGTCAGAAAAATAAATGTCACCATTAGCATCTTTCCAGCGGTAAAGCTTTGCAGAAATTGCATGTGTTGATACCACGATGATGCCGAACGTTAATAAGATGGTAATAAGTTTTTTCATGATACTTTTTTATATTTAAACAATGGAATTAAATCACGGTGCTGATGAATGTAATGTTAATGCTCTTTTTTTGATTAAATGCATTGTTGTTAATGTGGTTTTAAGTATAGTTGAAGAAGAAAATTAGGTGTAAGTGCTAGGTATAGAAATACTTATTAATAGTGCTTAAACAATAAATCTAGCAAATAGTATCATGTGCCTATCAGGCTCCATGGGTTAGGAAGAAATTATAGAGGTTAAGATGACAGTTACAAACAACATTAATGCAATCGATGAAGATCCCCAGGAAACAGAAGAATGGCTAGCAGCTTTAGAGGCTGTAATAAAAGTTGAAGGTGAGGGAAGGGCGCATTATTTATTAGAAACGTTAATTGAAAAAGCCAGAATGTCCGGAGCAGATATTCCTTTTAGTGCTGAAACAGCTTACGTTAATACAATTTCGATTCCTGACCAAGCCCAATATATTGGCGATACATCATTGGAGCATAAGATACGTTCATACGTCCGCTGGAATGCGATGGTGATGGTTCTTAGGGCCAACAAAGACACCAATGTGGGTGGGCATATTGCTAGTTTTGCTTCATCAGCAACTCTTTATGACGTGGGGTATAACCATTTTTGGCATGCGGCCAGTGAAACACATGGTGGTGATCTAGTGTTTGTTCAAGGACATGTGGCAACGGGGATTTATGCTCGTGCTTTCATGTTGGGCCGTTTAACTGAGCAGCAAATGGATGGGTTTAGGCAGGAAGTGGATGGTGGTGGTTTATCGTCTTATCCACACCCGTGGTTAATGCCTGATTTTTGGCAATTTCCTACTGTCTCAATGGGACTAGGGCCAATTATGGCCATTTATCAAGCGCGTTTTATGAAGTATATGGAAGACCGTGGTTTTGCAGACACGGAACGTCGCAACGTGTGGGCATTTTTAGGTGATGGTGAAACAGATGAACCGGAATCCTTGGGTGCGATTGGAATGGCTGGTAGAGAGAAGTTGGGTAATTTAGTGTTTGTTGTTAATTGTAATTTGCAACGACTTGATGGGCCAGTAAGAGGAAATGGCAAGATCATCCAAGAACTTGAGTCAAACTTTCGAGGCGCTGGTTGGAATGTTATTAAGGTAGTCTGGGGCAATCGATGGGATGCTCTGTTGGCACGTGATACGGATGGACACCTTCGTCGTCGCATGATGGATTGTGTGGATGGCGATTACCAAACCATGAAAGCGAAAGATGGTGCTTACGTTCGTGAGCATTTCTTCAATACACCTGAATTGCAAGCGATGGTTGCAGATTGGTCAGATAAAGATATTTGGGATTTAAACCGAGGCGGGCATGATCCTGCGAAAGTGTTTGCGGCGTATGATGCAGCGACTAAAGAAACAGAAAGGCCTACCGTTATTTTAGCGAAAACGATTAAAGGCTATGGAATGGGTGAGTCGGGCGAAGCTCAAAACACGACTCATCAACAAAAGAAGATGAGTCATAACGCCCTGTTACAATTTAGGGACCGGTTTGATTTGCCTATTTCTGACGATGATGTGGATAACTTAGCGTACCTAACCTTCGAAGAAGGGTCGCCTGAACAAGAGTACATGAAGCAAAAGCGTGATGATTTGGGTGGGTACTTGCCCGAGCGTCGCCAAAAGTCTGATGCGTTGACTATTCCTGATTTATCGGTTTTCGAACCGTTGTTAAAAGGTACATCTGAAGGGCGTGAAATTTCAACAACAATGGCGTTTGTTCGAATTTTAAATATTTTATTAAAAGATAAAGAAATTGGTGAGCGTATTGTGCCCATCGTGCCGGATGAATCACGAACATTTGGCATGGAAGGCTTGTTCCGTCAATTAGGTATTTGGTCACATGTGGGGCAGTTATACACACCGCAAGATTCAGATCAGTTGATGTTCTACAAAGAAGATAAAACCGGGCAAGTGTTGCAAGAAGGTATTAATGAAGCAGGGGGTATGTGTGACTGGATAGCCGCTGGAACATCGTACTCTACGCATAATTCACCGATGATTCCGTTTTATATCTTTTATTCTATGTTTGGTTTTCAACGTATTGGAGATCTTATTTGGGCAGCAGCAGACCAACGTGCTCGAGGGTTTTTGTTAGGCGGTACAGCCGGGCGAACAACGCTAAATGGAGAAGGACTTCAGCATGAGGATGGGCATAGTTTATTGTGGGCATCATCAGTGCCTAACTGTGTGTCTTATGACCCTACGTTTAACTATGAATTAGCCGTCATTATGCATGACGGGTTAAAGCGAATGTACCAAGAGCAAGAGGATGTTTTTTACTATTTAACTGTGATGAACGAAAATTACGCACATCCAGCTATGCCTGAGGGTGCTGAAGAAGGCATTATCAAAGGTATGTATCTGTTTAATCAAGTGGGTGGCAGTGGCCAATTAAGAGTTCAGCTTTTAGGCTCGGGTACGATATTTAATGAAGTGATTAAAGCATCGGCGATGTTGCAGGAAGAATGGGGTGTGGACAGTGATTTATGGAGCTGTACTAGTTTCACAGAGTTGGCTCGTGAAGGTCAAGCGTGTGAGAGGGAAAATCGCTTGCACCCAACGAAAGAGAAGCAGGTGCCTTACGTTGCCCAATGCCTTAATAGCCGGCCTGGGCCAGTGGTTGTTTCAACGGATTATGTGCGCTTATTAGCGGATCAAATACGGCCCTTTGTGCGTAAGCATTGTACGGTGTTGGGCACTGATGGGTTCGGACGTTCTGATACGCGTGAGAATTTAAGACGCTTTTTTGAAGTAGACCGTTTCTATGTCACTGTAGCCGCTCTTAATGCCTTGGCGGATGTGGGGCAAATTGAGGCATCAGTTGTAGAGCAGGCTATTCAAAAATATGGTTTGGATGTGTCAGCACCAGCACCATGGCTGGTTTAAAACTGAATAAAGTAGAAGAGGCATTATCTTCTGCTTCAATACAACTTATGCCTTTTTATGTAACAGGGGTGATAGGAGAAATTAATGAGTGAATTAATAGATGTTGCCGTTCCAGATATTGGCGATTTCGATGCTGTTGAGGTTATTGAGGTTCTGGTCTCAGTTGGAGATTTGGTTGAGGTTGAGCAGGCTTTGTTGACGCTAGAGAGTGATAAGGCGAGCATGGAAATACCATCATCTTCAGCGGGTGTTGTTGAAGAAATATTAGTGAATATTGGGGACTCTGTGTCCGAAGGAAGTGTTGTAGTGCGCTTGAAGGCTGATGCTAGTAAATCAGCTAACACTTTAGCGTCAGAACCAGAGACGGTATCAGCAGGGGCAGATGCTGTGATTGACATTCATGTGCCAGATATTGGCGACTTCGACTCTGTGGAAGTTATAGAAGTAAATGTTGCTGTTGGAGATACGGTAGAAGAAGAACAATCACTGATTACGCTTGAGTCAGATAAAGCCAGTATGGAAATCCCTTCTACGACGACGGGTATTGTGAAAGAACTAAGGGTGGCGGTAGGAGATGATGTAAAGCAAGGCGATTTAATTGCTATCGTTAGTGGAAAAGCAAGTACCACAGCTGTGCCTGTAAAGCAGATTGCTGAAGGTGCAGAAAAGCCTAAAAAAACCACCACTCTGGAGCCGAATAAAACTGTAAAAACTAATTCGCCAGCTGCAAGTGTTTCTGTATCAAAACCTAGTGGGCAAATACATGCGAGCCCAGCGGTAAGAAAATTTGCTAGAGAGCTGGGTGTGGACTTGTCTGTGGTAACAACAGCATCAGGCCCCAAAGGCCGACTGCTAAAAGACGATATAGTTGGTCATGTTAAAAATATACTGACAGGGGCGCAAACACCTGTTTCTTCAGGTGGATCAGGTATCCCACCTATTCCAACGATTGATTTTTCAAAATTTGGCGACATTGAAGAAAAACCGTTGAGTAAAATCAAGCGTTTAACTGGTACAAACCTCACTAGGGCTTGGTTGAACGTGCCGATGGTGACGCACCATGAGCTGGCAGATATTACCGAAATGGAAGCATTCAGAAAATCACTAAAGGCAGATGCTGAAAAACGTGGCGTTAAGGTGACATTCTTAGCGTTTATTATGAAAGCGTTGGTGGCAGCGCTTAAAGAGTTCCCCGAATTTAACGCATCACTCTCAGGGGATGGAAAAAGTTTAATTTATAAGAAGTATTACAATTTAGGCATTGCTGTTGCAACGCCAAACGGTTTAGTTGTTCCAGTGTTTAAAGACGTTGATAAAACCAATATTTTTGACTTGGCAGAACAAATGAGCGAGGTCAGTAAAAAAGCACGAGATGGCAAGTTATCTCCTAAGGAAATGCAGGGTGCCTGCATGACTATTTCTAGTCTAGGTGGTATTGGTGGAACGGCGTTTACGCCTATCGTCAATGCGCCAGAAGTTGCTATTCTTGGTGCTACTCGTGCCGAGATACAGCCTGTTTGGGATGGTAAAGAATTTTTGCCTAGGTTAATGTTGCCGCTAGATATGACATACGATCATCGTGTTATAGACGGGGCAGCAGCAGCGGCATTTATGGTCGCTTTGTCTGGGTATCTTAATGATATTCGTCGTGTGTTGTTATAAGGTGCCGAGATGACTGATTTAATAGAAATTAAAGTCCCTGATATAGGTGAATTTGAAGATGGCGTAGATGTTATCGAAATACACGTGGCTATTGGCGATACGGTGGCGTTGGAAGACAGTATTGTCACATTAGAAAGCGATAAAGCATCAATGGAAATACCCAGTAGTGCTGCAGGTGTTGTGCAAGAAATAAATGTATCTGTTGGTGATAAGGTACTAGAAGGTAGCTTGCTTCTAAAGCTATCCGTGAACAGTGTGGTAGATGATGGCATACCTGTTGCAATGCCCATCGCGACACCAGAAGTGGTTGCTGCAACAGGTACATCAAAATCAGCAGAAGGTGCCGACATACAAACGGAAGTTGTTGTATTGGGTGCGGGGCCGGGTGGTTATACGGCCGCATTTAGAGCGGCCGACTTAGGGAAAAAAGTGGTACTCATTGAGCGTTACTCTTCTTTGGGTGGTGTTTGTTTGAATGTGGGGTGTATTCCTTCAAAAGCTTTGTTGCATCAGGCACAGGTAATTCATGAAGCTGAAGAAATGGCGGCACATGGTGTTAAGTTTGCTAAGCCTGAATTGGATATAGATGGGATTCGAGGCAATAAAGAACAAATTATTCAACGTTTAACTGGCGGTTTGGCTGGATTAGCCAAGCAACGAAACGTGACAGTGGTAAATGGGTATGCAGAGTTTTCCTCTAGTCATTCTATTGTTGTAGCGAATGATGGTAATAAACAGACAATATCTTTTGATCATGCAATTATCGCGGCAGGTTCACAGCCCGTAAAAATCCCTGGGTTTCCATATGAGGATGATCGGTTAATGGATTCAACAGGTGCACTTGCTTTAGCAGATGTGCCTGAAAAAATGTTGGTCGTGGGTGGCGGGATTATTGGCTTAGAAATGGCTACGGTCTACCATGCGCTAGGGTCTAAAATATCAGTTGTTGAACTGATGGACCAGTTGGTGGCAGGTTGTGATAAAGACTTGGTCAAGCCATTACATAAGCGGCTATCTAAACAATTAGAAAATATTTACCTAAAGGCCAAGGTGCTAGCGATAGAGTCCGTAGATAACGGCTTAAAAGTTAGCTTCGAAGGTGAAGGTGTGCCCGATTCTGACGTGTTTGATAGAGTGCTGTTATCAGTTGGTCGTAAACCGAATGGCGCCTTAATTGGTGCGGATAATGCAGGCGTAAAAGTAGATGAGCGCGGCTTTATTCCGGTTGATAATCAAATGCGTACCAATGTGTCGCACATCTATGCGATAGGTGACATTGTTGGTAACCCCATGTTGGCGCATAAAGCGGTTCACGAAGCAAAAGTTGCCGCCGAAGTGATTGCAGGTGAAAAGGTGGCGTTTGACCCACTAACTATTCCATCCGTTGCCTATACTGATCCTGAGATTTCTTGGATGGGCCTAACTGAAACAACGGCAAAGGCGGATGGCATTAAATATGAGAAGTCTGTTTTTCCATGGGCAGCTAGTGGTCGTGCATTAAGTATCGGGCGTGACGAAGGGCTGACTAAAATTCTTTGGGACCCAGAAACTAAGCGTATATTAGGGGCAGGTATCGTTGGAACAAATGCTGGCGAGTTGATTGCGGAAGCAGTGTTGGCGTTGGAAATGGGCGCAGATGTTGATGATATGTGTTTAACCATTCACCCTCACCCTACGTTATCTGAAACGCTATGCTTCGCCGCTGAAATGCATGCGGGCAGTATTACGGACCTATATATTAAGAAAAAATAATATATTTTTAAGAGCATTAGTTTTAACAAGGAGATGTTATGCGTAAAGTAATAGTGTTTGTTTTGGTGATGTTGTCATTTTCGTTGCATGCGTTAGAGGTTGAAGGTGTTAAGTTGCCGGACACGATGCAGTTAGGTGAAAGTAAATTGGTGCTTAATGGTGCAGGGACGAGAAGTAAGTTCTTTATCGACCTGTATGTAGGGTCGTTATATCTACAGAAAAAAAATAATGTGTCGAATGATGTAATAAACGCCGAAGAAAAGATGGTGATTAGGTTGGATATTACTTCTTCAATGATTAGTTCAGAAAAAATGACTAAGGCCACGCTTGAAGGGTTTGAAAATGCGACTAACGATAATATATCGCCTATCAAAACAGAAATAGACAAATTTATGTCAGCCTTTAGCGAAGAAATTAAAGAGGGAGACACGTTTGAATTTGCCTATGTGCCGACAGAAGGTGTTGTAGTGACAAAGAACGGCACGATTAAGGAAACTATTTCATCCAAACCTTTTAAACGAGCATTGTTTGGTATATGGCTGTCGGATGATCCTGCTCAAGATTCATTGAAGGAAAAAATGCTGGGTAGGTAAATGAAGTTAAGTTATACCCAAGCAGGAGAAAGTGGGCCACCTCTAGTCATTATGCACGGCCTATTCGGCAGCGCAAGAAATTGGCAAGGCATTGCCAAGCAGTTAGCAAACCATTACAAAGTCTATGCGTTGGACTTGCGTAACCATGGTTTATCTCCTCATGCAGCTACGATGGGTTATCAAGAAATGGCTGGCGATGTGGTCAAGTTTTTAGATAATCAACAAATAACGGACTCAGTAATTCTTGGGCACAGTATGGGTGGCAAAGTGGCAATGGAATTGGCGTTGAGCCAGCCGGAGCGTGTGAATAAGCTTGTGGTGGTGGATATCGCTCCCGTTACATATAAGCATGACTTTAACGATATTTTAGAAGGCTTGTTTACTATACCGTTGGATAATGTCACCTCAAGGAAAGACGCAGACCAATACCTAGCAAGAACAATTAAAACATTAAGCCTTCGTCAATTTTTACTACAAAACTTAGTGAAAACGCCTGATAACGGTTACCAATGGCGGGTTAATTTAAATAGCATTCAAAAAAACATGAATCACATTATGGGGTTTCTTGAGGCCAAGTCGAGCAACTCGTTTAATAAGAAAACATTATTTATTCGTGGAGGGGCTTCTAGCTACTTATCACCTTCTCACCAAGTTAGTGCGTTAGATCTATTTCCTAATGGCAAGGTTGAAACGGTGAATAAAGCAGGGCACTGGCCGCATGTGGAATCACCTCATGTGTTTTTGGATCTTTTAACGCCATTTTTAGCTGAAATAGCGTAAATCGACTATAAAGTTTTACCGCTATTTGCCGATACATTGGCTATGAAGATAATGATAATTATTGCTAGCACACTATTAAGTGTTATTTTTTGCTTAAATGCCAACGCTCACTCATATCAAGCGCCAGTAACCAACTCACAATGGCAATTTACAGGTAGCCGAGTTGCGTGCCATTTATCGCACTCAGTTCCTAAATATGGTGTTGGGGTTTTTAATCAACGTTCTGGTGAGCCATTAGAATTTAAGCTTCGAGCTGAAGCCTATGTACCATCTGTTCAAACAGCGGTATTAACGTCTGTGCCACCTAGGTGGATGCATGATGCGCCTACGTATAAGTTGGCGTCATTAAAAGCGTCTGCTAAAACGTTGACGGTAAAAAGTGATGCATCTGAAAGGATGTTGCAAGAATTATCTAGTGGCATGTTTCCTCAGTTCAAATATAAAGCCAACCATACGAAGGTGGTTGTTGGTATTTCATCCATAAATTTTCTTGATGCGATGAGTCAGTTTGAAGCCTGCCGACAAAATTTATTGCCATACAGTCGCGGTGAGGTCCATCAACAGTTGGCTTTGTTCACCCAAAATAGCGCATTGGTGACACACAAGAATCGGAAGCTATTGAACAAAGCAAGTACTTATATTAAAGAAGCTGGCGACAAAGAACGTATTTATTTAGTGAGTGGTACCGAAGCGTTTTCAGTAAAAGATGGCCGCCGAATCTATGATAAGCGTATTCAAAGTATTCGCGAACAGTTGCAACAGTCCGGGTTGTCTGAAGATAGAGTGATTGCATTAGCTGACCCAGAGGCACTGGATACACCTGAAGGAAGCATACGTTTAAAAGTTGCAGGGCCAGAACCATTTAAGCAAATATTCTTCAACTCGGGTTCCATTAAGTTAAGCGAAAAAGATAAGTCTAAATTAGACTACATGTTAGAGTATTTACGATTACAAAACCCGAAAGGGAAGCTTGTATTAAAAGGCCATACGGATAGTAAAGGTAGTCGTTTTGCCAATAGTAAAGTGGCTAAAAAGCGTGTTAATGTGGTTAAAAAATACCTGGAATCTAAAGGCGTAAAAACGAAAAAGATACTGACCAAATCATATGGTGAGAGTAAGCCGACAACAACGAATAGGTATCCAGGTGGTCGACAATTAAATAGGCGCGTTGAAATTTCAATTATAGGATAGCGCCTACAACACCTTTCACCAATCAGGTATAATTTACGATTATTAAAATTTAAGTCGTGAGTTATTCAACATGTCAAAACAAGCCGTAAATAAAGTTGTCCTTGCCTACTCGGGCGGTCTGGACACATCCGTTATTCTTAAATGGTTAGAAGATGTTTACGATTGCGAAGTCGTTACGTTTACTGCCGATTTAGGTCAAGGTGAGGAAGTGGAACCTGCTCGCGCAAAGGCCGCCGCTTATGGCATTAAAGAAATTTATATTGATGACTTAAAAGAAGAGTTTGTTCGCGACTTTGTATTCCCAATGTTTCGTGCCAATACGATTTATGAAGGCGAATATTTGTTGGGCACCTCTATTGCTCGCCCACTTATTTCAAAACGATTAATTGAAATTGCGAATGAAACGGGTGCTGATGCTATTTCGCATGGTGCTACGGGAAAAGGTAATGACCAGGTTCGTTTTGAGCTAGGTGCTTACGCGCTAAAGCCAGATGTGAAAATTATTGCTCCATGGCGTGAATGGGATTTGAATTCGCGTGATTCATTACTGGCCTATGCTGAAAAAGCGGGTATTGCGGTTGAAATGAAACGCGGTAAAAAATCACCGTATTCAATGGATGCCAATTTATTACATATTTCTTATGAAGGCGATATTTTGGAAGACCCTTGGGTTGAGCCAGAAGAGGATATGTGGCGTTGGTCAGTGTCACCAGAGGCAGCACCAAGCGAGCCAACGTATATTGAATTGGACTATAAAGCGGGCGATATTGTTGCGATTGATGGTCAAGCTATGTCACCTGCTAATGTGTTAGCAGAATTAAATAAAGTGGGTGGTGCTAACGGCATTGGCCGTGCGGATATCGTTGAAAACCGTTATGTGGGTATGAAAGCACGTGGCTGTTATGAAACGCCGGGTGGGACTATTATGTTAAAAGCACATAGAGCCATAGAGTCTATTACGCTTGATCGTGAAGTCACGCATTTAAAAGATGAACTAATGCCTCGTTACGCGAGCTTAATTTATAACGGTTACTGGTGGAGTCCAGAACGTGAAATGTTGCAAACAATGATTGATGCATCTCAAGTGACGGTGAATGGTCGTATTCGTTTAAAACTCTACAAAGGTAATGTGATTGTTGTAGGTCGTGAATCGGCCACCGATAGCTTATTCGACGAAAATATTGCGACGTTTGAAGACGATGGCGGCGCGTATGATCAAAAAGATGCAGAAGGATTCATTAAATTAAATGCGCTGCGTATGCGAATTGCGGCAAGAAAACGTAGCTAGCAAAAAAACGCCCTCCAAGTTGCAGAGGGCGAAAAGGACTCTTGTTGTTCGATTGAGGTCGAGTACACAGTGTTAAGCAAGGATAATAGGGTATCCGTCGTTACTGTTAAGAGTTGCAGATAGAATACTGCGCTTTTCAGCTATTGGGAATGTGACATATTGTCGCACCTTGAATAAGCCTGAGGAGTCCCCGATTATGCATTCTCAAAAGAAATTAACTAATATTCCAACGCATGTGTTTATGGGGTTCTTGGGTTCGGGAAAAACCAGTGCCATTCTCAACTTATTTCAACAAAAACCAGCAAAGGAACGTTGGGCGGTATTGGTTAATGAATACGGTAAGTTAGGTATTGATGGGGCACATTATCAATCTCAAGGCATCACAGTAAAAGAAATCCCTGGCGGCTGCATGTGTTGTGCGGCAGGCGTGCCCATGCAGGTGGCTATTAACCAACTGCTTCGAGCATCTCGGCCCGACCGGTTATTTATAGAAACAAGTGGTTTAGGCCACCCCGGTGGCGTGTTAAAAACTTTAACAGGTGATCATTTCAAAACAGTCTTGTCACTAAAAGCTAGTATTTGTTTGGTTGATCCAGAAAAACTCCTAAATCCGTTAATGTATTCGAGTGGTTTGTTTGAACAACAAATTGCATTAGCAGATGTCTTAGTGGCCAATAAAGTTGACTTAGCATCGGATGAAGCTATGTCGAAATTCGACGCATTAAAAGAGACGTTCATGTTGACTAAACTAGCTATCGCCAAAACATCGTTCGGGTCAATGAATGCTGAATGGTTAACGTGGGATACCGTTGAAGGGCGAGATAAAGATGTTGTTACTCTAAGTATTGAAGGTAAACCGCCACAAAATGTGTTTGTTGCCAGTGAAAAATTTAAGAAAAATATGGTTTTTTCATTACAGGAACTCGAATGTTTATTTGCAAAATTAAAACCCATTCGAATAAAAGCCATATGCTACACAGACAATGGATGGGTGCTGCTTAGTGGAGAAGCTCAACAGTTGTCTGTTGCTCAAATAGCTTCTCAACAAGAGAGTTGGTTTGATGTGATTTTGTCTTCGAAAAAATCACAAGAGGAGCTGGTTAATATGCTAGATAATGCTGTCCTAAATAAAGGAACTTAAAAAGGGGTGCGACAATTTGTCACACTTCAACTCAAACGTAAAACTGTAAAATTCTTTTTGTTGTAAAAATACTAATGAGAGAAGGTTTTATGAAACAGTTTAAATTAAGTTTATTATCTGCGGCACTTGTTGCAGTCTCCGCACAAGCAACTGATTACAGTAATCAAACGATTATTGTAGAAGGTACCAGCATGCGCCCAGGTGCGTTTGGTGTTGCACCAGAATCATTGGCTTTAAAAGATACGGCGGCGTTATTAAAACGCGTGCCCGGTGCAAATGTTAACCGTAATGGCCCACTCACGGGGGTTGCTTCATATCGTGGTCAGTTTGGAAATCGAGTCAACGTATCAGTAGATAGTATGTCTTGGAAAGAGGTTGGCCCGAATAGTATGGACCCACCTTTAAGTCATATCCCCGCTGCGCTGACAGACAGCTTAACCGTTTATCGTGGTATCGCACCCATTAGTAGTGGTATTGAAACGATTGGTGGCTCAATGTCTGCCGTGTCTCGTAAAAGTCATTTTACTGATAGTGAAGAATTCGAAGCACATGGTATAGCATCACTGGGTTATAGCGATGCGGATAATGGCTTAACAAGTAGTTTGCTGGGAACATTTGCAAACGACAAACACCGTTTTCATGCCAGTGTAAGCCAAGAAAAAGGCGATGATTACGAATTTGATGGTAGTCATTCGGTTAATCCAAGTCAATATGACCGTGACGCCTATACTGTGGGATACGGTACAAAATTTGGTGCACATGAGCTCGGGTTTGACTACAGTAATAACGATACAGGTCATACGGGAACACCGTCGCTACCGATGGATATTATTTGGGTGCGCGGTGGTGTGTTTACGTCCAATTATAAAGTTAAATTAGGTGAAGGGCGGTCGTTAAGTGGTTCGTACTATTACCAAGATATGCGTCATTTGATGAATAATTTTAGCCTGCGACCCAATGGCTCAGCATCTGGAAGGTTTCGAGAAAACTTAGTAACAGTTGATGGTGGTGGCCTTTCAATTAAATATAATTTGCCTGCATGGGGCGGCGACTTAAGTATTGGTGTGGATGGTGATAGGTCATATCACGATGGTAAAATTACTGACCCAACAGCGGCGGCATTTTTTGTTGATAACTTTAGTGGCATTGAAAGAAACCGGTACAGTACTTTTGTCGAATGGAAAGGTGATATTTCTCAAGGTTTAGAGCTAGAAGCAGGGCTACGTTATACCCAAGTTGATATGGAATCTGGCGAAGTGAATACGAGTATGGGCGCGGCCCCTGTTGTTAATCTTAAAAATGCATTTAATGCATCGGATCGTACTCAAAAAGACCATAATTGGGACTTTGATGTTATTTTAAGGCAGTCACTCTCTAATGAATTAACGGCTGAGCTGGGACTTGCACGGAAAACGCGTTCACCTTCGTACCAAGAACGTTTCTTATGGGTCCCCCTTGAAGCAACGGGTGGTTTAGCTGATAACCGTGTGTATATTGGTGATGTTAATTTAGACCCAGAAACAGCGTATCAATTTGAAGCGGGTTTAGAATATGCTTCTGGTTCTTTATATGTTGCACCAAGAGCTTTTTATCACCGTGTTAATGATTATATTCAAGGTGAAGAAGTTACCGGTACAACAGCAAATATGGTCCGTGGCATGATGACGGGTGGTGCAAGTACTACGGTACTTCAATTCACTAATGTAGATGCAGAGTTGTATGGTATGGATGTTGAGTGGGGATATGAATTAACTGATGATTGGCGTTTAGACGGGACGGTTAGCTACGTACGTGGTCGTCGTCTGGATGGTGGCGAAGATAACCTTTACCGTATAGCACCACTGAATACACGTGCGCAATTGACCTATGACCAAAATAATTGGTCTATTGCAACGGAAGTAGAAGCATATACGGCTCAAAATGACGTGGCTTCCTACAACGGTGAGCAAAAATCTGACGGTTATGGCTTATTGCATCTTCGTGGTGAAATTACGCCGGTTGCTGGGTTTAATATTGGTATGGGTGTGGAAAATTTGCTTGATAAACATTACGCAGATCATACAGCTGCTATTAATAGAGCAATAGGTTCAGATGTTGCCGTGGGTGATAAAGTACCTGGTCAGGGAAGAAATCTTTATTTAACAGCGAGTTATGAATGGTAGTAGTCGGATAGTAATGACATAAAAAACGCGGACTTGTTCCGCGTTTTTTACGGAGGTTATAAACACCAATAACATGATAAGCTTATAGTTTCTAAGTTGTAGTTATAATAAAAACCAAATAAAGGCTAAGCATGATATTAAATTCTCTGGTTCAACGATTCTCGATGCTTTTTTTGCTAGCCTATTCTGGTGTAAGCATGGCGGGTGGTGGCTACTTTTCAATTGGCTATGGCCATGTGGCGAAACAAACCTCCGGTGCGGTGACAGCAGTTGCAGAAGACGCTTATGCTGGCGCATCAAACCCAGGCAAATTAACAGCGGCGGGTGATCAATTTGAAATAGGCGCTGAATTTTTTAACCCGCATCGTAAAGTGAAAAGAACAGGGTCTGGTACGTCTTTTGATTTCTCATCAAATAGTAGGAACTCTTTTTTCCTTATTCCTGAATTTGCTTATTCACACCAAATGAGCGATAAAATTGCCGTGGGTGTCACAGCGTATGCGAATGGTGGTTTAAATAGTGAATACACGACAACATCCGGTATACCAAACACAAATGGTAACCCTGCGGCATGTGGCGCTAAGCCAGGTAACTTTTTCTTAGGTTGTGATGAGGCCGGTTTCGATTTGGCACAATTGATTATTGCACCTACCATCGCTTGGGAATTTGCGCCTGGGCATAGTATTGGTGTATCACCGCTGTTGGCGCTTCAACGTTTTGAATCATTTGGTTTACATGCGTTCGCACCGTTATCAAAGTACCCCAGTAAGTTCACCAATAATGGACATGATATTGCATTCGGTGGAGGTGTTCGAGTGGGTTGGTATGGTGAGATGACACCTTGGTTGTCGTTGGGTGCGGCCTATTCAACAAAAGTGTATATGCAAGAATTTGATGATTACAAAGGGTTGTTTGCAGGTGGGAGTTTTGATATCCCAGCAAATTATAGTATAGGTGCTGCAGTTCGGCCTAACGAAAACTGGATTATTGCCTTAGATGTTCAGCGTATCGAATTTAGTGAAGTAAAAATGCTTGGAAATAGTTTGCTTAACTCACTAGCACCTGGCGGGCCACCCATTGGTAGTGAGCATGGCAGTGGATTCGGTTGGAAGCATAATCAAACAAACTACCGTTTAGGTTTAACGTATTTTGCATCACCAAGGCTTACTTTACGGGCTGGTTATGCGTATGGCAAACGGCCTAACGACAACCACCTTAGCTCAACCACGTTTAGCTTGCTAACACCAAACCCAATCCACCAAGCGAGTGTGGGTATGAGTTGGGAAACTAATAGCGGCAATGAATTACACGTTGGCTTTGAACATTTCTTTAAAGAAACACTAACCGGCCCATCAGCTTTATTTCCTGGAGCTAGAGAATCTATAACACCTTATGTTAATGCGTTGCATGTAGCGTGGACGTGGCATCTTTAATGCCTGAATAAGCGGTTAAAGTGTTGGCAGCTACTTTTAATGTCATTCGCTGAGAAAATTTGTTCAATCACTGCAATATAATCTGCGCCCATATTAACGAGTGCTTGTGCGTTATCGTGGTTAATGCCACCAATGGCAACGATGGGAATTGATGCTTTTGTTTTGGCGTGGGCCAGCAATTCGGTTGTCGCTAGCGGTTGTCCAGGTTTTGTATTGGAGTGATAAAAGCGCCCAAAAGCAACATAATCAGCTCCTTGCTGTTGGGCTGTTATTGCTAGTGAAATATCGTGGTGACAAGTCACTCCAATAATCGCGCTGTTACCTAATAATGCACGTGCTTTTTGTACGGAAGCATCAGACTGACCCAAATGTACTCCTTCTGCCTTACAGGCAAATGCAAGATTAGGATCGTCATTAATTATTAGTGGGACGTTATAGCTTAAGCATAATGCGTGTAACGTTTTAGCGCGTTTTAGCGCGTCTGTGGGCGAACTTGTTTTATCCCGATACTGTAATAAAGCGATGCCGCCTTGTAATGCTTGTTCTACTTTTAAAAAGAGTTCGCTGGCATCTGCGGAATCAGGCGTAATGGCATATAAGCCTTTGGCAGGTAGTTTATTTTTCACGGTGTGCGTTTGGGGAATAATTGTCCATTGCCTATTTGTGCTGCGTTTTTTAAGGCATTATCGGTGTATTCTTGGGCGGTTTGAATGGCTTCATTAATAGGCTTGCCTAACGCAAATTGTGCGGCAATTGCTGTAGCCAATGTGCAGCCAGAACCATGAAATTCACCAACTAGTCTTTCCCAAGAGTTTTGCTCTATTGTTTGCCCATTATGAAATAACGTATTGATAATAGAGTTGCCATGTTCATGCCCGCCGGTAATTAGAGCGTAATCAACGCCCGTATCTAATAAACGCTGGCCTAAAAGCTCGACACTAACATCAGATGAAAGCCCGGTTAGTTGACGTGCTTCTAATGTATTTGGCGTGAGTACGGTAACAAATGGTAGAAGACGTTTTTTGATCGATTCGATTAACTGATTGCTCGCTAACGATGTGCCGTCACCGCTCGCTAACACAGGATCAAATATGACGGGAATGTTAGGGTGTTGTTGAATAATGTCGGCTATTGCTTCTACACATTCAACGGAGCCGGTTAAGCCAATTTTAATAACATCAATCGCTATGTCATCAAACAAAACGGTTGCTTGTTCAATTATGCCATTCGGATTTAAAGGAATAAGCTTATGGACAGTTGATGAATCTTGAACAGTCAGGCAAGTGAGTACAGAGCATGGGTGGCAATTAAAGTGAGTTAATACCTCAATGTCTGATTGCACGCCAGCACCACCACTTGGGTCGTGGCCGGAGAAACATAAAACGGTGGGCATATGAGGTGTTGTCATTAAAAATTTTAAATGTGGTGGTAATCTAGTGTAATAAATAACGCTCAAGAAGTGTCTGTTACGGCACGAAAAGCGTAAAATGCGCGTTTATTCTATCTAATAAAGTACGGTCTGATGGCACAAACAGAAAAACATACCCAGTTATTAAATTCTTTAAAAGAACGCATCCTAATGTTAGACGGTGCGATGGGCACGATGATTCAATCGTACAACTTCACGGAAAGCGATTATCGCGGTGAACGCTTTGCTGATTGGCCGAGTGATATTAAAGGCAATAACGACCTGTTGTCATTAACTCAGCCTGATACTATTCGCGCGATTCATCTGGCTTACCTAGAAGCAGGTGCGGATATTGTTGAGACTAATACGTTTAACTCAACCCGCGTAGCAATGGCCGATTATGACATGCAAGATTTGTCGTATGAAATTAATGAAGAATCTGCGCGTATTGCACGACAAGCAGCGGATGATATTGAAGCTAAATATCCAGGGCGCGCATGTTATGTAGCTGGTGTTTTAGGCCCGACTAATCGCACGGCCAGTATTTCACCAGATGTTAACGACCCTGCGTTTAGGAACGTTAGCTTTGATGAATTAGCTGAAGCCTATGCCGAATCTATTGATGCATTAGTAAAAGGCGGCGCAGATATTTTATTGGTCGAAACAATTTTCGATACCTTGAATGCAAAAGCGGCTTTGTACGCGATTGAAAAGTATTTTGAAGACAATGATGTAACCTATCCGGTGATGATTTCCGGCACGATTACCGATGCCTCAGGTCGTACATTATCAGGCCAAGTAACAGAAGCATTCTGGAATTCTGTTCGTCATATCAATCCGATTAGCATCGGCTTTAACTGCGCATTGGGTGCGGAAGAATTACGCCAGTATATTCAAGAGTTATCACGCGTTGCGGATACTTACATAACCTGTCTCTTATACACATCTCCGAGCCCACGAGACGCTACGCTATCTCG
>OJHJ01000045.1_pt1 | contig 109881 bp, 96 predicted proteins | sample 1595201 | NCBI WGS metagenome assembly OJHJ01 (sample SAMN05416832, study PRJEB24817) | seawater metagenome | isolation source: Sea water | place: Canada:Atlantic | collected 2013-07 | reverse complement strand
TGAAGAATTTTTACGTATTATGCCAGAAGGTGGCTCCTGCCGCGCAGACTCCTAGCCCAGGTTAATGAAGGAAAAACCCTGTTTCTGGCAGCAGCGGGCCATGACTTAATGCAGCCATTAAATGCGGCCCAACTGTTTGCTTCCTCACTGCGTCAGCAGTTACGCAGTCAAGCTGATGGCCAATTTGATCACGAAGTGCAGGTGCTCGGGCACATTGATAGTTCATTGCAGGCCGCCGAACAAATTATTTCTGCATTGCTGGAAATCAGTAAGCTGGATACTGGAACCATGACTACGCATATCCACCCTTTGCGGCTGTCTACACTGATGATTCCACTGGGGCAAGAATTTACGGCTTTGGCTCAGGCGCAAGGATTGCAATTGCGGTGTGTGCCCAGCAGCGCCGTGGCGGACAGTGATGAAGTGCTGTTGCGGCGGGTGCTACAGAATCTGTTGTCCAATGCGGTTCGCTATACGGAGTCTGGCCGTATTTTGTTTGGCGCACGTAGGTTTCACAGTGCAGTGCGAATTGATGTGTGGGACACCGGGCCAGGCATTCCTTATGATCAACACGAGCAGATTTTTCGGGAATTCCAGCGCTTGCCCCAGCTCAATAATCGTCAGCCAAAAGGGCTGGGTCTGGGCCTAGCCATTGCCGACCGGGTTTGTCGTCTACTCGGGCATACTTTGACGGTGCGATCCTGGCCCGATCGAGGTACGGTTTTCAGCGTAACGTTGCCGTTATCGAAAGCAGGTGTGCCACCACTGCTACAGGATGAGCCCTTGCATGAACGCCGAAATATCCAGGGCGTGCGTGTGTTCTGCGTAGATAATGATGCGGCGCTGCTAGCCAGTCTGGTGGCGGCACTGCAAAGCCTTGGCTGTGAGGTGGTGGCAGCTCGTGGCTTGCAGGAGGCAGAGCAAAAGGCAGCGAAAAGCTGGGTGCCGGATGTGATACTGGTGGACTTTCAGCTGGACCACGAAGATGGTTTTGAGGTGATCGAGGCTCTCGATCATTGCTGGGAAGATGTTGTCCCGGCGATATTAATGACCGCCGACCGTCGCCAAGATGTGCGTGCCAGAGCAGAAGAGCAAGGGGTGGGGTTTCTACAAAAACCGATTTCAGAAGCGATACTGCGGCGGGCATTGGAAGGGATTCTGTGAGCTACGCGAACTACGCTCGATTCGGTGAAGAAAAGTTTCCAAAGCCCAGGCCAGTCTATGTCGTTGCTGCAGGAGTAGTGTTTTGGGTGCGAACCGGGCGTACGATCTGACGGTGAGCGACGCAAATAATTTTCTTCTAGAACCCAGGTGAGACAACCCCTCCCCCTTTTTTCTTGTGTCAACGGTGGTGAGCTGTGTTTGATTTTATCTTGCACCTGGTCGTTAGTGACTGCGCCTCTAGCATGCACATCTCTGCAACGTTTACCCGTTAGTTCAGCCCGGGCGGTTCAATGGCTAGATCTTTCAATGCGAGCACTGCCTGGGTGCGATTACGAACGCCCAGCTTGCGAAAAATAGCGGTCATGTGTGCTTTTACCGTGGCTTCTGACACATCCAGTTCGTAAGCGATAACCTTGTTTTGCATTCCTTCCATCAGCATGCCCATGACACGGAATTGTTGCGGTGTCAGGCTGGTAATCCGATCACTCATGGCTGAGTGATCAGGCAAGGTGGGAGGCATGGCCCGGCGCGCTTTTTCCGGTAACCAGCGTTCACCATCCATGATTTTGCGCATGGCCTCGGTCATGGTATCCACGGAGGCGGATTTGGGAATAAAACCGTCGGCACCAAAGTGAATAGCCCGCTGTATCACGTCCACGTCTTCGGTGGCGGAAATGACTACAAGGGGGACTTTTTTGTATTGCTCGCGCAGGTACACCAGGCCGGAAAAGCCATGGGTGCCGGGCATATGCAGATCTAGAAGTATGACGTCAAAAGGAATCCCTTGCTGGCCGAGCTCTTCCAGGGTAGCCAGCGAGTCCGCTTCGTGGATGGCGGCACCGGAAAAACTGGTGTCTACAGCCTGTTTCAAGGCCGCACGGAAGAGAGGGTGGTCATCTGCAATCAGTATGGTTGTCATGATTCTGATTTAAGCATGTTGATGCGCAGAACCCAAAAGAAAATGGCGTGAAAAAAGAAGCTGTTTAGGGCGTGCAGCGTCAGAGAAAGACAAATAGAAAATGGCCATGTTTGATCATCGCTCACCTAGCATGTGATCCAGTAGGCGCGGTCTCCTGTTCGGGAATCCTAAGCATATAAACCCGTATCCGCTTGCCCATTCTTCTGCCTTGACGCTGAACGTGTTCACTGGGCTGCCCCCACTTGTTGATGGCGTTGCTGATAAGTGGTTTTCGGTGCTACTGGTCTGGAGAGTCCGCTTATCACAGCAGTGCAATGTTTTTTATCTGAATGCGAAGTTTCCGCCCACAGGTCTTCCTTACTGAAAAGAGTATTCACAGGAAATAAATAAAGCCCAAGCCTACTCTGAGTCTGCGAAAAGAGGAGGCATGACTGAATTAGACTTTGGTCTTATTTTCGAAAAGGAGAGGAGGGGGCGTTTTCGGCGTGTGCGCACAGGCGTACGACCTATGGCTAATGGTGTGTCAGGAAAGCGCTCAGCAAGCTGTCAGGAAGAGACATTGACGTGCTGAAGACAATAAGAGGACAGGGCCATGATAGCAAGAAAAGCCACGTACCTGTGCGGTGCCTTGGTGTTGGCGCAAGCGGGGGGAGCCGGTGCGGATACCACGCTGGAGGAGCGTATCGTTGTGCTGGAAGAACGCATGGATGGTATCAAGAGTGGAAATACCCAAATCGATTTTGGTGGCTTTATCAAAGCAGATACCATGATGAGTAAATACAGCGATGGCGATCTGGCTAAAGGCTCTACCGGTCGTGATTTTATGGTGCCCTCAACCATTCCCGTTGGTGGCGGTGGCAGTTCGGAAGAGCTGGACTTTATCGCCAAGCAAAGTCGCTTCTGGCTGAAGAGTGAAACGATGACTTCTGCTGGTGCGGTCCAGGGGTATATCGAAATTGATTTTCAGACCACCGGCCAAGGGGATGAGCGCATCAGTAACAGCTATTCGCCCCGTATTCGCCATGCCTATCTGGCTTGGGGGAATTGGCTATTCGGACAAACATGGTCCACCTTTTTCAACGTAAGTGCGCTGCCAGAAACGTTGGATTTTGTCGGTGCTGCGGGCACCGTTTTTGAACGACAACCACAGATACGCTATACCTCGGGGCCGGTGATGCTGGCTTTTGAAAACCCCTCTACGACCTTATACGGAGGTGATAGCAACCCTAGCGAATATGATGACAACAATGTTCCAGATATCGTTGCTCGCTATAACCTGACCGGAGGTTGGGGCAATGTGAGTCTGTCGGCAATGGGAAGGCAGTTGAAATATGAAGATGACGTTGGTGGCACGCCTTATGATGAGGATGAATATGGTTACGGCTTGTCTGTTGCCGGCCGTGTCATGCTGGGTGCTATGGACGATATTCGTTTCCAGGCGCACTACGGTAATGCTCTAGGGCGTTATACCACGCTCAATGCGTTCCGCTCAGGGCAAATCGAAGCGGATGGCAGTATTGAGTTGATTGATCAGTGGAGTGGTGTGTTGGCTTTGCGTCATCATTGGAGTGATCGCTGGCGTTCCAATTTCGCAGTTTCTGTAAGTGAGGCGGATAACCCGGATACGGTGGCAGCAACCACCAGTAAAACCATCCACAGTGCCCATGCCAATCTGATCTGGCAGGTGGCAGAACCTCTGACTCTTGGTGCTGAACTGATCTATGGCAGTCGGGAACTTGAGAATGGTGATGACGGTAACCTTAAACGGGTGCAGTTCACCGCCAAATATGCCTTCTAGAAAGGGTCGTTATACGCGAGCATGCAAAAACGGGACACCGAAGCGTCCCGTTTTGCATGCAAGTACGTTGCGTACAGCGTGTGAGGGGTTTTCTTAATCCACATCCGCCGGGTACACACCGTTTTCATCGTGCACTTCCTTGCCGCTCAGCGGCGGGGTGAAGGCACAGGCGACAACCATATCTTCGTTTTCGCCACCGTAAAGATAATGCTCGTCGTGTTCGTTGAGCAGGTAGATAGTGCCCGGGGTCAGGTCGTAGACTTTGCCGTCGTCCAGGGTTTCGATCTTGCCGCTCCCGGAAATCACGTATACAGATTCCCAGTGGTTGGCGTATTTAATGTGGGTTTTGGTGCCTTTAAAGATGGTGGTGATGTTGAAAGAGTGGCCCATCTTGTCTTCTTTCAGTGACAGGCGAACAGACTGCCAGTTGCCATTTTCGGCTTTAACACAGCGATCAGACTTTTCGGCTTCAGCCAGAGTGCGAACGATCATGGATAACTCCTGAGCTAAAAAATTGAGGAAGGAATAACGCTCCCCTGTTGAGGGGAGCGGGAACCGCTTAGGCCGTGATGCTGGCGACTGAGTGTGCTTCACCGCGTTTGATGCGGTCGGTCATCACTTCGTCCACGCTCTCTTTAACAATCTCAAGTGCGCGAACCAAATCTTCTTCGCTAATCGTCAGTGGGCACAGGGTTTTAATAACCTGGTCATCGGCACCGGATGTCTCAATCACCAACTGGCGTTTGAAGCAGGCTTTGGTGATTTCGCCAGCGACTTCGCCATCGCGAGCCACCAGGCCTTGCATCATGCCGCGGCCATTGAGATAGAACCAATGGCTGTCGTAACTGTTAGCGATTTCGCGGAAATGGTCGGTAATGATGTCCGCTTTCTTCTGCACTTCCTTGGCGAACTTGTCGTCGCGCCAGTAGTGGTTCAGCGCTGCTGCGGCAGTGACGAAGGCCAAGTTGTGGCCACGGAAGGTACCGTTGTGCTCACCTGGTTTCCACAGATCTAGTTCCGGCTTCATCAGTACCATGGCGAAGGGCAGGCCATAGCCGCTCAAGGATTTGGACAGGGTGATGATGTCCGGGCTGATGCCGATATCATCAAAGCTGAAGAAAGAGCCGGTACGACCACAGCCAGCCTGGATATCATCCAGAATCAGCAGCATGTCGTGCTTGCGGCAGACTTTTTCCAGGTTGCGCAACCAGTCGAAGCTGGCCGCGTTGATGCCGCCTTCGCCCTGAACGGTTTCGACGATAACAGCGGCAGGGTGGTCAACACCGCTGGAGGAGTCGCCTAATACTTTGTCCAAGTACTCGGTGGTGTCGAAGGCATCGCCTAGGTAACCGTCATAGGGCATGGGGGTAACGCCGCCCATGGTGACGCCCGCTACGCCGCGGTGGTGGCTGTTACCGGTGGCAGCCAAAGCGCCCAAGCTTACGCCGTGGAAGCCGTTGGTGAAGCTGATGATGTTCTCGCGACCCTTGATGTTACGGGCAATTTTCAATGCCGCTTCCACCGCGTTGGTGCCGGTGGGGCCGGTGAATTGCATCACGTGATCCATGTCACGAGGTTTTAGAATCGTTTCATAGAAGGTATCCATGAATTCCCGCTTGGCGGCAGTGTGCATGTCCAGGCCGTGAACGATGCCGTCGCGCTGAATGTATTCCATCAGCTTTTCTTTCAGAACGGGGTTGTTATGACCGTAGTTCAGGGTGCCTGCGCCGGCCAAGAAGTCGATGTACTCCTTGCCGTTTTCGTCGTACAGATAACTGCCTTTAGCCTGGTCGAATACCACAGGGAAGCTACGGGCATAACTCATTACTTCCGATTCGTGGCTTTCAAAAATGTCTGTATCCATGGTTCCTGTATTCATGATTCCTGGTCCTCGCTTGAATTCGGGTTGCTGGTTCGGGCTGCGTTTACGCGTCGTCGCGATTGAACGGGCCGATACGTAGCAGGTATTCGTCGTTATGCTCGCCGGCAAAGTGGATGCGCGAGTCGAACAGAATGAATTCTTCCGTTGGCATGCTGCGCTGGTAGGCGAAGCTGCGGAACATGCCCCAAGAGGCTTCGTTGTCGGGGGTGATGGTGGTCTCGATAAACTGAACGTCGGCACTTTCTTCACGTGCAATCAGTTCGGCCAGCATACGCTTGGCTAGGCCCTTGCCCCGGGCTTTCTCATGTACCGCCACCTGCCAGACAAATAATACGTTCTGCTGTTTGGGGGGGATGTAGCCGGAAATGAAGCCGACCAAATCGCCATCCATTTCTGCCGCCACTGAGGTATCAGCAAAGTGGGTGCACTGAAGCAAGTTGCAGTAGACGGAGTTTTCGTCCAACGGCTTACACTCGCTAATCAGTTTGTGAACTCGGCTGCCATCCTGGCTTTCGGGCTTGCGAAAGGTTATGTCATCCGATTTCGTGGTTGATGTATCTGTGTTGTTCGCTTCGTTTGCAGGCATGGTTTCACTTTTGGTCCGTTTTGGAGAAAGAGTTTGCGTTCCGGCGGACATTCATATCTACCGCAGGCTGCGCGCGATCAATGGCTCCCAAGTCCAGCACAGGGGAGGCATCAATGTCGCCAGCGTTCATCATTGCGGCTACGCGCTGTAGGGAGCTTAGAATTAAAGATTGCTCCCAATCTTCAAGGCGGTCAAAGCGTTCAATGAATTCGTCCTGAAGCGGTGTGGGGGCCTTTTTGATGATATCTAGGCCGGCGGAAGTTAGGTGGGCATACACGCGACGCTTGTCTTGTTCGCCGCGTTTGCGGCCCAGCAGCTCCCGCTTTTCCAGGCGGTCGAGAATGGTGGTGACGGTGGCTTGACTCAGTGAAACTTCGTTAGCCAAGTCACCCATGGTCATCTCGCCGTGCGCCGAAATTGCTTGCATGATCAGAAGCTGGGGCGACGTGAGCCCGGAAACTTTGCTCAGTTTGCGAGAGTAAAGGTCCGTGGCGCGAATAATTTGTCGTAATGCGATTAGCACGTCTTCGTGTCTGGCCATTGCCGAAAACTCTCTTGATAACAAAGTAATGTGACCGTAATGAGACATGGTTTGTCTGTAATCACCTTTGAGATGTAAAGGTTTACACCTCCATCAAAGCCGGACAATGACGAATAATCCCTTGCGATAAGTGGGAGGCTATCTTAGAGATAAAACATTTAGATGTCAAAATAAATACCGATTGGTGACGGTGCTATGTTCGGTCGTTTTTCTCTTTTACTTGCAGGGAAGGCCTTTACGGGGAGCCTTGCATCAGGGCAGTCTGTCAGCACAGACGCCAGTGTTTTGGTTGCCAAAGCTCTGCCCAAGTTCCCGTATGCGGGAGCTATTCCGTCGTCGTGTTATAGGCTTTGTCATGATGATTGATTCCTTTCTTCTCGCACTTTCCTGGTTGGACCGCACTCTGGGTGTCATCGAGCGTGTCATTATCGCAGGCTGCATTTTGGTCATGGCGCTATTGATGAGCGTCCATGTGGTCGGGCAGGCCTTATTTGATGAAGGCATACCCGGCACCTACGAGGTGGTGAAAATGCTGATTGTGGTGCTGACGTTCGTGGGGTTGGGGTATGCCGCTCGCCACGCCCGCCATATTCGAATGTCCGCCATCTATGAGCAGCTCAATGGTAAGAGCCGCAAAAGTCTGCAGATGATTATCTGTTTGGGCACGGCAGCGCTGATGTTCTATTTCGCGTGGAAGTCGGGCCAATATGTTTTTGATATTCAGGAGCGTGGCCGAGTGAGTGCCTCATTGCAGGTGCCCATGTGGCTAGTCTATCTGTCGTTGCCGGCGGGCTTTGGCATGGCGGGTATCCAGTACATGCTGACGTTCGCCCGTAATGCGGTGTCGCCGGGTATCTGGCGGTCGTTCAACGAAAAAGAAACTTACGAGGCTGTGCCGCTGGCCGCGGGCAGGGTGGATGATCAGGACGGCCAGCGCTAATGCATGGCCAGGCTTTTGCTGTGAGTACTGCTGAATGAGGGGGTTGCCACTGTGTTAATCATTCTGGCTGTGATCATGCTGGTATTGCTGATGATGGGTTATCCCATGATGGTACCGCTGGCGGTGGGGACATTGTTCATGATGTTCACCGGACTGACCTTTTTTGGCCCGGACCAAGCGGTGACCTGGATGGTCAATGGGGTTGGTAGCTGGGTGCTGGCAGCGGTTCCCATGTTTATTTTTGCGGCGGATATTCTCACCAAGGGGCATACCGCCAACCGGTTGCTGGATCTGGTGGATGCCTTCACTCGGCATTTGCGCGGCGGCTTGCCGATTACCACTGCGGCCTCCTGTGCCGTGTTCGGTGCGGTGTCCGGTTCTACCCAGGCCACCGTTGTCGCTATGGGCGGGCCTATGCGCCCGCGGCTGTTGGCCAAGGGTTATTCTGATAGTTTCGCGTTGGCGCTGATTATTAACGCCAGCGATATCGCTCTGCTGATCCCGCCCAGCATCGGCTTTATTGTGTATGGCGTGGTGATGAAAACCTCTATCGGTGACCTGTTCCTGGCCGGTATTCTGCCCGGCTTGTTGGTGCTGTTAATGTTCTCTGTGTATTGCTGGATTGGCGCTAGAGTTAAAGGTATTGAGCCGGAAGAACGGGCTTCCTGGGGGGATCGATTGAAGGCGATGCGCGGGGCTATCCTGCCTCTGGGCTTCCCGATTCTAGTCGTTGGCGGGATTTATGGTGGTTGGTTCAGTGCGGTCGAAGCGTCGGCCATTGCCGTGGCGTATGCCTTGCTGCTGGAAGTGGTGATTTTCCGCAAGGTCAGTGTCAAGGATCTGGGTGGTTTGGCGTTATCATCAGGGATGATTACCGCAGTGGTATTCATTCTGGTGGCCATTGGCGCTGCGTTTTCGCATACCTTGGGCACCGCCGGCATTCCCGAGAAGCTATTGGGGCCGGCCATTGAATCCATTGGCCAGAACCAAGTGGCGGCATTGGCATTGATCGCCGTGGCGTTCTTCATTGGTTGCATGTTCGTGGATCCGATCGTGGTGATCTTGATTCTGGTGCCGATCTTCAAGCCGCTGATCGAGTCCGCCAATCTTGATCCTATTCACGTGGGGGTTATTGTTACCCTGCAGGCGGCCATTGGTTCGGCTACGCCGCCGTTTGGTTGCGATATCTTTACCGCCATCGCGGTATTTCGTCGCCCTTATCTGGAGGTGATTCGGGGCACGCCACCGTTTATCTTCATGCTGCTGATCGCCACCTTTATCCTTATTCTGTTCCCGCAGTTGTCATTGTGGTTGCCGGCCTTGGGAGGCTAATCAATGCGGTCGCTTGGCGTGTTGTGATGCGACTGCGGCCGCAGAGTGGCACCAAAAAGCCCGGCTATTGGGCCGGGCATTTTGGTCAGCAGCTGCGCAAGGAAAAGTTACTCTCCTTTAGCCGCCTTATCAAAGGCGGACAGCAGGGCCCCCAATGATTGCTCACCGCGGGCGCCCACTTCATCAATATATACCTGGCGCACCGGCTTGGCTTTCTCGCGGAAAGCGTTGCGTTGGGCTTCGGTGAGCTCAATGATATTGATGTCGCTTTTGCTCTTGATGGTTTCCAGTCGCTCTTCATTGTACCGGCTCTGGATATCATGACCTTCGCGCACCAAGGTCTTGGTGATGCCGTTGATCATTTTCTGTTGTTCTGCAGACAGGCCATCGTACCAATCGGCATTACCGATCAGGGTGGCCACGAACTGGGACTGCTGCGCGAAGATCATGTAGTCCTGCACTTCGTAGAAGGCCATCTCCTCGTGGGCAAACACTGGTTGAATATTACCTTCTGCCTGCCCTTGTTGCAGAGCGCTATACAGCTCGCCGTAAGCAATGGATGTGGGCGAGGCGCCATAGGCTTTATAGGTGGCACGCAGTAGGCTGTTGTCCATCACTCGGATGCCGAGGTTCTCGATGTCATCCGGTGTTTTCACCGCTTTGTTGCTGGTCCATACCTGATAACCCTCTGGTAGTTCGGCCAGTGGCACCAAGCTGCGTTTGCGGAACGACTCCTGCCACGCCTTGCTCTTCAGAAAGGTGTCGCTGTTCAGGCCTTGAGCGGTTACCCACTGATCGCTGGGCATAATATAGTTCAGGTTGAGCAGTTGGCTTTCCGGTACCGTGCCACCCAGGGCGCCGGAGCCGAAGCCGAGTTGAATGGCTCCACCCTGAATTGCGTCGTACAGAGCGGAATAGCTGGAGCCCCATTTGCCGTAGGGGAGCAGTTGAACGTCAATCTCACCTTCACTTTTTTCTTCCACTAGGGCTTTGAAGCGTTCGGCGTAACTATGCTGAACACTGCCTTCAATTTCTTCTAGGCCAAAACGCCAAGTGTCGGCGTTGACGGTGGTGGTCGTGGCGGCAAGAAAGCCAAAAGTAGCGGCGCATATAAATCGATTAAGTCGCATGCCTTTACCTTGATATTGCTTGTGGGTGCCAGTCACTACATTGCATCGGGGCGGGGCTGTCAAGGGAGCAGCCGGCAAGGCTGGCACCTCGGCAGGCATGATGCGACCATAGGCAATGTTTACAGAGTGTTCAGCCTGAGCGGGTTCCCTTGGCGAATAAGCACAGGCAAAAGGTGATGGAGAGGGGCAAGGCATTGATCAGACAAATTTTGCGTACCGGTGTATTAAGCGTGCTGTTGGCGCTGGCCGCCAGTGTATGGGCGGAGCAAGATGCCAATGTGCCCGTACAAGAACCGAGACCGGAGGTGCAGAGCGAGATCGAGAAGGGCCCCGTGATTTCTCAGTTCCGGGAAAACTGGATTCTCAGTGAATTACGCATCTTGCGCCAGGACATGATGGAATATCGCAACCAGATGAATCTGCTTGTGACTGACCGTGAGTTGGGCGTGGCAGATAAGGCCATGGGTTATGCCACCAATACGGTTACTTATTTCTTTTACCTCATTGCCGGCGCTGCCTCGATCCTTGCTCTGGTGGGTTGGTCCACTATTCGTGATCTGAAAGATAACGTGCGGGTGTACGCGGAAAAAGAAATGGCTCGGCTGACCAGCGAATATGAATCCCGGCTGGCAGATCTGGAGCGCGAGCTGCGCAAAAAATCCCTGTCTATTGCCGAGAACCAGGAAGAAATCGAGCGCACCAATGATATTCATAGCCTGTGGCTCAAGGCCACCAAAGAGCCTAGTGCCCAGGCCAAGATTGAACTCTATGATCGCATCTTGGAGTTGCGCCCGGACGACCCGGAGGCGCTAGCCTGGAAAGCAGATGCTGCCCTAGAGTTGGGTGAGCAGCGCTGGGCGTTGAGTTTGTGTGATCGGGTATTAGAAGTGGATGAAGAGAATCCACATGCTCTCTACCAACGGGCTTGTGCTTGGTCTGGGCTGGGGGAAATAGAGAATGCCTTGACCGACTTGGCTGCGGCCATTCAAACCTCGGAAACCCTGCGCCGGCATGCTCGTAGCGAAGAAATGTTCGAGCCTTTGCGCGAGCTACCGCGCTTCCAAGAACTAGTCAGAAGTGACGAAGATGCGGGCTTATCTGTCTGATAGTCCCTTTCTGTCATGTTGATAGCGAAACCTGAGCCTGGAAATGGTCAATTTGCTGATCAGTTTCTGCTAGACTTGCCCCCCTTGTATGAGCGGGCGATGACGAACAGATTACCGTTTCGTTCACCTGGGCAGCCTTACCTTGGCTGTTTTCAGTGCCCCTATGGAGAATCCCATGACTCGTGACAACGGTGCCGGTAGCACCAAACAGATGCCGGATGTGGCGTCTAACTCCATGGTGGATCATATTCACACCACCCTAGATTGGGTGGGTATGAGTGAGATCCACTTGCCTGCTCGCGTCAGCGATACCTTGGCTGGCGAACGTCCGGTGAGCACTTCTATTCAGGCCTATGTGAATTTGGCCAATGCGGATGCCAAAGGCATTCACATGTCGCGTCTGTTCCTGATGCTGGAAGAGACCTTTGGTGACCATTCGGTCAGTGCGGGCTCCATTGAGCAACTACTGCGTAATTTCTTGCAGACCCATGAGGGCCTCAGCACCCGCGGTTTTGTACAGCTCGACTTTGAGTATTCCATGCGCCGCGCAGCCTTGAAGAGCAGCTATTCCGGTTGGAAAAGTTACCCGGTCAGTATTAAAGGCACCCTGTGTGAAGATGGCATGCGCATTGAGTTATCGGTGGAAGTGCCGTATTCCTCTACCTGCCCTTGTTCGGCAGCCCTGTCTCGACAGTTGATTCAGGAGCAATTTCGGAAAGATTTTGAAGATAGTAAAGTGGACACCGATGCGGTGTTAGAATGGCTTGGCACGGAAGAGGGTATTCTTGCTACTCCTCACAGCCAGCGCTCAATTGCGCAAGTGCGTGTTTTGCTTGATCACAATGTTGGTGATGCCTTTCCTATCACCGCATTGATTGATTCTATTGAAGGTGCCCTGAAGACGCCGGTGCAGACTGCGGTGAAGCGGGTGGACGAGCAGGAGTTCGCGCTGTTGAACGGCCAGAACCTGATGTTCTGTGAAGATGCGGCCCGCCGCTTGAAGACCGCGCTGAACCCGCAGTCGTGTTACAAGGATTTCTGGTTGCGGGTGAATCACCTGGAAAGCCTTCACGCCCATAATGCGGTCGCCATTGTGACCAAGGAAGTGGAGGGTGGTTACCTACCCATTCCTTGATTGAGAAAGGCGGTTGGCAATACGCGGTGCATGCAGCACACAAAAAAAGCCCCCCTTCCCCTGTTGGAAGGGGGGCTTTTTTTGTGTTTGCCTGGCTTATTCTGCGGCCGAGCTTACTCGAAGGGGGGGGGCTTCTTGTAGAATAAGGCCTTTCAGAAAATGCGAACCTTTTGAGATATCGCTATTTTCTGGGAAGGTACCCTTCCGGGTAACTCAGAGAATAATTCGCTGATTTAAGTGTTCAGATGAGAGGTGTTCTCCTCCTCTCCCCAGTGCATTGTATTGTCAACCGGATTTCGTTCATCCACTGATACCGTCGTTATCGTTTATTTCGACTCAGACCTTAAGCTCTCATTCGCTTTTAAAAAAGATCAAAAGGTCACGCTATCTTGGGGGCAGCATGGTGATCTTTGCAGGTATATTGGTGATGGGCCAATGCAGGTAGTCACTTCGTATTATGCGGTGGGAACGCCGAGGCTTTATTTTACAAGGTCGAACGCAACGTGCTCTTGATGTGCGGATGTTTGAGCGTGGCGAGTCGTCAAAGCACGGGAACGGGCCAAGATTGGTAACGGAATTCAACAGAGTGCAATCTAAGAAAAAATTCACAACCGTAGATATGGCGACAGCTTTAGCATTTTATTACTGCGCCTCTAATCCAAAGCCGCGCATGCTACGAGTGTTATGAATATGAATGAATGCCTCCCTCCCACTTTTGTATTGACACCCAAAAATAGCCTTCCGTTTTACAGGGCAGGTATTTTGGTAATGCTATAATCTGATCCTGAGGTATTTTGGCAAGGCATTCTCTTAAATGAGATGAGGTTTCGTCATTAAGGCGAGGAATCACGGTGGGGTGAATCAATAATGGGGAAGATCAACTTTGTGGCCGGACAGGTGTTACTGAGTGCTGTTTTTATCTTTTTTTCGGCACATGCTTATGGCAGTAGTTTCTCATGTCCGTATGGAAAAAAAGCTGCTTGCTTAAATTATGGGGATAGTGCATGTCCTTCTGATGCGAAATGTGTAAGCCGTGATTCTGTTTGTTTTGATTCCCGTACCTGTGGTTATGATGGTTTCGTATGTAAATCAGAATACGAAGATCTAGGCGATGAGTATGATGATTTGTTGGATGATTGCAAAGAGCTTGCTCATGAGCATGACGATATTATTGATAAATATAATAAATTGCTTAATAGGTATAAAAATAGGGAGTCTGAATATGAAGAGGTTGAGCTCTGCGTTCGCTATGCGACCACTCTAGAAGAAGTAAAAAGCTGTTTTAATGCAGGTTAACTGGGCGTGTCAGGATGTTTATTATCCTCTGAACCTTTTATAAAGAGGACATTCAAATTGTGTGTCACGGTTGACCGCCTTTCCGACTGATGTGGGCGTGGAGTCTGTTTGGGAAATGGATAGCTCTCTGTCATGGGGTCCATTTTTAGTAACAGCGCTAAAACCTATAAAGTTTTGTCAATGGCTACACCGTGCTCTAGATTACTATGAAAATGCTTCGCAGCAAGACGGTCTGTTACAAAAGGGCTTAGGTAGAAGATTGAAAGATTATTGATGCGAAATGTCTGGGCGCCTTTTCGAGGCGGCCCTCCCGACGTAGATTTGTCGTCAGTGTAATTTTTACAGCCCGACTAGACTGTCGCTAATAAATTGATATGGGGCAGCCCCCGCGGTGTGAGACGGGTGTATGCTGGATCGTAAATTCAACTGAGTTCGGTTTAGCGTATGGGTGTCACCGCGATCAGCTTTCTGTGCGTGCTGGCGTTATTTCTGATTATCGGCATTTCCTCGATCCGGAAAAAACATGAGGACGTTAACGATTATCTGACAGCGGGGTATAACACCCCGGCGTGGATCATCGGGCTGTCTTCCGTGGCCACCAATAACTCCGGGTACATGTTTATCGGCCTGGTTGGCTATACCTGGGTGGCCGGTGTGTCGGCCTTCTGGGTGGCACTAGGCTGGTTAGTGGGGGACTGGTTTGTTTGGCGGGGTTTTCATCGTCGCCTGCGAGAGTATTCGGAAACCCACCCGGTCAATACCATTCCCGCTCTCACCTCCCAGAACCCTGCGTTGGCTTCCAGCCCCCTGCGTATTTTGTCTGCGTTGCTGACCCTAATATTCCTGTCGGTATATGCGGCTGCGCAGCTCAAGGCGGGAAGCAAGGCGTTGCACGTGATGTTTGACTGGCCAATTTGGCTGGGTGCGGTATTGGGTGCGGTCGTGGTGGTGCTGTATTCCTTTGCCGGTGGTTTGCGGGCGTCTATTTGGACTGATGTAGCCCAGTCGTTTGTGATGCTGTTTGGCATGGTACTGCTGTGCATTGTTGCCATGATCAACGTGGGTTTTCCGTGGACGCTGGTCGATGAGCTGCGCAACATTAACCCGGCCCTGCTGGATTGGACCCCGGATAACTTGGCCTTTGGCACCGGTGCTTTTGTACTGGGCTGGGTGGCGGCGGGCATTGGCGCTATTGGTCAGCCGCATATTTTAGTGCGTACCATTGCGTTACGCAGCCCGGACGACGTCCCGGCGGCCCGCAAGGTGTACTTTGCCTGGTACCTGCCCTTTGCGCTTCTGACCGTGACCATCAGTCTCTACGCCCGCGTACTACTCACAGGAGATCTGTCTGATCCGGAGCTGACACTGCCCACCATGGCTCAGGCTTATTTGCCTGATGTGCTGGCCGGCATGGTGCTGGCGGCCATTTTTGCCGCCACCTTGTCCACGGCGGATTCCATGTTACTGTCCTGCTCAGCGGCGATCAGCCAGGATTTGATTCCCCGGTTCGGGCAATCCTATGTCCGAACCAAAATAGCGACCTTGGGCATTACCTTAGTGGTGCTGGTGGTGGCGCTGGCCGCGCCGGCTAATGTGTTTACGCTGGTAGTGTTCGCGTGGTCGTCTCTGGGGGGCACCTTGGGGCCGGTGATTGTGCTGCGGGTGATGAATGCCCGCCTGACTCGGACCACGGCGTTGGTGATGATGCTTGCGGGTTTCACTACACTGATTACCTGGCAGGCGCTTGGTTATTCTGAATCCCTGTATGAATTGTTGCCGGCCCTGGTGGTGTCTTTTGGGGTTTATGCCGTGATGCGGCCTTTCTACCGGAAGGAGGAGTGAATGCCACTGTCCAATCCCGAGCAAGACAAGCGTAAAGCGCTGTATGCGGTAGACCCCTTGGTGCCGCTTGATCAGCTGGATCCCGCCACCGACCTGATCGACCCTGACACCTTGTCCCTGTTGGTGCTGATGGTGTGTGAGGTCCCAGAGGAAAGTCTCGCCCTGTTTCGAAAACGCTTGGTCCCTCCGAGCCAGTTACGCCAGCAGGTGGCTGCGCGAGAAGTGGAGTTGCAGCGTCATATGCTGGATATCACACGAAAGCTGGAATCCATGGGCTATGAAGTGGACTCGCGGGTGGCGCGGGGTAGTAAGACCGGTCAGGTGATTACCGAGGTCGCCGATCGTGAGGCGGTGAATCTGGTCATTCTTCAGCGACGACGACAAAAAAACTGGCAGCGGCTATTGGTTGGTAGTGTTGCAGATTACGTTGCCCGACACATTCGCCAGCCTCTGTTGATCATGCCTTATTCATAATGGGGCAATGATTGTGAGGATGAGCAGATGAGCGAATGGGGCTAAGGCTCCTCTCTCCTAACGTGTAGCGCATGACAAACTGTTTTTTTGTGAGCCTTACAAAAAAACGCCCACTAAATAATGGTGGGCGTTTTTGTGCAGCGTGAGTGCTGTGGTGGAATCAGAATCGGCCGTTCAGGCCCAGCCCCACATGAGTGATTTCGTCACCGCTGCGATCCACGAGCCGCATATACTCTAGGTTGATGAACAGGGTCTTGGTGATGGTGAAATCTACACCGAGGCCCAGTGACAGGTCTTTGTAGTTTTCTCCGTCAGAACCACCCAAATCACTCTTCTCGGTGGTTTCCATGTAGGTGACACCGATCAGTCCGTAGGGGCGCACAGGCATGGTGTTGGGGAATTGGCCACGGAAATAGGCGCCGTAGTAACGGTCGATTTCCACGTCAACATTGTTGCTCAGTTCATCTTCATCAATGCCCAAGCCCAGACGCACTTCACCACCAAGGGTCTCATCCTTGTTGATCCAGCTGCCGAATTTGAATTGCAGCGCTTCGGGCTTGGCGCTAGACGTGGTGTTATCAGGTTCAATTTTGCTGCTAATGATATCAATACCAGCAAAACCGCCGGCGTTGGCGACAAGGGGCATTGTCAAAGCCGCGGCAAACAGTACTTTTTTCATGGGTTCTCCCACAGGGTATTAAGTCTCGACGCAATAATAGACTGATTGTAGTGAAAAGTGAGGTCGACGGCGACCAGCGCTGTCTTGGGAGGAAACGGCGGGCTGCTTGCAAAAGGTGAAGAAAATCCCCTGCAAGTAGCCTGCGGTTAGCCGTTTCGACGATTAATGGTCATGACCATCGTCTTCGTCCTCATGGTCTTCTTCGTCATGGTCGGTATCAAGGCCAGCCCAAGCAAGAGCCGCAGGCGGGAAGGTCAAAGGTAGTGATTCTTCAACGCTGCCTTCCTCCAGGTGCACCACGAGGATAAATTGGTTGCCGCTATCGGAAAGATAAACATGTGCGGGCTCACCGGCCACAACCATATGAGTATTGCCCGGCGCGATGGCATCTTCTACGTGCGCATGTTCACTCCAATCGGTTGTGTCAAAGATGCGCAGGTCACCGGCATCATCCAGCAGCACTAGGTGCTCAGCGTGGGGATCAAGGCTATGGTTTTCTAGCGATACGGTGGCGCCTTCGGTCCAATCCAGTTCTTCAGCATCGCCATCTTCCGGATGTATGACGAAGACTCGATCACCGGCATAGCCTATGAAATGGCTCAGTTCGTGATGGCTGTCGAAGCCGCTAATGCGCTCTCCAGCCGCAAGGCCTAGGGTAGCGTTATCCACATGCTCTGCGGTGAATTCCTCACCGTTCTGGTGGACGATCAGGATGCCGTCGTCGCAGCCAAACACAGAATAATCTTCGTTTGAGCCTGCGCCATGTAGCTCTGGGCAGGTTAGTGAGATGGTGTCTTCCTTGTGATAGTGATCGTTGTGCTGATGGTAGACGTCAACGGTTTCCGGGAGGCCGTCGTCGGCGGTGCGGAAGGTGGTGAGCAACACATCGCCACGGGGTTCTGCAACGCCATGGTGAGCGCTGGTTAGCGTTTGGCTGGCTTCGCTGGAGGCCGTTTCCAAAGATTCATCGGTGAGGAGCTCCATCTGGGCCATGACAGCGTTGTCTGCATCGCCATCATAGAACAGAGCGGCCTGTTCACCATGAACCCGAAAGTGGGTTGGTGCCGGGCCAGTCAGCGTTCCTGCGAAGGAGGGAATCACTTCATCCACGTGGTCGTCATGCAAATAGAGGCCGCCATCGATGACCTGTACCTGGTCGTTATCACGCTGTATCGCCAGAACAAAACGCTTGCCCGGGCTGGTGTAGAGTGCGCTGGCATCATAATCCAGGGTCAAGGTGCCGGGCAGCAAGGCATTGGCCTCAAGGTCATACATGTAGAGCTGAGAGCCGTCATCACCAGCGGCAATCACTAAGCGGCCGGGGTGATCACTCTCTGCATGCTCGTGTTCATCTTCACTGCTACCCAGTGAGCTGGAGCCCGTTTCATTACAGCCGACCATGGTAAGAGCGGCAAGCAGGGACAGCGGCAGTGCAGCGTTCTGTTTCAGGTTTTTCATCATGCGTTGCATGGGGTTCTCCATATTCATATTGTTGCGTCCGGCGGAGTAAAGGCGCCGGTACGGATGCCGTTTAACGTTGCGGCTCAAAATTCAATGCGGGTGCCTACGGTGATATTGCGGCCCGGCTCCGGCACGGTGCTGGCTAGGAAAGACGAGTGGTTGAACACTTCTTCACCCAGCAGGTTGTTACCGCGCACATAGAAGGTATAGCGCTGGTTGCCTCGTAGTCGGTAGCTGAGAGTGGCGTTGACCATGTCGTAGGCGGCGGTGCGCTCTTCGAACCCGGAAAGTTGGTCCTGAACGAAGCTGCGATACACTTCCAGTTCACCGTCGAAGTTGCCCAGGTAGCTATTGAGGCGTGTGCCCAGTCGCTTGGCCGGAATGCGAGGCAGGTAGCCGCCGTCATCGAAAGTAGCGCGGACCATATCCCCAAATACGGTGATGCCAACCGGGTCGATACCGTAGTAACTCACGGATGCTTCGGCACCCGTGAAGGTGGCGTCACGTTGGCTGTATTTGATCAGGCGGAAGTCTTCCTGCTGATCCAGAGTGCGGGCATAGATGTAGTTGTTGATACGGTTTTCGAACACGCCCAGATCAAACAACCAATCCCCACGGGTTTTACGTAGGTTCAGGTTGGCGTTGAGGCTGACTTCATCGTCCAAGTCACGTTGTCCTCCACCGCAATCGCTGAGCAGGCCGCATTCATAGGTGTTGGTGGCCAGATGGACCCCCTGTGCATACAACTCTTGGGCGCTGGGTGCTCGGCCAGAGTGGCCTACGGACAGTACTAGCTCGTAACCGGGAACAAAGGCCCAGTTGGCTGCGCCGGAGAAAGACGCATTGTCCGCTGTGACTTTGGCAAGAGCCTGGCCATTGCGTTGGTCCGGTGTTTGCGTCAGGTGCTCCTGGCGCGCCCCCAATTCGAAGGACCATTGTTCATTGAGGACATATTCCTCTACCGCGAATATGGCGATAGATTCAGTTTCGGTTTTCGGCACGAAGGCTTCATGCCCCAGGGAGCTGAAATCGAAGTTGGTGTACTGAAGTCCTACCACGCCGCGCCAGTTACCGAACGGTTTGTGCTCCACTTCCAGCCGGGCGTCTCCACCCTTGTTGGTGAAAGTACTGCCGATGGCCCCTTCTTCGATTTCGTGGTGGCGGTAATCGGTGTGGTTACCTCGAAAACGAATGGCGGCAATGCCAGAGAATGGGTCGCGGTATTCACCTCGAGCATCCACTCGACGGCTGGCCAGATCCACGTAGGGGACAATTTCGCCCTCATGGTCGTGATCATGGCCTCCAGAAGGACAGCTCAAGCTGGTGCCGTTGGCCTCGCACTCTTCAAATTCGTGGCTATGACCGGGCAGCCCGTAGTTATCTCGGCGATAGCTGTAAGCCATGCCGAAGAAACCTTGATCGCCAATCCAGGAGGCTCCAATGCTGGCATTGTCGCTTTCCGCATAGGTGCCTGGGACGGTGAGCTCTTCGAAGCCGTTTACTTCGTAGTCCTCCGCATCGCGACGGCTACCTTCCACCCGAAATACCAAATGGTCGGTAGCGGAAACGGTGATGCCTGCAGCGGTGGCGTTCTCATCGGCCACGCTGTTGGCTCGGATTGCCACGAAACCTTCCACCTCTTCTAGAGGCCGTTGAGTGGGAATGCGGTTGTCTAGCACATTTACAATGCCACCGCTGGCGCCGCTGCCATAAAGCAGAGTAGATGGGCCGCGTAGAACCTCGATCTGGCGAGCCAGCATGGGGTCTACAGTGATGGCATGGTCTGGTGAAATGCTGGAAGCATCCAGCACCTGGGAGCCGTCACTGAGAATACCTATGCGTGGGCCCCCTTGGCCACGGATCACCGGTCGACTGGCGCCACCACCGAAGGTGTCGCTGTGGACTCCGGGCTGGTTTTTCAGGGTTTCACCGAGGGTGTCCTTGTTCTTCTGAGTGAGGGTTTGTTGATCCATCACCGAATAGGGTGTGCTGGAGCTGCTGCTTCCGAGCGGCAGGGCGGACACGTCCACTTGTTTTAGCTCGTGAGCTTTTTCTAGGCCTGCACTGTTGTTTTCAGCTTCAGCCAATACTGCCGTGGGTGCCAATAGGGCCACGGCGACGCACCCGGAGAGGGTCTGGCGTCGAAAAGTCATAACTACCTCTGTCTCTAGCATTCATGCAGGGCATGAGTAAAAGGGCGCAGCTGGATTAAAGGGGCTGGCCGGACTCATGCCGGAAACACGTTCTTTCCTGAAGGCAGCCAAGCACAGCAAATGCCACTCGAGTAGAGAAGCAAGGTGGTGTGCCATCGTGATCAGGTGTTAATAACGGGAATCAGACAGAGAAAGGAGGGCCGCGAGGCGGGTAGGGGTTGCGCTCGTAGCGGTTTGCCACGGTGGTGGCGGGGGCAAGCGGAACGGGCGCTGTGTGTGTGGAATCTAGCACGTTGTAGGCGCTGGGCAGAGCCAGCATGCCGTGGCCATGGGTACAGACCTGGCAATCGGCGGAGGCTAACAGGTCTGTGGTGGGGCTGTGCTGTCCTGCGTCAATGTGGGCGGGGGCGTGCCATGCCAGTATTAATTGGACAAGAAACAGCCCGACAACCAGCGGTAAAACCAGCGGCAAAGAGTGCCCGCGACGGTATGGGCTCAGCATGGCCGCGATCACTGTGAGTGATCCTCGCTGTGATGGTTGCATAGCGGGGTGCACTGATGCTGTTCCTGGTCAGGCTCGGCGCCAGGCACATAGTCAAAGCCGCCTGGGTGCCAAGGGTGACACTTGCACAGCCGTTTCGCTGCCAGTGCGCTGCCGCGCAGGCTGCCATGGGTCTCTACCGCCTGCCGTGCGTATTCCGAGCAGGTGGGGTAGAAGCGGCATTGGTTGCCTATCCAAGGGCTCAACACCTTCTGGTACAGCCAGATGGCGCCAAGCAGAAGCGATTTCACGGGAACAGCGCTGCCTGTCATTAGTTGTAAAAGAGCATGATAAAGGCATCGGGTACGCAGATACCAGCGCTGTTCCATGACGCTAACAGGGAGGGTGATAAGAAAGTGCTGCGCTATAATGATGATATAGGCAAAGCACGTAACCTCAGTACCAAGGTAGGGAAGCCCATGAGAAAAGTGATCGGCCGGGCTATCGAGGTTTTCTTGGCTGACCCGAACACATTGTTGCGCTTTTTCGATAGGTGGGCACACTTTTAACATGGCGTCTAGATTCCGAGCGCGTCTGGGGGCTGAGTACGCAAGGAGCGTTCAGTAGTAGATTAAAGGTAAAAGGAAGCCTGTGCTTATTTTCCTAGCCTTTCATGTGCGGGAATGGTTGGTGCGGGCTATTAAACAATGGCGGGATCCCCGCAGAAACATGTCTGACATGGGCAGTAGTGAGTGCTGCTGCAATGCCAAGCTGGAGGCAGTGAAGCGTTACCCGTAGTTGAAAGGGGACATCTTGGCGCAGAGTCACCGGCCTTGGGTCGCCATCGGCTGTACTGGTAATTGGGGCCAATCTCTTGCCGGCGCTTGTTTGCCTGCGCGCTTGCAGGATACTGAAGTCAGTGTGGATGGATAATCTATTTGTGTTGAAGAGAAAAGTAAGGAGAAGGCCTTTGCAAGCGATGTTTGTGACGTTGTTGTTCACCTTCCTAATGCTGCTGAATCCAGCTTGGGCGGCAAGCTGGAAAATAAGCCAGGAAGGCGAGGTTCGAGGTGATGTTACGACTTATGTGCGGGATGTTTCTAACAGTCCGGTCAAAGCCTTCAAAGGTATTGTTGAGGTTGAGGCATCCGTTACCTCGGTGCTGGCAGTCATTACCGCAGTGGATACTTTACCTGAGTGGATTTTCCAGAGTCAGAGCGCCAAGCGGCTATCAATGGAAGGGCGCGAAGAAATTTACATGCGCTTTAACGGCATCTGGCCGGTATCGGACCGTGATGTGGTGCTGGCCAACACGCTTATCCAGCACGAAGAAACCGGCTCAATTACCTTGCACAGTGTCAATGCCGAAGGTGTGCTAGGTAAACAGAAAGGTTATGTGCGTATCCCTGCATTAGATAACAAGTTCATTATTACGCCCATGGATAATGGTTGGGTGCGGGTCCAGTTCGAAACCTTCATGGATTTGGGCGGCAGCGTACCGGTATGGTTGACTAATTTGGTGTCCACCAAGGCGCCATTGGAAACTCTGGAAGGTTTGAAGGCGCAGTTGGAAAAGCCACGCTTTGCCAATGCCACCCGAAAAGATTTGCCAGCCCTGCCGGGTATGGACGAGCTGATGCTGGAAGACTGATCTTCGCCAAGAATGGCCGTCTCGGGGGCGGCCTTTGGCCTATGCCAGCTATATAGCTTTATTGCCTGTGAGTTTCTGGTTGATAGATGCGATAGCCCGTTATTGAGTTTTGACCGAAAGAGGCTGCGCCCAAGCTATGCTCTAGGCGCGGCCTCTTTCGTTTCAGATAATAAAAATCTGTTTTTCTCGTTGGCTAAGAGCAAGCCGCTTGGCGCTATCTTTCATCGACTCCAGCGGGTGCCTTCGCGGGTATCTTCCAGTTGAATACCTGCTTTGGTGAGTTGCTGGCGGATTTCATCGGCGCGAGTGAAGTTTTTGTCTTTCTTGGCTTGGGTGCGTTCTTCCACCAGGGCGTCGATGGCATCGTTGCTGAGGCCATCTTCGCTCACGTTCTTGTTCTGGAACCAGGCGGTGGGCTCTACGGTGAGCAGGCCGAGCAGGTCGGCGGCGGCCAGTAGTTCGGCTTTCAGCTTGGGCTTGTCGTCAAGCTCGGCCTTGTTCAGTTCACCGGCAATAGCGTGCAAGGCGCTGACCGCTTCGGAGGTGTTCAGATCGTCCTTAAGAGCGTCGAGTACCGGATGGTTGTCCGGCAGTTGATAGCCCGCTTCTGGTGCAACGGTTTCACCGCGACCGAGCAAGGCGTAATAGAGCGTATCCAAGCCTTTTTCTGCATTATCCAGTACATCGGCAGAGAAATTCAGCGGCGAGCGGTAGTGGCTCGATAGTAACGCGAAGCGCAGCGTTTCGCCGTGGTACTGGGTGAGCAAGTCGCGGACCAAACGGAAGTTGCCCAAGGACTTGGACATCTTTTCGCCGTCGATGTTGATGTAGCCGTTGTGCAGCCAGTAACGCACGTAGTCGGTTCCGTGGGCGCAGCAGCCTTGGGCAATTTCGTTTTCGTGGTGCGGGAAGATTAGATCCTGGCCACCACCGTGGATATCAATTACATCACCCAGGTGCTTGTGGATCATGGCGGAACACTCGATGTGCCAGCCAGGGCGGCCACGTCCCCAAGGGGAGTCCCAGCCGGGCTGTTCATCGGTGGACGGTTTCCAAAGAATGAAATCGCCGGGGTGGCGTTTGTAGTCCGCCACTTCCACCCGAGCGCCAGCAAGCATGTCTTCCAGTTTGCGACCGGAGAGCTTGCCGTAGTCGGGCATGGATTCCACCGCGAACAGCACTTGGCCATCGGCTTCGTAGGCGTGCCCTTTTTCTACCAAGATAGCGATCATCTGGATCATCTCGGGGATGTGATCGGTAGCCTTGGGAATGATGCTTGGGGTTTTGGCATTCAATGATGCCATGTCGTCGGCAAAAGCTTGGGTAAAGCGTTCGGTGAGGGTGCTGATCGCTTCGCCGTTATCCGCTGCCGCCTTGATGATCTTGTCATCAATGTCGGTGATGTTACGGGCGTAGACCACGTTCGGGTAGAGCCGTTGCAGTAACCGGTACAGAACATCAAAGACCACCACCGGGCGAGCGTTGCCAATGTGGACGAAGTTGTAAACCGTGGGGCCGCACACGTAAAGGGTGATGCGGTTAGGGTCCAGCGGAATGAAGTCGTCCTTTTTGCCGGTGAGGGTGTTCTGCAATCGTAAGGTCATTTGCCGTACAGCTCTTTGGGGTCTTTGATGGGGGCTTTGTCGATGGTCACGTTGTTGGCGTCGGCTTTCCAGTAGAAGCAGTCGCGGCGGCCGGTGTGGCAAGCGGAGCCGGTCTGGTCCACTTTCACTAGCAAAGCGTCGCCGTCGCAATCAATGCGCAGTTCTTTCAGCGTTTGTACTTGGCCGGAGGATTCGCCTTTACGCCATAACTTCCCTCGCGAGCGGGAAAAATAGCAAACGCGTCCCGTGGCCAGAGTCTCTTCAATGGCCTCGCGATTCATCCATGCCATCATCAATACTTCGCCACTATCGTGCTGCTGAGCAATGGCTGCCACTAGCCCGGCGTCGTTGAACGCCAAGTTGTCGAGGGCTTCTTTGAGGGAAATCTGAAAGCCTTCGGGCTGTTGTTCGTTGTGTTTGAACATGACGCCTCCAGGGCGTTTCTATTCAGGATGTAGGCGCCCCTCTTGAGGGGCGAACCTGCTTGCGAAAGCTTTCCCGAGCACAGTTCGCACCTTGAGGGGTACTCTTACCAGTGGCGCCGGGTCAGATCGGTAAGCGTGTTGCTTCGGCCAAGGCCGCCACGGCTTCGTCCAGATCTACGGTTTCGGTGGCTTGGGAGCCAAGGGTACGAATAGCGACTTGGTTGTGTTGTGCTTCCTGCTCGCCAATTACCCAGATACGCGGGGTTTTGGCGCGGGAGTGCTCACGGACCTTGAAGCCAATCTTCTCGTTACGAATATCCAGCTCTGCCGGTATCCCGGCGGCAACCAGTTTCTGCTGCACGGTGGTGGCATACTCGTCGGCGGAGTTGGTAATGGTGCAAACCGCCACCGGCCGCGGCGCTAGCCACAGGGGTAGGTGACCGGCGGTGGACTCGATCAGGATGCCGAGGAAGCGTTCCAAAGAGCCCAGAACAGCACGGTGCAACATGACTGGGCGCTGGCGGGAGCCGTCCTCGGCCACGTATTCGGCATCCAGGCGATCGGGCAGCACAAAGTCCACCTGCAGGGTGCCGCACTGCCAGTCACGGCCAATGGCGTCACGGAGCACGAACTCCAGTTTTGGGCCGTAGAAGGCCCCTTCACCCGGGTTAAGCTCGCATTCCAGGCCCAGGGATTCCACCGCCGAGCGCAGTGCGCCTTCGGCTTTGTCCCAGGTTTCGTCGGAGCCGGCGCGGTTATCCGGGCGGTCCGAGAATTTGATACGGAACGAGTCGAATCCAAAATCTGCGTAGACTTCGCGCAGCATCTTGATGAAGCCGGCGGTTTCTTCGTTAACCTGCTCTTCGGTACAGAAGATGTGAGCATCGTCCTGGCTGAACGAGCGGGCTCGCATCAGGCCATGTAGGGCGCCGTGGGCTTCGTTACGGAACAGGGTGGTGAACTCTCCCAAGCGAATGGGCAAGTCTCGGTAGCTGGTGATCCCCTGTTTGAAGATCTGTACGTGGCCGGGGCAGTTCATCGGCTTCACGGCCATTTCTTTGTGGTCGTGGGTGCAGACGGTGAACATGTCTTCGCCGTATTTGTCCCAATGGCCGGATTGTTCCCAGAGAATACGATCCATCATTTGCGGAGTGGAGACTTCTTCATAGCCTCCTTTTTCCATTTTTCCGCGGATGTAATTTTCCAGGTTTTTGCGCATGCGCCAGCCCTTAGGGTGCCAGAACATGCTGCCTACCGCTTCTTGTTGGATATGGAATAGACCCATTTCCTTGGCCAGTTTACGGTGATCGCGTTTTTCCGCTTCTTCAAGCTGTTTGAGGTAAGCGTTCAACTCTTTCTTGTCGCGCCAGGCGGTGCCGTAGATGCGCTGTAGTTGCGCCTTGTCAGCATCGCCACGCCAGTAAGCGCCAGCGACCTTAGTCAGTTTGAAGCCATCGCCCAGTTTGCTGGTGCTGGGCAGGTGCGGGCCACGACACAGGTCGATGAAATCGCCCTGGCGATAGAGGCTCACTTCTTGATCGGCGGGCAGGTCACGGATGATTTCGGCCTTAAATTCTTCACCTTTTTCCAGGAAAAAAGCGACAGCCTCATCTCGATCCCATATTTCACGCCTTATTTCCTCATTGCGGCGCACAATCTCTAGCATGCGCTTTTCAATGGTTTTCAGGTCATCCGGTGTGAACGGTATGTCCCGATGGAAGTCATAATAGAAGCCGTTGGCAATGGTTGGGCCAATAGTCACCTGGGTGTCTGGAAACAGCTCCTGCACGGCTTGGGCCATAACATGGGCGGCATCGTGACGAATAAGCTCTAGGGCTTCGTCGGTATCTCGGGTGATGATTTCCACCGTGGCGCCGTCGTCGATGGGCAGATAGACATCAATCAGGTTGCCGTTGGCTTTAGCGGCCAAAGCTTGCTTGGCGAGTTTTTTACTGATGCGACCGGCAATTTCCAAGGCGGAGACCGGCTGCTCAAACTCCATATTTGCCCCATCGGGCAGTTGATAGCTCACACTCATGAGTGACAAGGGATCCAGGTGGTTGGCTCAGAACCGGAAGATGGTAGGCAATCAGGCCCTCCGCATCAAGGTGCGGCGACGATTAAACAGGGCTCGATTTAGCCGGCGTGATTGCGATTGACGGGAATTAAATGGCCTGTCGCATAGAGTTTTGCCTGTTCGCGGGCTCCCGCCTATGCTTGGCGGGCAGGCATAGGCGGAATAGATGATAGAGAGACCGATGAGAGTCCAAGGATCAACCCGATGGAGCGGGATAGCTCATGACACCACCCTCTACAGATGCGACGAATGACGGATAGTGAATCGTTGCCACGTTTGTTGCGGGTCGCGCAACATCTCAGTGAGCAAAAGGATGTGCCGCGCTTGCTAAGTGCGCTGCTCAAGGAAGTACGCCACCTGTGCCACGCGGACACCGGCTGGGTATGGTTGTATACCGATGGCCGGCCGCAGGCCGGCTTGAATTGTCTGTGCCATGATGCCACCGGTGAAAGCGATGAAATAAAAGAGAGACCTCACTGGTTCCGCCCATTAGGCAATGACGCTGATGGCGGTATTGTAGAGCAGTGTTTTACCGCCGGAGAACCTCTCACCGTCGCGTTGACGCAAACTCGCCTTGGCGAGGTTGATCAGAAGTTGCTTGCCGAACTGGCTCCGCAGGCCAAAGGACTGCAGCTTTGGCCATTATATAACCATGAAGGCCTTGTTACTGGTGTGCTGCAATTGGCCTATGACAAGCCCGTGCCGCGCAACTTGCAGCGTTTGGGCGGAAATGGTCATCTGATGTTTCAGTCGCTGCTGACCTATGGCGGCATAGCCTTGAGTAACCTTAGCCAGGTACAGGAGCTAAAGGATTTGCTGGATGCCTTTATCAAGGTGCTGGCCCAGGCCATTGATGCGAAGAGCTCCCATACCAGTGCCCACTGTCAGCGAGTGCCGGTCATTACAGAAATGCTGGCCCAGGCGGCCTGTGATGATCAGATACTGTTTCCTGATTTTTCACTGGATGAGGATGGTTGGTACGAGCTGCATGTGGCCGCTTGGTTACACGATTGTGGCAAGTTGGCGACACCGGATTCGGTGCTCGACAAGTCCACTAAGCTGCACACACTGCATGACCGGATTAATGAGGTGGCCAGTCGCTTTGCAACTTTACGTGCGCAGATTCAGTTTCGTTATGAAAAGGCCAGCCTACTTAATCCAGCCGATGAGCCTGCCAGTCGCCTGCGCATGGAAGAGGATATCGGCGTACTGAAAGAGGAATTGGCTTTTCTTGAGCGAATTAACCGAGGTGGTGAGGCCATGGCGGCGGTGGACCAGCAGCGGGTGAAGGAGATCGCGGCGCGTACTTGGACTGATGTTTGGGGGCAGGAAAAGCCGTTGCTCAGCGACGAGGAAGTGTACAACCTGTGTATTGCGCGCGGCACGCTGACACCAGAGGAGCGACAGATTATAAATGGTCATATGGATGTGACCCTAGACATGTTGGGCTCGCTCCCTTTTCCCCGCAAGCTTAAGCAGGTGCCGGAATATGCCGGTGGCCACCATGAGAAAATGGATGGCACCGGCTTTCCGCTTGGACTCACCCGAGAGCAGATGTCGGTCCCCGCTCGCATCATGGCCATCGCTGATGTGTTCGAGGCACTGACGGCTAAGGAACGCCCTTATAAAACACCACTCAAACTCAGTGAAGCGCTAGGTATCATGCAGCGAATGCGCAATAACAATCATTTGGACCCGGATCTTTACAAGCTTTTCATTCGCTCACGGGTGTGGCGCCAGTACAGCGAGAAGCATCTAGACCCAGTGCAGTTGGATGTGGACGATGGCAGTCAATTTTTATGAAGGGCTTTTTGTAGATGCGCCGTTGGTGGCGCTCACAAAACTGCCATCCCATTCGTCTTTGAGGTTTTCTGTGCGTACTCTTTTTTTTGTATTGCTTTGCTTGTTGTCTTCTTTGTCCATAGCGAATGACTGGTTGTTGTCATTGGAAGGTCAACGGACTCAAGGGGCGTTGTTGCGTGGGCAGGTGGAGCGAGGTGTGACGGTGCGGTTTGACGATCGCACGGTGCGGGCCACTGATGAGGGTTTTTTCGTTATTGGTGTAGGCCGTGATGCTGATTTACAACAGACGTTGGTGCTGGAAAAAAACGGTGAACAACAACAAGTTCTCGTGACGCTGGATAAGCGTGAGTATGCGATACAGCGTATCGAAGGGGTGCCTAAGCGCACAGTAGAGCCTCCACCGGAGGTGGTGCTAAAACGCATTCGTAAAGAAGTCGCCGAGATCAAAAAAGCACGGAATACAAACTCAGACTTGCTCGCGTTTCTGAGTGATTTCCAATGGCCTCTTACCGGGCGTATCAGTGGGGTGTACGGCAGTCAGCGAGTTTATAACGGCAAGCCTGGTCGGCCGCATTATGGTGTGGATGTGGCTCGGCCCTCGGGCACCGTGGTGGTGGCGCCAGCGGATGCGGTGGTGACGTTGGTGCAGAAAGATAATTATTACTCTGGCGGCACCCTGATTATGGACCACGGTTATGGGGTGTCGTCCACCATGATTCACCTTAGCGAAGTTTTGGTGAAAGAGGGGCAGACGGTCAAACAGGGCGAGCAGGTGGCGAAGGTGGGCGCATCTGGTCGTGCCACCGGGCCACACCTGGACTGGCGCCTGAACTGGTTCGAGGTCAAGTTGGACCCGGTTACTATTGTGCCGCCGATGAAGTAATAACCCTATTATTAGAGCGAAAAAAAATCGAGTTTGTGGTGTTTGCTTTGAGAAAACATAACGGAAGTTATATTGCGTTAATGTGCCCTCACGTATCCGACTGTTGTAGATACATTTTCAGCGCTACGGCATTGTTGTGAGCTTCGTCTTTAGCACCATAAACTAGCGTAAGGCCGCTGGTTTTGGCTTTTTTTCGTAATGCATGTTGTGTTTCTTTCTGCATGTTTTTTTGTAATTCATGGTGATATTTCTGGTAAAACGCGGCCCACTTTTTAGGGTCGTGATCGAACCATTTTCGCAACTCATCAGAAGGGGCTAATTCCTTGTTCCATTCGTCTATTTTCAGGTCCTCTTTACTGACGCCTCGTGGCCGTATTCGGTCGATGAGAAGCCGATAGCCATCATTGGGTGCAGGCTTTTCGTAGGCGCGTTTGCAGTGAATGTTAATTTGCGTTGAAGACATGTCTGACCTCCCTAGACGGATAGCGGTTGTCTTTTTTTGAAGTAACGGTATCAGGTTTTGTTGCGGTGTTGTTCGCTGGTCTGGCAGTGCTGGGGGCAGGCACTGGAGCCGTGAGGGTGAACATATTGGGCGAGGATATAGACGGCGCCCCACAGGGATGCGGTAACCAAGAGAAGGAGAACAAGGCTGGGTAGCGGACGAATACGTTCGCGTTGTGGTGTTTCTTGCCTAGTCGGTGGTGACATGGAAGACCTCCGGTCAGCGTGAACCCCTGTATAACGCGGCAATGCGAATATGTACCTCGTCGAGCAGTGTATCGATGCGCTGCTGCACACTGGTGATCGCGTTGATCTGACTGCACGATTGGCCGCAGAACAGTGCCATGTCGTCGAGTTTCCCCTGGGCGCCCGTTAACGGTGAATCGGTGGAAAATAGATAAATCGGTTGCCCGTCCTGTTCGCCGATACAGGTATCCGGGTCGGCTTCATCGTAATCGCCTCGAGTGACGGCGTTGCTGAGCACGCGGACCGGCGCGGGTTCATGCCAGTTACGAGAAAAGCGCGTGGTGTAAACGGTATCGTCGGCGCGGGCATCAACGATGCGTTGTTTGTGGTGCGAGTGCGCATTGGCTTCATGGGTGGCAAGGAAAGCGCTGCCCAGGCTGACGCCCTGCGCGCCCATGGAGAACGTCGCCAGCATGGCGCCGCCGCTGGCAATGCCGCCGGAAGCCACCACCGGTACGTCGCTATTGGCGACGACCTGGGGGAGCAGTGACAAGGTGGCCGTGGTGCCACGAACATGGCCGCCGGCTTCGTGCCCTTGCACGATCAAGACATCGGCGCCTGCGGATTGTGCCAGGTCTGCATCGCGCTGGTTGCCCACCTGATAGATCACCTGCTTGCCTTCTTGTTTCAGGTATTGCACCAGGCCGGTATCCACATCCCAAAAGAACACAAAAGCGTCTACCTGTAGCGCCAGGCAAGTGGCAACTTGGTCCATCAGCAGACGCCGTTCTGTGGCGGCGGGAATCAGGTTAACCGCAAACGGGCCATCGTTGATGGCACGTAGTGCTTCCACTTCCTGGCGAATGCGTTCCACGGGTTCACGGACCATGCCCAGTACGCCGAAACCACCCGCCTGGTTTACCGCCGCCGCCAATTGATGGCGAGACACGCCGCCCATGCCTGCCAGCATGATAGGCAGTTCGCAGCCCAGGGTATGCAGCAGAGGGGTACGTAGTGGCTTAGGAAGCATCACCATTGCCAGATCTGATCAACGCTTTCATATAGGTTGACCAAGCCTTGGCGACTGACTGCCTGTACACCGTCGAGCAGGGTTTGGCGATCCAGGCCTCGCTCTTCCAGGTCTTCGGTAACCGCGAAAACGGGCACGCCACTGTGCAGTAGGTTACCTATATCTCGCGGTAGGTTGGCGGGTTGGGTTTGTGCCCACCCGGCAATCGTTAAGGCCGGTTGTGTTTGGTGCTGAGTGGCGTAATACACGGCATGACCGCTGAGTAGAACGGTTAAATGACCACCGGCACCGCGCATGGATTGGGTAAGCCAGAGAATGGTGTCGTCCTGCTCTTCGGTAGTGGTACGAAATGCCTGATCAATAACTTGTAGGGCTTTCATGGCTTACCTCGTGCCAATGGTGAGAGTGTTGAAGGCCTTGCTGGCGTAGCGCCATAAATCCGGTGGGCCGCCTCGCCCGCAGCCGTCGATCACGTCGTTAACGCCGCGTTCGTCTACACACAGCCCACAGTTGATCCACTCGAAGGTCAGCCCTTTGTCAGTGGCTTTTTGTTGCAAGGCGGCAACCCAATCTTTACTCAGCGGGTGGGATTCTTCTTCACGGTTGAGGCCGTGTACGGCGTTGCCATGGGGGGCTTGTTTGGAAAAAGACAGAGCGACAGCACCTTCGTAGGCAAACACGCGAACGTTAGCGTTTTTTTCCAGCGCGGCGTCCAGCAGTCGAAAAAATGTTACCGTGCGTTCACTCTCGAACGGTGGATCCATGAATGCAAAGGTCAGTGTTTTGCTATTACTCATGATGACTCCAATGACTCAATTCCAGATGACTTTTTCGCCGTCGAGCAGGGCGTCGATAACGGTGTCGAGACTGCTGCTGGCAATGTTTTCTTTCAGGTCCTTCTCCAATATTTGCCGTTGTTTCAGAGAAAAATTATCGGCCAGCACCGGTACGCCCCATTTCAATAGCTTGTCGAAATGCACACTGCGCGCGCCTTTGTGGGCCGGGGTTACCCCGTTTTGTACCAGTAGCAGGCGCACGTTATGCCCGGCATCGTAGAGTTGGCCGGCAAGGGCGAACTGGTGCTCGGTGCGGACCTCGGTGAACGGGTCCTGGCTTTGGATAAACAAGTAATCGGACATGGTCACTCCTGATTCAATGGGGCTGGAGGGCAATGGGGTGCGCATCTGCCGGGTTGTTATTGAGTGGGGTGTTATCACGTTCGCAATCGAGTTGCTGACTGCGAATGAGGAAGTCACCAAACGATTCGCCACACTCTCTTTGCTGGGCAAAGGCTTCGAACAACGGAGCAATCAGGTCAATGAAAAGGCTTTCATTGACGTTGCTGGCGTACAGACGGTTGAGTCTGTCGCCGTTAAAACTGCTGCCCAGGTATAAGTTGTAGAGTCCCGGAGCGCGGCAGTTAGGGCAATTTCTGCGAGATAAGGGCGAGCACACCCGTTTGGGTAACCGGTTACGCGCAAGGTGATCGGTACTTGTCTGAGGCCGTACTGCTGTTTGAGGCGATTAAACAGATCAAGCGGGTCTGACATGTAGCGTTCCGCTTCGGCCATGGCCAAACCGCAGGTGGGGAAGGCTACGCAACTGAGCATATGGGCGGCTTGCAGGTCGGGCTTGAGCCGCTGGCTCAGACCTAAATCGTCCAGTCGCCAGCTGATCTGTTCCCGTTCGTGTTCTTCCACGTGGGTCAGCTGCAGGTTCTGGTTGGTGGTCATGCGGATACGTCCGCCGAACTGCTGGAAAAACCCTCCCAGTTGATCTCGCAGGGCGCCATCGACACGGCCATTTTCAAGATGCCGCTGCCCTCGGCAATCAGGATGACCGGAATGTGCGGGTCATCGGGCAAATGGAAGCGGGCGTTGCGGTGCGGATAAATGCGCACGGTGTCACCGGGTTCCAGAGTGAGCAGGTATTGGGAGGCAATGCCGCTTTCCTGCCGACCGGCAATGTCGTAGCGATACGCTTTCACGTTCAAGTGCAGCTCATCGTCGATGTGCTCCAGGCTGTTGGCCACATCGTACAAGCGCGGTTGCAGCGGGCGCAGGGCATCGACCAGGGCTTGCGGGTCCGGTGTGGCGGGCGCCTGACGTAGCAGATCCAGTACCTGGACGGTTTTCAAATATTGCCGCTGTGCCTTGCTGGGGGCTTTCAATTGCTGTTTCAGAATCGGGCTATCACTCGGCTGCGCCCACTGTTCCAAAAAACGGGTGCTGGGGATGGTCAGGTCTTGATGCTGGCGGAGTGCTTGCACCAATGGCATGGATTCGTCCTGAACAATGACCGGCGCCTCTCCAGATAGATGGCAGGCATCCAGCACGGCGGCGACCAATGCCGGTGGGTTGTCGGCGAGTACCCCGACCGCATCCCCAGGGGCGAGGGAGAAGTCCGGGGATTTCAACGCCAGCTCCAGATGATGGATCGGCGTGGTCCGCTGCGGGTGGCTCAAGTTTAGGTTTTCCAGTACCTCGACACTGAGCGGATGCCTTTTGCTGTAGGTCAGTGCGGAGTGGGCGGGCGCACTCGTTATCGTGGATGTGGCTCCACGCTGATCGCTACGGGGCAGCTGCTCGCGTACGGCTTTACCCCAGCGGGCAGCGGGTTCGTCAAAGTCTACGTCGCACTCCTGACGCGGGTGCAAGCGCGTGCCGCCCAGCGCTTCCAGTCGCTCATCCAGCTGCTGGCCGGTGACACAAAAGTGCTCGTAGCTGCTGTCGCCCAGTGCCAGTACCGAGAACTGCAGGCCCTCCAGGCGCGGTGCATTATCGGCCATCAAGGCGTCGTAAAAAGGCACCACGGGTTCGGGAGGGTCTCCATCGCCGTGGGTGCTGCAAATAAGCAATAGGTGTTTGCGTTTGCTGAGTTGTCGTGTCCGCAATTTGGCCAAGTCTTGCACGTCCACGCGAATGCCTTGCTGGAGTGCCTGTTCGGCCAGCGCTTGGGCGATGCTCTCACTGTTGCCGGTTTCGCCCCCGTAGGCGATAAGCACGGCATTACTTGGGGTGGGGGCAGCCTGTGGAGCGGCCGCCGGCGCGCCGGCAGCCAAGTAGCCACTGAGCCAGAGGGCTTGGCGTTGATCCAATAGGCCTAGCAGTTGTTGAACCTGTTGCCACTGAGGGGCGGAAAAGGGGGTTGTCGTTTGCGGGGGCGTCATGGAATGGGGCGCTCCGGTTATTACCATGACAATGAGTATGAAGGCTCTTTTTTATAGGCAATAATGAAATATAAGAGAGTTTAATATCGAAGATTTTGATATAAGTTTGGTTTGAGCTTGTGTGAGGAGCCCCCATTGGATATTGATCTGGCCCGTACCTTTTTGGAAATCGTTCGCACCGGCAGTTTTATGGCAGCGGCGGATCGGTTGCACATAACCCAAACTACCGTTACAGCGCGGGTGCAGAACCTGGAAGGGCAGCTGGGGTGCCGGCTGTTTGTGCGTAACCGCAGCGGGGCGACGCTGACGGATCACGGAGAGCGGTTTGCCAGCCATGCCAGCCAGCTGGTTCAGACCTGGGAAGCTGCCCGCAGGGAGCTGCCGTTACCGCAGGGCGCTGAATCAGTGCTGACATTGGGGGCGGAGATCAGCCTGTGGAATCCACTGCTGCTCAACTGGCTATCGGCGCTGCGGGAGGTGTTGCCGGATGTGGCTTTGCGTATTGAGGTGGGCGAGCCCCGTTCATTGCATGAGCGGCTGGAGCAGAGCGTGCTGGATGCGGTGCTGGTTCATCAGCCGGATTACTGGCCCGGTATGCAGGTGGAGCAGTTGCTTGAAGAGAAACTGATTCTGGTCCGCACCCCCCACACGGCGGAGCCCTATGTATATGTGGATTGGGGGGCGCATTTTCGCCAGCAACACGATGTGGCGCTGCCGGAAAAGGCCCGTGCCGGCCTAACTATGGATTTGGGGCCGCTGGCGATTCAGTACCTAGTGGCTAATGGGGGTAGTGGCTATTTCCGAACCCGTGTTGCTCAGCCATATTTGGAAAACGGGGCGCTGATTCGCGAAACCGACGCTCCCGAGTTCAGTTACCCGGTGTTTCTGGTGTATTCCCGTGCCAGAAAAAGCGTGCAGCTGGAAAGTGCCTTCTCTGTGTTGCAGACCACACTGGATGATCAGCCGCAGTGGTAACAGTGAGATGGCGCTGGGGTGTGAGGATTATAGTGTTTCTGCGCGCCGTTCTATGAGAAACCGCTCTTAAGTGAAAATTCGCGAAAATAATTTTCTCAATAATGAAAACGCCGCTTTCTTTTTTGAGGCTTGCTATATTTATTATTCCGGCTATGGTTGCTTCTATATTCGGTTCAAGCTCAATGTAGGAACGCCGTTGTGTTTTATCTTTTCTCTCTTTGGATGGATTTTCTCCCCACCTTTCCGGTTTAAGCCGGGCGGAACCCGTCCGGCTTATTTTCCGTTTTCGACATCGTTCGATACCCCCCTCTTTTCTTATTAATTTGGTGAACGGTTTATGGCTGCGCTTATGAAGCGTTTGTCGTTGTTTCGCTATGGCTATGGAAAACGCTATTTAGCAAAAACACCCCTGTTCTTTCTTTCGCCGGTTCGGCTCATGGAAGTGATGGAGAAAATTGAGATGTTGCGTGGCGTCGAGAGCGATCTTGCTGCGGCAGCGGTAGGCGATCGCGTTTTTTTATTCAGCCTTGAAGATGAAGAGCAGATGTCTTTCATTTTGGCAGAAGCTGGAAAAAGACCCCTGGATAACAAAGATCTTTCTGTGCTTTCCCCGCTGGGCGCGGCTTTGCTTGGGTCCTTGCCTGGCGCGGTGGTCAATGTGGATTTTCTCGGTCATCGACACCGATATCTTTTGTTGAAAGTAAAAAAACCAGCAGGAAGTAGAATTTTTAACGAGAAGAAGGAGGGTTCTGTTTTGCACGGTTTGCCGTAAAGAATACGAAAAAGTATGCAGTCAAATTGAAGGAAAAACGTTATGAGTAAAGAAAAAACGAAGAAAAAACCGCAAAAAACTCTAAAAGAGAAACGACGAGAAAAAAGAGCCAATAAATAATGGCGACAGGGCGCCTTGAGTGCCCTGCTTTAAACTTGTTTGAGCAGGATGCGAAGCTCATCGCTATTATCGGTGAAGTCTGCCAAGTTGTATTGATCTAGAGTCTGAAGAAAGGCGGCTTGGGCTTTGCCTAGTGCGTTTTTCAGCTTGCAGGCAGGGTCTATTGGGCAAGACGATTCTGTGCCAAAACAGTCCAGTAGTTTGAGGTTTTCTGTCTGCCGTATCAGCTCCCCCACGTTTATCTCGTTTGCAGGTTTGGCCATTACCAAGCCGCCGCTCCTGCCTCTTAAACTCTGCACATAACCCAGTTGTACCAGTGTCTGTGCAACCTTGGCTACGTGGTTGTTGGAGATGTGGTACGCATCGGCGATTTCCTGGATGGTGGTTGGGAGCTTGTCATGCCGTAGGGAGAGGTAAATGAGAGTCCGCAGGGCGTAGTCCGTATGTGTTGTGAGTTGCATGGCTTGACCTCCAAAAAATGAGTATCTAATATGCCCATTTAAAAGAGGCATGTAAAATACCTATTATTGGTCGCCAACAGGAGTCACGCCATGCTTACCCAGAGCCAACTGGCTGTTATTAAACAAACCGTTCCTGTGCTGCAGGAAAATGGAGAGACGCTCACTCGGCATTTCTATGCGCGTATGTTTCGGGAAAACCCGGAGGTGCAAGCGTTTTTTAATCCGGCCCATCAGCAGGCCGGAACCCAGCAGCGCGCTCTGGCTGGTGCTATTTGTGCCTATGCCCAGCACGTCGATAACCCGGCTGCACTGGCGGATGCCGTGGAATTGATTGCCCAGAAACACGTTTCTTTGGGGATTCAGCCACAGCACTATCCCATTGTTGGTGCAAACCTGCTGGCCTCCATTCAAGAAGTGCTGGGGATCGATGAATCGTCGGAAATTATTGATGCCTGGGCGGCGGCTTACGGTGCACTGGCGGATATTTTTATTGGGCGTGAAGGAGCGCTGTATCAGCACCAGCAAGATACTTTCGGATGGCAGGGTTTCAAGCCCTTTGTTGTCGCTCGCCGTGAGCAGGAAAGTGAGAATATTGTTTCTCTTTATCTTGCTCGCCAAGATGGGGAGGCACTGCAGCCACATCAGCCTGGCCAGTACATTACTGTGCGGGTGACGCCGCCGGGTGGGCTACCGGTAATGCGTAACTACAGCTTGTCCTGTGCGCCGGGGGAAAGCCATTACCGAATTAGTGTGAAACGGGAGCGAGCCCTCGCTGACGAAGCGCCCGATGGGGTGTGCTCCGGTTATATCCATGAGCATCTTCAGGAAGGTGATGTTGTCGAGGTGGCGCCACCCTGTGGTGAATTTACCCTGGCCGATGCGAATGCTGAGGGAGTGCCATTAGTGTTAGTTGCCGGTGGGGTGGGCGTCACGCCGCTGCTCTCGATGCTACATGGGGCGCTGGCTCACCAACAGGGTCGTGAAGTGATCTTTATCCAGTGTGACCTGAATGGCGCTGTTCGGCCTTTTGCTGCAGAGTTGCAGCAGTTGGCGGACAACCACGATAACTTGCATTGTCATGTTCGTTATAGTGAGCCGTCTGCCCAGGACCAGGAGAAGGGTGACTTTGACAGCACAGGGTTTCTGGATTGCGCATTGCTGGATCAGCTGGTGGGCGATCGCCGCGCAGAGTATTATTTTTGTGGTTCGGTACCGATGCTCAAAGCGGTGTATGGGCTGTTGCAAGATAAAGGTGTGGACGATGCCGATATCCATTATGAGTTCTTTGGACCGGCAGAAGGACTTGCGGCGTAAATAGCAAGCTGTTGCGGATTAGCGTGCAAACCCACTGTGCCAACTTAATCGGTAGGAGGGCACACTCAACCACGTGTTAGCCGTTTTTGATATGACGCTAAAGCTAAAGGCTTGGCCGCGCTTAACATTCAGGGCGCGGCCTTTGTAAGTAAGAATCAATGAATCAGTTTTGCGTAGCCGCCGTTTAATTCAATACCTCAACCACGCCTTGATTGCTCATCAGTGCTACGCGGTTTCTACCGGAGCCTTTTGCCTGATAAAGTGCTTCGTCCGCCATCTTTAACAGCTGTCCGCCATTTTCTGCATTGCTGTCCGAGCAGGCGACCCCGACACTGATGGTAACTACTTGGCTGATCCGGGAGCCGCTGTGGGGGATTCCGAGCTGTTCTACCCGGTTACGCATGCGCTCGGCAAACACCAGTGCATCGTTGAAGCTGGAGTCCGCCAGGGTAATGACAAATTCCTCGCCACCATAGCGAGCGACGAAATCGGTATCGCTTTGCACCATCCCCAGCGGCACACTCGCTACTTTTTTCAGGCACTCGTCCCCGGCTGGGTGGCCATAGGTGTCATTGTATTGTTTGAAGAAATCGATATCGAACAATATCAGGGTAATGCGCTCGGGGGCATCCGGGGTTTTTTGTTTTAGCTGGTGATAAAGGTGGTTCAGGCGGCTTTCCATTCCCCGGCGATTAATACAGCCGGTCATGCCGTCGACAGTGGCCTGATTTTCCAGCACCAGATTGGCGGAGTGTAATTCATTTCTGTGCTGGAATAGCACGTGTTCGGAGAGAAAGTACTGGCGCAGAAGCCGTTCGTAAACATATTGGCCGAACAGCCCAGTGCTGGTAAAGGCCAGCGAGACCAGCACCAAGGTGGTTGGTTCAAAGGGGTACCGGCCGGGGTTGAGCTGCAGGCTAAAGATCATGCAAGCAATCATGATCGCCGAGCTGCCCAGTGCTACATAGAAGGGCACTCTGATCAAGATGCAGATCATCAGGATAGCCAGTGGTGTATGCAAGAAAAAGGGATAGGACAATGAGGGCTCAATGGTGACGCCTAGATAATTGCCGGTGAGCGAGATGGCAAAAGCGAGCACTAGAGTGGCTTCGTGAAGCCAGTTGCGCCACTGAGGTTTGCGCAGCAGCACAAGGCAGCCACCGGTGAGCATCAAGGTGAACAGCCTTGACCGCCAGGAAAAGCTTAAGACATCGACAGAAATGCGTGACTCAATAAACATGGCGGAGACAATAAGGAATGCCACTAGAGCCAGGGCCCAAGGCGTAGACTTAGCCGCGCTGGCCCGGAAGTAGAGGCGGAAGTCCTTTTCCAGCGGTTTGGGCAAGCGCAGATGCCACGGTAACGTAATATCGTTGCCGGTTGGCAATGGCGTGTGGTTCTGGTTTGCAGTCACAGCGGTAAAGACTCCTGTCGGTCCATGAATCGGTGACGGCGTTTTTTGAGCATCATGTAGTCATCATAGTGCAAAGTGTTGCCGAACAGATAATCGCCGCGTGGTTAGTAGCGGCGTATTGTAGGGACAGAAGGCCGGTTGTCGTTAGTCTTGGCGCGTCAACTTAATCCAAAAGAGCTAATAGTGCTTGTTGCTTGCTCCGGGAGAGTTGGCGAAAGCGTTCCAGTAATGCGGTTTCTTCATTGCCCTGTGGAACGGGGGTTTCTGTGTGGGGCAGGGTTTGGGGCCAATTGTCCAAACTGTGCTCCAGACGGGCAATAATTTCTGCATTCATGCTGCGATGGCTATCATTGGCTGCCTCGGCGACCTGGTTTCGCATGCCATAGGGAAAACGAACCACGAACTTTTCAGTCCGCGTGGTTGCGTTGTTTGTCATATTAACCTCTGAATCACGCCTACTTACATATGGCTGGCGCACGAGGCTTGCCGGCCTATGACACCAGAGCAGGCTGTGCTGTTATCGGGATACAAGCTGCAGGCTGTTGCAATACCTTGAGGGGTGGACACATCGCAATTTTCTTACGGGAACACCTTTGGTACTCAGTTTTTGTGTTTCGTATGGAGCATGGATTGCTAGGCTGATAAAAAATGAGCACATAAAGCATTTGCATCAGACAGCCGAACCTTACGCATTTTTTTGCTTTAAAGCGATACTAGCAGCGTGCCAGTATTGCAATTTGTTAATGCTCGCTACCGTAAAGGCTATTACGGGGGAAAAGGTGTGTTCATGTGAACCGGGGACACGATGTCAGCGCGGATCATACAGTGTTACAATTTCTTTTACTGATGTAAGAATGGGCGGCTATTCACTTAATGAATATTGGGGCGGCAGATTTGAATCTGCTCAAGTATCTGGATGTGCTCTTACGCGAGCAGAATGTGACTCGTGCAGCGGAGCAGTTAGGCATTACTCAACCGGCAATGAGTAACTCCCTGAAGCGGCTGCGGGAATTGTTTGGCGACCCGCTGTTGATCCGTACTAGTGATGGTATGACTGCGACGGAACGAGCCCATGAGTTGCGGCCGCTAGTGCGTCAAATTCTTTCTCAGGCAGAGCAGCTGTTCACCCCCGAAGATGTTTTTCAGCCTGCGGATAGCCGTCGTGTTTTCCGGATCATGACCAGCGATTATGCGGAAGCGACCCTGGTGCCGCATATTGTGCGCCGCCTGCGTGCCGAAGCGCCCAATGTGGTGCTCGATTTTTTGACGCCGTCGGATGTGAGCTACCAAGACATGGAGCAGGGCCGGGTCGATATGGCGGTGAACCGCTTTAACGAAATCCCAGGATCGTTCCATCAGGTGAGCCTGTGGAAAGACTCGTTCTCTTGCCTGCTCAATCGGGATAACCCCATCGCGAAAGGGTTCGACTTAGATAGTTATCTGTCTGCTCAGCATATTTGGGTGTCGAAAACTGGTTTCGGGGTAGGGTTTGGTATGAACCCGGAAAAGCTCGGCGGGTTGGGGTGGATTGATCATGCGCTGGAGCAATTGGGCACGAGCCGTAAGATCAGTATCTTTACGCGTCACTATCAAATGCCGGCCTTGTTGGCCATGAACAATGACCTGGTAGCCACGCTCCCTAGCCGTGTGGCAAGAATGCAGGCTCAAAATGAGCGTTTGCTGATCAAGCAACCGCCGTTCGATATTCCCGAATTCGAATTGAAGATGGCCTGGTCGTCGCTGCTGCATCACAACGTAGCCCATCGCTGGCTGCGCCGGCTAATTCAGGAGGAAGCGGAGCGTATTCTGGCAGAGGAATAAGAGACGTTACGCGTGCCGAGCTGAACGTTGAAAACACGAATTGGTGTGTTGTCGGCCTTGTAGCGTTTTGTTCGTGCGCCATGGCCGAGGTGCGAGCTGTGCACTTCGGCTTGGCGCTCCATCGGTAGGGATAGGGTCGTTCCCTTGCTATTAGATTACCGGCGTGCTGCTGAGCCAGCTATTGTGGGTCTTGCCCGGCATGTTTTCGCCGGCGTCGGCAATGGCTCCTTTACCTACGCCTTCGAAGGCCCGGACACGAAAGTGTTTGCCCGGGGCTTCGGTGGCCAGTTGATTGGCAATGTGGGTCGCCAGCTGCTCTACGGTGGTGTCTGTATCGATCATGTAGCAGTGATCTTCCGGGATCACCAGTTCAAAATACCCCTGCTGTGCATCGTAGCGGAATCGGTGATGGGGGATTTCGTCGATATAGTAAGTGCCTTCCAGGTCCTCTTCGGTGCCTAGATAAATATCTTCCCAGCGATCCGCCCACAGCTTTTCCCAGTAACGGCTGCGGCGGCCATTCTCGAAAATGTGGATATTGGAACGGTGGCCGTGAGCAATGCGCTGGCAGTTGCCATCATGTTTTTTTAGACCGTGTGAATAGTGGTAAAACGGCGCGGTTCCAGTATCTTCTTCGCGCAGAACTACGCGCACTTCCTCCACATTTTTGGGCACTACGGTTTGGATCAGGTCCATCAGATACAGGGTCAGGCTGGCCTTGGTGACTTCCGGGCCGGCCATTAAAAGTAGGCTTTGGTTGGGGGCGATCATACGGATGGTGCCGCCACGATAGATCCACTCAAGGCTGATGTCTTTATCGCGCTCAGTAATAGTGACCTGGTCACTGTCGACCGGAACCAGTAGGCGGTGATCGACATTGTCATCAATGAGCTGTTTGATTTGCTTCTTGATGTGGCCAAAATCGAAGACCATGCCCTGATCATCTAGCTCGCCGCTGAGTTCTAGGTCAACAAGCCATGATTCACCCACCATACCGCGCTTGGAATGGAGGTAAGAGAAATCGGCGACAGTTAAATTTTCGACAAAAAGAGTGGCCATGCTATTCCGGTGATGATGGTGGGTTTAGACAGGCCACTATAATGCCATTATTCTGGGCTGCCGCTAAGGTGCACTGTGGTCCACAGCGAACATTTTACGAGCAGTTATCGCCGTAGCTGTGAACCGGGGCACACCCGATACACAGTGAAATGCACATCATGAGTACCAATGCCCTGCTTTGGTCCAGCGTTACCCAAGGAGTGAAAAGACAATGGCTGAAACCCTGTTCTCCAAGATCATCGACCGTGAAATTCCTGCTGATATCATCTTTGAAGACGACCAGTGCCTGGCTTTCCGGGATATCAACCCGCAGGCGCCTACGCATTTTCTGGTGATTCCCAAGAAGCCGATTGCTAAGTTGTCTGATGCTGAAGAAGCCGATCAGGCGCTGCTTGGGCATTTACTACTGGTGGCCAGCCAGGTGGCCAAACAAGAAGGGCTGGAGGATTTTCGCTTGAACGTGAATAACGGCGCCGGCGCCAGCCAAACTGTATTTCACCTGCATGTGCATGTGCTGGGTGGGCGTTCGTTTAGTTGGCCGCCAGGCTGATCTCCTGGTCGCGTGTAGGTCGACCAAGACCGTTTAATTCCCTTACCGGAGTACCTAAAATGGCGCGCCGTTTGCAGCGCAGTGCGGTGAACAAGGTGTGTGAGTTGCTGTTGCTGGGCCATGCCTTGGATACGCTGAATGCTATTGTTGTGGAACTGAGAGCGCACGGGTACAACCACGCATCCCGCACGGCCATTGTCCGCCTGGATGCCAAGCAGGATGGGGTGCTCCGGCAGTGTGCCCACTCAGCCGATGGGGTATATCGCGATACGGTAGTGCTCCCCTCTCTTGAACAGGAGTGGTCTGCGATGCGAAAGAACCTGGGGTATCGATGGGCGGGTAGTGCGCGGTGAATTACCTCGCCCACCTATCCTTGGCGCAACCTACGGTATCATCGAAGGTTGGCAATGTGCTTGGGGATTTTATGCGTGGAGTGGACGTTAGTGAGCTGACGGGGCCACTGCGCCGAGGCCTGGATAACCACCGTCTGGTGGACCACTTTACCGACCACCATCCTTGGGTTACCTCGCAGCGTCGAACCTTTTCGTCTGGCCGCCGCCGTTTTGCTGGGGTGGCACTGGATGTGCTGTTCGACCATTTCCTTTGGCAGCATTGGGTGCGGTTTTATGACGTCCCCAGAGAACAGGCTATTGCGCACCATTACCGCCAGCTTGAACAGGGATTGCCCTTAATGCACGGGCCCATGCAGCAGCGGGTAGAGCGATTGATCGCGTTTGATTTGCTCAATCAGTACGGTGATTTGACCAAGGTTGGCGAGGCGCTGGATGTGATCGCTGCGCGGATTCGGTTTGCCAATTCCTTCGGTGGCATCATTGAGGAAATCGGGCCACGTTATCGGGAGTTGGAAGAAGGGTTTCTGACGTTTTACCCCCAGTTACAGGCGAAGGTTAGGGAGAGCGGGCTGGAGTGAGGGCGCTTTATTGACAAGCCTCACGTTTCACGCTCCAGAGAGCGCGACATTTTTTCAACAAAAGGGCTGCGCCAAGACTTCGGACGCGGCCCTTCTGTTTCAGAGCTTTTTGCTCTCTTGCGTGTTGCAGCTTGTCGTTGGCAACTCCCCTTGGCTTATAACGCAGGTATACCCAACTCGGCCATGGTGTCGTAATACAACTCATCAGCCAAGCTGCTATTGCGCGCCCGGGGCGAGCGAAGAGCCGTTTTATGGTTAGCGAAATATTCCCCGGTGATGCCTACGTATTGTTTGTCTAAGGCCAGGCTTACCGGAAGCGAAGCGGCTTTTTCCGGGGTGGTGAGCGTAGGGCGAATGAGCGCCATAATGGCGTTGGGGACGTGGCGAAAAATCGGGGTGTCCACGCCGCCGGGGTGCAGAGCGTTGCTGGTAATGCCAATTTCTTTCAGACGGTCTGCAAGCACATTGCTGAACAGGATGTTGGCCAGTTTGGACTGCCCGTAAGCATCCATAATCAGATAGGGTTTGCGGCCCTTCCACGTTTTCTTATTGATGCGGCCTAGCCAATGAGCCACAGAAGCCACATGGAGGATGCGCGGTGCGGTGCCTTTTTTTAACAGCGGCAGCATTAGGTGGGTGAACAGTACTGGAGCGAGATAATTCACTCCGAACTGCATTTCATATCCGTCTTTGGTGAATTCCTGCCGGGTCGGGACCACGCCGGCATTGTTGATCAAAACATCAATGTGTCCCAGTTCTTGATAGAGCTGAGCCGCGCAATCACGGACTTGTTCAAGATCTGCCAGATCCAACGGAAATAAGCGTATTTTTGCCTGCGGATGAGCATTCTTGATTTTGGCAATGGCGGCTTGGCCTTTCGTTTGGTCGCGGCAGGCGAGGATGACCTCTGCGCCGCGCGCGACGAGTTGTTCTGCCGTGCAGAAACCAATGCCGGAATTACCGCCGGTGATGAGTACGCGTTTGCTCATGGCTATGGATGCCCTTTTTCCTGTTGGTGTGTTGCCAGCTTAACAGGCCTCACAGGGCGGGGTGGAGCCGGTCAGGCCATTTTTTGTGTTTTTCTGTGGTGTTTGGCTTCGGGTAAGCCATTGTGCAATGTCCCTGCAAATTCGCTGCCATTCCTGGCTCTGAAGTAACAGGTGTGGCGCTTGCGGGTAGAAACGGTATTTCCCTTGGTTGTTAGCAGATAAATGCTGGCGCAGATTCGTAATGCCGGCCTCGGGGACGGAATGGTCATTGCCTCCGTACAGCAATAGGGTGGGGATGTTGAGGTGGTTAGCGGAATCGCTGGCGCTGTCGGCTAGCTTGATCAGGCCCCAGTAGGCGTCCATGCGTACCTCACGCATAACGCGGGGGTTCTTGGCCAGCCGTTGCGCACTGAGGGGCGACAGGCTAGGGTCGTCAGCTCGGCGCTCCACGGTCAGTAGGTAGCCAGGGGCTAGAGTGGCAGCGGTTGCGATAGCTGCATTCCAGCCGTAGCGGAAGGGAATGCCTTCGCGCACTGCAGGCGCGGCCAGCACCAGTCCAGCGAGTTTGTCCCGTTGTTGTTGGGCGGCCAATATAGCTACAGCACCGCCTAAGCTTTCACCGAACACAAACAGGGGCTGCGGGTATGCCTGGTGCAGTCGACGAATTTGTGTTGCTGCGTCGTCAACCAGTTGGTGCTCACCTGCCCAGCGGCTTTGTTTTTGTCGGTCGCCGAACCCTGCCTGGTCATAGGCCACAAACAGATAGCCGGCGTCCGCGAACCAGGGGCCAACCTGTTCAAAGGCCGCGCCGAAATCACCAAAACTATGTAAGCCTAAGATGACACCCCGAGGCGGGCCAGTAGGCGCCCACTCGCGCAGCGTATTGGTGAGGAGCTTAGGTATACTGCTGCCCTTGGGTGGTTTTTCAGAGTAAAAGCCACACGCAGCCATCAGTGCCCCAATAAAAAGAATAAGAGAAAAGCGAATAACAGGATGAGCAGAGCGGAGAGTCATGCCATGACCATAGCAGTGTCGTTGCAACGGCGAGTGAATGTAGCCCTTTTTTCTTTGGTGTTAGTCGCTAGCTCTTCACTGGCTTCACGTTGTGAAGCGCAAGACGTGCCATCGGTCCCGATGATGGAATTGACAGTGACGGCCTCGGCCTATAATTCACTGTATGGGCAGGGGGCGGGAAGCGACCATGCGTTGGCCGCCTGGGGCGATCGGTTAAAACCGTGTATGCAAGTCATTGCTGTGTCCCGTGATTTGATTTCAATGGGGCTTACGCACAATGTGGAAGTTACCATCGAGGGCTTGCCTGGTGTTTGGCAAGTGAAGGATAAGATGCATCGCCGCTGGAAACGCAAAATTGATATTTATATGGGGGAGGACTTGCAGGCTGCACGTGAATGGGGGCGCCGTAAAGTCAAAATCCGTTTCCCTCGGCCGAAGGAGTAGTTGCAAGCTGAAAATTACAGTAGGTATAACTGGTTTCAGCTTTCAATGCACAGGAGCCGAGGCCAGACCTTGGCCATGGCTCCTTTATTTTTAATCCTTATTATCTTTTCCGTCGTGCGGCAGCTTAACGCTTACGACGTTTTTATTCGCGGCTAAGAAATGTCATGGTCAGCTTGGTGGAAACACTGGGCAATACCTTGTCCATCAACTTAATTAACTTAAATGTGCGGCCTACAGGATTGTGAACCGGCACGTTTTCATTTGCGGCTTGCCAGGCTTTAGCGGCGATGTCTTCGGCGGTGAGATTGACGCCCAAGCGGTCCACTACCGGGGCGCGGAAAATGGCCCCGTCGATCATCGGGGTCTTCACAAAGGGGGGCATGATATCCACCACGCGAATACCCTGGCGTGCCCATTCGATATTGAGGGCTTCGGTGAGTGCTCGCACGGCAAATTTGCTGGCGGAGTAGGACGCTAGATGCGGCACCCCGTAGAGCGCAGAGGCGGAACTCATGTTTATCACTACGGGCTCAGTGCTCAGTTGTAGATGGGGTTGAGCCGCCAAGGTCATGTTGATCAACCCCATCACATTGATATCAATGATTTGTTTATGCTGCTCGGCACTGATGTCTTCGAAATGCCCCATGCGCAAAACCCCTGCGCAGTTGAAGAGCACATCAAAGCCCTTGCCTTGAGAAAAGCTCTCGCAGGCTTTCTGGCAGGCGGTTGCTTCGGTTACATCCAGACGCTGATACCAGCTGCCATTCAGTTCTCTGGCGAGCTTGGCTAGGGCGGTTTCATTGATGTCGGTAAGGCCCACCTGCCAGCCCTTGTTATGGAAGAAGGTGGCGGTGGCCAACCCAATGCCGCTAGCTGCGCCAGTAATCATGATGCGTTTCATGCGTGAGCGTCCTCTTCATGGTCATGGATGGCATGTTGGTGAATAAAGCGTGCGCAGGTCATCAGAGCGTGATCCGAGTCTGCAAGTACACCCGCGTGTAATTGAAAATCGTGCCAGCGTTGCGGGTGAATCTGTAGCCGTGTTGGGGTGCCCGCTTCGTTTAAAGCAGCGCACAGACGGTGGCTATCATTAAGCAGAATTTCATCGCCGCCGGCTTGGATTAGCGTGGGGGGCAAGTCACTTAGTTCGCCGAACAGCGGGGAGCACTGGACATTGCGGGTATCATTACCCGCATAGGCGTCAGCCGCGCTGGCTAGCCAGCTATGGCTTAGCATGATATCTCGGTCGGTGTCGTAAAGCTGTCCCAAGGTTAGGTCAACCCAGGGGGAAAAAAGAATAATGCTGCTGGGTAGCGGCTTACCGCTGGCTTTTAACGCTTGCAGCGTGGCCAGTGCTAATCCGCCTCCAGCGGAGTCGCCCATCAACGTTAGAGAGCCGGGGCTTACGCCGCTCTCTAGCAGAGCTAGGTAGACCGCGACGGCGTCTTCGATGGCGGCAGGGCAGGGGTGTTCCGGAGCGAGCCGGTAATCCGGCACCACCACATGGGCATTGGCGAATTTGGCTAGGTGCGAGGTAATGGACTTGTGGCTGTCCGGACTCCCAGCCACGTAACCACCGCCATGCAAATAGAGCACGGTAGTTTGTGCATGCAACGGCTGGTAGTGGCGGCAAGGTACATTGGCTAACGCGTTATCGTGGCTGCCGATGCCTCGGGCTTTGAGGGTACTGTGGGCCATAATGTCTAGCCAGCGCCGCTGTGCAGTAAAGCTGAAGCGTGGATTGGCAACGGGTTTGAATAGTAGTGCCAGGGATTGGCGTAGCGTGCCTGCCAGTACTTGTTGCAGTGTCGACTGGCTACGGCTGATGCGATCAACAAACAGGCTCATAGGGATTTGTACTCGTAGTCGTTGAGTTGCAAGTGTTGGGTTTGGCGGCGGTAGTCAAAAGTGAAACCGGGCCAGTTGTTGGTGTTCTTACCACTATCGGTTTTGTACCAGCTGTGGCAGCCCTTGTCCCAAACGGTGTCGCTGATTTTGCGCTGCACGTTATCGTTGAAACGCGCTTGTACGCTCTCGCGTACTTCCATGGAATGAAGCTGTTGGTCGTCCATTTCTGCCAAGCATTGTTGAACGTAATGGATTTGGCTTTCCAGCATGTAAATAATCGAGTTATGGCCCAGGTTGGTGTTGGGGCCATAGAGCATGAACAGGTTTGGAAAGCCTCGTACAGTAATGCCGAGGTACGCTTCTGCACCGTCCCGCCAGGTGCTATTCAGGTCTTTTCCGTTGCGGCCAGTAATGGTCATTGGAGTAAGAAATTCGGTGGCCTTGAAGCCGGTACCGTAAATGATTACATCCACTTTGTGGTGGGTGCCGCTACTATCGGTGAGGCCTTTCTTATCTACCGCATCAATACCGTAGTTGATCACTTCCGTATTCGCTTGGGCTAGCGCAGGGTAATAATCGTTGGACATCAGGATGCGCTTACAGCCCATGGGGTAATCTGGGGTTAGTTTTTCGCGCAGTACTGGGTCTTTAATCTGTTTTTTCAGTTGTCGGGCAAAAAGCCATTCGTAGACGAGCATGGCTTTTTGGAAGGAGGTAAACCCCAGCACCCGTGCTTCATTGGCGGCATAGATACGCATGCGATCCAGGGTTTGTGTCACGGGCAACTTTTTCAGCATCCAGTGTTCGGCCTTGCGGTAGGCGCGATCCGGTTTGGGAATCACATGTGCTGCAGAGCGCTGGAACAGTTTGACCTTGCCGGCCACCTTGGCAATTTCGGGAACAAACTGAATGGCGCTGGCGCCGGTGCCGACCACGGCTACGGTTTTATCGGTGAGGTCCTCATCGTGGTTCCAGCGAGCACTGTGAAAGTGCGGGCCCTGAAAGTCTTCAATTCCTGAAAGTGGAGGGTAAGCGGGTTGGTTGAGCTGACCGGTGGCAGTGATCAACGCTCGGCAGGTGATGACCTCGCCGTTGGTCATGGTGATTTCCCACAAGCCGGGTTCATCCAGAAAACGCGCCTCTGCCACTTCTGTGTTGAAGCGTATATGGCGGTATAGATCGTATTTGCGAGCGCAGTATTGCTGGTAGGCAAAAATCTCTTTTTGCTGGGCGAAGCGACGGCTCCAAGGGTAGTGGCGCTCAAAAGAGAAGGAGTACAGATGGGAAGGCACATCACAGGCGGCACCGGGGTAGGTGTTATCGCGCCAGCAGCCCCCCACGTCGTGGCCCTTCTCAATAAGCAGCAGATTATCTTGGCCTTGAGCTTTTAGGCGAATAGCCATGCCCAGCCCGCCGAAGCCGGCACCAATAATGACCACGTTGTGCGTTACTTGCATGGGAAACAATCCGGTTAATAACGTTGCCATCCACTCTAGCGATACATAAACGCTTTGTTTATGGCATTCTGGGACATAAATTTTTGAAATACGGACATTATGGCGGTACAGAGAGCGATAACCAGCGTGCGGATGCAGGTGGCCTTTGCCGAAGAGCAAGGCGTGCCGGCCTCTGTGTGTCTGCACAATTCGGGGATTGATTTGGCGATGCTGGGCCAAGCAGATTGCACTATTGGTGCGGAACAGGAGCTCACGGTGGTACGCAACTTGTGCCGGGCTCTGGGCAACCATGCAGAGCTAGGCTTAGCCATGGGGCAGCGTTACCACCTGAGTAGCTATGGAGTATGGGGGTTTGCGTTGTTGAGTAGCCCCACCTTTCGTCAGGCTGTTGAGCTGGGGCTGCGCTACCTAGACTTAACATTTGCTTTTCTGGATGTCTCTCTCCAGCAGGAGGGGAATGATGCCTTGCTGATTTTGGATGACAGTGGCGTGCCGGAAGAGGTTCGCGAGTATCTGTTGGCCCGGGATGCCAGTGCGGTGATGATGATTCAGGAAGAGTTGTTTGCCGGGCGGGTTCCCTTGTCTTCACTGGAAATACGGTTGCCGCCGCGAACGGCGGCCACCTTCGAATCTATTTTTGGACTGGTGCCGGAATTTGGTCGTCCTCGTAGTCAGGCGCGTTTTGCTCTGGGCCTGCTTGATATGCCACTGCCCCAAGCCAACCCGGTCACGGCGCGTTTATGTGAAGAGCAGTGTCACCAGTTATTGGTGCAGCGTTATCGCAAGGGCAGCGTGGCGGCGCAGGTGCGCCGGCGGTTATTACAACAGCCGGGTCGCTTTCCGGATATGGAGGCGATGGCACAGGAGCTGGCGATCACCAGTCGTACCTTACGCCGTCATCTGCAAGCGGAGGGTACAGGTTATCGGATGTTGTTGGATGAAGTTCGGCAGATGCTGGCGGAGCAATGGCTCACTCTTGGCATCCTCAGCCTGACTGAAATCAGCGAACGTCTGGGCTTTTCGGAGATAGCCAACTTCAACCATGCCTTCCGCCGCTGGACCGGGCAGAGCCCGGGCAGGTTCCGCCGTGAGCGGCAGGGATGATGGGTTCTACCATGACAGCCATTCTTAACAGCGCTGTTGTGCTTGTTGAGCTTTGTGACGGCGGAGATAAGCCCGTTTTTTTATGGCATTGCGGGTAGCTTCATTTCTCCTTCCTTGTCGAAGGATAAAGGGATCGGTACCCCGGCCACCCGTGATTTGCCCACTAGCCGGTATTGCAGTGGCTGGTCTTGGTTCTGCTGAATTTTCTGTAATTGCTGCAGGCTGCCCAGCAGACTTGTGGTGATGGCGGTCGTTACTTTGGTATCACCCATGGCCGGCAAGGTAATGCTTTCGTTGGTGAGCCCGCGGGCAAACTTCTCCCCGTTCACGTAGATCTCATAGTCCAAGCTGTTGAGCGTTAGCTCCCGATCGTTGGGGTTTTGGACCCGAAGCGTCAGCCCCCACTCCTGCTCAAACAGGCTGAAGCTGTTCAGATTAATACCGGAGACGCTAACCTCTGGAGACTCTAGGCCAGCGAGGCTCTGGCAGCCGCTCAGGATCAACAGGCCCATGGCGACCCACAAGGAAAGCACTTTCTTCATTCTTCACTCCATTGATATACGTTGTTAGCAGGCAGTTAGAGACCAGCATAACCGGAAAGTTGCGAGAGTGGGGGTGAAAGGCGTGCGCAGATGAACGCGGTATGTGCGATAGCAAGAGGCGGATAATGCGTGCCGGACGGCCCGATCGCCAACCGCACCACCGCGCCCCTTGCGGGGCGCCTGTGGTGCGGCATCCTAACCGGGCCGCCGGCACGAGGACCGAATGACTTAATCATCCGGCTACGTGGATGATCGCGTGATCGTTAGGGAGAAGGCAAGTACCCGATGTTGCAGATTTGTATCTGATAGGCCATGGCCACCACAATAGTCAACGCCGCCTACCTATATTGAGTACTCTGAAAAGCGCCCCTAGAACGATGTGGATAAATGCTAAAACGGGGGGGGCACAGACGCCGCGCTTTCAGGTGCAGCCTGCCAAGCAGGGGCGCGATTGACAAGATTGGCTCGCTCCTGTGGGGAGTGAGCTTATTCCGGCGGCTTTTGGGGCTGTGGTATTAGAATGACAAGCGTGAAGCGCCCGCTGAAATACGGGCCTTTATAGGTACCGTTGACTCCGAAACGCTCTCTTGGCTGCGCTGCAATCTGTGTGCACTTTCAAGAGAGCCTTTGGTGTCTTATTTAAAACGTGTGGCTCGCGGCTGCCTCTATAGAGAATCCGTCAACAGGATCCCGAAGCTGTAGCGGTTCTCATAATTGTCGTAATTAATCAGTGAATCCCCGTACCCGGAGAAAACCTGCACCAAGCCTTTGAAGCGTTTGCTTAGCGGGAATGAGTAATTGAGGCGGCCTGCGCCCTTATTCTCCGAACGTAGATTGTTGCGTAGCATCAGTTCGACCACGTGGTTGCCGAATGGGTGTGCGACTTCCAGTTCGAAATTGCCCATGTACTTTTCGATATCCGGGTTGTCGTCACCGCCGGCATCTGTGGGGGAGTCTTTTTTATCTTCAGGAATGCGATACCAAGGTTTGAAGGACCAGTAGTAATCCCCTGTCTTGAACACATAGTTCATGAAGATACGGTTCCAGCTACGTGAAACGGGCACATCCTGGCCGTTGGACTGATGGTTGAACCCTAGCGCCAATAGCTCCGAATCTAGAGGTCCGATTTGCCAATCAATCGGTTTGGTAATGAATAATTCCGGCTCGTAATTGGCTTCACGGAATGGGGCCGAGAGGTCACTGTTGTAAGCCTGCCAATAGAACGTGCCGGTAAAGGCCATCCAAAGGGTAATGTCATCGAAAATCTTTTCTTTGATAGGGGCTTTCAGCGATAACTGAAATTTGACCTCAGAGGGTTGTAGATCACTGTCCTTCTTGGTGGGGTCGTTCCACTGCCGATTGGACCAGTAACTATACGGCATCAGGTAGTTTCGGCGATGAGGGGTGATGACAAAGGGATTGCCGCGGGTGGTATTTTCCAGTGCCAGCCTGGCTCGCAGGGCGTTCTCATGGCTACTGATTCTCTCTTGTTCTTCGCCGTTCGTACACCAACCGCGCATTTCGTGCAGTGTTACATTGCCATTAGCGGTCTGGGCACTGCGTAACAGACAGTTATTGAGCTTTTGCTCTTCTGTCATGTTGATGGCTGGGCTGTCGGGTACAGGAGGATCGTTATTGGCCGGCTCCTCGGCGCAAAGAAGGGAGCTGGCCAGCGCTAGGGCGAACATAAGGCGGATATGCATGAGGGCCTTCCTGTGGCGAGGAGTAGTGGGGCTAAATGTTATAGTGACAGGGCTTCTTCATCACTCATGGCGCGTGCCTGCTCTTCCAGCATGACCGGTATGCCATCGCGCACCGGATAGGCTAAGCCGCTGGCTTTGCACTTTAACTCTGCGGTTTTTTCATCGTAGATCAACGGTGCTTTGCTGACCGGGCAGACCAAAATATCCAGTAGATTGGGATCAAGCATTTTCACCACTCCTAAACGGTAATGTCGCGAGTATACCGAAACCTCGGCGGGTTGAATGCCTATCGCAAGCAGACCGATGCTTTTTTACGATTTCCTGGTAATTGTCTTTGAAAACAGGGCGGTTAGCGGGCAAACATTAGTTTCAAACGCTTGTTTGACTTGCGGGTCACAAATAGGGGTGGAGACGTGCCGGAAGCCTGACCTAAGATTAGCCCACTTAAAAGAGTGGCGAGCCACGGCCCGCCTCATTGTTACCGGTAATTTAAGGGAGATTTGAGATGCCGGATTACAAGGCTCCCCTGCGCGACATGCGCTTTGTACTGAATGAAGTGCTCGACCTGGATGGCCACTACGCCAGCCTGGGTTTGGACGATATCAATAGCGAACTGCTGAATGCTTTCCTGGAAGAAGGCGCCAAGTTTTCTGAAAACGAACTGGCTCCTCTAAACCGTTCCGGTGATGAGGAAGGCTGTGGTTTCGAAAATGGTGTGGTGACCACGCCGAAAGGCTTTAAAGAAGCCTACGTCAAATACGTAGAGGGTGGCTGGCCGGCCATGGGTGGCGATCCTGAGTTCGGGGGCCAAGGCCTGCCGGGTTCTGCCGGTATCGCGATATCAGAAATGACCGGTTCTGCCAACTGGTCCTGGAGCATGTACCCGGGCCTGTCCCATGGTGCGGTTGCCACCATTGAAGAACACGGCACTGAAGAGCAGAAACAAGGGTACTTGCCCAAGCTAACCAGTGGTGAGTGGACCGGCACTATGTGTCTGACTGAGCCTAGCTGTGGTTCTGACCTAGGCATTCTCAAAACCAAGGCCGAGCCTAACGACGACGGATCCTACAGCATCACCGGCACCAAGATCTTCATCTCCGCCGGTGAGCATGACATGGCTGAGAACATCATCCATATCGTCCTGGCTCGCCTGCCGGGTGCTCCGAAAGGCACCAAGGGCATTTCCCTGTTCATCGTGCCCAAGTTCATGACTGACGGTAACGGCAGCGTGGGTGAGCGCAATGCGGTGACCTGTGGTTCCATCGAACACAAGATGGGTATTAAGGCTTCTGCTACCTGTGTAATGAACTTCGACGGTGCGACTGGTTACCTGATCGGTCCGGAGAACAAAGGTTTGAACTGCATGTTCACCTTCATGAACTTCGCTCGCCTGGGTACTGCTATTCAAGGTGTTGCGCACGCTGAAATTGGTTTCCAGGGCGGGCTGACCTACGCCAAGGAACGTTTGGCCATGCGTAGTCTGTCTGGACCTAAGAACCCGGAAGGCCCGGCTGACCCGATCATCGTTCACCCAGATGTGCGTCGCATGCTGCTGACCTCCAAGGCATTCGCCGAAGGTGGCCGTGCACTGGTTTACCTGTGTGCCCAGCTGGGCGACAAGGTGAAGCTGGAGAAGGACGAAGCGGCCCGTAAAGAAGCCGACGAACTGATGGCGCTGCTGACACCGATCGCCAAAGCGTTTGTGACCGAAACAGGCCTGGAAGCTGCTAACCACGGTGTGCAGATCTACGGTGGTCACGGCTTTATTCGTGAGTGGGGCATGGAGCAGAACGTTCGTGATGCCCGTATCTCTACTCTGTACGAAGGCACCACCGGTATTCAGGCGCTGGATTTGTTGGGCCGTAAGGTGTTGATGACCCAGGGCCAGGCCCTGCGTAACTTCACCAAGATTGTGCACCAGTTCTGTGAAGCCAATGGTGAGAATGGCGACCTTAAAGAATTTGTTGAGCCGCTGGCCGGCTACAACAAGGAATGGGGCGAGCTGACTCAAGCCATCGGCATGCAGGCCATGCAGAATCCGGAATACGTGGGCGCCGCCTCGGTGGATTACCTGATGTACTCTGGTTACGTGACGCTGGCCTATCTGTGGGCGCGCATGGCATCTGTCGCGCAAGCCCAGCTAGATGCTGGTGCTGGTGATGAGGACTTCTACAAAGCCAAGATCAGTACTGCGCGTTTCTACTTCAAGCGCATCCTGCCGCGCGTGGCTGGCCATAAAGGCGCTATCGAAGGTGGTTTGGACTGCATGATGGACCTGGATGCCGAGCACTTCGCATTCTAAGTCTCTCCTGCTGATAAAAAACCCGCCTTTATGGCGGGTTTTTTTTGGCTGCTTGACCGCTGGTTGAGGCAGAGAGCATGCCGTAGGGTGCGTTGGGTTTAGTTTCAATCTCACTGCGGCCCTTCTTCGGCGCTGATGGGATTGATGCGAAGGAAGACGGACGTTTTCCTGTAAATCGTGTGCTTACTATTATCCTGGGTATAGTCATGCTCAAGGGAGTGTTCAACGTGGCCGTGTCGAAACAGTGTCATAAGGTGGCTGCAGGTCATATCTGGCCTGGGTCTTTTGCAGCGAGCGTTTGCTGAATGCATGCTGTTGTGACATTTCAGGAGTGTGCGCAATGCTTAAAATCACCGCCTGGCGGTTGCTGGCAATATTGTCCGTGGTGCTTGGGGGGATTGGTGTAGTCATCCCTGGTTTGCCCACGGTGCCCTTTTTGTTGCTGGCCGCCTGGGCAGGGACTCATGGTTGGCCTCGGCTGGAAGCTTGGTTGCTGGGGCACCCTAAATATGGCCCCAGTATCCGTGACTGGCGAGAGCATGGCGCGGTGTCGCGTCGGGCCAAAATCGCGGCGTCTGCAATGATGTTGCTCAGCGTAATGATGATTGCGGTTTCTGCGGCCCATGTTGCGTTAAAGCTGGGCGTTCCGGCGACATTGATGGTGACTGCCGCGTGGCTTTGGGCTCGCCCGGAGCCTGCAGCTAAGCAGGGAGATAAGAGCGGGCGCGCCGATCGATAGTGCCGACCCGCCTGCTTTATTGTGCTGAGTGAAAACGGTTACACCACCCCTTGGGCGAGCATGGCATCTGCCACTTTGACAAACCCAGCGATATTTGCACCCCGGACATAATCGGTGGTGCCGTCCACTGTTCCGTACTCAATGCAGGAATGGTGAATGCGCTGCATTATAGAATGCAGTCGCTCGTCCACCTCTCCAGAGGTCCAGTTTAGTCGTAAACTATTTTGGCTCATTTCCAGTCCCGACACCGATACCCCGCCTGCATTGGCGGCTTTGCCTGGCGCAAACAATATATGGGCATCCCGGAAGATGTCTATGGCAGCGAGGGTGCATGGCATGTTCGCCCCTTCGGCAACAACCTGACAATTATTTTTGATCAGGGTGCGGGCGTTGTCCTCGTCAAGCTCATTTTGGGTGGCGCATGGTAAAGCAATATCACAGGGGATGTGCCAGGGGCGCTGGCTTTCCAAGTATTCAGCATTCAAATATTGAGTCGCTTCGCTGAGACGCGCTCCGGGCTTATTTTTCAACTCGGTAATATGAAGAAGATCTTCTTCGGTCATTCCTTGTGGGAAAAACAGGGTGCCGCTGGAGTCAGAAAGAGTCAGCACCTTGCCGCCTAGATCGAGTACTTTCCTGGCAGCAAATTGGGCGACATTGCCAGAACCGGAGATCAGGGTTTTTTTCCCTTCTAGCCCGCTATGGCGTGTTTTCATCATTTCTTCAACGAAATACACGCAGCCATATCCGGTGGCTTCCGGGCGTATTCGTGAGCCGCCGAAGGCGAAGCCTTTTCCAGTAAAGGTGCCGGTGAATTCGTTGGTGAGCTTTTTATACATGCCAAACATATAGCCTACTTCCCGAGCACCGACCCCGATATCGCCGGCAGGAATATCCAGGTTGGGACCAATATGGCGATAGAGTTCGGTAATAAACGCCTGGCAAAAACGCATAATTTCAGCGTCAGATTTGTCTTTGGGGTCAAAGTCCGCGCCCCCTTTACCTGAACCCATAGGTAGGGAGGTCAGCGAGTTTTTAAAGGTTTGCTCGAAGGCGAGAAACTTCAGGATGTCCAGATTAACCGATGGATGAAAGCGTAGCCCGCCTTTGTAGGGGCCGATGGCGCTGTTCATCTGTACCCGATATCCACGATTGACATGGACCTGACCGTTATCATCCTGCCAGGCGATTCTAAATTGAATCACCCGCTCGGGTTCAACAAGCCTTTCCAGTAGGCCCATGGATTGATACTTTGGCTGCAGTTTGAGGAATGGCCATAGTGAGCGCAGAACCTCTTCGCTGGCTTGGTGGAAGGCGGCTTGTTCCGGGTCGCGCCGTTTTATCTGCTGAAGAAAACTCTCTAACCCTGATGTCATATTGGAATCCTGAGCGTCTGAGTGGTGAGTGGTTTTAATTGGTGCGCCATGGCGCACCAATTTGATGCGCTTAGGGAGTGCTGTTTGTCTCGGGCTAGGCAGTCAGTGGTGTGCTGAGAGCTGGTTGCAATGCCATAAAGCAAAATACGTAATGTGAACGCTGGGTCACAAATAAGCCTGTCACCCAGCTGCAGGGCTGCCTAAAATTCGCATCCTGCCAACTTTCGGGAGACGTGCAAATGGCGACTTATAAAGCCCCCCTCGAGGACATGCGTTTTGTTCTCAACGATGTGTTCAAAGCGGATCAACTCTGGGCCTCCATGCCGGCCACCGCAGAGGTGACTCAGGATTTGTCCGATGCGATTCTGGAAGAAGCGGGCAAAATGACCGAAGGCTTGCTGTTCCCGCTGAATCGTAACAGCGATGAGCAGGGCTGCACTTGGACCGATGGGGCGGTGACTACCCCGGATGGTTTCAAGGAAGCATTCAAGACCTTTGCCGAAAATGGTTGGAGCGCATTTTCCGGTAACCCGGAGTTTGGTGGCCAGGGTATGCCCAAGTCATTGGCGGTGCTTTTTGAAGAAATGATGCACAGCGCTTGTTCTTCGTTTGCCTTGTATCCGGCACTAACCAGTGGTGCGTGCCTAGCGGTGGATGCCCACGCTTGCGAAGAACTCAAGTCGCAGTACTTACCCAAGCTTTATAGCGGTGAGTGGAGTGGCACCATGTGCCTGACTGAGCCGCATTCCGGGACAGACCTGGGTATTCTACGGACCAAGGCTGTGCCTAACGATGATGGCTCGTTCAACATTACCGGCACCAAGATTTTTATCACCGGTGGTGAACATGACCTGACCGGCAACCATGTCCATCTGGTGCTGGCTAAGTTGCCGGATGCGCCAGCAGGCTCCAAAGGGATCTCCCTGTTCCTGGTGCCCAAGTTTTTGCCTGACGCGGACAACAATCCGGGTGAGGCCAACGGTGTCACCTGTGGTTCCATCGAACATAAGATGGGGATCAAGGGCTCTGCCACCTGTGTTATGAACTTCGACGATGCCAAAGGCTGGATTATCGGTGAGCCGAACCAGGGGCTGGCGTGCATGTTCACTATGATGAACTACGAGCGACTGTCCATCGGGCTACAGGGCTTGGGGTTGGGTGAAGTTAGCTACCAGAGTGCTGTGGAATATGCGCGAGAGCGCCTACAAGGTCGCAGCGCCACCGGTGCGAAAAACCCGCAAGGACCGGCGGATCCGATCATTGTGCACGGTGATGTGCGTCGCATGCTGATGAACATGCGCGCCATCAATGAAGGAGGCCGTGCGCTGGCAGCCTATGTGGGCATGCAGCTGGATACGTCTAAGTTCAGCGAAGACGCGGAGGCCAAGAAGAAAGCGGAGGATCGGGTGGCGCTGTTGACGCCGGTCGCTAAAGCTTTCTTTACCGATCGAGGCCTGGACACCACCATTACCGGGCAGCAGGTATTTGGGGGCCACGGTTATATTCGTGAATGGGGTATGGAGCAGTTTGTTCGCGATTGCCGTATTTCCCAGATCTACGAAGGCACTAACGGTATTCAAGCGTTGGACTTAGCTGGCCGTAAAGTGGTCCGCAACGGTGGTAAATCCGTGGATGCTTTCCTGGCCGATGCCCAGGCCTGGGTGGATGCTAATGCCGATAATGCGCAGCTAGCCGCAGTAAAAGACGACCTGCAAGCGGCTTTGCTATTGCTGAAATCTTCCACCGATACACTGCTGGCCCAGGCCGGCAACAACCCGGATGCGATCAGTGCCGCTGCGGTGGAGTACCTGGATATCTTTGGTTATGTGCTCTACGCATGGCTGTGGGCGCAGATGCTAGCGGCCACCGATGACCGTGATGATGACTTCGCTAAAGCCAAACGTATCACCGGGCAATACTACTTTCAGCGTGTACTGCCAAAGGCCCAATCACTGGCTGCCCAGCTGAATAGCGGTGCGGATGCCATGATGAGCCTGGACGCGGAACAGTTCTGAGTGACAAGTTGAAGGTTCAACGTTAGAACGCGGGAGCAATTTCCCCGTACTGGAAATCAAGAGGCCGCGCCCTGTGTTTGGGCGCGGCCTCTTGCGTTAAAAGCGTTGAGTAAAGTGTTCGCGTTTCAACTTTGAACCCCTCTATGGAAACTGCATGTTCAGCGGTGAGCTGCCCTGTAGGCGTTGTGCTTGGGCTGGATTATCAATGAAGGGGTTGCGGTTACCCTGCAGTTTTTCAATCACATTATTGCGTTGGCGCTCTTCGTCAGTAACGGGGTCCTCCCTGCTCCAGCGTTGGTACATTTCCAGCGTGCCTAGCAGGGGCAATTCGTAACGCTCGTGGAGATAGAGCATGGCCCGTGCCACGTCACCTTTGGCGTTTACCGGGGGCTCGAACACTTGGAAAGATTGTTTGTAACCGCAATGAGCATTTTTATTCGTTGTATCGGGTAAATCGCCAAACAGGGTCCGCCGACGATCTAGTTCGGCGAGGCGGGTAACGGGGAAAAGGGCATGGCGGTCCTGGTAAATATCAGTGAACTGCGGATTGTTTCTGCAAAGACGGCTACTTCTGCAACCAAAGTGTTGTGCTAGACGGCGCTCATCGTAAATCTGCGTTACTAAAATGCGATCACCGAGTTGGAAAGGTTCCTGACAATAAAGAGTAGAGCCGCCATTAGGGTAGACTTGTTCGAGGAACAATGTATCCATGCCACCGGCGTAGCTGGCGGTAACCGGCAAACACGTTGCCAGCAGCGTCAGTATAATCTTCCGCATGTTGTGAATCCTGTCACATTCTTCTTATTACCATATTAGCCCCCAAGGCCATGATGACGGCTATCTGCAATGTATGCTTGGCAGATAGCTGGTGCCTATGGTGGGACTAGCGGTTGTTCAACAAAAGCGTCACACAGCTACGGATATGTGCAGTGATCGCTGTTTCATCGGGAAGCTGGCTGGGGACCAATAGAGCACAGAGTTGAAAGTCCGCCTTGACCATCCCGAAAAACTGCCGGGCAGCATGATCGCTAGGGCTGGGGCCGGGGAGTTGTCCGCGGTCGTGAAGGCACTGGAGGTAAAGCTGTAATTGTTCCTGTAAAAATTGAGGCCCGGCCGCATATACCGTTTCTCCGAGTTCCGCAAAAGCGGCCCCTTCTGCAATCAGCAAGCGGTACAGTTCCAAGTTAATCGGATCCGTCAATGCTTTGACGAAAGCATGCCCCAGCAGCTCAAGGCCTTCCTGGGCGGGTAGGTCGTCCACCTCTAGGTTGCGAATATCGTGAACCATCTTGTGAGCGTGATGAGTGATGATCGCGCTGAACAGTCCCCGTTTGTCACCAAAATATTCATACAGGCTGCGGCGTGAGCCGCCTGCTTCAGCAATGATCATATCTAGCGTGGTGCGTGCGTAACCGTGCTGTAGGAAGGTATGTGTGGCGGCATCAAGTAAGGCCTGGCGCCGTCGTTGGCCGCGTGCGGTGATCTGCTGAGTCATGAATAAGTCCTGTGCTGTTACCTAATGGTATTGAGCAGGACACTTTTCGGCAATGACGAGACGTGCCAGTACACAGGGCGTAGCGGCAAGAAGAATGGCCCAAATGGGATTAGCGGGCCGAAAATAAAGTTGATTTATAAATAAGAATCAATATCATTGCGATTCTCTTCTATAGCTGTTCCCTGTCCAAGGAGGCGGACATCCTCATGACGCTTATGGGCCTATTGTTTTCCAGTCGAAAAAAAGCCTTTGCAGCAGTGGCGGTGCTGAGTGTGTTGAGCGCTGTGCTTAGCGTCGCGGTGTTAGCCTTCATCAGTCAGCGCTTACTGGCCGGAGGCGCTGATCTGCCCGTTGTATTGCTGCAGTTCGTTTTGCTGTTAGTGGCGTTATTTGTCACCGCTACCTTGGCACAGGTGACCTTGCATGTGCTTGGCCACAGGATGGTCTATGGCTTACGCAGGGATCTGGTGCGTCGAGTGCTGGCAACAGACATCGAGCAGTTGGAAAAAGTGGGAGGGCCGCATCTGCTGGCAGCGTTGAGCACCGACCTGCGTAACCTGACCATTGCCTTTGTGCATCTGCCAGAACTGGTTTACGGCGCGGCGCTTAGTGTGGCGGCTCTGGGATGGCTTGCCTGGCTGGCGCCGGGATTGTTTGTGGTTACCGTGGTCTGGTTGCTGGCAACCGCTGTGATGGGGGTCTGGTTGGTTGGCCGTATCAATTTCCATATTGGCAAGGTGCGCGAAGGGGACGACCACCTGTATCAGGATTATCAGGCCATGATTGATGGCCGCAAGGAGCTGGCACTGAACCGGCCTCGAGCCGCCCGTTTTTTTGATGAAGAGTTTGATGGCCATGCCCGCGCCTACCGGGATCATGTTACTCGGGCGGATATCTATAACGGTCTGGCGGGCAATATGGCCAATGTGCTGGTGCTGGCGTTGATTGGTGTGCTGTTTTATCTGGCGGTTGGTCAAGGGTGGGCTGATGCTAATACTGCGTCGATTTTTGCGCTGACGATTCTGTTACTGCGTACACCGTTGATTGGTGCGGTGGCGGCCTTGCCAACACTGCTGTCGGCACGGGTGTCTTTGCGCAAGCTAGCCGGGCTGCAACTGGCTGCTGATTCTGCTGACCTTCTGCAAAGCACCAGCAATACGCTGTCCGGCTTCAGTACTCTTAGCTTGCAGGGCGTGTGTTACCACTACCCAGAGCAGGACGGAGCACCAGGTTTTGCGGTGGGGCCGCTGGATATCACTATCCGTCGTGGGGAACTGATTTTTGTGCAAGGGGGCAATGGTAGTGGTAAGAGCACTTTTGCGCGTTTGCTGACGGGATTGTATCGGCCTCAGCAGGGTGAGCTGATAGTCGATGGCGAGCCCGTTACGGAATCAACCCGGGTGGCTTTTCGACAGCTTTTCTCTTCTGTTTTTACCGACTTCCATTTGTTCAGTCGCTTGCTCAAAGGCGATGGGACAGACGTGGCTAGCGCAGACGTGGATGCTTGGTTGGCCACCTTGGGGATGCAGCACAAGGTACGCGAGCAAGACGGGCGACTTAGCGATATCCGTTTCTCCCAAGGTCAGCGCAAACGTCTGGCACTGTTAATGGCGGTGGTGGAAAGCCGAGACTGTTTATTGCTGGATGAATGGGCAGCGGACCAGGATCCGCAGTTCCGGCAGTTTTTTTATCTCGATCTGCTGCCCCGGCTGCAGGCTACCGGTAAAACCATTATTGCCATTACTCACGATGATCATTACTTCGATCGTGCAGATCGCTTGTTGAAAATGGACGCTGGCCGTTTGCAGGAAATAGACGATTTGAGTGCTCGTGAGAGTGTTCAGGTATTGCGTGAAGCTAGCCTTTAGATCACCCCCTCGAAAATAGAGTGTTGCGTGTTAGAGCTTTCAGCGCTTGCACGCGTTGTTATTCATCCTGTCACCGGCGAGGAAGCCATGAGTATTGATAATCCTGAAACGGAATTCACCGTCGTCATCAATGACCAAGAACAGTACAGCATCTGGCCTACCTATCGTCCGGTTCCGGCAGGTTGGAAAACCGTTGGTGTCACTGGCAACAAGACTGAATGTCTTGAGCATATTAATCAGAGTTGGACGGATCAGCGCCCACGTCGCCTGCGTGATGCGCAAGCGTCCTGATTTCTCTTGCGCCTGCCCTAACGCCAAGGAGCTGATATGACCTGGTCTGCCAACGAAAATCTAAACCCGGGGCCGGACTGGGCCCCGCTTTCCTGTTCACAACAACGCTTGTGGCTTTTCACGCGCCTCTCTGCGCAGAGTACGGCGTATAACCTTGGCGCCATGCTGTGGCTGGAGGGAGAATTAAACCCAGAAGCACTCGAGCAGACCATTAATTATGTGATTGCACGGCAAGATATTGTGCGGGTGCAATTTGCCGAACGCGATGGGCAGGGGTGGCAAAGAATTGCGCCACATGAAGACCGGGTCTTGCAGTGCGAGGACGTTAGTAATAGGGCGGATCCGGTGGCGGCCGCTTATGCGTTGGGCCATGAGTTTAATGCGACGCCGTTTGATCTGGAGACGGATTCGTTGCTGCGGTATCGGTTGGTAAAATTGAATGAGCAGCGACACGTGCTGCTGATTTCCCTACACCATATTGTGGGCGACGCCTGGTCTCTGGGCGTATTCATGCAGGAATTTCTGTATGCCTATAGCGCCTTGCGGGAGGGTTTAGAGCCTAAGCTACCGTCACTGGAAACCCGCTATCTGGATTGGGTGAAAACCGAAGTGCAGTGGCTTGCCAGTGAGAACGCGAAATCACAGCTAGAGTACTGGGTTGAAACGCTGGAGCACGAAGGTGAGCCGCTGGCGTTGCCGCGTCTGTCACCACAAAGTGGGGTATCCAACGCGGCGCGCTATCGCGATTTCTCCCTTAGCATTGAGCAAACGCAGCGACTGAAAAAGTTTTCCAGAACGCAGGGGGTTAGTCGCTTCACGGTATTGCTTTCGGTGCTGCAGTATCTGCTCTTTCGCATATCAGGGCAGTCATTAGTTCGCGTTGGCGTGCCCAGCGCGAACCGTAATAGCAGTAACCAGCTTTTGATGGGATTTTTTGTCAATAATCTGGTGGTGCAGGGCGAAGTGTTGCCAGCCCAATCAGTCAGTGATTGGATTGCCCATATTCACCATGCATTGAGTAACGCAAAAAAACATCGAGATATTCCCTTCGAGAAAATTGTCGATGAGCTCAGTGATTCCCGTCGTGCTGGAAGTCACCCTTTGTTCCAAGTGGCGTTTAACTATCGTCAGCAGGGCAAGGGGTTGAGCTTAAACTTGGGAAACCTGCTGGTGCGGGTGGAAGATCTACCGGTAACGGAGACGCCATTTGATCTAGTGCTGGATGCCTGGCCAGATGAACACGGCGGCCTGACGCTACGTTTGGTTTATGGTGAGGGTATTTTCGATGATGCTTTCGCTGAGCGAATGGTCGCTGGTTTTGAGCAGGTGCTGGATCAGTGGCTGCAAGCCCCCGCGTTACCGTTGACAGAAAGCGCCGCACTGGTCCCGGGTGACGTAGCTTTACTGCAAGAGTGGGGTCAGGGTGAAGGCGAGTGGCAAGCGACGAGTTTTGTGTCCTTATTCTCGCAGCAGGCGGCAAAGCGGGGCGATGCCATTGCGCTAGTGCACGGTGGCACTCGCGTGTCGTTTGCCGAACTGGACGCGCGCTCTAATCAGCTGGCCCGTTACTTGATGGGCCAAGGCGTGAAAGCGGATCAAGTGGTGGGGGTGTCGTTCGAACGTGGCGTCACCATGGTGGAAGCCTTTATTGCGGTGATGAAAGCCGGTGGTGCTTTTCTGCCGCTGGACCCAGGGTATCCCGCCGATCGTTTGCGCTACATGCTGGAAGACAGTGGCGCGAGCCTGCTGCTCACCTCCTCTGACCTGATCGACACCCTGCCGAGCGTTGAAGCCGTTAACCCCATTGCGGTCGATGAGCTTTCGCTGGACGATTTTGCCTACGGCATCCTTAACGAAGAACCGCACCCAGACCAGCTCGCCTATGTAATTTACACCTCCGGCTCCACCGGTAAGCCTAAAGGCGTGTCGTTGACCCATGCCGGGCTGAGCATGCATGTACAAACGATCGGTGAGCGCTACGGCATGACGCCGGATGATGTGGAGCTGCAGTTTGCGTCCATTAGTTTTGATGGCGCGGTGGAGCGCTGGACAGTGCCGCTGGCCTTTGGCTCGCGGGTGGTAATTCGGGATCAGCAATTATGGAGTGCGCAACAAACTTGCGATGCGTTGCAAAAAGAAGGCGTCACCATCGCTTGCATTCCACCCAGTTACATGGGGCCGCTGCTGGACTGGATTGAGCAAGAAAAGCCGCCGTTGAACGTGCGTTCCTGGACATTGGGCGGTGAAGCGTTTACTCGGGAAACCTTCGAGCGGATGCAGCAGGTATTAAAGCCGCAACGCATTCTCAACGGTTACGGCCCGACAGAAACCGTGGTAACGCCGATGCTGTGGGCGGCCTATGAAGGCGATACGCTGAGCAGCGCCTACGCGCCCATTGGTCATGCGGTGGGGCCGCGAAAACTTTACGTGCTGGATCAGGATTTAAACCGTGTTCCTGTGGGCGTGGCGGGCGAGTTGTATATCGGTAACGAAGTGGGGCTGGCCCGTGGCTATCATCAGCGCCCAGACCTGACCGCCGAACGGTTTTTGCCTGACCCGTTTGGCGAACCCGGTGAGCGCATGTACCGCACCGGAGATTTAGTGAAGTACCGCGACGACGGGGTAATGGAATACCTGGGGCGGGTGGATCAGCAGGTAAAAATTCGCGGTTTCCGCATTGAGCTGGGAGAAATTGAAAGCCAGCTACTGGGCCATGAACAGATTCGTGAAGCCGTCGTGGTGGCACAGCCTTCCCCCACCGGTGATAGATTGGTTGGCTACATTGTGATGCGCAATGCAGCGCACTCTGTCCCCGGTGAGCATGAGCCACAAACGATTCTGGCTGCCCTGTCTGAGTCGCTGCCGGACTACATGGTGCCTAGCCAGTTAATCACGCTGGAAGCCATGCCGCTGACACCGGCGGGTAAAGTGGATCGCAAAGCCCTGCCGGTAGCGCAGTGGCACACGGCCAGTGAAGGGGCGCCGCCGCAAACCGATAACGAAAAGGTACTTGCGGACATTTGGCAGTCTCTGCTGGGCCGAAAAGGGGTGAGTCGTGATGATAATTTCTTTGCCCTGGGCGGCGATTCCATTTTGGCTTTGCAGGTGGTCAGCCGTGCTCGGCAACAGGGCTTGGCATTAACGCCTAAAGACCTTTTTGAACACCCGGTGCTGAGTCAGCAGGCCGCAGTGGCGGACCCGGTGAATGTCACCATGGCCAGCCAAGAGCCCTTGTCTGGCCCGGTGTCTTTATTGCCGATTCAACAGCGTTTTATTCAGCAGCGAGGGTTGTCCGCTTGCAATCAATATTTGCGCTTTTCGGTGCAAAAACATTTTGATGCGCAGGTGCTGGAACAGGCGTTGCAGAGGTTGGTGGCGCAACACGATGCGCTGCGTGTTCAGTTCGATAATCAACAGGTGGGAACAGCGTATTGCCTGCCGGTGAATGACGCGCCGTTGTTGCAACAGATAGACAGTGACGATAGTGCCGCCATCGAAGCTCAGATGATCGCTGTGCAGCGCAGCCTGAATCCGGCGAAGGGCACCTTATTGGGTGCGCTGTATGTTACTGGGGCTTCCCCGCAGTTGTTGCTTAGCATTCACCATTTGGCGGTGGATGGGGTGTCTTGGCGTATTTTGTTGGAAGATTTTTTTACGGCTTACCAGCAAATTGAAGTAAGCGGAAAGGCCTCCTTGCCGCGTAAGACACACACTTTGCGCGATTGGCAGGAGATACTGGACCAGCACTTTCTGCCGCAGGCAGAACAAGCGTTGCCTTACTGGCAAGCGGTGTGTGAGCCCATGCCACCATTATTTTCCACGGTGCAAGGTGGCGTCGCTTCACGTATTGATCGGCAAACCGATGCCCAGACATTGAGCCGCTGGCAGCATAGCGCTGACCGTTATGCCTCGTTAAATCTGGAAGAATTTTTGCTTATCGCGCTGGCCCAGACTCTGGCCGATTTCAGTGGTCGCAATGCGGTACGCATTCACCGGGAAAGCCATGGTCGGGCAGCCGGTGATGCCGCGGTGGACTTAAGTCGTACGGTGGGCTGGTTGACCAGTTTGTATCCCCAACGGCTAGATCGTGCCGAGGATCTGACGGCCACCATCAAGCAGCAAAAAGAACAATTGCGCCAGCCCGCCAATGGTGGGTTGGCGTATGGCTTGCTGGTCCAGCACGGCAAACTGGAGGATGGGGACCACCGCCTGGATGTGCTGTTCAATTATCTTGGTCAGTTCCGGCACGATGATATGCCCGGCGTGTCGTTAATGGACGCAGGCCTGTGGCAGGAAACGGATGCTCTGGCCGATGCGCCATTGGTGATCAACGCAGATCAACAAAACGGCGCCTTGCGCATTCAGGTGAATGTAGATGGTGAATCTCTCTCCCAGGGGCAGGGTGATAGGCTGGTAAGCCAGTGGCTGGAGCAGTGCGAACGTTTGGCACGGCACTGTGCCACGCAGGCCCCGGTGCTAACCCCGGCGGATATGCCTCTGGCATCGCTAACCCAAATGCAACTGGACGCCCTACATGACCGTCCGCAGCAAATTTTGCCCCTGTCGCCGTTGCAATCAGGGCTGCTATTTCATTCCCAGTTAAGTGGTAACAACAGCACCTATGTAAACCAACTGGTGTTGCCGCTCACCGGAGTACAGCCAGCCCGGATGTGCCAGGCCTGGCAGACACTACTGGAACGCCATGGTGTGTTGCGCACAAGTTTGCTGCCTGCAGCGCAGGCAGACGATCGCCATCAAGCGGTTTGGTCTACGCAGCAGGTGAAGCTGCCCTGGTGTGAGCTGGATCTGCGCGGTGAAGGTGATAGTGCATCGGCGCTGGATAAGTGGTGCAAGCAGCGGCGGGAAAATGGGTTCGACTTGCAAGCGGCGCCGCTGTGGAAAGTCGACTTGTTGCGTACCAGCGAAGACCGGTTTGAGTGCGTGCTGACACTGCACCATATCCTCATGGATGGCTGGAGCACCGGGCTGCTGCTCACAGAATTGATGGCTCTGTATCACGGCAAGACACTGGCGGCGATGACGAAAAGCTATGCGGATTATCTGGCTTGGTTGCAGCAGCAGGACCGGGCCGTCACTCGAGCATTTTGGCAACAGTACCTGTCGCCGGTGCAGCTGCCCACCCGGCTGGTGGACGCCGTGGGGACGGGGGAGAAAGGCGCGTTTCGCCGGCACCCCATCGAATTTGATGCGGCCACCAGCGATGGCCTGCGCCAAGCCGCCCGTGACAAAGGGTTGACCATCAATACCCTGGTGCAAGCCGCCTGGGCACGGGTGCTGGGCCGTTTTACCGGCCAGCAGCGAGTGGTCTTCGGTAATACGGTAGCGGGTCGACCGGCGGAATTGGCAGGCAGCGACAGTATGCTGGGGCTGTTTATTAATACCCTACCCATGACTGTGCCTCTGCATGGCGAACAACCGGTGGCGGACTGGTTGATGCAATTGCAGGCGGACAATGCGGCGCTACGGGAACAGGGCCACGCGCCATTGTTCGAAGTGCAACAGGATGCCGGCTGGGGCGGGGAGGGGTTGTTCGACACCTTGTTGGTGTTTGAAAACTACCCGCTAGATGAATCTCTTTTGGGGGGTGGGCAGAGTGAATTGCAATTGGGGACTCCCACCAGCCACGAGTTCACTCATTACCCGTTGACTGTGGCAGTGTTGCCCGGCGATCACCTGCAAATGTTGTTCGCCCACGATAGCCAAGCGTTGCCGGTGCCGTTGGTGGAGCGCATGGCCAGCGCCTTTAAGCGAACGTTGCTGGCGTTGTCTCAATCCGAGGGCATGACCTTGGCCGAACTGAATGCGCTGGGTGACGATGCCGCCCCATTGCAACAGTGGAGTCAGGGTGGGGGTGAGTGGGTTGCGGATAGCTTCGTTTCCCTGTTCTCGCAACAGGCCGCCAAACGCGGTGATGCCATTGCGCTGGTGCACGGTGGCACTCGCGTGTCGTTTGCCGAACTGGACGCGCGCTCTAATCAGCTGGCCCGTTACTTGATGGGCCAAGGCGTGAAAGCGGATCAAGTGGTGGGGGTGTCGTTCGAACGTGGCGTCACCATGGTGGAAGCCTTTATTGCGGTGATGAAAGCCGGTGGTGCTTTTCTGCCGCTGGACCCAGGGTATCCCGCCGATCGTTTGCGCTACATGCTGGAAGACAGTGGCGCGAGCCTGCTGCTCACCTCCTCTGACCTGATCGACACCCTGCCGAGCGTTGAAGCCGTTAACCCCATTGCGGTCGATGAGCTTTCGCTGGACGATTTTGCCTACGGCATCCTTAACGAAGAACCGCACCCAGACCAGCTCGCCTATGTAATTTACACCTCCGGCTCCACCGGTAAGCCTAAAGGCGTGTCGTTGACCCATGCCGGGCTGAGCATGCATGTACAAACGATCGGTGAGCGCTACGGCATGACGCCGGATGATGTGGAGCTGCAGTTTGCGTCCATTAGTTTTGATGGCGCGGTGGAGCGCTGGACAGTGCCGCTGGCCTTTGGCTCGCGGGTGGTAATTCGGGATCAGCAATTATGGAGTGCGCAACAAACTTGCGATGCGTTGCAAAAAGAAGGCGTCACCATCGCTTGCATTCCACCCAGTTACATGGGGCCGCTGCTGGACTGGATTGAGCAAGAAAAGCCGCCGTTGAACGTGCGTTCCTGGACATTGGGCGGTGAAGCGTTTACTCGGGAAACCTTCGAGCGGATGCAGCAGGTATTAAAGCCGCAACGCATTCTCAACGGTTACGGCCCGACAGAAACCGTGGTAACGCCGATGCTGTGGGCGGCCTATGAAGGCGATACGCTGAGCAGCGCCTACGCGCCCATTGGTCATGCGGTGGGGCCGCGAAAACTTTACGTGCTGGATCAGGATTTAAACCGTGTTCCTGTGGGCGTGGCGGGCGAGTTGTATATCGGTAACGAAGTGGGGCTGGCCCGTGGCTATCATCAGCGCCCAGACCTGACCGCCGAACGGTTTTTGCCTGACCCGTTTGGCGAACCCGGTGAGCGCATGTACCGCACCGGAGATTTAGTGAAGTACCGCGACGACGGGGTAATGGAATACCTGGGGCGGGTGGATCAGCAGGTAAAAATTCGCGGTTTCCGCATTGAGCTGGGAGAAATTGAAAGCCAGCTACTGGGCCATGAACAGATTCGTGAAGCCGTCGTGGTGGCACAGCCTTCCCCCACCGGTGATAGATTGGTTGGCTACATTGTGATGCGCAATGCAGCGCACTCTGTCCCCGGTGAGCATGAGCCACAAACGATTCTGGCTGCCCTGTCTGAGTCGCTGCCGGACTACATGGTGCCTAGCCAGTTAATCACGCTGGAAGCCATGCCGCTGACACCGGCGGGTAAAGTGGATCGCAAAGCCCTGCCGGTAGCGCAGTGGCACACGGCCAGTGAAGGGGCGCCGCCGCAAACCGATAACGAAAAGGTACTTGCGGACATTTGGCAGTCTCTGCTGGGCCGAAAAGGGGTGAGTCGTGATGATAATTTCTTTGCCCTGGGCGGCGATTCCATTTTGGCTTTGCAGGTGGTCAGCCGTGCTCGGCAACAGGGCTTGGCATTAACGCCTAAGGACCTTTTTGAACACCCGCGATTACACGATCTGGCGGCGTGCGCAGTGAACGCAGAGGCCTCGATTATTTCCCAGCAGCCCTTGCAGGGTGAGCTTGGTCTTCTGCCCATTCAACAGCATTTCTTTTCCCTGAGACCGCCTAGCCCTAGTCACTGGAACCAACATTTGTGGTTGGCGTTGGATGCGCCCATGGATCGCCAAGCACTGAATGTTACCTTGCAGGCGCTCTACCGGCAGCACGACGCGTTACGTCTGCAGTTTACTTATGAGGCGAATGGCTGGAGGCAAACCTGTTTGTCGGCGGACAGGCCCTGCGATGAATTATTGTGGTGGTGCCAGGCTGCTGACGAAGCGGCGGTCGAGACCCTGTGCGAGCAGACTCAGCAAAGCCTGAATATTGAAACCGGTGAACTGTTTCGTGTCCTTTACGTGCAAACGCCGCAGCAACCGGATCGAATGTTATTGGTGATTCATCACCTTGCAGTGGATGGCGTATCTTGGCGTATTTTGTTGGATGACCTGCTCAATGCCTATGGGCAAGCCTTAACGGGCGCGGCGATAACCCTGCCGGAGCGTAGCCATAATTTGAGCGATTGGCACCAGGCGCTGGAGCAATGGCTGCAGAGTAAAGGGGAAGCACGTTTGCCGTTCTGGCAGGGACAACAGCCGGAAAAAATAGACAGTGCCCTGCCCACCTTTGCGGAAAAGGAAAGCGTGGCCTTGTCGTTGGGCAAGGATGATACCCGCAGGTTGCTGCAGGACGCGCCTGTTAAGTTGGGCGTGTCCGTTCCCGCTCTATTGCTGACGGCGCTCACCCGGACGTTGAAACCTTCCGCTATGGGCGCCTCGCTGGCGGTGCGTTCCGCCCCTGAGGTTGGCAGCGAGTCGCCCTCACAAGACAATCAGCTCGTTATTAATCTGGAAGGCCATGGCCGTGAAACGCGCCTGGCTCCCGGTTTGGATTTGAGCCGTACCCTGGGTTGGTTCACCAGCCTCTTCCCGCTGAGGTTGCCGTTCGACGGCGACCCGCGCCGGAATCTTTTTGCGGTCTCGCAACAGCTGGCAAATACCGAGGCTGACGGCGGCGTGGGCTATGGCGCACTGCGCTATCTTGCCGACAGTCCGCTTAACGACAGCACCGATGCGCCAGTGACGTTCAACTATCTTGGCCAGTATCACAATGATGCGTTGATTCAGGGTTTCACTCCTTTGTCGGGCGGCGGTAAGGCTCAGGCAGAGGACAACCCCATGGCTGCGCCGCTGGCCATTAATGGTCAGGTGGTGGCGGGCAAGCTGGGGTTGGTTTGGGATTTTGCTCGCAGCCATTACCCGCGCCAGCAAGTACAGCACTTGTGCAGTCGTTATCGGCAGGAGCTGCTTGTCTTGTTGGACCTGGCCGACTCACCACAGGAAGCGCGGGCCGACCCGGCGTTGGTAACCGTGCTGAATAGCAGTGCAGATACGCCGGTGTTGTGGTGCCCCCATCCCGTGACGGGGCGCACAACCGGTTATCAAGCGCTGGCCGCCAGCCTGGAAGGGCAGTGGCAGGTGCGTGGCTTGCAATCACGCAGCTTCCTCGAGCCCGGCTGGTTCGATCCGTCGTTGAGTGAAATGGTAGAGCGGTATTACCGCACGGTGCGCCAGGCGCAACCTGAAGGCCCGTACTATTTATTGGGCTGGTCCATGGGAGGCGCCATGTCCATGGAGCTTGCCCACCGATTGGAGCAAGCCGGTGAAGAGGTAGCCTTTGTGGGGCTGCTGGATACCTATGTGCCGGGTCACGAAGTGCCGGAAGATCAGTGGTCGTCGCCAGAGGCACAACAAACCTTGCGTGCACATTTGGGCATGCTACTGACTTGCGCGCCCGCTACCGCGTTAGACGATTGCATGGCGCGTTTGCGTGACAGCAAGCCCGCGCAATGGCCGCAGAACTTTACACAGTGGCTGGCTACGCAATCGATTGAGGCGGCGGTGGCAGACAGTGCTGCGCAGTTATTGCATGCCTGGGCTGTGGAGCAACATTTGCGGGATTTGTGTTGGGGTTATCAGCTGCCGGCATTGCATACCCCGGTGCACAGTTGGTGGGCCAGTGAGCCAGCGGGGCGCGCTCAGGCACTTCAACGCGGGTTAGCGTTATGTGCTGAACTTGCCCATACCGAGACAGTATCGGCGGACCACCTGACGATTGTGCGGGAGCCGTCCCTGTTACAGGGCCTGTCCGTTTTGCTGAAGTGTTGCAAGGGTGGCAACGCATTGATGGACATACCGGACTAATCATTGTTGCTGTGCACTAGTCGTGAGCTTCGCAATATGTATAATGCGGTTGCGAATCATTACTATTACTATGTGTCTTACGATTGCTAGGAGAACGACCATGGGGAATCGGACCGAGAGCGGGCTGATCCGGGGGCTGAAGTGGGGCCGCAATCCACTGGCGCTGGCAATAGCGGCGGCAATGGCGGCATCACCTGTCTGGGCAGAAGAACAGCAGGACGCTGATGAATTGCAGACCATCAAGGTGAATGCCGAACAGTCGGACGATGTATACGGTGGTGATGATTTTGGTTATGTAGGGCAGCGCAGCCTGACGGCCACTAAAACGGATACACCGGTAAAAGAAGCACCTCGTGCGGTTTCTATTGTTACCCGTGAACAGATGGATGATCGTGCTTCCGTCAGCATCGCAGATGCGCTGCAGTACACGCCCAGTATCCAGGCCAACTTCTATGGCGAAGATAACAAACAAGACTGGTTTGTTATTCGTGGTTTCAAACAGGCGAACAATGGTTTGTACCGTGATGGCACACGAGTTTATTCCTACGGCTTTTACAGCTGGCAGCTTGATCCTTTTGCCCAGGAGCGTGTAGAAATTATGCGTGGTCCGGCGTCTGTGTTGTACGGACAGACCCCTCCCGGCGGTGTGATCAATGTAATCAGTAAGCGTCCTCAGGATTATTCTTTTGGTTCCGTAACCGCGGAATACGGCAGTTATGACCGCAAGCAAATATCTGTTGATGTAGGTGGGGCGCCCTCGGAAGATGTGTCTTGGCGTGTTATTGCTTTGGGCCGGGAAAACGGCACCCAAGTGGACGACCTGGAAGCGGAACGCACCATGCTGGCACCGTCTCTAAAACTGGGGCTAGGTGACCGAACTGAGCTGACGCTGTTGGCCTCCTATCAGAAAGATGACTCTGATCCGTACCTGCAGTTTCTGCCATCCAGCGGTACGATTTCTCCAAACCCCAATGGCAAGATTGACGATGATGTTGCCATTGGCAACCTGGATTACGAGAAGTTTGAGCGTACCCAGGTCTCGTTCGGTTATCAGCTGGATCATGCGTTTAATGATTCGACTAGTTTCCAGCAGAGTGCCCGCTACCAGCAGATTGATGTAGATCTGAAGCAAATGTACACACTGGGGTATATGCCGGGCAGTGGCGACTCGCAAGCAATTCGTGGCCTTACTGATGAAGACGGTGACGCCTACGGCGTTAACCTGGATAACCGTTTGATTCATACGTGGTCGATTAATAACGTCGAGCATACCTTGCTGGCAGGGCTTGATTATCAAAGCCTGCACATTGATGGCAAAAGTTTTGGTGATCCGTTGATGGGGTACGAGGCTGCGCCGGGGGTGTTTGCGCCTGCGACGTTGAACCCCTTTGACCCACAGTATCGCGATGCCAGTGAGCTGACCCCGGTTTCCTGTAATTTCAGCACTCTTGTGTGTACCGAAGTAACGGAGCGGCAGCGCACCACTATCGATGCGTATCAGGTGGGTGGTTACCTACAGGATCAGATGAAATTTGATAACCAACTGGTGCTGACCGTTGGGGCTCGTTTTGACCGCGCCAGTAGTGAGATCGAGAATAAATCCACGGGTGTTGAGCAGAACATCGACAACGATAAATGGACCGCCAACACGGGCCTCGCTTGGTTGATAAATGATAACGTGACCGCGTACACCAGCTATTCGCAGTTTTTCCAGCCAATTCTACAGCTGGATCAGAATGGCGAAGCAGCTAAGCCTCAGGAAGGCGATCAGATCGAAGTGGGAATCAAGTTCCAGCCGGAAGGCATGGACGGCTACTTCAACGCGGCGGCGTTTAAGATTACCCAAGAAAACTTGGCTTCCGGTGCAGCGGGTACACCTGCCTTTAAGCAGATTGGTGAAGTGGAAAGTGAAGGGATTGAATTGGAAGCCGTTACCAATATCACCCCGAGCTTGAGCTTGTTAGCGAATGCGACCTGGATGAACCCGGAAATTGTTTCCGACAGCACCCCTGCTGAAAAAGGCAATCGCCCGGTGAATATTGCGGATACTCTGTACTCTGCCTGGGCTAAATACACCTTCTTGGATGGTCCGCTGAATGGCTTCGCCATTGGTTCCGGCGTGCGTTACGTCAGCGACACCTATGGCGATAATCTTGAAACGTTGAAAGTGCCGTCCTATACCCTTTGGGATGCCACGGTGAGCTATCGCTACAAAGACTTCAAATTCCAAGTGGCGGCGAAAAATCTGGAAGACAAAGAGTATGTCGCTACCTGTGATTATTACTGCTGGTATGGCGACCGTCGCAGTGTGATCGGTAGCGTGACGTATGCGTGGTAATGCCCGCCACACCATTATGCTGCTGCCCAACGGGCAGCAGTTGGATGTGTTCGATCAGGAGCTGGCGCCGCAATGGCGGTGCCAGTGTAATGATCAAGATTGGCTGACCGTGGTGGTGGAAGACACCGCTGCCAGGGTTCAGCAGTCCACCGACGATCCGGCCCAATTATGTCGGGCCGCTTGGGCATTTTTTGTCTCGCATGCCGAGGTAAATGCCCTGCAATTCGAGAGCGGCTTTCATGCGGCCTTTATGGTTCACAGAGAGAACCAGACAGCATGGCTTGAGCGTGACATGCTCTGGCAGCTGCCCGGTGACTGGCTACGGCAAGGCAATCCCTTGCCATATCCGGTCACTATGATCATGGATGAATCTGGCCGGCGTCACCCGCGACGCCGTTGTAAACCGGTGGGGGAAGTTTACCGCCGTTTTGATACCGGTATTCAGGCATGGGTGTCCCTGCGCACGCTGGATATCGAACAAGATCTGCACCGGTTCATGCGCTGGCAGAACAGTGAGCGCGTTGCCGCCTTCTGGGAACAGAGTGGGACGCTGGACGAGCATCGCGCCTACTTGGAACGTCAGGCGAAAGAACCTCGGGTGCTTAACCTGATCGGGTGTATTGATGATGAACCCTTTGCTTATTTTGAAGCGTATTGGGCGAAGGAAGATCGCATCGGGCCTTACTACGATGCGCAAGATTTTGACCGCGGGATTCACATGTTGGTAGGTGAAGATCACCACCGTGGTCCGCATAAGGTTAAGGCATGGCTGAACGCGCTTTGCCATTACCTTTTTCTCGATGATTGTCGTACCACAAGGATTGTTTCTGAGCCCCGTTCGGATAACGACAAGATGATTCAACACCTTCAAGCCAGGCGATTTGCCAAGCCAAAGGAGTTTGATTTTCCGCACAAGCGCGCAGCCCTGATGGTGCTGCACCGTGACGCATTTTTTGAGCGTTGTGAGCTGAGCTGAAAATCTCGGTTCGGTTTTTTACCGAACCGCCATGGCGCGCTGCCCACCACTATCCGGCAGCAGGTGGCTGGCATATCGGTAATGCCCGATGTGTCGGTGTATGGATAACCCGGAAACCGTTCGGTTTCCGACACATTGAGGACATACCCCATGAGCGTTCATTCTCAAGAATATGACGTCGTTGGTATTGGATTCGGTCCGGCCAACTTGGCCATTGCTATTGCGCTAGACGAACACAAAGACCTGGATGGCTTGCGTTACTATTTCCTGGAAAAGCAGCCCCGCTTTGAATGGCATGGGGGCATGCTGCTGGAAGGTACGCGCATGCAAGTGTCATTTCTGAAAGATTTGGCCACTTTGCGCAACCCGGCCAGCCGCTTCACCTTCGTCAATTATCTGCACGACAATAATCGTCTCGACTCTTTTATCAATATGGGCACCTTTTTCCCCACCCGTGTTGAGTACAACGATTACATGCGTTGGTCCGCCGATCAGTTTAAAGAGCATGTGCACTATGGCCAGGAAGTGATCGCTATTGAGCCGGTGGAACAGGGTGGCGAAGTGGAATGGGTGCGTGTTCGTTCACGGAATCCCGATGGCAGTGAGAACGAAATTTTTACCCGCAACTTGGTGATTGGTATCGGTGGGTACCCAAAAATCCCGGCTGTGTTCGCCGGCAAGATGGGTAACAACATGGTTCACTCTTCCCGCTACAAACATGAATACGAGCGTTTTGGTCGCCACGAGACACCGCGTATTGCAGTAATAGGGGCAGGCCAAAGTGCCGCAGAAATCTATCTGGACCTGATGGATCAGTACCCGGATGGCAAGATGGACCTGATCAGCCGCAGTCGTGCCCTGCACCCGGCGGATGACAGCGCTTTCGTGAACGAAATATTTGATCCTGGCTTCACGGATACGATCTACGCTCGCCCAGAAACGGAGCGGCAGGATTTTCTCAAACGCTTTAGTCAAACTAACTACGCGGTAGTGGACTTAGCGGAAATTGAACAAATATACGAGCGCCTTTATTTGCAGAAAGTGACAGGCAAGGTTCAGCACCGGTTTTTATCCAACCGAGATATCGTTGGTGTGCAGAACGATGGCACCCGTGTGCTGTTGACCCTACGTAACAAGGACACCGGCGTGGAACAGACCGAAGTCTACGATGGGGTGGTGCTGGCTACAGGCTATAACCGCAATGGGCATGAACAATTGCTGTCGCCCATGGCGCACTGGATGTCTGAGCAAGGGGTGGAGCGTTGTTATCGTTTGCCGATGGCGAAAGGCTGCCATGCCAATGTGTTCCTGCAGGGTTGTTGTGAGCAAACCCACGGTCTTAGCGATACCCTGTTGTCGATCCTGGCGGTGCGTTCCCAGGAGGTGGTGGACGCGCTGATAGAACGGCAGAGCCGGCCGATAGCCACGGCCTGCGCGAGCTGATGATTCCTGCTCTGGCCCCCTTGTTTCAAGGGGGCTTCTCTTCCTATGGTTCGTTGTTGCGGTTGGCCGAGCCGAATGATTCGGCCATCCCGTTAACGGACCTGTTTGATGCCCGGCGGTTACGACAGTCGCTATATCAATTTCGCCCTGATCTGAAGGGGGAAGATGAGCGGGCGCTGCTATCCATCTGGAGTAAGTATTATTTCTTGCGCCTGCTGCCCCCGGTGCTGGCCGCTAACCTGATTCTGCAACGTGCACTGCCGCTCGCAGTGGATGCTCTGGCGATAGAGCTGGATGAGCACGGGCTGCCCGGCGCCTTTGTGTTGCCCAATGAGGGGCAGCTGCTGGTGTCCTCGGAGCACCCGCTTTCTCGGTTTGAGGGAATAATGCGAGACAATCTGCAGCCGGTGATTACGGCTTGGCAGCAGGCGCTGGGGTTGTCCCCTAGGGTGCTGTGGAGTAATGCTGGCCGTTATATTCACTGGTTTACGGGTGAACTGAAAGGCGCCGGCCTGCCAGAGATGCTGTGGTCGCCGGGGCTAGCATTGTTTGCTCAGCCTGCTTTTGAAAACGGTGAAAGGAACCCCTTTTTCGGAGCCTACCAGGACAGGATGAACGCCAATACTGGCACTCTGCTGACGGTGCGTCGCACCTGTTGTATCCGTTTTCGACTACCGGATACCGCGTTGTGTGAAGACTGCCCACGGCTGTGCCGAAAAGGCATGACCTGAAGCGCACATCTGTTGTGCTTTTCCCCTAAGAAAAGTAAACCTCCTGCCCGTCGCCATATGACACATGATTTGCATGCCTTAGGCCACGCTCAGAGTTGAGCGGTTTTTTCAACACCGGCGTCTTAGCGGGGCAGGGCGATCCAGCTCAAAACACCTTGCTGGCGTTCGCGCCAACGAAACGGAATGATGGTGCCGGCCTTCCAATCCGCGGATAAGGTTTTCAGTAGCGTTAGTGAACGGGAGTCCCGGCGCGTTGCGTCGTGAAAATAAAACCGCTTGCCGGTGATCGGGTAGAGTGCCTTGAATAAACTTTCTTTGGCAGAAAAAATTAAGGTGATGCGGTTGGCACGCTGAATGTCCGATAACCCTTCTAATTGTTCCCGTTCTTCATGGGTCAGCAGTTCGCGGCATAGTCGTGCCGCTCGTTCTGCGCTGAGCCATTGCTCCGTGTCCAGCCCCACGGTTAGCCAATGGCGCGCGTCAGCGACCATGACTTCAGCGATACCCTGGCTATGGGTAATGCTGCCCAGGGTGCCTTCGGGCCATTGCGGGGCTCGATCGGCCCCCAGAGCAGGAATGCCGCTCACGCCAAGCATCGCCAGCGCTTCACGTGCGCACCAACGCCCAGCCAGATACTCGCTTCGGCGTTTCGCCACGGCGGTGCTCAGAGACGGGGGCAAGGGAATGTCTGCCTGAGCAAAACTATCGTCGCAAAGTCGTTCAGGGGCGTAGTGGCAGCCCACGCGCACCAGCCCGGTGGCGAGCTCTTCGCGATGAAGGTGAGTTAGGCATGAAGGGCGATGGAATAATGACATGATTAGCAGCTTTCCCGGTTGCCGGTACTATATCAGAGCTTCCCGGCAGCGAGGAATTTGATCCTCATTAGAATGCCACAACTGTTACACTGGCCACACTGCTTGCTCTGTATCTTGCTGTTTTTTCTTGCCACCTTTGCCACAGGCTACCTCCGTGACCGATTCTTCTTTTGCCTCCCTGCCGTTGACCCCAGAAATGCTCGCTAACCTAGACGCGCTGGGCTACGTCACCATGACCCCAGTACAAGCGCAAAGCCTGCCGTTATTGCTTAAAGGGCACGATGTGATTGCCCAGGCCAGTACCGGTAGCGGCAAGACGGCAGCCTTTGGGCTTGGCTTGCTGCACCCTTTGAACCCGCGCTATTACGGTTGCCAGGCGTTGGTGCTGTGCCCAACCCGGGAGTTGGCAGATCAAGTGGCCGTGGAAATTCGCCGGTTGGCCCGTGGTCCCGGCAATATCAAAGTGCTCACCCTGTGTGGTGGGCAACCCATCGGCCCGCAGATCGGCTCACTGGAGCACGGTGCGCAGATTGTGGTTGGCACACCGGGGCGCGTTCTAAAACACTTGAGTAAGGGGACGCTGAGCCTGGACGGGCTGAATACGCTGGTATTGGATGAAGCCGATCGCATGCTCGATATGGGCTTTTACGACAGCATTGCGGAGGTGATTCGGCAGACGCCGCCACGTCGTCAAACCCTGCTGTTTTCCGCCACCTACCCGCCGGGAATCAAGCAGCTGGCAGAAACTTTCATGAGTAATCCCCAACATGTAGAAGTGGAAACCCTGCACGATAATAGCCAGATCGAGCAGCGCTATTATGAAGTGGAGCCGTTCCAGCGCGAAGAGGCAGTGGCCAGCGTCATTGCCTGTTTCCGTCCAGTATCCTGCGTGGTGTTCTGTGTGACCAAGCAGCAATGCCAGGATGTAGTGAATCAGCTTTGTCGTCAGGGGCTGTCAGCCATGGTGCTCAACAGTGACTTGGAGCAGCGTGAGCGCGATGAGGTGCTCACGTTGTTTGCCAACCGCAGCTTATCGGTGCTGGTGGCCACGGATGTGGCGGCCCGGGGGCTGGATATTGATAACCTGGATATGGTCATCAATGCGGAGTTGTCCCACGAGCCGCAAACCCATATCCATCGTGTCGGCCGCACCGGCCGTGCCGGCGAAAAAGGGCTGGCTATTAATCTGGTAGCCCCCCGTGAATCCCGGCGCGCTATAGCTATTGAACAGTTGCAGGGCGCGCCTTTGAATTGGCATCCGCTCAATAGCCTTAAGCCTCGAGAGGGGGAGCCCATGCAGCCGCCTACCATCACCTTATGTATCGGTGCAGGCCGCAAAGACAAGCTGCGCCCCGGTGATATCCTCGGTGCGCTTACCGGTGATGCTGGCATTGCGGGTAATAAGGTGGGGAAAATTACCGTCACGGATTATCAGGCCTATGTGGCTATCGATCGTGAGAGTGCGGACTTGGCTCTCGAACGATTACTGAAAGGCAAAATCAAAGGAAAAAACCGGCGGGTGAAAAAGCTTTAATTACTAGGCTGAAAAATGGTGCGCTGTGGAACGCGGTGTTGCCGGCGAAGGCTTGCGTCCTTCCACTGGCGCGACCTCAGGGGGCTTTACCTCCTGGGTGGCGTGCATTGCCTACAGCAATTTGCTCTCACATACCCCCACCTATTATTGAAGATGGCCCAGAGCCCGGGGGCGGTTTCTTCGACGAGCGCGGTTTTGCCCTAACGCTGGGGGCGATGTGGTTCGTGACGAGGGGGGGAGGATATCCAGGTGGTTTGGCATCAGTTTCTTGATAGGTATCCTTCGATAGGTATTCAAGGCCAGCCTAAATTGTTGGGAGACCCACTAATTCGCCGCCTAAAAAATCCTAAAGCATCTGGTCTTTAACGGCTCAAGCCTCAGGCTTATGTGTCGTGGTTAACTAACTACCGGACAGTGATTTAGGTTTTCCCTCGGCCAGCAGAGGGGCTTAAGTACCGCCTCAATATAAGAAAAATCGATAATGGAAAAAGATATCCCATGACACAAGGCCGTAGCATTCGACTGTTTCTGGTAGACGGTACGCCCAATGGCCTACTTTCTGCCGAGATTATGAACTGGACCGGCCATGTGCTTACCGGTCCACGCTCCAAACTTAGCGAACTGGTGCAGCGCCCGGAAGTGGGGCGCACGGGCATCTATTTTTTGGTGGGGCCAGACCCGGATAACAGCTTTCGCTCGTTAGTTTATATCGGCGAATCCGACGATGTGGGTAAGCGCCTCAAGCAGCACAATAGACCGGAGGGGCAAGGTGGCAAGGATTTTTGGGAAAAAGTCTGCCTGGTTACCAGCAAAGACCAAAACCTGACCAAGGCCCATGTTAAACACCTGGAGAGCCTGCTGATCCAAAATGCTCGCGACGTGGCGCGCTGCACCTTGGTCAACGGTACCGCCCACGACTATATCAATCTGCCGGAAGCGGACCTGGCCGACATGGCCTTCTTTCTGGAACAGATCCGCACCGTGCTGCCGGTGCTGGGGTTCGACTTCCTCCGCGACAGCACACGCCCTGCCAGCCAGCCCAAGACACAACCAGCAGAACCGCAGGAATCTCCTTATTTTGTGCTGGAACTGCCTAAACACAATATCAACGCTCGTGGCCAGGAAGTGGATGGCGAATTTTTTGTGCTGCAGGGCTCTCTGGCCCGCGAAGAGTGGGTGGGTACCGATCGCGGCTATAAGACCCTGTTCAATCAGTTGCTGGAAGACAGAATCCTGATCCCCACCGATAGCGGCCTCACCACTTTTACCGCTGACCAGGCATTCTCCAGCCCCAGCGCCGCTGCTGCCGTCATCTCCGGCCGTAGCGCTAACGGGCGCACCCAGTGGGCCGTGGAAGGAACTGGCAAGACCTATGGAGATTGGCAGGATGAGCAAGTGTCGGCTAGTACAGGGCAGGGTTTGGATTAAGGAATAACAATGAAGATCGGTTTTGACTTTGGTACCAGCTTTTCAGCATTGGCAGTCTATCGGGATGGTGAGATTCACCGAATCATGTTTGATGGTGAGCCGCAATTTCGTACAGCAATCTACTTTCCTCCTTATGCACCAAGTGCAGATTTTTTTAATGCTGATGATCACCAAACCGAAATAGCCTCTATTCGTTCAGCCCTGATTCGCTCAGAGACGGAGGCCAAAGAAAATTACAGTGACAGGGTGAGAGAAGAAAGAGTCAGGGTTACTAGCCAAGCCAGGAATGATCGTGCTGGTTATAACGCGGATAGACAGCTGTCTGCGAAGTATCAAAGGATGTTGAGCGACGCAATTATCCGTATTCCTGAGCCTGTAGAAACGACGCGAGCAGATAAGGATAAGCAGGCAATTGAAACAGCCCGCAGACAATGGCTTGAATCAGAAGCAGGTAAAGACCGCGTTCTTGGGAATCTGGAGGAAAGCCAGCTTGAAGGCGCGTTGTTTGGCAATGAGGCAGTTGATGCCTACCTGAATAATGATCGCAAGGGACTTTTGCTCTACAACCCTAAGGCTTTTCTGGCTCATGATTTGTCTTCCAGGCTCTCGGCACCTCTGGAAAGGGCGATTGGCAGCTTGTTCAGGAAGGTTGTTGGTGCCGTAGAAGAGCAATTTCAGGGAGAGCAAGTAACAGGGGTTGTTATCGGGCGTCCCGTTAACTTCGGGAAAAAGCAGAGTGATGTGGAAAATGATCGGGCTATTTCGATTATTACCCATGCAGCTGAGCTTGCCGGCATGTCCAATGTTTCTTTCATGTATGAGCCTAGTGCTGCGTCCTACCAATTCCACGTTTCTCAAGATACTCCTCGTAAGGTTCTGGTGGTTGATCTAGGCGGTGGTACGGCGGATTTGTCGTTAGTGACCCTTGGCGGTGCTGAGCCCGCTCCAATTCCTCATCGGCAGCAGGGCTATCTGCTAGGGGGGAATGACGTAGATCGTGAGCTCAACAAGAAGGGGTATATGCCCTTCTTTGGAAAGGGCCAGGAGGTGAGGGGCATCCCTGCGTTGAACTCCTATTTCGCCTATGCCGCTAACGTTCAGCATATTGAGTACCAGAAAAAATTTATTGAGGCGGATCTTCGCCTGGTGCCGGAGCCATTCAGGGGGCGCCTGAATCACCTCAAAAAATCCGGTAATACCATTCGATTAAACAGGTTGGCCGAAGAGAGCAAGATTGAGCTGGGGCAGAAAAGTCGCAGCCGAAAAGTGATCGACTTTATCGGTGAAGAGCGTGGGGTCGATATTGATGGCGTTATCTATGCTGATGCGATGGCCCGATACCTAGAGAAGCTAAAGGTTCTGCTGAAGGAGTTTTCTGATGAAGACTTCGATATGGTTTCTCTTACGGGCGGTATGAGCCGTGCAAAAGGCGTCAAGGAACTGGTCGAAAGGGTTTTTCCAGACAAGGATGTTCAGAGCTCAGAATCAACCCTTGATGTTGTATCGGGGTTGGCGATTTACGCGGCTCAGCAATAATTTAGGGGAAGTGATAATTGCTGGCAGCCGAGAAGCACTTCTTCAGCTGTACATCATCGACTAGATGATGCCAGCGGGATGGCTAACCGGCCCGGCCCAGCCTTCTTTTGGTAAGGTGCTCACACTGTACCGAAATTGTACCTTTGAGAGAAATTGATTGGTGCCAGGCTAAATGGCTGAAGGGGAATTTTCGTTACAGATTTATTATCCTCTTGATTTAAAAGGAAAAAATATGTTCGTGCAACCATAAGTTGGCCGGATTCTGATGGCATAGTTTGTCCAGGCTATGATCTATCCGGCCAATATGGTTTGTGGTTACTTACATTTTGCCTTTGTCATTGAGGGCTGGAGCTAGTCGGCTCATCATCAACAGGATGTCTCGTGAAGCAAAGTAATTTGCAATTTCATTGATGGATACATCTCTGCCTGATTTCGGATCAACATAGGTCTTTGCCGTATCACCCCCATGGACAAGCATGATTTCAAAAAGATCAACTTCGTCGAGTTCGGCTGCAAGCATCAATGGTGTATAGCCTTTGATTGGGCTGCTGTGCTCGGCGTTGGCGTCGGCTCCAGCTTTGATCAGAAGAGACGCTACCCTCCTCATTTCTGCAAGGTTCATATTTTCGCAAATGCGTTGGTACATTAAGTCGAGATAACGCTCCCAGATCTGTTGATAAAGTGCTGAGGATTCCATCTGTTCCAGATTTTTCATCTGGTCCTCGAGAGTAAAACCGAAAGCGCCTTGAGAGTAACGACGAATTGAGTCAAGAGTCTCGGGTGTGATTGGGATATTAAGTTGTTCGTTCTTGCTTAATTCTGGGTTTTTAAGGATACCAATGAGCTTCAAACAAACCGTGAGTGGGGTTTGCTCATCAGTTTTGCCTCGTCCATTAGGATTTGCCCCCATGGAGAGAATCTTTTCTACAATCTCAAATCGACCTGTTTGTACCGCCGAGATTATCGGTAGCAAGCGCTTCTTTTCAGTTCGCGTGTTGATGGTTGCTCCATTATGCCTTTCCATTGATATAAGCTGATAAAGTTCATCATTAAGAGATCGATACGGAACTTCTGTTAAGTTAAGTGCCTCTAAAGCAATAAGGATAGGGGTGTCGCCGACTTCAGATTGAACGTTAATGTCAGCACCTTTCTCTAAGAGTTGCCTGCAAGCTTCAATATTTTCATTAATAGCAAACCAGACAATCTGTGGCATGGAACGCTTCCATGTGTCCCCAATCTTGATTTTTCTGCGTGGATACCGGTAATCCGGCTTGATATTTCCAGGATCGGTAAAAATTAGAGGGCCTGTAGAGTCGACCTTGAAACCAAAATCAGTGCCAGGATAAAGGCCTTCTTTGGGGAAAACTTTGAAGAATGCGCTTCTCCACTGCTCAATTTCCCATCTTTCAATAGTGTCTGAAACCGTGTTCGACGGCTTGGATACTGATGCCGAGGGGATGTCATATCCAAAGTTAACAAGAGACCATTTTAGTTGTTTAAGAAAGACGATGTCGGATTTGGATTGATTGGCGGCTACGACAAGTGCCTCTCTTATGATGTCTCTAAGGTTTTCTCCTGCTACAAAAGAGGCCTTCTCGAACGATTCTTTATATAACCGGTTTGCTTCTTCCAATTCTCCGGAGAAAACATGCCACCTAGCATCGTACCAATCTATCCAGTACTGAGCAGATTTAAGGCTGCTTGAATATTGAATTATTTTTCTGACTTGTCTGATGGTTTCTTGGTGCCCCTCACTATCGGACTTTTCAGTTCCTCGCATTAAGTCGCGTTGTAATTTTCCAACATGCTGATCCTTATTTTTTACTGTAAGCCATAATTGGGCCTGAATCCTCTCGATTGCGTTGCCGAAATGAATCCCATTTTCTGCATTCCAGATTGAAAGACGAGCCTCATCAATCAATCTTTTACCCTGGTCATGCCTTTTGATGAAATCGACGGCCCTTGCCATAAAGAGTAATGACTTGGCGAAATTCCTGTTTCTGGTTATCTCACAGGTTTTTGATGGGTTGCTTGTGGAGAATAGCAACTGGATAGACTGAGCTGATGGCAGTTCTTTGCCATTTCTCCATGAGGAAATTCTGTCTCTGTTCTCTTCGCTCAGTGAGGCCAGATAAGCAGTCATGCCGGGTTGATGCTCTTCTAGCCAGGCAAAGGTTGCACCAACAGTATTCGCCCCTGGTGAGAACCAGAAGCTTGGGTGAGGGGCTTTAAGCTCTTGATTTAGCTTTGTTACAAAGCTAACAAGGTGCTCCTTGATGCAGCTTCTAATTAATAAGCCCAATACATCGGCTCTGCTTACTCCGTCAGCGGCAGTCTTACCCACAATGTCGCGCAAATAATGATCAATAAATGTGCTGAGGCTTGTTGATATTTTATCGGAAGCGACTGGACCCATATATTTTTCCAGGGTCGAGGGAGCACTCTGCTCCAGCTCTCTCGTTAGCTCTCTAGGGTCATAGATTGATTTCCCTGCCAGATCATCAAGGCGCTTGTTGGACTGCTTTAGGTCAAGGCAGCGCAACACATAGCGGATAAGCTCGAAGGGATTGGGATAAGGTGTTTCAGCTAGCATGAAGCTGTTCCTGTTTCTTATTGATATGTCGTATATCCCGGTTGAAATTACGCCAAGTACGGCAGTCGCTGGGTGTTGAGGGTATGGCCACACGGTAACCTAGGGGTGATATTAGCACCGAGTGCTTATTTCCGGGTCTGACTGCCCAGCCTGATTTGATCAATGATCGGACCTTTTGATTGATGTTTTTGTCATTACTGTATCGTTTCATCTCTCTACCCCAAGAAACATCGGCCCTCACAATCCAGAGGGCCGAGTAATTACGCCTTACTTGCCCTGCCTGCCGTTGCCGCGACCGGGGCCTGAAGGATTGCCGGTCTTGCTGGGCCAGTTACCGCCAGGACCGGGATGCGTAGACGGACGAGAGCTGCCTTTGCTGGAGCTTGATTTAGCCATGTTAAGTTCCTCAGTTTTGCATTCCCTGGGATTGGGGAAATGCGTCAGTGGAGATTACGAGGATGGCCACTGTGCATCAGCTGGGCTGTTGGCGAGATAATTATCGTTTTTACAAATGCGATATTAGACAATGAGTTATGCTAATAATGGTGCGTTATTTGCTGCTTGTAACTTGTATCCACCATGAGCAGGGTCAATTAGTATGTTTATGGGATGCAATGGACATCTAGGGCGTTTTCATAGCTGAGAAAGATCCATGGGAAAGAATAGCTACGCAGATAAGACTGTCGTTGAGCGAATAGCAGGTGTGCCGCTGGCTGAACAATCAAAGCTCATTGATGCGGTTAAGGCAGGGCTGCCTTATCGGGCCCTTCTGAATCTCCAGTCAATACTTCAGGTCTCCTGTAGTGAAATTGGCGAAGCCCTCCTTATTGCTCCCTCAACCATGAGCCGTAGGAAAGTTCGTGGTTATTTGCGTCCGGAGGAGTCAGATAGAGTCGTCAGGCTGGCCAGGGTGCTCGACCTGGCCACATCTATGATGGATGGCAATCAACAGTCGGCTGCCACGTGGATGCGGACTCCAAGGGATATCTTTAATGGCGAGTCGCCGCTGATGCGTTCAGAGACAGAAATAGGCGTCAGAGATGTCGAGGATTTAATAGGTCGGATTCGAAGCGGTGTTTTCAGTTAAAAGTTATTTAAATATATATACATCGGTTCGAGCGATTACGTTTCATCATTAAATTGGATTGTGGCTTCCCTATAAGGAGGTTCGTTATCTTCAAAACGGTGTGTGATAGGGTGGCTTGGCCTATGTTCTCGAAGAGTAAGGAACCTTTCAGCCTCTATCTGCTTCTTGATAATATTAATGTCAGGTCGTACCAAGAGAAAGGAGGTTGTTACCCGAAGATGAATTAGCTGGAAAGCTTCTAGAATATCTCGCCAGTGGTGAATAAAGTCTGGGTGCCTAGCTAATGATGGAAAGCTTTTATAAGCGTACTTTACTGCTTCTAGGTGCATAAAAGTGTCTCCTTCTGCTTCGGATCTCCTGACTATATAACGTATGGCAATAAAGCTGAAGATTCCCCCTCGTTGGTAAAGCATATCTAGATTTTCATGGTGAATGATTGGAATAGGGGTTCCATCAATTTTTCCTTTGTAGCGTTCAGGTAGTCTCCAGAAAAGCAGTTCATCATTGCTGTCGATATAGTCTGAAAGAATGCGGTCTAATTCGGCCTTGCGTATAGTCGAGTTTTTAAGAAGATCGAAAAGAGGAAGCCCCTGCACCTAACAGAACCGCTTTTGAGTGTGAGAGCAATTCTTCGAGATTATTGATTGCTTCTCTGAACTCTTTTTGTTCAAAAGCTGTGGTGTCGAATGCCATACTCCCTCCTTAGAGCTCGCCTTTAAAGGCGGAATCAAGAATTGATGCTTTTAGTTGCTGCATCATTGTTATTTTCTCAGAAATTTCAGCTTTTACCTTTACAGCCAGTTGGTCAATTTCGTTGATTTGTTTAACAATAATCTTTTGTTCGTCCAGAGTAGGAACAGGAATTTTTATTTCAGAGAGAATTTTCAGATTAATGTTTTTCTGAGCGGCCGCATTCGCTTTGCTGTCAAGCTGTTGCTGTAGTGTTGTTAGAAAATAATAAAGATAATCAGTCTCTAGTTCCGAGGAAGATATACCAACAACACTGTCTGGGAAACAGGCATCCATCCCCAATATAGCCACATCACCAATGTTTGCCGCGATTGTTAAGCAGATGGTATCCTTTGGCCATAGCTTGCTCTGCTGTAAGCCTTTTTCATTGTATGTTGCTGAAAAATTTGTAATGTGCTTTTGTGAGCCCCGTACATCGCCAGTTTGAATAAAAGGGTACTCACCGCCAAACAATGACTTGTCATTTCGAGGTCGGTGCTTAGACTTGCCTCGTGCCACTTCAGCGACTTCGTTCAGCTCTCTTAAAGGCCATTTATCTTGGCCCGAACTAAACACACTAGCTAGTTCACTTGCATACAGCGCATCGGCCAACGTGACGCTTTCCTGCAAATGCTCGATGGCGGTGTCCATGCGGATGAGCAGTGCATCAAGTTGTTCGACGATGCGTTTTTGTTGTTCTAATGGGGCTATCGGAATATTAAAGTTTTTAATTGTTCTTAAAACAATTCGTTTGATGGCAGCACCAGTTTTACTACCAATAGCATGGTCTTGAAATTCAGGGGACAAGAGAAAATATTTTAGGTATTCAGGCGAAAGAGATGTTTTCTCAGGTGCTATGATTGCCAACGATGATAGAACGACAAACTCATCATAATCGTTCGTTACATGCGCAACCTTTCCAACGGTGCCATCTTTAGATAGCAAAACTGAATCTACGGGGGGCAAGCAGTTCCCTTTTTTCAAAGACAAAAAGTCATCTTCAGAAATGCGCTTGCAATTTATTAGGTCTATTTGCCCTTTATGATTAACATCCCTAACAGTCACATAAGGAAAGCCTTCGTCAACAGTTTTAGGTGAGGCATGAGCGCCATCAGTTATGTTCGTACAAACATCATTGAATGTTTGCCACTCCCACCCATCCGGCAATGAATATAAAACTTGTTCCATGCTTACTTCTCCGCCAACAGGTCTTCAATTTCACCTAACAGGCCAGATACCAGCTTTTCCTTGGTGCGGATCTGCTTAAGAATATCTCTTGGCGCTAAATGCTCGGCATCTTTTTTCTTGGCAGGGTTTTTGGCGGATAGGTCATAATCTTCAGATAGGTTGTTCGCCGATACCGTCCATGACCGCTCCGTGGTTTTACGGCTGCTATACAGCTCAACAAACTCTTTTAAGTGATCATCGGTTATCGGTTTGTTTTTGGTCAGCTTTTTCTCAGGTTCACATTCGTAGTACCACACATTGCTGGTGCCACCGCTGCGCTCAAAGAATAGCACGTTCGTTTTTACACCCGAGTACGGCAAAAACACCCCAGCAGGCAGGCTTAAAATAGTGTGCAGGTTAAAGTTTTCCAGCAGTTCTTGTTTGACTTGTTTAAAAGCGCTGTTGGTTTGGAATAGTACGCCTTCTGGCACCACAATCGCGGCCTTGCCGCCACTATTCAGGGTTTTCATAAAGTGCTGTAAAAACAGCAGTTCGGTTGCATTACTCTGAATGGGGAAGTTTTGCTGAATTTGCGACTTCTCTTTTCCCCCAAATGGTGGGTTGGCCAAAATAATGTTGTAACGGTCTTTTTCCTGAATGTCGCGGATATTCTGAGTCAGGGTGTTGCCACGGAATAAGTTGGGCGATTCGATGCCATGCAAAATCATGTTCATCATGCCCATCACGTAAGCCAGCGAGGTTTTCTCGTAACCGAAGAAGGTGTCACGCTGAATGAAATTCCACTGCTCGGTGGAGAGCTGGTTCTTTTTGCTTTTCAGGTGCTCAAAGGCTTCCACCAGAAATCCGCAGGAACCTGCCGCCGCATCGTAAATCGTCTCACCGGGTTTCGGGCCAATGGCTTGCACCATCGCACGCACCACAGGGCGCGGGGTATAAAACTCACCGGCGTAACCACCTGCATCGCCCATGTTTTGCAATAAGCCTTCATACACTAATGAAAGTTCAAACAGATCAGACTCGGATTGGAAGTTCAGGCTATCCACAATATCCAGCACTTCACGCAGGGTATGGCCGGAAGCGACCTTGTTATCCAGGTACTGAAAGATAGCGCCAATTTTGTAGGTAAAGGATTTTGGATCTGCGCCCGTCGCGGCGGCATTGGCAAAGCTTTTCAGGTAGGGGAATAGCTGTTTATTGACATAATCTGTGAGGTCATCCCCGGTCTTTGCTCGCGCTAGGTCCAGTTTGCCATCAGCCGCTTTAGGGCAGGCCCAGCTTGCCCAGCGATGCTCGTCATCTAATACCGGTTGATAGTCTTTGCCGGACAATACTGCTTCGTCTTCCTTTTCGGACTCGTAGTCATCGAGAAACTTCAGGAACAACACCCAGGAGGTTTGTTCTGTGTAATGCATGGCACCGCTGATGCCATCGTCGCGCCGCAGGATGTCGGTAATACGGTCTATTTTCTGTTGTAGTGACATGCTCAGAGTTTTCCGATAATAAAATTGTACATATTGGTGATATCTTCGCTGATTTCTGCGGGCGGAATCAGGTCGATATAGGCTTGGAGTTTTGCTGGGTCTAAACCCTCGCCATCGGTATTGATTAGCGGATTGATAATGTTCTTGACGTTCAACCTGCGAATATCGTCGTTATCACCAGGGTTATTGGGCTGTAGGTGATTACGCTGAGCAATATCACCATTATTTATTTGGCCAAGCAGGTTGTGATGCTCTAAAGCTGTGCATGAGAGCAAATAATTTTTGATTTCGCGGCGTTTCCAAGCAAGTAAATAGGGTGTCACCCTCATGCCTTTCGGCCAGCGAATGTCACTTAGCAATTCACGGTACCCGTTCACTTGAACGCCATTAGCTGCATTCCAATTCAGGGCAGCCTCATCTCGATCACAAATCATAAAGATTTTCGTTGTGATCAAGGCAGATTCGATTTTGCTAAGGCCGTGCAGCCAATCAATTTTTCCCTTACCGAAGGTTTCGTTGGCAGTAGCGTAGCTGGATGACTTTTTCATGGCATACACTGTGTCCAGCCTATTTATATCTAACCCCATGCGTGCCGCGAGCCCGGTAAAGATAATCCAATCGTTGTAATCATCTAGCAAGGCAATGTTAGGCAGTTTTCCGCAGACCTCAAATTCCACCGATTTCGCGCGTGACAGTACACTCAGACGATTGATCAATTGCTTGATTTTGTTGTCTTCGCTGATTCTGCCTTTTTCAACTACTTTAAGGTGCTCGATACGATTCTCTTTGGCTGAGATGGAGTCGAGCAAGTGTGTGGTGGTGATGGAATGGCCTTGGATGCTGTGGAGGAGAGCCCACAACTTTTCGATATTTTTATAATGAAGATGTGAATCTGCCTCATCGAATAGGAACAAGGTATTATCAGAGTCGAACAGGTCGATTAATGCATACAAGAATAGGAGTTGGTATTCTCCATCGCTAAGCTGATCCAGCTCGATGTTGTTGTTGAATACGAGTTGACAACGTGGCTTATCGATAAAGTAGTTGTTGTCGGCGGCCTGAGTGAAAAATGCCACTTCCGGGTCCCAGTTGGTAGCCATGGCTTGGGCGCTGGGCTCTCCGGCTTGTGCTTCATCATCACCCGCCTGGAGTTGCCTGGGGTAGTCGAAAGAAACCCTAATTAAACCATTGGCAGTGAGATCGACGGCTCTCTTTCGTAGGGGCTCTTCAAACTCATACTCACGTGATATCAGGTTGGCAATAAAGCTTTCCAGTGAACGAAAGTATGGCGTAGCACGTAGCGTGTCAGTTTCACCGCGCTCTTCACGCTTGAGTGCATCTTGCACACGATCAATGTAGTTTTTATCCACTTTAAAAGCGCACACTAAGGTTGTGCTCAGGTCGTCCTTATCTGGCTGCGATTCGTTGACATATCCTTTCTCCACCAGGAAAGACCGAACTTTTCCTTTACGTTTAATGGCTGTGGCTAAAAAAATAAGCAACTTTGACCATGACTTGTCGAAATAGAAACAGTCTAGATTGAGATCTCGCCCAGGCTGCCTTTTTCTTTTCAGATAGGCGCTGAATTTCTCTGAGTAGTTCTCATTTTGACCAGATGAAAAGCACACGACCTTAAGATCTTCATGATCGAGCCCTGCCAATCGTTGTTCAAACACTGACTGTAAAATACTGGATTTGCCTGAGCCATTCTCGCCGATCAGCGTAGCGACCTTATCAATCGTTAAGGTTTGTACATGTTGGTGCAATGGGTTCGGGGCTAAGTTCAGTTCCATTGGTTAGCTCACGTGGTATAGCTGGTGTTGTAGTTTTTTGAAGGCATCGAGCAAATGCGCAGGTTTGCCACCAAAGGCCATGGTGGCATCTTTGGTGGTACCGAGGCCGGATAATTCGATCAGTGCTGGCAGGCGTTCACGCGCCAGTTCTGTAACGCCCGTTTGCTCGTAGCGGTTCAGAACAAAATGCAGGAATTGCTTGGCCTTTTCCTGTTGGTACTGGTCAAAGAAGGCGTTATTCGCTCGCACTGCTTCCGCTCGTGATTTACGGGTAGCCATGGGTTGTTCAAAGGCTAAAAACGCCAGTAGATCGAACATGTCGCAATCCTCGGCTTCGAACATCCGGCGCAGGGTCGAGAGCTGTTCTTTATCAAAGCCAGCCTGTACCAGTTTGGTCAGGAGTTGTTCGCGAAGGTCTGGGTCTGACCAGATATCCCGTAGCTCATCAACGCTTGTGAACAAACCTGGCAGTTGTTGAATTAACCGTTCAACAAACTCCTGAATAGTGAGAGGCTTGCCGTTTTCGTCGATATAACGGGTTTCAATATCGATGACCTTGAGCTCGCGGTGCTTGCCAAGTTTTACCTTTAACCTCGGGCGCGGCTCACCTGGTTCGAATTCTGGTCCGTCGCTGCCTTCAGGCGGCTCTGGCGTGTAGGGTGGAGGCGTCGGTTCTCGGGATCCGCCTGGCTTCGGAGCTTCGGGCTCGCCATCCCATTCCTCATCATAAAAGTTGTTGGTCGCACCCCGAAAATCCACGATGGTGAAGTAGTCCTTACCATCAAAAACTCGGGTGCCGCGCCCCACAATCTGTTTGAATTCCACCATTGAGCCGATGGTTCTATCCAGAACCACATTGCGGACATTGCGGGCATCGACACCGGTAGTGAGCATTTGTGATGAGGTAATAATGGTTGGGATGTCTTTGTCGTTGTCCTGGAATTTTTCCAGCAGTTCGCGGCCGACCTTGCCTTCGTCGCTGGTGACTCGTACACAGTAATGCGGGTCTTTTACGGCTTTGTATTTATTAATCATGTCGCGCATGGTCAGCGCGTGGTTTTGGTTCTCACAAAAGACGATGGTTTTTTCCAGCGGGTTGATGTTTTGTAAGATGGCTTTGGCGACCAGTTCTGTACGTTCATCAACAATAACTTTTCGGTCATAGTCTTCGACCTGATACAAATCCTGACCAGATTCACCTTCGACGATCACGTCATCTTTGGTGAGCACTAGCTCATCCAGATTAGTTCTTACGCGCTTAACTCGGTAAGGCGTTAAGAAGCCGTCGTTGATGCCGTCTTTAAGTGAATAGACATAGGCTGGTTGACCAAAGTATTCATAGGTGTCTACGTTGTCTGTGCGCTTCGGTGTGGCGGTTAAGCCCAGATGCACGGCATTACTGAAGTGATCCAGAATGGCTCGCCAAGAGCCTGCTTCATTGGCAGCGCCACGGTGACACTCATCAATCAACACAAGATCAAAGAAGTCTTTGGGATAGGCTTTGTAGTAGCCATCAATGTTTTCTCGTTCCGCAATCGCTTGATAGATCGCGAAAAATATGTGGGCATTGGTGGGCACCACACCATTGCGTTTTCGCACTTCTTCCCCGTTGATTTTGATCAGGTCTTTTTCATAGGGGTTGAAGGTATTAATGGCTTGGTCGGCCAGGATATTACGGTCGGCCAGAAACAGAACGCGTGGCCTGCGTGAACCGGGATTATCTCGGTTCCAGCGTGCCAGAAATACCTTATGAACAATTTGAAAGGCGATGAAGGTTTTACCGGTACCGGTGGCCAGCGTGAGCAAAATGCGGGATTTTCCTTGGCCGATAGCGTTTGTTGCCGCATGAACTGCCAGCTCTTGGTAATAACGTGGCTGCATGGCCCCTTCTAAATGGAAAGGGACGTTTCTTAACTCCTGACTTAAATCTGTTGTTTCTCCGGCATAACGCCTTTCCAGTTCAGCAGGCGTTGGGTAAAACTCAATGTAATCGCCTTTGCCTGTTTCCAGATCGAATTCGTAGGTTTGTTTACCGTTACTGGAATAGACGAAACGAACACGAAGCTTGCTCGCATAGTCGATGGCTTGTTGCAGGCCTTTGGTTGGATGCTCGGATTCTTTTTTGGCTTCTACTACGGCCAGATACCGATTGTCTTTGTGAAGCAAGTAATCCACAAAGCAACGTCGCCCACGTACCCCTCCGGCCATCTTTCTACCGTCGGTGAAGTAATGCTCCCGAATGATATTGCTTGGTTGCCAGTCTGCCGCCCGCAAGGCGGGATCGATATAGTTCGCTCGGGTATCTGCTTCAGATGCCATCAGGCCACTCCTTGGTCACTTGGGTTTGGCACCAACTCCAGCAGGTCGCCCACAGTGCAATCGAATAGTACGCAGATCTGTTCAATGGCTTCCAGATCCACTTTCTGGGCCGTTTCTTTATAAAGCAGGGTCACCGTAGCACGGCTTAACCCCGTTTCTCTGGCAACGTCGGCAATACGCATCTTGTGCTCACCCATCATGCGGGCGAGATGGCAGCGGATCATGGCTGTGCCTCTGGTACTTTTGTTTTAGGGATAAAGCCAGAGAGTAGCATGAATTAACAAATGGAGTGACAAATTGTCAGTTTGGCTTAAATTATAGAAGGTGAGGGTTGTGGTTTGTGCGGATGTGCATGAGGGCGGACAAACTATGCCTGCATTATCACCATAGTTTGTCCAAAACGGCCAAACTATGGTTACAGGAACAGAAAATACCGATTATCAGCATGTAGAAATGGTGGGCCCACCAGGACTTGAACCTGGGACCAATCGATTATGAGTTGGCAAGGTATACCGCAAAGCCAATAAAATCAAGAGTAGGGTGGCGTAGCTGGGCGTAGTGAAAAGTATTTTAATAACAGTATGTTAGCGTAATTTTTCGAAAGCAGTCAAAACGTGTGAGTGTACCTGTACTGTACCTTTCCCCCGTCTTTACAATTGATGTTTAACTGCCAATTCAGAGGGGCCGTTCTCCCTGTGGGCATGATTGGGGCACGCTGCTCCCGTGGAGGTCGAAATGAAGGACTCAACATTCATCAGCGTTTGGGATGGCCTTGAGGACGACCCTGCCGAGCGGACCGACCTCAAGGCCCGTAGTGATGCCATGATGCAATTGAAGGAACACATTGCGTAAAGGCTGGAGTGCTGGCACCGCCGCCTCAGAGCTGCAGACAGACGTGTTTCTGGTGTAATGCTTGCGGAAAGGCCGAGTAGGCCAGCTCGACCAGTATAGCCTGGCAGCGATGATGTGGGCTGCAGGGATCAGCGGCTGCCCCGGATTTTGTCGTTATTAACTAGGTATCTGCAAGGACCTCACCATGAACACGACAAAAGTTATTGTGATATAATCTTATTTGCATATAGGCACGATTAAATATTGACCTATCATGAACACAACATTAATGTTGTGTTCATGATACCCGCACTTATAACCCTTCGTGGAGCTCCATGGCGAGTTCTGCCCCCTGGCTTGCACTGGGCCTCCTTGGATCAAGTCAGAGAGGCCTTCGCTTATAACCCCCATCGAAGAAAGCTCTTTTCTGGGCTCTATAATGCCGCCAATGCTCTCAGTGTTGCTGGATGCAAGCATCTATTCCTCGATGGAAGCTATGTTACGAGTAAGCCAAAACCAGGTGACTTCGATGGCTCTTGGAACCCCGAAAATGTAAACCCGTCATTGTTAGATCCCGTTCTACTAGATTTTGAGGATGGGAGAAGGAATCAAAAGCTTAAATATTTAGGTGAATTATTTCCCGCAAGCGCAGATTGTGGCACAGGAAGAACTTTTTTCGAGTTTTTTCAGCTAGAGAAGCACACCGGCGATCCCAAAGGGATGATAGCTATCGATTTGACTAATGAAACCTTCTACGCTGAAGAAGGAGGGATGCAATGATTTGTAATGAAAGGCAATACAAAATCACCCTCAACCAGCTAGAGAAATTTAAGGCTGCACTGGATGGTCTGTCTCAACCCGAAGATTCTGATTGGCTTAAGGTAGCGAATAAAAATGCTTTAAAAAGTCAAATATCAGACCTTGAGAGTCAGCTATCTGAGTATTCAATGCTGAAAGAGGGTAGGGCCCGGTATTCACTTAGTGCGGACCTAAGTAGTTTGCCCAGAGTGCTTATTCAAGCTCGTATAGGAAAAGGTTGGTCACAGAAAGACCTTGCTGAAACCTTATCTGTCCCGCCTCAACAGATTCAGCGATATGAATCTTCGGATTATATGGGGGCTAGCCTCTCTAGGCTTATCGAAGTGGCAAGCGTGCTTGGCGTTTCCATTAAAGAGACTTGGTCCGGCAGTAATAGTGTCGATGGTAATAGTGTTTTTATTTGGGAAGGCGAGTCTAATGTTGAATGGAATAAATTTCCTATCAAAGAAATGGTAAAGCGTGGCTGGATTAACTTAAAGCATCAAGTCTCTGCGGTGGATGCTGTTAAAGAATATTTTTCTCATGCTGCGGGTCCAGAATACGCAACTGCATTGCATAGGAAAAAATTCCATGGAGGGAACTCGCCAAATGAATACGCGTTGCTCGCTTGGCAAGCCAGGGTTCTGGAAAAGGCTCGATATCAAGTCTTCAGCGGCAAGGTGCCTAGCTTTGAATATAATGATAATTGGGTTGAAGAGCTAAAAGGGCTATCAGTAAAAGATGATGCGCCGGTAAAAGTTAAGGAATACTTGGCTAAAAAAGGGATCGTTCTTGTTATAGAAGAACATTTGCCAGGCACTTATTTGGATGGTGCGGCTATGATGCTTGAAACTGGTAATCCGGTTGTTGCTCTTACCCTTAGGTATGATCGGCTGGATAATTTTTGGTTTGTGCTAATGCATGAGCTTGGACATGTTTTTCTCCATTTGTTTGATTCTCTCAATATGGATTTCTTTGATGAAGGTGATATTGCGGAAGACGATACTTTAGAAAAAGAGGCTGATGAATTTTCGTTGAACTCTTTGATATCCCCTGAACAATGGGATTTGTGCCTTTCAAGGTTCTCTATGAGTAGAGAGTCAGTTTTGAATGATGCGGAAAACCTAGGTATCCACCCTAGTATCATTGCGGGAAGAATTAGGAAAGAAAACAGTAATTACACTATTTTGGGTGAGCTCCTTGGACAAGGATGTGTTAGGAAACTGTTTGGAGAAACAGATTTATGAGTTCTTCTGCTAAATACATGCCGATTTTGAAATGGAGGCAGGGGGAATACCAGGCCCTGCTTCGTCTAGAAGATAAATACAAGGATGTGATTCTTCCTTTGTTTGTCATTCCTCCTGTGGAATATGATTTTGAAGAAGAGAAGCCTAAGAAGACGGTCCAGGAACATATTGAGCCATTTTCTTCTCGGTATAAGTCCAAATGGGGTGATAGGCCAGGTTTAATTGATTTGCATGAAAGTCTCGAAAGTGAGCTTATGGATAATGGCTCTTCTGTAATCGAGTTCATATTTGAATCCCTCGATTCGGACGGGCTGAGTGCTATTCCTGTTGTTAGGCTGTCTCACGGAAAACCGTATATAGATTCTATTCGATCAATATCTGAAAAGATGGGGAAGGGTGTTGCTTTTCGAGTTGAATTGGATCATCTGATGAAGCCTTCGCTGGATCAGGAAGTTCAGGGATTGATCCAAGAGCTTGCACTGGACCGCTCTGAAGTTGATTTGGTTATAGACTTAGGTGTTCCTCCGAAGTTTGAGCCGTATCCAGCTTTTGCAAAAGCTCTGGTGGCAGCAATAACTAGAATTTCAAATTTGGCTGATTACCGCTCATTTTTTATTGCTGGAATGTCTTTGAATCTTTCTGAAATTAAGAGGCCGGGTGGAGAGCCCATTCGCCATGAATGGTTTCTCTATCAGGAGCTAGTGAGATGTTTGAGAGAAATAAGAGTTCCAGATTATGGGGATTACACGATTGAGAGTCCCGAATTTATATCTCAAGACATGAGGCTTTTGAATCCGGCCGGTAAGATCGTTTATACAACTGAAAAAACATGGTTTATCCCTAAGGGGAAGAGTTTTAGAGATGATAGATCTCAAATGGTGTCCCATTGTAAGAAGATTATCGCCTCTGGCTATTATTCAGGGGAGCGGTACTCTGATGGCGATAGGCGTATTTTCAACACCGCTAATGATATTGAGGGAACTGGAAATCAGGGAACTTGGAAACAGGTCGGTGTCAGCCACCACATAGTGTTTGTGGCGAACCAGATCGCCAGGTTTCACGGGCTATAAACTTCTCTTTGATCCAGGAAGTTAATTCAGAGGCGGAAGCTTCTTTTGCAATGGCTTCATAAAGTTGTTTTCTGGATTTCTTTTCCCCTGTAGAAGGGGCTCCTATTTTTGAGAGAAACTCAGCGGCTTCTTTTTTCCAAAGCAAATGAGCTAAGGCAACTTCACAGATTTCAGGGTTGATAGTTGCTCGACGCAGCGACTTAAAACTAATGCCTCCGCGAGGACCTTTTCTCGCTTCGATAATTCCGCTCCATTCGGGAGCAAGTAGCAGAACCTCGTCTACATGGTTCGGTGCAACTACAAGGGTAAGCTTCTGTAAGCTTTTTCGATACTCATCTAATTGGGATGGGAGGCGAAGTAAATTGTCTCTTGCACTTTTAATTTCATACCCATGTAAGTGGCCGTTCAGAACCGCAACATCAATCCTGATTTTGCCATGGGCAAGTCCCAATTCATCAACAATGACCGTTGACCCGCATTGATGGTTGGCTTTGAGCACTTTTTTGTGCAGTGCTTTTCTTATTTCTGGGTCTTTGCTATCCACGTCAAGCTCCAGTCTTTGGATCCACATTGAAGCGAGAAGTCACCTGAGCATGCTCTTAGTTTTCTAGGCGGGTATTGTAATGGCAAACCATGGCTGATATCCATGCCAGATAAATCAAGATAAAACAATGGGTTAGAGGTTTTTGTTCAGGCATATCCATCCCATGTCACTGATTCGTATAATATTTTGCTTTTGCTGTGTTCACTTGTTCACAAAGTCGTTCACTTCGTCGTGCTTGGAATCGGGAACGTCCGAGCCGGCATCACTACTGCCGGTATCAGTCTGGGCCTCACTGGTGTTCTGTGAGGTCTCTTGTTCCCGGATAGCCGAGGCGACCTTGCCGCCTACGGTGTTGGACAGGCATTCACGCGCACCCTCCATGTGGTTGCTGATCCCTTCTTTCGCGGCTTTCGCTGTGCCTTTGCCCAGGTTGGCCGCAACATCACTCATATAGTTAACCCCGGTGTTCATGGCCGCAGCAAAGCTAGATGTCTTGCTGCCGCCGCTTCCCGCACCAACCGGGGCGCTTTTGAAGGCTCCTTGCCCTGAGGACATATTGGCATTTGCTTGTTTGAAGGCCGCATTAAGGGCTGAAGCCCCGCCGAACGCTTGCTTTGCTCCCGCTACCGCTGCAGCTCCGCCTGTGGCAACGGCTGCTCCACCAAGAGCCACGGCACCCATGGCGGTGCCAGCGCCGAAGCCTCCTGGCCCACTGATACTGGAGCCGTTAATAATGCCGGCCACCATCTGGGGCACCTTATCGACCAGGAGGAACAGGATGATGGCGGCTATGGCCACTACAGCCAGTTCTTTCAGATGAATCCCCTCTGATAGGCTGGTGTAGTAGTCATCTAGAATGCTATTTCCGATGCCGATAATCAGCACCATGGTCATGATGCTGGCTGCAAGACCCAGGACGGTTTTGAAGTAGTTGATGGCAATATCGCTCGTCCACCTAGAACCGCCAAAGCCCAGGAAGAGGACGCCAGCATAGAGGAGAATCCAGGAACTGCAGAGCAGTACGATCATGTTGGCGGCGATCAGGCACATCATCACAATAATGATCAGACCTAGAAAAAAGGCGAAAATAGACTCTGCCAACTGCCAGGCGCTGCTGTTATCAAGGATGCGAAAGAAGATCTCAAAACCCATATCCATTACGTTGCCTGGCACAAAGCCTTCACCAAGGCCGCTCGCTTTCCCCCCTATCTGCTGCAGACCCTCAATGATGTCAGAGGCCATATCCGGGCCGTTAATGAGCAACCACCAGTAAAAGCCAACGAAGACAGTAAAGCGGATGAATTCAGCGAAGAATTCCCCGATGTCTGCCTGGCGTAGAGCCATAAAACCGAAGGTGATGATCATGGAGATAGCGACCAGGCACCAGAACAGCCAGCTTGCCCGGTCTGTGATTACTGCCGACCAGGAAGCCGCTTGATTCATGAAGGCATCGAGCACGTTTTCGGAGATGTCAGAATTGTTAACTGCTGCATTACCAGTTTTACCTACGATGAGCAGGATGGTCATAGTTATGATCTTTACATGCCACTGGTTAACGAATCGGGCGAATTTCATGATAACGATCCCTGTTACTTCTCTTCTGTATCTTTGATGGAGCCAACGGTATAGCTCTTGCGGGAACTCTTCTTAAAATCTCCACCATGACCCTGTGTAGCTGATTTAGATTGATCTGTGGTTGGGGTGGTTGGCTCATTTTCTCCGCAGCCAGATAGCAATACTCCAGAGAAAAAGATCGCGCTTGCTAGAATGAACTTCATCTGGCGTCTCCCACAGTGTATGACTTCCTGCTGCTTTCCTTGTACTGGCCCGCACGGAGCTTTTCTGAGCTGGCATGCTGCAGAGCCTCGCGGCTGTTCTCAGCCTGCATACGGGCCACCATGGCTTGGTTCTGCTGGGCCATCAGGGAGCGAATCTGCAGAAGCTGGGCTGACTGCTGACTGGCAAACTGATTGGCGTATTCCAGGGCTGCCAAACGGCCCGCCGGATTTTGCGCCTGGTTCTGGAGCTGACGCAGACGCTGGGCATCCTGCTCTAGCTGATCCTGCTGCATTTGAACGCCTACCAGGGCCTTGTCATTGGCCGCTTTTTGGGTGGTGGTGCCGGCGGCGTACAGATCGTCATAAGTGCCCCGGCACCCGTCTTCCTGGAAACAGTTGATGTTGCGGTACTCGCCCAGGTCGCCGCCGAACTTGTCCAGCCAGGCATTCAAACTGCCAGCCTGCTGGAAATACACCTTGATGGCATCGGTCGCGTTAATGAGCTGGGTAATGGTGGAATCGGTCTGATCCCATAGATACCCATTCACGCCCGTGGTGTTCTTGATCTGGTCTTCAAGCTGCAGCAACTGCGTCCGGTACTCCTCGATCTGCTTTGACGTTTGGGCCATATTCTCAATCGAGGACAACGTGGTTTGGATGATGTTGGTCACGTCGATGGTGGCGATTCCAGCATTGGCAGAATTTAATGAGAGTAAGATGAGAAGAGATGCAATAAAAGTTTTATTCATGGTTGCACCGATTTTAATCAGAATGTCGGGATGCTATCAGAAATGGTGGTGATGTTTCTTTGAGTTTATGCACGGTATTAGGGTTATTCCGAAATGGTTAATTTTAGCTGCTAAAATTTAGCGTAAGGTCATTCGCTTTTGTTTAGCTTTATGAAGCCTATTAGGATCGGAATTCAGCATGACCTTTTGTGAATGGATGTCGGTGAAGTTGACTCCCATGGAGTTCTTTCCTGCTATTTTTGCTATTTGAGTGCGGAATGCAGGGTCACCTGATAATTCGAGGTTCTCCCCATATTTGATCTTGGCTAAAGAAAGCGTCGCAATAAGCGTCTCTTCCTTAGGCTGCGGCGGTAATATCAATTTCTCGCCATCGTCACGTACAGCTTGCCCATGAAGCTGGTAAATAATGGTGCCCTTCCTGGTGACCCCGTGGGCTCTGATTCCTGGCGTCTGGTTGTCCTTTTTGTGCTGAGGTAGGCCTATGCAATTACCCTGAGATGGCTTGGATCTTTGTGACCTAAGCACTTGCAGAGCCTTATCGTTGCCCTGTGTTGCCTGCTTTATTAGCCAGTCGTTCCAGCCAGGAAGAAGGTGCTGGCTCTTGATTTTATTCCGCTCTTTAGCGTATTCCTCACGGATGTTCTTGATCTCGTTTTGAAGGGAGCGATTGATCCGCATATACACTAGGCGTTTTGCTGTTCGCCCTCTAGTCAAAGTTCTGAGTGCCTGGCGCTTCAAGTTGGCAGAACGTTTGGAAGCAGCAATTAACTTTTCCCTTTTTTGAATGGCTCCTTTGATGGCTTGGCTTTGTAAGGCTCTCCCTTCCGATTTGGCTTTAGTGTATTCGGCGAACAATTCTGCTGAATGTGGGCCCCTCTGGACCGGCTCGTCTTGATATTTAACCTCTGGTTCCGAGGCTTGTCCTTCAATGGCGCGGTAGCAGCCAAGCCTTTTCTCAAGCTTTGCTTTTGAGGAATCACGACTGGCGGTGCTGGCTTTCAGAGCTATCCCTGATCCCGATTTAAATACCAGGCCTGCCCCTTGCGGTACTAGTTTTATATCGTATTTCGCTATGGTTTCATGGAGCTGCTGCCAGGTTTCTGCTTCCTTCAGCGCTTCCGCACAGTGCTTTCGAACCCAGCTCAACAGGCTTTCCCGACCTCTCATGTTCTCCATATCTTGTGCCCGGCCCTCAGCCAGCGTGCGCTTCTTTTTGTGATTATCTGGCTGCAGGCTATGCTTTTTTTCTAGCGCTAAGCAGACGTTATCCCGAATCCTGTAGTCGCGATATGGCTCATGCATGGTCAGGCGTACGGGATGAATTTTGTTGATCGCAATGTGAATATGGAAGTTATCTGTGTCTTGGTGGGCGACGCTTATTCGCTGGTGCTCGCCATAGCCCAGTGCGTTACACATCTCGCTTTCTATGCTCTTCAAGGCCTCTGTTTTTGGTGTCTCTCCCTCGGGAAAGGAAATAATCAGGTGGTAGGTTTTATCGCCTGTAGCCCTTTGGTTGAGGCTCTGGGTGGTCTCAATCTCCAGGGCTGCCCACTCCGGGGTTTCTGAGCGGCAGTTAGTGATCGAGATGGAACCGACCCTGAATTCCTTGCCCTGGGAATTGAGCAAATAGTTGGTCAGCCTGCTGAAGCTGCTATTGCCGCCGTGGTTCATGGTGACCCGTTTGCTGATCATGAGAACTTTAGCCGCTAAAATTTTAGCGCGGAGGCTTTTTGGTAGAGCAGGGCCTGAATGGCTTTCGTATCCCTAAGAGCAGACAGAATGACACTTTCGAGTCTGGCTGAGCTGTGCCCCTCAAGTTCCAGCTTCTCGTCATTGGTGAGCCACATTTTCAACAAGCCGCCAATTCTGCCTAAATCGGCATTGATCTTCACCAGCTCCATTACTGCTTCCTTGTCAGCTATGCCTGTTACTGGCGTACCCATTCCGACATTTCGTAAATAGGCGGAAGCGCTAAGGCCCGCGGACTTTGCCTTATTCACAATGTCACCTTTTTCATCGGGTAACACCCAGACTTTAATGGGTGTCGTGCCTTTTCGAGTTGGCGAGCCAGTCATCATTATCTCTTTCGGCGGTAGCATTTGCCTCGCAGAGCAGGACCCGTTGAGCACTTGTGCGAATAAGGATTGTGAAGTTGTTCGCCGGGCTTGTCCCGGTGGGCCTACTTCACCTGTCCTGCCCTAATAAAAAACACTTTTAAACAATTCTTAGTGCGATCGTATCGCTTTTTATTTGCTTTTTTAAAGCCGAAATAAGGGATTTTTTATTGGCTTAGTAATTTGGCGAAAGTGGGAGTAATTAATGATGCTGAAAATCGCTGTAAAAGCATTTTGTAGAGTAAAAATCGTGGTCTGGAAGAAGAGAAAAAGCGTTGTGGCAGCGTTTCTGGCGAGGTCGCCCTTGTAGGCTTATTTGAGTTTGGCTCTTCTTTCACGCTGTTTTCGCAGCTTGTTCTTGGCCCAAAGCCCGTCCCTTTGCATCTCTCGTCGCAGGTCTTTAATTTCTTCTTGTGCCAGTTTTCTGGGGCCTTGATCTGATCCTGATGCTGAATTTGATGTCATGTCTTGTTCCTTTCGTCCAGTGTTCAAAAAACCTTTAGCCGCTAAAGGCTCACCGTGCGATCAGTATTGCTCTGTATTCATGTTAGAAGGGCTATTTGTCTTTTTTGGTTTTCCGAAGCCGCAGCCTTTCTTGCATCCTTTTGAGGTCGTGTTTTGCTTCTTCTCGACGTGCTTAGATTTCCTGCTCGGTGAGCCGCCTTGGCCCAAGATCAGAGTGGAGTGGCGGTCTGTCGCTCATTTTTCCCTCCGCTACAGTGGTACTTGGGAGCACTCATTTTAGCCGCTAAAGATGGGAATGTGTCAGCTGCGCTGACGGTCTGACGCCAAGATTGGAGCATTTTCGGGATTCCCTTGGCTGTCTTTCAAGCACGCCGAACGTTAGTCACCCTGGCAGCTTTTGTGATTACAAGTCTTCCGGAAAGCACTTACGTGCGAATGGCAGAATCTAGCTTGGAAGCTCGTGTTGATTTATGCGTTGACGGGTTGTCCACATTTTCAGCCGTACCACTACAGGTAAGATCTTTTTATATAGGAAAGACGTACAGGCAAGTACAGGGCAACCGCTGAAACCTGCGCTGCTGCTGGACTCAGGGGGGATGGGTGAGAGTGAATATGCGCAGAAATGAGAGTGAATATGCGCATGATGAGAGTAAACATGCGCAGCTGTCCGCCCAAAATGAGAGTAAACATGCGTGTATAACTTTTCGTGTCCACAGGGTTATCTACACGCGCTTCTTATCCCCGGAGAGATAGCTGCTTGCGGCTCACCTGCGGGGCGCAGGGTTTCAACAGCAATCCCTTCTTTGTTGGTATAGCGTCCAGTCCCGGCCAGACGGTCTTAACTTTGGTTAACCCTTCCCGAAAGTTACTTTTAAAATCTTGCAGGCCTCGGGGCGTGTCTGGGTAGCCTGTTCCAAACTGGGCCTTCAAATCGGGCCAATGAATGCAGGTTTCCCGTTTCAGGTAACTAACCCGATGGGTGGCCCAGAAATATACATCTAGCACCATAGGGGAGCGTTTAATAAAGCGAATAAGACGCATATCAAGTGGCACCGGTTTTCTTGTAACCATATCAAAGAACTTGGGCGACAATTCGACCCATGAATTAGATGACAGGTCTTGCTCTGGCTTATTTTTCGTGCTCCACCAAATACAAGATTCGTTGGATACTCGCCCCCCTGTATCCCTCTCTACCATATACTCGGTGTCTTCGCCGAACTCTATGTAAGTTACGCTGATGGTGGTTTTGAGCAACCGATTCATCTGTTCACGAAAAGGGTTTATCGACCCGCTTTCACCTCCTGATACTTTCAGCCCCAGATTTAACATGAATTGGCGCAAGGAAGGGCCTAGATCAAGCGTACGGGCCTCCTGTTCGCTGATATACCCCCTGTCCAGCCGAGATTTGTTCCTGGATGCCTGAGTGGTAATCCAGATCAAGATCAAGCGGGCATAGCATCCAAAGGGCAGGCCTACCGCTGACGGGGCAAGCATGGTGAGTGTTAGGTTTCCATTGGTACGTACCCATTCGTTCGACTTAGGTTCGCTATGGGGGATTGTGGCTTGGATAAGTAGCCTGGAGGTAAAGCACAACTCACCAGCCTCCTGAGCACTTTTTTCTTGGATGGATACTAGCTGCTGAATTTTCCTTTGTATGTCGTATCTCTTCCCCCCACTTTTTTTGGGTTTTGACTGGTCTTTCCTTGTTTTCATGATTCGTCAATAAGGTCTGCAACATCGCTAGCTTTAAAGTAAACGCGGCGACCAACCTTCCTTTTTGCGGAGTTCCATTTGTTGGCAAATTCTGATTGACTGCGTAACGAAATTCTTAGTCCGTCAGGGCTTCGCTTTAGCAGATCTGATAAGTCGGTAAGTGATAGAAGTGGTCCGTAACGTTTTAAAAGCTGCTCTTCTGTGGTCATATTTGGCCCCTTGGTTGTTTCGCCAAAAACGTGATAATTTCGCTTGGCTTATCTAGGCACCATTAAAACCAGGGATAGGAAATGCACAAAGACGCAAAAGATATGGATTACGTGTCAATTGGCCCTGAAAGAAAGAAGAGGGTGGGGCGGCCTTCCAGGAGCGATGCAGATAAAATGAAAACCATCGCTTGGTATCACGCCTTGGCTAATGGGCGTAGGCCTGTTGAGATGATCAATTTGCTTCCATTCAGTGATGTTGATCCGAGAACGATATATCGGTACCGGAAAGGTGAAATTCCGCCCCGTAGGGATTTTTTGAACTCTCGTTCCGAGGAGTTTGTCTACGCCAAGTCTGTTTATGAAGTAGGGCCTCTGCAGGTCCCACTTTGGGATGCTCTGTGGGGAGCTATTAGCTCAAAAGATATTTCTTTGGCTAATCAACTTATGCCTGGTGCTCAGTGGCCGTCCGATATGTTGAGTGAGTTTTTCTTTGATGATGACGACCTAGCAAAAATTTCTGATTTCAGGGCGATGTATCGATTAGGGAAAGAGAGATCATCAGCGTCTGATTTTGAATGTTTTGTAGGTGCTATTAGAGTAACCCGGGCATGGGGGGGGATGGCGTCTAAGAACAAATCAATCTTTCGTTTGCTCCTAAACGGTACGATGGCTTTCCCCGGTGCTGTAGCTGTTATAGAGCAGTTCGGTTTGGGCGAATCTATTAGGAAATTGATTTCAGATTATTTGGGAGTTGGATGCTCGGCTGAGCTGGGAAGCAAAAGTGATTGCTTCGCTTTCGGTAATGAAAGAGAGATGGCTTACCAATGTGAGAAAGCTGAAACGCAGAGAATGCAAGTCGGTGATGGCCTGCGCAGGGCTCTTTTTACGCTCTAGCTGATGAAAGAAGAACGAGGCTCATCCATATAAAGATGCAAGCCGGGGCCTTTTTGATTCTTCGGTATAATTAACGAGCAGATGCCTTCTCTATTCCTTTGTTGACCAAAACCGCGAGAGGTTTGGCTGCTAAATCGATATTGAGGCTGGGCCATTGGTTTGGTCGGCCTGCCAATATTGCTGGTTGTGGCAGCCGTCCCCAATTTTCTGAGCCTGGAGTGTTGAAGCCGACTCGTGTTGACAGAAGTAGCCAGTGGCCCTCCAGTTCGGTTGCTGCTCTATGAGTGCCTGCTGTACTTGTAAGTATTACTGCCTGTACTTCCTCTTGAGCCTTTTCTGCCCACTCGAAGAGCTCGGCCCGGCCTTTTTTTGATAAGATGCTCATACAGTCGCCGATCTATATTGGTGGTTTGCCCAATATGGCAAGCTTTCTCGCATACCACTGTATGCGATAAGGGCATATGCCCAGTAGTTAACGTACTCAGCGGGTTCTGATAGTTTCAGGGGGGGGGCGCCAAGTTAAAGTATTGGAAGATGGCTTTGTCATCCCTCTCCTGATTCATCTATGTTCTGGGAGATTTGTATCCCGCCAGCTAATCATGCCCCCTTTAAGCTGATATGCATTATATCCGAGCGACTTAAGCTTTCTCACCGCAGGAATGCTTCTATGTGCAGTTCTGCAGATAGCAATAACCTTCTCCTCTTCGGTAAGCCCTAAGCTGAGTACTTTTTCATCTGTAAAGGCTGTAATAGGCAGATTAACAGCACCTTCAATATGCCCATTTTCAAATTCTGCCACGGTTCTCACATCAACAATTTTCCAGCTATCAAGTTCTTTGGCGATATCGGATGCAGATATTTCTGGTACTTTTCCGAAAGGTAACCAATTCGTGAATTTCATTACTTGGCTCCATACTGGTTGTTGAGGTAAGAAATGATCATTTTAGACTCAAAAAGCCCTCGGTCATTATTCGGATCATACAGATATGGGACTTGGACTTTTCCCGCTTTCTCTAATAGCTTTGCTCTGTTACTTCCAGGAAGAGGAACATACTTCTTGAATGTTGGTCGCAGCCAAGGGACGCCTTGATCGCTAAGTTGTTGCTTCCCACAATTGCGCAAAACGTATGCTATACCTAGCTCAGTCAACTGCTCTCTAACCAGTCTGGAGTAGGGGCTAGACTCAAAGCTGTATAACTCCAAGAGCATTTTAGGCGGGTTAGAATCACGACCACGAATTCCCTTGGCAAACCTCACACCTGATGCCAGCCTGCTAACTGAGGGGAGTGACGGATCGGAGGTGGCGACATCTTTAGTATAAGCGTTATTCAAATAAGCAATAATGCTATAACTACCACTGACTACCTCGCCTGTATTGGGGTCTGAAAGCACAGGAACCTGGTGTTTCCCAGTAAGCGCCTCTACTTCGCTCCAGAACCCTGGGGTTCCTTTTGGGCAAGGCTTGATAATTACGTCAAGCCCTAACTCAGTCATCACTTCTCTTACTGGCCGACAGTATGGACAACCTTCCATATCATAAAGAACCAGAATTTTTTCAGGTTGAGATTCACGGACGACGGAACGAGTACCTCGCCACGATCTTAATGTTGACGCAGTAACTGATGAAATTAAATCAAGCATTACATTTTCCTTTACAACGGCTTAATGACAACTTTCTTGTCATTTCTAGCCTTGAACATCAGAAAAACCAGGATTGGCGCACTGAATATGGAAACTACGACCTCGGTAAAGAGGTTGCTGCCTTCAACTTGATCCCCGCGCAACCTGTGCAGAAGTGCATCAAATGAATTGCCTGAAAGATTCCCAAGATAAATAGCATGGAGATATGCATATATCTCCAACCTTTTCCAGACGTCAAACTCCTCTTTTAATCTTTGAACAGAGTCGAAATCCGCTTTAGTTCTATTTGTAATCCCCCCATTTTTAACCGCCCGAATGAGTAGAGGGTTAACCTGCTTTTAGCCGTTGGGCCGGAGGCACTCCGCCGATAGCCGAGTTAGGCCGCTCGTTATTGTATTGCCACAGCCACTGAGTGGCTAATAGCTGGGCATGCGCAACGCTGGTGAACTCGTGGAGATCAAGCCATTCGTGCCTGGCCGTGCGGTTAAATCGTTCAATATAAGCGTTCTGGGTCGGCTTGCCGGGCTGGATATAGATTAGGCTTATCCGCTTCTCTGTTGCCCATTCCACCAGTGCTTGCGATATGTACTCCGGCCCATTATCACAGCGAAGGGCGGCGGGCTTGCCCCGCCACTCGATGATCTGATCGAGAGCCCGTATCACCCGTGCTGACGGTAGCGACAAGTCAACCTCGATACCCAATCCTTCGCGGTTGTAGTCATCGATCACGTTGAACGTTCGCAACGATTTGCCACTGACGAGCTGGTCGCTCATGAAGTCCATTGACCAGACTTGGTTCGGCGCGATGGGCACATCCAGTTCGCCCGGGTAATCTCGCTTGATCCGCCGTCTCGGCTGGATGCGCAGGTTGAGCTCCAGCTCACGATAAAGCCGATATACGCGCTTGTGATTCCAGAGGTAACCTTTCACGTTGCGCAAATACATAAAGCACAACCCGAACCCCCATCGCTTGTGGGTCTGTGTCAGCTTCAGTAGCCAGTCGGCAATCACTGCGTTCTCGCCATTAAGCTTTGCCTGGTAGCGATAGCAAGTCTCGCTTATACCGTAGGCCTCGCAGGCCAACCGGATACTAATGCCATGCTTGGCAACGCCTTTTC